>Ga0137409_10000981_pt1 | contig 30978 bp, 28 predicted proteins | sample CZODoug1_16funga_FD_122059 | JGI IMG/M metagenome (GOLD analysis project Ga0137409, IMG submission 122059) | Vadose zone soil fungal communities from Angelo Coast Range Reserve, California, USA - CZODoug1_16fungal (Hybrid Assembly) | ecosystem: Environmental > Terrestrial > Soil > Vadose zone... | reverse complement strand
TGGACGTTTTCCTCCAGGTTCTGTATGCTTGCGAAGTTAAGCTCGGCCTCTTCGCCAACATATGCTTCAGTCACTTCGCTTAGGAGGGATTGGCCATTTTGGAGGTCATGTCCATCGTTGATGTTTGAGTAGGCTTCCTGAAGGAATGTGATCTTACTGTTTTCTTCTGCGATGATCAAGTTGTGAGCAAAGACTCCAATGCCAAGAGACTTGACTAGGGTTAGGCTCCTAATGGGAATGTTCACCTTCAACCCTTTCGGAACAAAAAGGAATACTCCGGACGTGTAGAGTGCGGCATTCAACGCTGCAAACTTATCATCTTCGGGACGCAGGATCTTCCCAAAATGATCGGCGAGAAGATCATGATGTTCTCTCAGGGCTGTCTTGATATCGGTGAATACCAAGCCTTCACGTTCTAATTGTCCATGAGTGTCGACCCGGACAATCTCTGAGTCTACTTGTACAGCAACCGTCTGGTTGCCATCGTCCCCGATAAGGTGCTGAATCTCCAGTGGAACTGTGGCCTTTCCAGAAGGCAGACCGGGACTAATCGTGTCTAGTTTGAGCCCCGTCAACATGTCCGTGTACTTCTTGTACAGGACAGATTTCTCGAGCGGTTGATTGTAGTAGCTGTCGAGGGCAGAGGTTCTCAGTTTGAGCTGGGATTCTGATTCGGAGAGACGGTTAGAAAGTTGTTTCAGAGAGTCTGGGCTCAGACCGGCAAGAGTCTGTGATGGAGACGTTAGCGTCAATGCTTTCAGTCCCCTATTGGAACGCTTTGTAGAAGAAGTTTAGCTGGGGTATTCTCGGGAGCCCTTTAACCTACGGCTCCTTCCATTTCCATCTCGATGAGCCGGTTGAACTCTACCGCATACTCCATTGGCAAGACCCTCGTGAAGGGCTCCATGAATCCCGTGACGATCATGCTGAGCGCTTGAGTCTCAGACAAGCCTCTGGACATTAGATAGAATAACTGATCCTCGTTGATCCTTCCAACGGTAGCCTCGTGCGTTATGGTTGCGTCGTCTTCGTTGACCTCCATGTAAGGATAAGTGGTTGTCTTCGATCGATCGTCCATCAGGAGGGCATCGCATCGGACACTTGATTTTACGCCAACTGCTCCCTTGGCCACGTGGACCAGACCCCTGTAGGTTGTTAGTCCTCCGTCCTTACTGACGGACTTGGCCGTGATCCGAGAGCTTGTGTACGGTGCGAGGTGGATTACTTTGGCTCCCGTGTCTTGATGTCTATCCTTACCAGCAAAAGCCACTGAAACGATCTCGGCTTTGGCCCTAGGCCCGACTAGGTAGACTGATGGATATTTCATTGTAAGCTTGCTGCCTACGTTAGCGTCGATCCATTCTACCGACGCATCTTCATACGCATAGGCTCGCTTGGTGACGAGGTTGTAGACGTCTGAACTCCAGTTCTGGAGGGTCGTATACCGGACCTTAGCACCCTTCTTCGCAATAATCTCGACTACTGCAGAGTGAAGGGCGTCCTTGGAATAGACTGGGGCTGTGCAGCCCTCAATGTACTGGACGTCCGCATAGTTGTCTGCTATGATGAGGGTCCTCTCGAACTGTCCCATGTTTGCGGCGTTGATTCTGAAGTATGCTTGTAGTGGAAGGTCTATTTTGACGCCTTCGGGAACGTAGATGAAGCTGCCACCGCTCCAGACGGCGCTGTTGAGCGCGGCCAGCTTGTTATCCTCAGGAGGAATAATCGTTCCGAAATATTTCTTGACAAGCTCTGGATGAAGCTTAACCGCCGTATCAGTATCGCAGAATATGACACCCTTATCCTCGAGATGTTTCAGGAGGCTATGATAGACAACTTCAGACTCGTACTGGGCACCAACACCAGCCAAGAATTTCTTCTCAGCCTCAGGAATACCCAATCGGTCGAAGGTCTTTTTGATCTTGTCGGGAACATCTTCCCACTTGCTCTCAACCTTGTCGGTCGGGCGGAGATAGTAGTAGATGTCGTTAAAGTCGATTTGACCAAGATCGCCTCCCCACTGGGGCATCGCGCGTTTGACGAAATGCTCGTAGGCTCGCAGCCTGAACTTCTTCATCCACTCAGGTTCTTTCTTCATCTCAGAAATCTGTTCGACAGTCTGTCGTGATAGTCCCTTTTCGGACTTGAACACGTACTTTTCTGGATCCTTGAAATCGTACTTGGCGTAGTCCAGGTCCAGAATACTCTTGTTAGCCATCTTCACAACCTCTCTTTATGACGTACGTTATACACGACATCCCTGTGCCTATATGTATTTACAGGTTCCGTCCCACACCTCACACTCTCCGACCGAGCAAGCCAACGCTGACGAAGAAACACCCGAAACTCGCCAGGGCTAATGCTCGTTATCCTTGCGGCTCCTGCTCGTTCCCGCGCCTCAACAGAAGCGGTTTCCCGCCACGAGAAGAACCCCAAACAATCAATCCAAGCCCAGAATGGAAAGACCCAGCCTAGCACCCCCCTCCGGGGGGGCGGGCTCACAAAAGTCTGGCAAGAAATTGAGCCAAGTTTTATGTGAAACGTTCCAGCGTGCCACGTTTCATGCCAGGAAAAAGATACTCTCTACCGAACCTGCCCTACAAGTACAACGCACTAGAACCAACGATCTCCGAAAAGATCATGACATTACACCATGACAAGCACCACCTCGCATATGTAAACGGAGCCAACGCAGCTCTCGACAAGCTAGAGAAAGCGCGACAGACCGGTTTTGCCGGAATCGACGTACGTGGAATCTCTCGCGATCTCGCCTTCAACGCCTCAGGACACACCATGCACAGCCTATTTTGGCCAAACATGAAACAGGGTGGAGGCGGAACACCCGGAGGACGCCTCGCCGACCAGATCAACAAGGACTTCGGAAAACTTGACTCATTCAAAGAACAGTTCGGAAACACAGCCAAACAAGTGGAAGGATCGGGCTGGGGAATACTCGCATACGAGCCGGTCTCTGATCAGCTGATTACACTACAGGCGGAGAAGCACATGGACCTATCCGTCCAAGGCATGACTCCTCTCCTAGTCGTTGACGTCTGGGAGCACGCGTACTACTTGGACTACGTAAATGATAGAGCAAAGTATGTTGACGCTTGGTGGAACGTAGTCAATTGGGACGATGTAGCCGCCCGGTTCGACAAGGTTCGAAAATAACCCATTCAAACTCCCACTCTTTTCTTTCCGGAAGGTTCCTGTTGGGATAGCTCTATCCCCGAGGATTTGGGGAAACTAGGAAGTCTCCGCCGACAGATCCTTTGCCAAGCCTTCAAGATCAATATCCGCTTCCTCTTTCTTCGTCTCGCCCTTCACTGGTTTGGCAATCCTCTCTTTGATCCTGACTTTCGAAGGGGGCAAGGGCTTGCCACGGCCTGGGCAGAGGATGACCGGATGCAGATCAAGGATTCGCTGAACACTCGACCTTTCCTGTGAGATATTCTCCATGAATAATGGCTCTCTAAGCTTGCCGCGCTTAGTCCTCAGAAGATCGCCGATAATAGCAACCCTGCTCTCGTTCAAGAATAGAGAGACAGAACCCTTCGTATGCCCGGGGGTCCAGACGATCGACCCGTCCAGCCCGACACGCTCAAGTATCGACTCTTCGTCGGAGGCCTCGTCAACAAGCACCGGGTGATACTTGACGAGCCGAAGCAGCTTCTTCGTTGAAGAGGCAATAGCCAAAGCACGCCTGGCAATCCGTCCGTAGAGACTCCATGCTCGCGGCGTTATTACCACAAGGGTCCCGGCAACATATGGCTTTTCGAACCCATGAGAGACGAGCGTTCCAGAAGTCGCTTTCTTCAGCGCGGCAGCGCTTCCGATGTTATCCCAGTGTCGATGAGTCAAAAGAATCAGCTTAACATCGCTAGGCTCGCGGCCGAGATCCGCGACTGCTTTTAATATCCGATTCTCACTACCGGGCATCCCGGTGTCGACAAGCACCAGTCCATTGTCCGCCTCTACAAGGTAAGCGTTAGCATGACGAGCAGGTACCCTATAGACACCCTCAGCCACTTTCAACAATGCTAACTCGTCCCTCTAACAGTCACAGTCGCAGCTCGAACTCTTGGCCAGCCCAAGTAATCGGCCTATCCAATTTAAGACTCGTGAAACCCTAGGGCTTCCGCGCCGCGACAACGCTGTCGACTCTACCCACAACCTCTTGCAACGTGGGAGGTTCAAGCCCCTCTCCCTCCAAATACGCCGCACCCGCAGCGTTCGCGAATATCAGTCGATCCTTATGACCGAGGCCAACGCCTTGAGCGTAGATGTCGGCCGCATTCCATACGTCTCCAGCCCCAGTCACCTTGGCGGGCTTGATCTTTGCGCAGGGAACGCGGACTCTCTGTCCAACCACAAAAGTTGCAGAGAACTCCGGCGTGTGAAGATCGACCCGCGGAATCATCATACTGAACACGCTAGCCGCCCCGAAGAGCGGGTCCTCAGCACCTTCAATCTCAGAGGTATCCTCGGCTACTCCTTTCGCCAGATGCATCAGCTCGTTCTCGTTAACGCTCAAGACATCAATCAGGCCAGGGGTCAGGACTCGCTGGTTCAACCCTTCAATCTCGCCCGTCCTTAGAGCAGGGTCTCCTGGGTCGAAGAACGTGACAGCCTTCCCTTCCTCCTTGGCAATGGAGAAGACCTTCTCTGCGAGGTCTGTCCCTTTCAGGTTCTGATTCCAGTTGAGGACACAGACGAAGTCTGCTTCAGATATGAGCTGCTTGTCCTCCTGCGTCAGTTTCTCCGGGCCAAACTGGGATAGGGACCCGGGGTCGCTGACCATGATGTTAACGCGCCTACCCGAGTGCTCTGTCTCGAACGACATTGTTCGGGACAACGTTCCCGTCGTCCTAACGTGGGAAAGGTCCACGTCCTTGAGAAAGTGTTGGAGTACGGTTTTACCGAGTTCATCTGTCTCAATAATCGGGACGACTTGACAGCCAAGCTTCGAAAGCTGAGCCACGACGTTCGAAGCGTTTCCTCCACGCCCAACCGTATGTCTCCAGCCTAGAAGATTTCCTCCTCCTCTCTCGGCTACTTCCACAAATGACGCTGTCAGGTCCTCAAGCTTCCCCGGATAGGTGAGAATGTAATCGAGGTAGAAGTCGGGCATTACTACGACTTTGAAACTGGGCTTGGTAGTTGTGAGAGTCTCCTTAAGCTCCCTGACCGCGTCTACGGCTCTCGCTTTCGACATGTCTCCAGGCTCCAGAAGTATTGATTGACTATTCGTTCATAAGCATGGACTGATATCACGACTTAAGCCTGGCTTGTCGAAAATGTCCATTCAAACAGAGCCGCCCACATCAAAGCTCCAGCTGGGTCTGATGTGGTCCCGGATGAAGAAAGCATCCAGACTGGATCAACAAGGAGTCTTAGAGCTGAAGACGGACACTACATCCACCGGACAAGCGGTCGCAGTCCTAGTTCTCTCTGCCCTTGCCTACGGCATCGGCTACACTGCACAGACACAATTCCAGAGACACGACCCGTCAATCTACGGAATAATAGTTGGCAGTCTAGCCAACACGGTCACGGCATGCTTCGCAGCCTTCGTATGGTCAGCAACCGCCTTCCTCGTCGGGACAAAACTCTTCCAAGGCAAAACAAGCTTCTGGGAACTAGCACGACCTCTATTCTTCGCGAGCAGCCCGTTTCTTCTCTTCCTCTTGATCACAATCCCCGTCCCTCCAATTCTAGTCCAGGGAAACATTCCTGTCTATTGGTTCCAGGGAATTATCGCCGTCGTCGCGGTAGCCTGGCTCTTCCTTTCGCAAGTATTCGTTCTGAAACAAGTGATGGGACTGAACCTGCGACGAACGATCCTCACGGTCGCGGTAGGCCTCCTCATTCTGGCCTTCATCGGCCTACAATTCGGAACAGCCTGAACCAGATCCCACAGTATAAGTTGATAATCCGGGTCCTGCACTGATTATTCCAGAGTTTTTCAATGATCGCCCAGTCTGGTCCCTTCGGCGGTGACAGATTCCGGACTATGTTGGATCGAATGGTGAAATCGGCCCGGCTCAACCGCGACACGTTCCTAGAGTTGAAAGAGGATTCCACAGCGACAGGTCAGGCACTGATCGTCTTGGTTCTCGCTGGAGCTAGTTTCGGTGTCGGATTCGCAGCGGCAATCGGATCCAATGGGATAGGGATTCTGCTAGGAGCTGTTTTCGGCGCTGTTGTGAGTATTGCCCTGGGCATGGTCTGGGTATCCTTGACATTTCTTATCGGAAGAAGGCTCTTCGGAGGAAGAGCGGACTACTGGTCATTGGCAAGGCCCGTATTCTTCTCAACCTCTCCAGGGCTGGTCTTCCTCATCATGTCGATCCCCGTGTCGCCAATCCCAGACGTTGCACGCGCGATCGGCGTAGCCTGGATAGCGATTTCGACAGTGATCGCAGTGAAGACTGCTATGGGATTGGATACTCAGCGTAGCCTTGTGATATTCATTATAGTCACATTCATGGTCCTCCTCAGCTACGGATTTGTGGCCTCTCTGTAGCTAGCTATCTACTCAATCGTCATCTGCGACGCGAGGCGTCGCCTACTGTTCTGCAGTCGGATTCTTTGGTATGGTGGGCTTGTATTTGTTGAAAATGTCCATAGCCGGGTCCTTCTTCATGTCATGATCCCGGTAAAGATGGTCCTGTAGTTCGTAGTACGTGTTGAAGGTCCGTTCAATGTTCTGGACAGCACAGACAAAGCACAGAATCTTGTCCTTCACCACGACTGAGTCCCAGCGCCCAATAGCTAGTCTGGTTGGAGAAGAATAAAAAGAGAACCCGCAGGCGAGAAATTCGCATATTGAACCGATATTAAGGGCAGGAAACCTGAGCCTCAGATGCTCAAAAAACGAACGCCTTAATGCTCAACCTGGGAGCTGAACATTCTGCCTGGAGGCGAGAGCTCGTTGTGTGACACTTGCGCCGCGCACAATCCGACGAAGAAGAAGAAAAAGTAACGCGTCGACGTCGCTCCAGCGTTGGTCCGCCGAAGATTATTTCTCGTTTTGTTCCTGAGTCCTTCTACCATCTCGCGAAGTTTAGAATAAGCCGTCGCAACGCATGAGCCATCATGTCCAAGGCTTGGGGCTTCATCAAGGACCCTATCCACGGCTACGTCCGGATCAGCGAAGCCGAAAAGACAATAATTGATACTCGACCCGTACAGAGACTCCGACGACTGCGACAACTCGCCGGGTCTGAATTCGTCTATCCCGCTGCTAATCACACTCGGTTTGAACATGTTGTCGGAGCAATGCACCTTGCAGGCGTCCTCTCCGAGGTTCTTCCAACCAATCTTGATCCTCAGACGCAAGAGCAGATGCGCCTTGCTGCCCTACTGCATGACATAGGTCACGGTCCATTCTCACACGTTTTCGAGCCGCTCATGGTCCGCCACCTGAAAAAGACCCATGAAGACTTTGTCCCATGGCTTGTGAACGAGACAGAGATCAAGGATAAGCTCGCCAACGCAGGTTTCGACGCCCAGAAGCTCGGGCTACTCGCCGTGGGTCGTCTTAGGGATCGAAAACGACCCTACCTCGACCAGATGATTAGCAGCAGCGTCGATGTTGACAAGATGGACTTTCTCGTCCGAGACTCATTCCATACCGGAGCAGCATACGGCTCCATTGATGTTCACAGACTCATCTACACCATGGACGTAATTAATGGAAACCTCTCGGTGGATGGAAGAGCCGTCGCAACCCTCGAAAGCTTCCTGCTCGCGAGGCTCGAATCGTTCAGAACCATCTACTTCCACAGAGCCTCAAGAGCAGTCCAGATCATGATCGTCCAAGCCCTAGAGGCCGCAAAAGACGAACTCAACCTACTCGTTTTCGATCAACCCGAAGACTATCTCCGTCTAGATGACTACAAGGTCTGGACAGATCTGAAGGAGTGCAAGCAGTCCAAGAAAATAATGCAGGACCTAGAAGCTCGGAGACTGCTAAAGTGCTCGTACGAGAAGACTCTCTTCGCCCAAGAAGAACTCGTATCCAACGTGATAGCGAAAGAGAGTGTGCGCGACAAGATCAGGGACGAGATCGCCAACAAGGCACGGGTCAAGAGCGAGGATGTGATGATCGATGTGCCTACCCTTCCCTCAGTGCCCTATCATAACGCTGTGGAGATACAGCCTCTCGATATACCAGTCTTCAGAAGAGGACCGAACGGCAAGAAAGAGATCCTTCAGCTCTCGGAGATCTCGAGAATAATCGGGGTTCTCCGGACCTTCATGAATCTCGTCCGGGTCTACACCAAGGAACAGTATCGTTCTAGAGTTGAAGAAGCATCTAGGCAGATCCTCGGCTAGACGCCATCGTCAGTCAAGGTTTCTCTCTAGCAACAATCGCTCTGGGTTCTGTCACTGGATCAGAATTCTAGAAGTTACATCAGCACTTTATTTCAACCCTAGAAATGATACTGATATCCGAAGAAACCGTGGTGCCTGCTCTGCCCAAATTCATGCAAACACTCGACGATACCATATATCGGGAACTAGAGAAGATAGCTAAGAGAAGAGGGATTTCTATCCAAGAATTGATCAGAGCCGTCATCGTTCCAGAGTGGGTCACCGGCCACAACGGAACCGACGCGAAGGAACCTCCCGCAACTAAGCTGAACAGTTGGCGCTAGTCTCCACTATTTCTAGAACGTTGGGTCGCGACTAGAGGCCACGCGACGGCCAACTTGTGATCGGGCGCTCATCGTATTAAAGAAGCTTGGACGACACGTTACCGGCTGTTCCGTTACACCGGAAATAACGTCGACGATATACCACTGATCATTTTGATGATAGTTGATGTCTGGAAGGAAGCCGAGAATCTCACCCAAGGTTGCCACAATCCTCTCTATGATCAGATTGACAGTGACAATAAGATGAACACCGAAAGATTCGATGATGTAATGGCTGCGCTAACGTTCACAGCCATGACAATCACAATCGCCATTGGGTTCTTACTCCATCTCTAAAACTTGAGACTTGGATTCCGATCACGGACTTCTGACCTTGTCCAGAAGTGTCGAGTAGACCCTCAAAGCCTCTCCCTCGGAGACCGTCGTGTTGAGGGAGACGAGGCTCATCTTCTTGAAAATTGCTGCCGACCTCTCCGCAAGCGCCCGAGCTGCAATGAGATATTTTCCCCCTAGGAGGACAGATGAGGTGCCTACCACACCCTCAGTCAGACCAGGCGTGGATATGGCAAGCGTGCCGATTTTCATTGTTCCCTCGTAACAGAGCGCGAGGACCGCGTTGTCCATTTGGAGCAGTCCTACTTTGTGGACCCTGCCTTCCCGTTCAAGGGTAGCTTCCTGCAAAACTAGAACCTAGCCGCACATCATGTTTAGGTGATGTACCGATCTTTTCCTTCTTCCGTCTTCTCCTCGCCCTCTTTGACTTCTTCGAGTTCGGTTCGACGGAACTTTTCCATCTTCTTCCTCATATCCTCAATTTCCGTATCCAGATCTTTCAGCTCGACCGGCATTGCAACTAGACCTGTGAGCATTTGGATCACTGCTCGAGCAGCCTCGAGGTCAGGGTACACCCCCGTCGTTGCTCCCAAGAGACCCGCGCATTGTAGCCCTCTCTGTCGACCGATGCCCAGGATTACGCCTGCAGCTCCGGTAACTGCCCCTCCTTTTGCGAGCTTGGCGCCCATCTTCTTCAACCGTTCTCCAACAACCGAGTCACCAACGACAGCATATACCGCACCCACATCGTTCCCTGACCGAGTGCCGTAGCCCCCCATCGTGAGGACCATCTTGGAGTTGAATCGCTGGGCGAAGTCTAGGACTATGCTGGCGACCTCATACTGACCAGTTACGCTGGGCTGCGCGTCCCCGGTGAGAAATATCGCGTTAGGCTCTTTCTCTCCAAAGGAGTAGAACTCATACTTTGGAAGAGAATAGGTCCCATCCTCCGAAATATTGATCCCGAGATTCCCGTCCGGGAAGAGAAGGTAGCTGGAATAGAGTTCTGCGAATTTTTTCGGCTTAAGCTTCTCGATAAAATAGTCGACGGCAACCTTTCCAACATAGCCCAGACCAGGCAGGCCCTGAATCAGGACCGGCTCCTTCAATTCTGCCTTCGAGAGTTCATGAATTCTAGTGTCATTGATCATTACAGCAGGCCAGATCGAGGAGTCTCTCGCGATTCTCGGGTAGAGTTGTTTAAATAGTTTGATCATCACGCCACTCGCAACCGAACAGAGAGTTTGATACAAGATGAGTTGCGCACCATTCGTCTCGTCTCCCCATGACGTTGTCCGCAAGATGCTAGAGGTAGCCAAGGCTACAAAGGACGACGTAGTCGTAGACCTCGGATGCGGCGATGGCCGCATTCTAGCGACAGCAGTGAAAGACTTCGGAGTCAAGGCAGCGTTCGGTTACGAGATAAGAGAAGACCTCTTCAAAACCGCCTCTGGTGAGGTCGAGAAGCTCAACCTGACCAACAAAGTCCAAGTCTACAACCGCGACCTCTTCCAAGCCGACCTCAAAGAAGCCACTCTGATCACTCTCTACCTAACGACCTATGCGAACGAGCGGTTGAAACCGAAACTGAGAGCTGAGGCGAAGCCAGGTTCCCGAATAGTAAGCCACGACTTCATGATCAATGGCTGGAAGCCATCGAGAAAAGAGAACTACAACGAGCATACTATCTACGTGTACTCAATCCCTGAGTCGTACTCAATGTAGAGTGCCGTAGCCCACTTCTTCATACTTTGACGATAGGGCAATATTTCCAATTTCGAGAATAGTTGGCGTCTCATCCGCCTTCGTCTCAACTACGACCCTTCCATTTGAGACTTGATTGATCCTCCCGATGCCGAGGAGTTCCTCGTTCTGACCTAATAGACCGGCAACTCTTCCTCTGAAGCGTTGGTCATCCAGGAAAACTGTCTGTTCTAATTGGTCAAACAGTCTCACTCTCGTCTTTTGACTAATTCCCAACTTGCGTGAGCTTTGAAGGAACCGCTTGTATCCTGCTTCTCGCGCCTTCTTCCTCTCCTCCTTCGAGCGGACTCTCGCAAACGAAGAGCTTGGCAGTTTCAGGGACGTGAATTTCACCCGTTCGAGGAAAGACTCAATGATTTCGTCCGATCGACTCAGTGCGACGACCAAGTCTGGTTGAATCTCTTCAAGTAGGAGCTGCTTGTGAAGTAGTGCATTGAACTCTGCGAGCCAGCCGTCCGTGTTCACTAGCACTATGTCGGCTGACCTCGTGATGCTCTTCTTCAAGCGACTGGCCAGGGTCACAACTTTGCCGGGAACGAAAGATGGGCTGGTATCGCCTATGAAAAACGAAATTTCTGTTCTTGCTTTGTGGAGGCCGATGATCGGCGCCTGCACGACCGATGAGCTTATGGTTGTTGGAGGTCCGATGTCGGCCTGACCTACGTCTGCGTCAACGACTCCAACTTTCCCTGTCTCTTCTAGACATTTGTTGGCTAGGAAAGTACAGAGGCTAGACTTGCCAGAATCCACCTCTCCGATGATCACGCAGACCCCTCGCTGACGTTTGACAGTGTCCGCCGCCTCGCTCCAAGCCGACGGTACCGTTGACTCTGGAACTGCTGTCCAAGAACTTCCGGGACCGCGTCTGATTTCGAGAACGGCATCGTCTGTAGCGTAGAAGGGTTCTTGTCGCGGTTCCTCGATTATTATCCAATCATCAGATTGGATCGGAGCGGCGAAACACTGCACATCTCCTTTCCTTGCCCTAATCCACGCCGGTCCTTTCAAAAGGAGTGTGTGACTCTTCTGCAGGTTGAGTGTGACCGGTTTAGTCATCTGAATCAGAGCTGGCTAAGCTTCTTACCTCGCTAGAAAATAATGCGAATTCAAGATTGGAATCTCTCAGCACAGGGGTTCGAGGACTTGATATGTTGCTGGGAGGCGGTTTTCCGCTTCGGCAGATAAGCCTCCTGTATGGCGAAGCATCCACAGGCAAGACCATACTTTCCATGCAGTGTGCTCTCGAAATGGCCCGCAAGGATTTCCGGGTCTTCTATGTAGATGCTGACCAGTCGTTCTCGGCTCACAGGCTTGAACGCCTGATTGGGGGACCACAGCAGGCTGAGAAAATTGTGCTTTTTCGGCCGGAGGAATTCAAAGACCAAGTTGAGATTGTAGAGAATCTTGAGAATGTGCTTACTAAGACTCCAGCGTTGGTGGTGGTGGACTCGATCACTGGCCTCTACCGGGTCGACAACGGAGGGTCCGAGAAGATCTTTGCTCGCAATCGAGAACTGAATCGCCAGCTCGCCCACCTCAATAGCCTCGCGGCTCGATTCGCCCTGTGGGTATTGCTGACCGGACAGGTACACAGTACGCCATCTGGTGGAGAATGGCTTGTTGAGCCGGTGGCGACTCGTACATTGAAACACTGGTCTGACTTAATTCTCAGACTAAGACAGACTCCGAAGAGAGATGTGAGAGACTGCATCTTGGAGAAGAAAAATGGGATCGAAGTCTCCGGCTCCCATAGCCTGTTCAGGATCGGTGAGGATGGTATCGAAGACGTCTAGGGCCTGAATTATTAACCGTAAGCAGTTGGCTAACGGTTGTTCGGGAACATGACGGGACTGATTACTTCCGCTTTGCTCTTTATCGGTCCCGCCTACTTCGCCAACGCTGGGCCTCTAGTCCTGGGAGGAGGTGCTGCTCTTGATGGTGGCAGAACACTGGTAGATGGTCAGCCGATCTTTGGATCTCACAAGACAGTTCGGGGAGTGATCGCAGGCATCGTTGCAGGAACACTTGTTGGACTGGCAGAATCCTTCGTCGACTCCCGGCTCGCATTTGCAGGATTCATGATTGCGCTCGGGGCGGTGCTCGGAGACCTCTTGGGTGCTTTCGTGAAACGTAGGCTCAAGGTAGAACCTGGAAAATCGTTCCCGCTCCTGGACCAGCTCGACTTCATCTTGGGCAGTGTTCTGCTCGGATATCCCTTCTTCGAAATAGGGCTCGCTTCAATCCTGATCGTTGTCGTTGTGACGCCTCCGATACACATGGCTACGAACTATGGTGCGTATCGTCTGGGAATCAAGAAGACCCGATACTGACGAACTCTTACTCTCAAGAGAGGTGCTAGAACCCGTGCTCGACTTTTCGAGCACTTGTCGTCTGGGAGAGTATGGACCAAAATACCCGCAATGTTCACAGTGGTACAGAGTCCGACTTCTACCCGCTGCAATTCCTCTCAGCCACGGAATCGTCTTGTCTGATGCACAGCTTGGACATTTTCTACCCATATGACTCACGTCTGCGTTGGGGAGTCTTGGATCGACGATATCGGTTCTCCTAGGAATTTACTTACGTTCTCGAAATTCTTCGAGTCACAGGACCTGCCCTGTTCAACAACGCCGGACCCCTCTTGGTGAAGCTTCGAGAGAACGCGTTTCTTGTCATGCCCGCGGGCTACGGAGCCGTTCTCATTCTCTGGTACGCGTACTACGGAGTGCTATTCTCATTCTCGCTCGGGCTGGTCTTCCTAGCTCTTCTACCTGTAACGGTGCTACTCGGAAAGGCAACGCAGATTGTGAAGGAGTTGACGCCGTTCATTGTCTTACTCATGTCATACGAGGCGCTACAGGGCGTAGCCGGGTCGCTAACCCTCGCCCCTGTGATTCATCAAGCAGGCTCCGGGCCGTCTTATGGGATCATTGAGGCTGTTCAATCCGCGTTCTTGTCGCCTGACCTAACTGATGTTATGAGCCTCTTTTACGGTCTCCATTTTCCTCTCGTAATTGGCTCAGCGATTCTTCTCTGGTACTCTAGCAAGGTCCTGTACAAGCGATACGTGTACTCCCTTGTAGCCTGCTCCTACGTCTCGCTCGCGTTCTATGCCCTGGCTCCTTCGGCTCCGCCTTGGTACAACGGTGTCGTCTCGAACCTTCTTGCGACGACGAGTGCTCAGATTGGCTCGTCCAGCCTCTTCTCGGAACTAGCCAGGATTGGAAGTCTGATCGAGTCCGACAAGCTAGCCGCGTTTCCCAGCCTTCACGCCGCTTACGTCGTACTCTTCAGCTACTTCACTGTGAAACTGAAGAAGATGTATGGCCTTGTTAGCATCCCGATAATAATCGGAGTCCTCTTCTCAACCATCTATCTCGGCCAACACTACATTACTGACCTCGTTGCGGGAGTCGTGGTCGCTACGAGTTGCATTCTAATCGTCACTCGTTTGGATAGAAAGAGAAACCTCGGCGTTGACCCCTTAACCGGAAAGCTCTAAAGCCAACCGGGCCGAAATCGAAGACGTGAATTCTACAAAGGGTCTGGGGGAAGAGCTTTCAAGAGTATGCCTTGAGTCTGCAGCGCGAGAGAACGCTACCTACTCCGATTTCAGACTTGTCAACACCGTTACCGAAGTTGTTAGTGTAATCAACGAGAATCCTGCAACTGAAGAACTGAACGACCTCGGGGCTGGAATAAGGGTCCTCTACAAGGATTCTGGCTGGGGCTTTGCAGACACTGACGAGGTCAATCCCGAAAATATTCGGGAGACGACTCGGAAAGCGCTCTCACTTGCTCGTGGTGCGGCAAAGATCGGATCCAAGATATCCTTCGTCAAGGAACCAGTTCATGTAGACGATTGGGTTTCGCCAAAGAAGAAGGACCCGCTTGCAGTTTCTACAGATGAGAAGTACAGCCTTCTCCAGGATGCCACTGGGAGGATGAAGGAGGAGGGCATTGTGGCGAGACGGGGCCAGATTCTATCGACGAGGATCGAGAAATACTTCGCCAACTCGGAAGGCTCCAAGATCTTTCAAGACCTGACACAGACCGGCGCCTCATTGATCGTCGCCTCAAAGGGGCCATCAGGCATTCAGAGAAGATCCGTACAGCAGTATGTGCTAGGCGGATACGAACTCGTCGACGAGCTAGATCTTCCAGGCCAAGCTCCGACCCTGACGAAAGAGGCCCTAGCGCTGACGCAGGCTGAAGGATGCCCGGAAGGAAAGTCGGACATAATCATTAGTGCAGATCAAGTCGGACTCCAAGTTCACGAGTCTTGCGGTCATCCCATCGAGCTCGATAGGGTGTTGGGGTATGAGGCTAACTTCGCGGGCAGAAGCTTCTTGACACCTGATCAGCTTGGAAAACTACGGTATGGCAGCGAACATGTGAACATCGTAATGGATGCCACGGTTTCGCATGGACACGGGCTTGGAACTTTTGCTTATGATGATGAAGGCGTCCAGGCTCAGAGAAAATACGCTGTTAAGAACGGGAAATTTGTCGGCTATCTAATGTCCCGTGGGACAGCGTCCAATGTTGGAGAGACTAGGAGTAATGGTTGCATGCGAGCTGACACCTACAAGCTCCCGATTATTCGGATGACAAACGTGAGCTTGGAACCTGGTGACTGGGACTATGACGAGCTGATAGAAGATACGCGGGACGGGATATTGATGGATACGAACTACGGTTGGAGCATCGACCAAAAGAGATACAACTTCCAATTCAACTGCGAGAAGGGATACCGGATAAAGAACGGCAGCCTGGGGGAAATGATCCGAGGCCCAGGCTATTCAGGAATAACACCGGAGTTCTGGAACGCCTGCGACGCAGTCGGTAACCAGAAGAGCTGGGTACTCTGGGGAACGCCGAACTGTGGGAAGGGACAGCCGCAGCAGGTCATGGGGACAGGTCACGGGGCGGCGCCTTCAAGGTTCAGAAACATTCATACTTTTGGAGCGTCCTAGTCATGTCTCAGAGTAGCGCACAGAAGTTGATCTCGCTCACTGAGCGAGGGCATCGGATCTTCGACATGGTCAGGAAATTCGCGAAGGGAGCGCAGGAGATTGAAGCCACCCTAACATCTACGACGGGCGAGTTCTTCCGGTTTGGAAATAACGAGCTTGGACAGTCGCAGTTCACAAAGAGCAGAACGCTCTCTGTTAGATTAGCGTCCGGGAAGAAGCAGGCAAGAACAACTACGGGAAGGCTCGAGGAGAGCTTCATCCAGAAGGCCGTCGAAAAAACTGTTGCCCAGCTACGGACCGCCCCCGAGGACCCGGACTATCTTCCGATGCTGGGACGCCAGAAGTACCCTACCATCAATCGGTATCATGAACGGACGGTAGATGAGTCGGCCGAGACCAAAGCAGGTCACGTGGGACATGCGATTGATCTCGCTCGGAAGAACAACCTGCTTGCGTCCGGAATTTTGGGGACAAGCGTTGACGAGGTATTCATGATCAATACCGCGGGACTGGAGGCCGATTACAAGGGAACGGGCGGCTACTTCTCTCTGACAATGGACGCGGAAAATGGAAACCAGACAGGATTCGCAAACTCCACCTTCGCTGACATCGCGGAGCTAGATCCTCGACAAGTTTCCGAGACTGCACTGGAACGAGCCAAGCTGAACAAGGTCCAGTCAGAGATCACGCCGGGAAAGTTCGACGTGGTAATTGATCCTCAAGCGTGGAGTGAGATGTTGTTCTTCTTCATAGTATCAGCCAGCACAGGCTATTCTCCAGATTTCGGAGTGAGACAATATCGCGAGGGACGAAGCTACTTGTCCGGTCGTATGGGTGAGAAATTACTCGGCGACAATGTGACGCTCGAGGATGACGTATTCCATCCTCTGCAGATGGGTCCAGCGTTTGATGGGGAAGGCTATCCGAAGAGTAAGCTGACTCTTGTCGAGAATGGAATGCTGAAGGGACTAGCGTCAAGCCGAATATCGGCTCACAGATACAACGGTGTCGATCCGACAGGGCATGAGCTGCCTCTTCCAAATCCACTGGGGGAGGCTCCAACGAATCTGGTCATTCAAGGAAAAGGAGCGACAAAGACGACTGAGGAGCTCATTGGCGAAATGGACAAGGGATTACTGTTGACTAGGCTCTGGTACATTCGGGAAGTCGAGCCTCGAACCAAGACCCTTACAGGCATGACTCGGGACGGAACCTTCCTCGTGGAGAATGGTGAGATCAAGAGGCCAGTGAAGAATCTGAGGTTCAATCAGAGCCTTCTGGACCTCTTCAAGAATATCGATGGGTTCACTGAACCTGTACGAAATTCGTCGTTTACTGGAACCGCGATGCTTCAACCCGGAATCTTGGCGAGAGACTTCAACTTCACGAGCGTGTCACCGTTCTGAACGGGATGATCCCAAATCTCGACGAGACTTCCTGAGGCTGAAAAAGGAACTCGATCTAAGAAAGGAAGAGGATGACGCGACCTATTTCGCATCTCCTACATGTTTTGGTAGCTTAGGTTATGCTGTTGTAGAGCTCGGGTCATCTGGTCGAACTGCTCTTTTGTGATCTCTCCCCTAGCGTATCGTTCTCTGAGTATGTAGTAGGCTTGGTCACCGTAGCGCCAGTATCGGCGTGGACCGTGGCCTCTCCATGGCCAGAATGCCCATCTGATGAACCAGAAGACTGCGAATATCCAGAAGAAGCCGAAGAATCCGAAGGGGAGGAAGCCGAAGCCGTATGGATAGTAGCCTACTGGTCGGAAGAAGACCCAGCTGACTGCTGCTACAGTCGTGACTACGGCTATGATGGCTAGGATTCCCCAGAAGAGGAAGCGACCCGGATGGTTCCACTGATGTTGACTCGTCTCGTTTCACCTCCTCTCTAAACGTCCCGGTTTAAGCGATATCGGATATACGATATCGGAAGAGTCGATTTAAACCTTGTCCATTTACATTCAATGCTAGCGAAGTGAGCCTTAGACCGCTTTGAAGCTCTTGTCGAGGTCCTGAACCAAGTCTTCGACGTCTTCTATTCCAACGCTGACGCGGATGAGATTGTCAGAGATTCCAAGTTTGAGTCTTCTCTCCTTGGGAACGCTAGCGTGCGTCATGCTTGCCGGATGTTCGATGAGACTCTCGACCCCACCCAAGCTCTCAGCTACTGTGAATACTCGGAGAGTTTTGAGGAATTTCTTGATCTGGTTGAAGCTACCCTTCAACTGGAAGCTGAGCATTCCGCCATTGCCTCGCATCTGACGCTTGACTAGGGCTCGTTGTGGATGGTCAGGCAGTCCGGGATAGTTTACCTTCTCGACCTTGGGCTGTTTGGTGAGAAGTTCGCTGACGACTCTCGCATTATAGCTGTGACGATCCATACGCACGGCTAAGGTCTTGATTCCGCGGAGGACAAGGTAGCAGTCTAGGGGTCCAGGTACCGCCCCGACTGCGTTCTGCAGATACTTGAGGCTGCTATGCACATCTTCATCTTTTGTGATTGTGGCGCCGCCGATGAGGTCGCTGTGACCGCCGAGATATTTTGTGGTGCTATGCACAACAATGTCGGCCCCAAGTTGTAACGGGTTCTGAAGATAGGGGCTCATGAAAGTGTTGTCTACGACGAGAAGGGCGTGAGCTCTCTTGCTAATCCTACTGATCTGTCGAATGTCTACGATCCGCATCAATGGATTGGTCGGTGACTCTATCCAAATTAGTCTCGTGTTTTTCCGGATCGCCTTCTCGACACTTTCAGGATTTTCCGGATTTACGTATGTGAATTGTAGCCCATACTTACGGAGCACTTGATCGAATAGCCTGTAGGTTCCACCATAGATGTCGTCCCCTGCAATGACATGATCGCCCTTCTGCAGCGATAAGAGGATCATAGTTGTCGCAGCCATCCCGCTGCTGAACGCCAAACCGTGTCGTCCCTCTTCCAGGCTGGCTAGACACTCTTCGAGCGCGGTTCGGGTCGGATTGGCGGTTCTGCTATAGACGTATTTTCCCTCTTTACCCGGTCCGGGTTGCTGATAGGTGCTGGTTAGATAGACTGGAACAGTGACGCTGCCGGTCACAGGTTCAGGGTCCTGGCCAGCGTGTATGGCTCTAGTCGAGAAACGCATGCAACATTCGATTACGGTTCGAGATTTAACCCTAGGTTGATCAGAGGCACGGATTGTGCGTCTGCGCCCTACCAACCTAGGTAAAACTAAAGACCCTTGCATTTCATTGACACTACGAGATGCAGGGACTATCCTACGTCTTCATCTCGAAGGCATCTAGAGTCTCCGTTTCAAGTCTGCTGAGCATCCTCACTCCAATCTATCTGGTTAGACTGGGATACTCAGCTCTGTACGTGGGTATAGCGCTCACCGCGATCCTCGCAGGGAACGCTTTCTTCAATATCATACTGACATGGTATGGGGACTATCTGGGACGCAAAAGATCCCTGATGATCTTCAGCTTTCTAGTGGTCATCTCCGGGGCCCTGGTCTCATCCACGGTCTCCCTGCCATTGATCCTACTGGGTCTCTTTCTCGGCAACATTAGCACGACTGGGACTGAGGCTGGACCCTTCCAGTCGATAGAGACCGGAGTACTACCCATACTAGCTCCGAAAGAGAAGGAGAACCGCACCTTCGGCGTCTACAATTTCATCGGATATGGAGCATCATCAATCGGAGCGTTCGCCGCGTCAGCTCCAGACTATTTCCAGGACAGCCTCCTCACCTCTCGACTACTCTACCTGATTTACGGGCTGGTGGGACTGCTGCTGCTAGCGGTCTATCGTAAGATAGGAAACATCGAAGCTCAGGAGACTGGACCGAGAAAGATCGGTCTCGGTAATGTCCGTCCAGAAGCTAGACAGGACATCACGAAGTTGTCGTTCTTCTACTCGATCGACGCGTTTGGAGGAAGTCTCGTGTCCCAGTTCGTCCTATCCTACTGGTTTAGCCAAGTCTACAGAGTATCGCTATCGAGTCTTGGGGCAATCTTTCTCGCAGTAAACGTAGTCACAGCCTTCTCGACTTTGGCCGCTCCTGTCCTAGCCGAGAAACTAGGGAATCTTAGAACTATGGTATCGACCCATTTGTTGTCGAATGTTTTTCTCATCCTAGTCCCGCTTGCAGGCTCCTTCTTGGGGGCTGTGACATTCCTGTTTCTAAGACAGAGCATCTCGCAGATGGACGTGCCGACGAGACAAGCCTTCATGGCGCAGTTGTTCACGGACCAGGAGAGAGTCCCTGCGAACGCCGTCACGAATACGTCCCGGAGCCTGAGTGGCACATTAGGAGGCCCGCTCACCGCGATCATGTTCATGATTGGTGCCACGTCCCTACCTATTCTGACTGGAGGCTTCTCTAAGATCCTCTATGATGTGTTAGTCTTCCGTTCCTACAGAAAGAAGGTAGTTTGAGATAAGACGGGTCTTGTCCGGACCGTCAGAGACCGTTACTTTCGACCTGCGACACAATGTAGTCGGCTGCTACCGCGTCGAGGACTGCTAGTCCCCCAGATTTGAATAGAGTAATAGAGTTCGGATCCCGCGAAATTGAACGCTTCTTAGCGAGCAGTTCTCCTAGCTCGGCTCGGATATGGGTCTCCTCAATCGCGTTTTCTCTGATTGGAATCATGATGTCGCCGTAGGTGGAAATCGCCTGATCTCGCGAGTCAACAACTAAGATAGATCTCTTGACCAGTGACGTGTCAACCTCTCTCGCGCCAGGTTCTGCAGCTCCTACAGCGTTCACGTGAGTATCTTTCTTGACCAGTTCTCCTTTGAACAATGGAGTGTGAGAGGTAGTCGCTGTTAGGATCAGATCAGACTGTTTCACGACTTGCTCTGGAGAATCGGCGGGTAGAGTCTCTAATTCGTAGTCTCGTGAAATCTGTCTGGCAAAGGCTTCTCTCCTAGTTTTATCTCTTGAATAGACTACGACTCGCGATATGTCCCTCACCTGTTGGATGGCGGGGACGTGAGCTTCTGCCTGACGGCCCGTACCAAGCAATCCTAAGCTTTCCACATCTCTTTGCGCTAGAACATCGGTTGCCACTGCAGAACTCGCAGCGGTCCGGATGGCAGTCAAGGTCTCGCCCGGAATCTCGGCGACCAAGGCTCCGCTCCGAGAATCGTACACAAGGATATCAGACATGACAGTTGGAAGAGAACGCGCTGGGTTCTCCGGATTCACTCTGGCAATCTTGATTGAGACCGTTCTTTGTCCAGAGACATGTGCTGGCATAAAGAACATAGAAGCTCCGCCTGGAACACTGAGCAAGACACGCTCAGGATTTACTGCCTCTCCCTTCGCTAGTTTCACATATGCTTCTCTAGCCAGCTCAACGGCCTTTGAGAAGGGGAGGAGATTTCTTACGTCAGCTTCTGTGACGCGGAGCAAGTCGTCTGTCTCGACTATGACGGGACATTCCGGCCGTTTACATTAAGACTGAAGATCATTCGGCGTCGTAGTTCTTCGAATTTGTTTCCCAGTTCAAGAGAAGTTAGAGTCAATTTGAATCAACAACGATGCTTCGACTAGGACTCGACCGAGTCCGGCTTGTTTCCCAGAACGTCGTCTATCCGTTCCATGATTCCTGAGTCCAGCTTACCCACGACATCAATTGCTTTCATGTTCTCGACCACTTGCTCCGGCCTACTGGCTCCTGTCATTACGGTGCTTACGTGTGAGTTTTTCAGACACCAGGCCAGTCCCAACTGCGCAAGACTGCATCCCAGGTCTTTAGCTATCGGCTCTACCTGACTGACTTTTGCAATATTCTCTGATGTTATCAGACTCTCACGCAACCAGCCATACCCTTCCAGTGTAGCTCTTGACCCTGATGGGATACCGTTCTTGTATTTTCCAGTGAGCAGTCCAGAAGCAAGCGGACTCCAGATGGTTGTTCCAAGTCCGACCTCCCGGTACAGAGGTAGATACTCGACTTCAACTCGTTCTCTGTGCAGCATGTTGTACTGTGGCTGTTCCATTGTTGGGGGCGTCATATCGAGCTCTCGTGCTATTCCGTGGGCCCGCATGATGTCGGCGGCGCTCCATTCAGATGTGCCCCAGTAGAGAATCAGACCCTGATGAATCAGATCATCCATTGCCCGAACTGTCTCTTCGATCGGAGTGTTCGGATCGGGACGATGGCAGAAGAACAGATCGAGATAGTTTAGCTGTAATCTTCGAAGAGAGTTTCGGCATGCTTCGTAGACATGTTTCTTGGATAATCCCTTATCGTTTGGTCCATCCCCACCCCAGAAGACCTTGCTAGAGACGACGATACTCTCTCTTTTCCAGCCTAATCGTTTGATCGCGTTGCCCATGACGGTCTCGGCATTGCCGTGAGCGTAGGCTTCGGCGTTATCGAAGAAGTTCACTCCAGCATCATGGGCGGCGGACATGCACTTGACGGCGACTTCTTCGCCGACCTGGCCTCCGTACGTGACCCACGCACCTAGTGATAACTCGCTCAGTTTTAGCCCGGAACTGCCCAACCTGCGATAGTTCAATCCTTAGATTCTCCATCCTCACGGGATTTCCGCCGGTTAATATCCGCTCGTGCGAAACCAATATTCCATAGACCGAGCATTGGAACGGGCGAGCTAAACCCCATGGATTCGGCTTGTGACGAGATGGGTAAGATTAGTCGAGAATTCGACGGGGATGCTTGCGACTTCTGCGAGCGGTACAAAAACAACGGCTTGTCTCGAAGCAGCAAGCTACTGCTGAAGTTCATCCTAGACGGCAACGCGCGAGACAAGGCGGTTCTTGATCTGGGATGCGGGGCTGGCGGGTTGTCCATGGAGCTACTGAAGCACGGAGCCCAAAGTGCCGTCGGTTTTGACCTGTCTCCAAGAATGATAAATGCTGCCACCGATTTGGCCCTAGCCACCGGCTTCGAAAGCAGAGCGAAGTTTCGGGAAGGAAACGCAGCAACGGCAGCACTCCCAAGATCGGACATTGTGGTCATGGACAAGGTGCTCTGTTGCTATTCGGAATGGATGCCTCTGCTGAAGAACGCGATGGAGGCCAGCGACGTCATGGTTGGGTTCACCGTTCCGCGAGACGAGGGAGTCACCAAATTGCCTTTTCGAATAGCGCTGAGAATTGCAAATTACTTCCAGAAACGACGAGGAGGGGTACTGTTCTATTTGCATCCGCTGGGCACTGTTGACAAGACCCTGCGAGATTCGGGATTCAAACGTCTCAGAAAACAGGGTTCGCGATTCTGGCTGGTTTTTCTATACTCACGTGTCTAGTGACACAACAACAAGCCTTTCGGTCGGCCATGATCTTCCCGGTCAATCTTACATAATTCGAGTGTTCAGACACCCTCTGATATGTTGAAGCTTCACAAAGCGGCCGCGAAAGACATTCCGCTAGTACTGTCGTTCATACGAGAATTGGCCGAATACGAACGGGCACCGAACGCAGTCGCCTGCACAGAGGAAGATCTGCGCCGCGACGGATTCGGACCCAGCCCAAAGTTTCACGTGATCATTGCAGAATGGAATAGAGAACCTGCGGGCATGGTATTCTTCTTCTACAACTATTCGACATGGCAAGGACGACCCGGAATCTTCATCGAAGATCTGTTCGTCCGACCACACTTTCGAGGCAAAGACATCGGCCGGGCCCTAATTGCGAACCTTGCGCAGACGGCGATTGCCGAGCAGTGTTACGGATTACGATGGGAAGTACTTGATTGGAATAAACTGGCGATAGATGTGTATCAACATCTGGGCTCAAAGTTCCGAGAAGGGTGGCGGATCATGCAGATCACGGGCCCAGAACTGAGAGAGCTAGCAAAAAGCGCCTCGTGAGTCGTTGTATGGGTCTCGAAGTACTTTTGAGACTCGATCCTCAACGTAGGGCCCATCTCAGCAGTCAGTGACCCATGTCTAACAGACCAGATTCGGCAGTGGACTACAAGCCAATCAGCGATTACGGAGTCATCGGAGACATGCACACTGCTGCCCTGGTGGGACTCGACGGCTCTATCGACTGGTACTGTGCTCCAAGGTTCGACTCTCCGAGCGTATTCGCTGCTATACTTGATGTACGGAAGGGCGGAAGATTCCAGTTGTCCCCCGTTGAAAGTTTCACGACCAAGCAGAGCTACGAAGGTGACTCGAACGTCCTAACAACCGTTTTCGAGACCAAGCGAGGAAAGATCAAGCTCACAGACTTCATGCCCTGCTTCATGGAGCAGGGTGAACTCAGGGGGTTCGATGAACTTCACAGAATTGTAGATTGCAGCGAGGGCGAAGTTGAACTACGAATCACCTTCCAACCCCGCCTAGACTACGCGCGAGGAGAGACAACCCTCCAAGAAACCAAAGAAGGGTACATGGCGAAATGCGAAGCGCATCAGGTCAATCTCGCATCATCCGTAAAACTCCAGGTGCCGGACAAGGACACTCTTGCAACTGAGTTCAGTCTATCCAAAGGAAAGAGAGCTATCTTCATCATCAAGTGGGGAAAGAGCTCAGCAACTTCTGTGGCGAAATACGATACCGGTAGGAAGCTTACCAGGACCTTGTCGTATTGGAAACGGTGGGTCGGTCATGTGAAGTATCAAGGACCTTACCGGGCCCAAGTGGTCCGATCATGTCTCGTGTTGAAGCTGTTGCAATACGCACCGACAGGAGCAATGGTTGCGGCAGTTACGACTTCGCTCCCGGAGAGCGTTGGCACTTTGAGGAATTGGGATTACCGATATTCCTGGATTAGGGACAATGCTCTCTCGGTCCTTGCGTTGAGCGAAGCAGGAGCGAGCAGAGAAGCACTAGACTATGCGAGATGGCTCATAAACCTCCGCACGCATTCCAAAGAGGAATTGCAAATCATGATGGGCATCAGCGGCGAGAAGGAAATTCCTGAAACTACCCTTGACCATCTCGAAGGATATCGTCGCTCGAGCCCTGTCCGAATCGGCAACGCAGCATCGAAGCAGCTACAACTAGACATCTATGGAATACTAGCAGATTACATCTACTTCCTCTACACGCTAGGATGGACGACGAGGCAGGTCTACGAAAACCTCGTGCGCTACTCAGCCGACCAGGCGATGAAAGAGTGGCAGAATTCTGATAGTGGAATATGGGAGATGAGACAACCAAGGCTGTTTGTAGAGTCGACAATGTGGTGCTATGTTGCCCTAGACCGGGCGATTAAGATGGCCAGGGAGCTCGGATATGATGAGGACTGGCAAAGATGGGAGCCGGTTCGGAAGAAGGTCAAGAGTCACATCCTCTCGGAAGGATGGTCGGAGAAGAAGAAGGCCTTCACCATGGTTTTCGGTGGAGAGGACCTAGACGCTGCGAACCTTCTCATGCCTCTCGTCGGGTTTCTACCCGCAAAGGACCCAAAGATGACCTCGACCATTCAACGGATTCGGGAAGAACTGTCCAAGGACGATCTGGTTTACAGATACAAGATAGATGATGGCCAGCTCGGAAAGGAGGGCGCCTTCACTGTCTGCAGCTTCTGGATGGTCGACTGTCTAACAAGACTCGGAAAGCTACGGGAGGCTGATGGACTCTTGAACCAGTTGACTAAACGGAGTAACCATCTGGGACTGTACTCGGAAGAGATTGATCCCGAGACCGGCGAAGCATTGGGTAATTTTCCCCAGGCCTACACTCACATGGGACTCATAACCGCGAGCGTGCATCTTGAGGAGGCACGCCGAAAGACCGGATTGAGCCGTTACGCCAAGGCGCTATCGAACCGGCTCAGCCGATAATCGAAGCCTGGGTCTCAGGACTTGACCGTCTTCGCGAGATCCGTGAGTAGTTGAACGACTTCGCGGTGGTTTTTCAAGTTGAATTTGGCGTAGGACTTTGCCAGTCCTACTTTGATCGAATACGCTTTTTCGGGAAGAACTTTGAAGAGTTCTTCGTCAGCCAGATCGTCCCCCACGGCGAGAACGAAGTCGAATGTCTTCTCAGAGAGCAGTAGCTTCGCAGCCACTCCCTTGTCGATCCCCACGTTTCTGACTTCGATCGACTTGCTGTCCTGAAGGACTTGGAGCTCAGTGTTCTCGGTGAAATAGCCGAGCTCATCGGCCAGTTCCTTTGAACGTACCGATGCCAGCTCTGGGTCGGCGGCTCGATAGTGCCAGACTAGGGAGAACTCTTTCTCTTCCGCGAATGAGCCGGGAAGTCGGTCTTCGTAACTTCTGAGAATGGGCCGGACCTTCTCCTTCCAGTTGCTCTCTACTTTTATCGCTGGCAGCCAGTCTTTGTCTTTCTCTCTGATCCATGCTCCATGCTCCGCAACAATTCCGATGCTTAGAGGGCCAAACCACTTGTGTAGGAGATCTCTATGACGACCACTAACGATCACTAGGTTGTTTCGAGGATCTTCCGCGAGCGCGTTCAGAGTGGCGAGGAGAATCGCGCCAGGTACCGCGGTCTCTGGACGCTCCTTGAAGGGCGACAATGTCCCGTCGTAATCTAGGAGTAGAATCCTATTCTCAGAATTCGTGTATTCTCTGATCAACCTTTCTCTTGTTGGTTTGTCCATTAATCGTGCACTGAACTTCCTCTGCTGGTCCTTAACAGAGTGTAACTTCCCCGTGAAGTCCTGGCCCCATCGGATGACGTCGTAACGTCCCAGCCTACTCTGCATTACCTGGTTCCGTCGGACTTGTTCCTCTTCGGACATTTCCAAAGCAGTCTTAAGCGCGTCCACGATTTCGGATTCGTCGTTGGGATTAATGATGAGAGCCTCCCCCAGCTCTCGCGAGGCTCCCGCCATCTCGCTAAGAATGAGGACTCCTCTCTGATCGGCCCGAGACGCGACATACTCTTTCGCAATCAGGTTCATTCCGTCTCTCAGAGGTGTTACTAGAGCTACATCGCTCATAGCGAAGAGGCTCAACAATTGGTGATACGGCAAGAAACGGTATCGATAGACTATGGGACTCCAATCGATAGCCCCGAATCTTCCGTTAATCCTACCTACTAGCTTGTCGATCTCCTCTTTCATCTGTTCGTAATGTTCTGACCCGAGTCTTGAAGGGACGACTGAAAGCATGAGGACTACTTTTCGTTGCCATTGAGGATATCGCTCGAGAAATGTCGCGTAAGCCTCAAGACGATGCTTGATTCCTTTCGTGTAGTCAAGCCTGTCAAGGGAGAGAACGATCTTGAGGTTGCCTAGCTTAGTGCGGAGCGCTTGGGTTTCTTGCTGTACAGCGTCACTCTTGACACTGTCGCGAATCTGTCCGTAGTTGATGCCCATAGGGAAGGTGTCAACCTTCACCGCTCTCTCACCGTCGATGAGCACCTGGCCAAAATTGTGTTCGATTCCCAAGATGCGCAGTATGCATCTGAGGAAGTGTTGTGTATAGTCGATTGTATGAAATCCGACAAGGTCAGATCCCAGAATACCTTCCAGTATCGCCCTGCGCCATCTCGTAGGGAGTGTACGGAACACGTCGTAGGAAGGGAAGGGGGTGTGGAGAAAGAATCCGATCGGCAGGTCAGGCATTTTCTCTCGCAACAGCTGCGGGAGAAGCATGAGATGATAGTCGTGGACCCAGATGGTGTCGTTGGGCTGGACTATCTTGACCAGAGAGTCTCTGAAGGCCTCATTTACTTTGACATATTGGGCCCAGTCGTTCTCGTCGAACTTGGCATACGTGGGAAAATAGTGGAATAGCGGCCAGATCGTACTATTGCAGAATCCGTGGTAGAACCCCTCCATAGTCTTGGTATCTAGAAAAACCGGGGAGGCGTGTTGCTTGGCTGCTTTCGATCTCAGTTTCTCTTGAGACTCTTCACCGACCTCGATGCCGGGCCAGCCCACCCACAAGTAGTCTCGATTGGGCGAACCTTGTCTAGACGATTCCAGGTAGGCGGATAGTCCTGAGACGAGCCCGCCGGAGCTCGTGCGAAAGACCAGCTTGCCGTCCTTGGTGGCGGCTGTGAACGGTAGCCTGTTCGATACCACCACTAGTCTCAAGGCTGGCTGATCCCCCAGATTATTCAAGCTCCGCCTTCTCCTGATGGTTTAGAATGATAGTAACTCTATCATAAATCAGCCGAGTATAGGCTCCAATCCATCAGGATCTGACGCTTGACGGAGCGCCCATTGACGCGTCCATGAGGGGTGTCCGTGGCTTCTTGCCGTCAAGTTTAAGCTCACGACAAGAGCCTTGAACGCGTAGGTATCCCATTGGTCTATTGCTGGAAATGTGGGACTGAGCTTCGTGAAGACGCGGCCTTCTGCTCCAAGTGTGGCGCAACTGTTCGGGGAACGATGGGCGTCCAGTCTCCCACGGGCTTCGAGTTACTGAGGGATGATAAGAGTGTCCAGAACCATTGGGCCCGGAGACTGATCGCCTACATCATCGATGTAGCTCTAGTGGCAGTTGTCCTCACGATTATTGCCATCGTTGTGTCGATTCCATTCCTCATCAGCATCGGATTTCCGGCTGTCGGAATGTTCCCTGTCGTGTGGGCGGCGTGGTGGGGTCTCTGGTTGGGTGGACCAATATCTCTGGTGCTCTTCCTCTACTTCCTCCTCGCTGAGGGACTCTACGGGAGGACCTTGGGTAAGGAAATCATGGGTCTTCGGGTGCAAAGGGTAGATGGGAAGCCAATGGACATGCGCAGCAGTCTCATCCGGAACATCAGTAAGATCTACTGGGTCCTACTCCTAATCGATGTGGCTGTTGGATTGGGGACGCATGGTGAGATGAGTCAGAAGTGGAGCGACCGGTACATCGGGACAAAGGTGGAAGAGAAGACTCACATGACGATAATCCCCTGAGACTCCGACGTCTAGCAAAGTAGATCACCTAGCTCCAGTACATTTGTCGGGTCTACTTCGGGAACAACGGGCAGTCATCGCCCTCGTCGCCGCTCGAATTGTCTACGCCATAAACTGGCTCAACATAGGCGCGATCTTCTACCTGATGAGTGGCGACCTCCAAACCGGCGTCTCAGGCTTGGGAACCTTGACCTCAAGCTTCTACCTAGGCGTAGGAATAATGCAGGTGCCCGGCGGAGTACTCGCGGCGAAATGGGGACCTAAGAAAACCGTATCGCTAGGTATCCTCGTCTCTTCCTTAGCCGTTCTAGGTACTTCAGTATCATCAGCCATTCTTCAGGTTGCAATCCTACGTTTCATCGTGGGCGCTGGAATGGCACTGGTGTTCGCACCATCAGTGGTACTCATGACTAGACTTCTGGGAGGAAAATCAGGCACCGGCGTCGGACTCATCAATTCCGCATTCGACATTGGCGGTCTGTTCGGCCTATTCGGATGGATTCTACTCGCATCAGTCACTGGCTGGCGCTCAACCCTCGTACTTAGCGGAGGACTTGGACTGCTTACAGGGCTTTTGGTAATTGCTCTCGTCCCGAAAGATGGAGAAAATACTCAGTTCAGATTTTCCACCGGCAAGCTTGTCCGAATTCTGAGCGATAGAAACCTGATCGTGCTGGGGCTCGGATCCCTAGGTTCGAACCTAGGCAGCGTCCTAATCTCAAGCTTCATGGCATACTACCTCCAAGCAAGCCTAGGAGAAACCGCCGCGATCGCGGGCATAGTCGCCGCGATGATCGTTGTCCTCCCTATCTACACATCTCTATGGGGAGGAAGACTCTATGATCGCACGAGAAAACCAAGGCGACTACTAATTCTCTCTGGCCTGGGAATGACAACGGGACTCTTGGTGGCGGCAGCACCAACGCTCTCCGCCGCAGCCGCAGGAGCAGTACTGGGCGGGATAGCTGTCGGACCCGCATCTACGATCAATTTCGCCGCGGCCAAGGATCTCAGCAGAGTCGAGAAAGAGTATGAAGGCCTCACGATCAGTTGGGTGAACAGCATTTCATTGACCGGGTCCTTCTGGCCTCCGTTGGTCTTCTCTTATTTCGCAAAATCATTCAACTACTCGGCTGCCTGGGTAGCAGGCGCCGCTATGTGCTTCTTCCTACTAGTCCCCCTATTCTTCCTGCGAGAAGACCCATCAAGGTTCGCAAAGGTGAATTAATGGCTCGACCCGAAAACGATGCTTCAACACTCAACCATCTCTACGACCACTATTGGGAGTTCATTCTCAAAGAGCATCCAACCTTCGCCACGTATCTTGGAGACCACCGCTACGACAATTGGCTAGAGGATGCTTCCTCCGAAGCCTACGAAAAACAAATTGTACAATTCAGAAAATTCCTTGCAGACCTAAAGGCGATCAAGAAACCAACTAACCGAGAAGCCCAGCTCAACTACGAGCTCTTCAAACGAGAACTCTCATTACAGATCGAAGGCGCAACGTATCACCCATACCTAATGCCCTTAACGCAGCAGACCGGCCCACACATCGACCTCCCCCAACTCACAACCTACCATCCATTCAAGACTCTGCAAGACTACATGAACTACGTCAGTCGTCTGACCCAGTTTCGTAGAGTCTTTGATCAGACCATAGCAAATCTCAGGACGGGAATAGAAAAGAAGACTGTTCAGGCTCGGAGCGTTGTCGAGAAGATCCTTCCCCAACTAGAAGCCCAGATTGTGTCGGCAGCCGACAAGAGCGAACTCCACAAACCAGTCCAAGAAATCCCCTCTGAAATTCCCACTGAGGGAGCTCGTAGAATAGCAAAAGATGTCGATGAGGCGATAATGAACTACGTTGTCCCCGCTTACACAAAGCTCCTCAACTATGTCAGAGAAGAATACCTACCAAAATCCCGGGACCGTCCGGGCATCTGGTCGATTCCCAGCGGTCGAGCAATGTACGCCTATTACATCAGACTTCACACGACGACCAAACTCACCCCCAGCCAGATCCACGGTCTAGGCAAACGAGAACTTGTTCGAATCAGCAAAGAGATCCGCACGATCCTGCAAAAATCCCAGTTCAAGGGTAGTCTCCAGCAATACAATGAAGCATTGCGCCAGGACAAGTCGAACTTCTATTCGACTGGCGAAGACCTCCTGAATGGATTCAAAGAAATTCTCCAAAAGATGGACGCTAGACTCGCCGAGTTTTTCGGACGGCTTCCCGAAGCCAAGTATGGTTTCCGGGAAATCGAAGAGTGGCTAGCGGACGCGGCTCCCGCGGCCTACTACTACGCGCCTCCGGAAGATCGTTCCAGACCCGGATACTTCTATGTCAACACATACAAGCCCGAGACTCGGCCCAAATACATGATGGAGGCTCTCGCCTACCACGAAGCAGTCCCAGGCCACCACCTCCAAATCGCGATCCAACAAG
>Ga0137409_10000801_pt1 | contig 30982 bp, 23 predicted proteins | sample CZODoug1_16funga_FD_122059 | JGI IMG/M metagenome (GOLD analysis project Ga0137409, IMG submission 122059) | Vadose zone soil fungal communities from Angelo Coast Range Reserve, California, USA - CZODoug1_16fungal (Hybrid Assembly) | ecosystem: Environmental > Terrestrial > Soil > Vadose zone... | reverse complement strand
TCGAGCCCCTTGCCGCGCTCGATGCGCACGCGATCGCGCAAGCCCGCTCGAGTTAGATAACCTTCAGCCGCCCTGATCATCTCGTCGCTCGGATCAATGGTGACAACCAGCCCATCCTCGCCGGCAGCGCGCGCCAGACTTGCCACTAATTGGCCCATCGCTCCGTAACCAATCAGCGCCAGCTTCATCTTGCCGCCCCTTCAACTACTTCGCTTCGAGAGGATTGTCTTGCCAGCAACGCGCGTACGAGCCGGACATAGAGATCGACAGCCGCTGCAAGTTCCCGCTTCTCGACAAACTCGTGATCGGTGTGCGCGTTGAGTATCGATCCGGGTCCAAGCAATAGTGGTGTGCCCCACTGCGAGAGATAAGGAATGTCGGTAGTGAAGCGGACAGTGCACTGCTCAAAGTTGTCGATCATTTCCAGGTGTACGGGTTCATGCTCAGACAAATACTCGACCTCGGCGCGCCCGGCAATCGCGTCTAAAAGCAACGTCTTCACCGCTGCGGCTTTGCCGACGAGACGCAGTTGCAAGACAGCGGAAGCTTCTTCCGCCACAACATTCGCTCGCGTGCCACCGCTAATGACGCCGATGTTGCAGGTGGTCTCGCCTAAAAGTTCATCAGCGGGCCACTCGCAGGCGCGAACACTCTCCAAAACGTCAAGCATCTTTTCAACGGCCGACTCCCCCTGCTCCGGATACGCCGAATGCGCGGCGCGACCCTTCGTGCGCAGCTTGAGCCGCAGCGATCCCCTGGTCGCGGTCGCGAGTTTGTTGTCCGTCGGCTCGCCGTTGATCAGATACTCCGGTGGCTGTTCGAGTTTCATTCTATTCGCAAGCTGCGCGCCCAAACTTCCCTGTTCTTCATCTACCGTAAACAACAACCCTATTTCCTGCATGCCCTCCTGACGCAGGCGCTCGGCCGCGATGATTTGCGCGGCGATGATTCCTTTAGCATCGCAGGCGCCGCGGCCGAATATCTTTTCTTCATCTTCACTGGAAACGATATGCGACGGTACTGTATCCATGTGTGTTGACAAGACCACGCGCGGCCAGGCGCCGGCAGTGGCGATCACATTGAAGCGCTCCTTTTCGACTTCCTGCATCTCAACAACATAACCCAAATCCTCGAGCTGCGATTTCAAAAACAACCCGACCTGCTTCTCCTCGCCGGTCACTGAGGGAATGTCGATCAGTTTGCGTGTTAGCTCGTTAACATTCATAAGTTGTAAAACTACGCCGGGACTCCGGCGCCAAGATCATTGAATTCGCGGAGGGCGTCTTCACTTTCTGAACCTTCAAAAAATTCTTTGTGCAGCCGCGCCACTGTCTCCCGAACGCGATCCTCTTCAACCGCGAAGGTGAGATTTATTCTCGAGGCGCCTTGCGAGATCAGCGAAACATTTATGTCGCTAATTGTCGAGAAGATGCGCGCAGCAATTCCGGGCGTGCTGCGCAGACCTTCGCCCACCACGCAAATGATCGCGCGCTTTTCTTCAACGGTAACGGAACCGAGTCTTTCCAATTGCTTCACGATCGCGGAAAGCGCGCTCGTGTCGTCGAGTGACAATGAAACGCTGACTTCAGATGTGGTTACAACATCCACAGCCGTCTTGTGTTCAGCGAAAATTTCGAACAAGGCGCGCAGGAAACCGTAAGCGCCAAGCATTCGCGTCGAGGTAACCTGAACGGTTGTAACTCCCGTTTTATGCGCGATGGCCTTTACCGTCTGCGGCGACTTCTTTGTCTCGCCTACCACCAGCGTGCTGCCGCCTTCCTGCGCGCGCGAGTTACAGATGCGCACCGGGATGTCTCTTTCAATCGCCGGATGCAGCGTCTTCGGATGAAGCACTTTGGCGCCGAAATAAGCCAGCTCGGCTGCCTCCTCGAAAGAGAGCTGCGGCACTGTGCGAGCGTGTGATACCAGCCGCGGATCTGCAGTGAGCACGCCCGGCACGTCGGTCCAAATTTGAATTTCCTTCGCGTCCAGTGCAGCTCCGATGAGCGCGGCGGTGTAATCCGAGCCACCGCGTCCCAGTGTGGTGGTCTCTCCCGTCACAGTCGATCCGATAAAACCGCCGAGCACGGGAACACACGACGATGCCAACAACGGTCGCAGATGTTTCTGAGCGCTGCCGAACGTTTCAGCCATCAACGGCGCCGCGCAGCCGTGCTCGTCGTCGGTGATCACGCAACGCCGTGCGTCAACCTCCCGGCCCGCAACTTTGTTTTCCCGGAGCACCGCGGCAAGCAGCGCCGCTGATAGCCGCTCACCATAAGAAACAATCGCATCCTCAAAAAACTTCCGGCGCTTGCGATCTTCGCCGACCGTGTTGTCACTAACTTCGGCTGCCGCAGTGTGCAGAAGTCTTGCGATCTCAGCGCGGCTTTGGTCCACCAGCGCGCGGGTTTCTCGGGCCTCTTCACGCAACAGCGCGTCGATCACTCGCCGATGACGATCGAAATGCTTCTCGAGTGCCTCGCTGCTTTTCGCCGCGCCTTCTCCAACGGACAACGCCTGTTCGACACTATCCAGCAGCGCATCGGTAAAACCCGCCATCGCCGAGACAACTACGACCGGCCGTAGCCCCTGGCGATCAAAAACGATGCGCGCGGCATTCTTGAAAGCAGTGGCGCCTTCCACAGACGTGCCGCCAAATTTCATGATGGTTGGTTTCATAAACAACGAGAACTTAACCGCCAAGACGCCAGGACGCAAATCAGAACCGGGAGCCGTAGCGAGCGGGTTGAGAGATTCCTCGCAACAGTTTTTCGACGGAGCAAGACCCGGTCGCTACGGCTCCCGGCTCTGATGGCTGTTCAACTTTTCCACTTTGTTCGTAATCTGTCTTGGCGCTCTTGGCGCCTTGGCGGTTAGTCTAATTCAGACTGCTTTCGCCTTCCATTTCCCCTGGCGAAAAACCAGCGCGCTCACGATCGCCAAAGTTGAGAACGCGATCATGATAGCCAGGAAGACGCCGCGCGGTCCGATGCCAAAAACGATCGCCAGCACGTAAGCGAGCGGAAGTTCCCAGAGCCAGAACACGAACAGGTTGATGATCGTCGGTGTCCAGGTATCGCCGGCGCCGTTGAACGACTGCGTCAACACCATGCCGTAAGCGTAGAAGAGAAAGCCGTAGGCAACGATGCGCAAACAGTCCACTCCATAAGGCAAAACATTCGGGTCGTGCGTAAACAATCCGACTATTTGTCTGGCGAAGAGAACGAAAATCAAACCTACCGAGCCCAGAAAGATCAGGTTGTAGAAACCCGCTTTCCAAACGGCACGCTCCGCCCGGTCAGGTTTCTTTGCGCCCAACGCCTGGCCCACCATGGTGGCCGCCGCGTTTGACATGCCCCACGACGGCAGCAGCGCGAAAAGGATGACCCGAATGCCGATGATGTAACCGGCAACCGCGTTCGTGCCAAAACTGGAGATGGTGCGCACCAGGCCAATCCAGCTTGCCATACCAATAAACACCTGGAACGTGCCCGTAGCGGACAACCGCACGAGCCGCGCCATGATCGCCGGCTCGATGCGGAAGTGACTGCGCTTGATTTCAAAGCGTCCGCCCTTGCGAAGTAAACGGCTGAACGCATAGAGCGCGCCCGTGCCGCGCCCGATATTAGTTGCCACCGCCGCGCCCACGATGCCGAGTTTTGGAAACGGACCAAGGCCGAATATGAAACATGGACCAAGCACGATGTTGATGGCGTTGGCCAGCCACAAGACGCGCATCGCGATCGCGGCGTCGCCCGAGCCGCGAAAGATAGCGTTGATCATGAAGAGCATCACGACCGTGAGGTTGCAGGCCAGCATGACCCTGGTAAACCCGGCGCCACGGGCCACAACCGCAGGCGAAGCGCCCATGAGCGAAAGCAATTTTGGCGCAAGCGGCGCGCCGATCAGCGCCAGGACCAGAGACACCGTCAAAGCCAGGGCGAGCGCCTGCACTGCCGCCCGCGCCGCGCCGTCGGGATTGTGTTCTCCAATTCTGCGCGCGACCATCGCCGTGGCCCCAATACTCAGCCCAATCGCGATGGCATAGATCAGAGTCAACATCGACTCGGTAAGACCCACGGTGGCCATGGCGTCAGCGCCGAGATACGAAACCCACTTGATGTCGACGACTGCGAAGATGCTCTCCATGCACATCTCGAGCACCATCGGGATGGCGAGCATGATGATGGCCCGGCCAATCGGTCCGGTGGTGTAGTCGCGCTGGCTGCCGCGCAGCGACTCGCGAATAGCGCTCCACAAGCTTTGCGGCTGAGCCTCAGACGCAGTTGTAGCGCCAGCCGCGTCCGCAGTTGCAGCGCCAGTCGTAGGGTCCACGAATTCTGTTGTGGCTTCGGCGTCTGACATTGTTCGTCTTTATTTGTTAGTTGCTGAATTTAAAGTTTCTCAGCATCCATGTAGGGGCACGGCATGCCGTGCCCCTACACCCGGACGAAGGCGTCCAATGAAACGATATTTTCCACTAAACCGGAATCTTATTCTCTACTCTTCACTCTACTATTCACTTTTCACTCTTCACTCTTCACCCTTCACTTCTCCGCCGCTCGTCCGAAGTCGTCCTGCAAACGCACGATATCATCCTCCCCAAGATAACCGCCCCGTTGCACTTCAATGAAGACAAGCATCTCTGCGCCCGGATTCTCCACGCGATGCGCCGCGCCAATACCGATGTCGATCGCTTGTCCCGCCGGCACAATCATCTCGCGATCGTCCAGCGTGACCTTCGCCGTTCCCGCGACTACGAACCAGTGCTCGGCGCGCTGTGCATGTTTTTGATAACTCAAACGCTTGCCGGGCAGCACTTCGATTCGCTTGACTTTGAAACCGTCGGCTTCATCAAGCACTGTGAAGGTTCCCCACGGCCGGCGATCAAACCGCGGCGAGTTGTCAGGATCTTTTTCCCTCATTCGTGTTCTCCGAAGTTAAGAGTCCAACCTTCAGGTTGCCGACCTGGGAAAATGGCAAGCTAGCTAACTGCACCATCAGTGTCGCTTGAAATATTGCACCGCTCGCTCGTGTTTCTCCGCCGCGGCCCGCGTATTAAACGTGCCGAGGTTCCTGCGCTTCCCGGTCTTCGGATCCTTTTTCCTCGAGTAGAGTCGGTATTTCCCTGATTTTAGTTTTCGGATCATCGCGGAAATTTCTCTTAACTCGCCGCGGCGGCCTGACGGTATTTTAACTGTTTGCTTTTCTTCTTCCTTTTCCGGCGGCGCAACTCCGGCGCATACCGTCCGGTACGTTCCAGATCATAAATAGTGTAACCGGTATCGAAAAGGTCGCCCGAAGGGTTTGCGGTGTCTACGCTGTAGTCGAAAATTCTTCCGTCGGTGCGCAGGTAAACAGAGCCTCGCTTGCCGTCGACATATTGCTCGCTGGTTAACAACGCATACAAGTGGCGACGCGTTCCCAGCGTGCCGCTTGGAACGGCAGGAATAAACTCCTGGCCGTTTGGCAGCCGGTAGATATTCAACTCGAGCAGAACGCTTCGCCCGTAACGCTGCAAGCGCGGCACGAAGTCTTCGGGCAAACCAAATCGCGGTTTGACGGTAGCGGCGTGACTCCGTGTTCTCTTAATTATCGAGCGCTCGGAAAACCCGGTCGCTCGCGAAGCGCTGGTCGTTTCATCCGGACTGCCAGGTTTTTCGGGATCCACGGGAAGATTTTCAAATGATGGACCAGTCTCGGCCAGGAACTCCCGGCACGCGTTGCGTAGTTTCGCCGAACCGTCAAGCAAGCCCTCGCTCATCTGCTTAAGTGTCGCGTGGCCTGCCAGGACAGCATCAACTTTCTGGCCCTCGGTCATCGCGGCCCACAACTGATCGCCGATGATCGACTTCGACATTGCAACCGGAAGTTTACTGAATTCCGTGAGGCTTGCAAGAAAGATTTGGCGCTAGTCAAAAGCCAGGCAGAGACAGCAGCCTGAAGGGCTGCGAGATAGTAGCCGGTGGTCGGAGCATTGCGCAGACCACCGGAAGGTTGCGGAAAAATGATTAGCACCTTGAAGAGGTGCCAGATCGAAGATCGTTCTGGCGCCCCTCCAGGGCGCCATCAAACTCTGCTTTGTTACCGGTGGTCTTCACTTCGCTTCGACCACCGGCTACTTTCTTTCAACCCTTCGGGTTACGCGTGGCAACTAGGCCGGTTGCGCGGCGGGCGATGCTGTCTCCTGCGGTCTCCAGACAGCGAGTATCGCACCGGCAAGCGCACAGCCGACCAACTGGTAACCGATATTTAGCAGATAGAGGCCGGCGGGCCGTTGTTCGAAAATGACCGTGGCCGCCTGGGTGGTCACAATAAAACCTAGCCAGAGCCAGAACGCTGTTTGGATTCCAGCCATCGCGGTGGTCGCTTTAGTGTACTGAACAAAGTGCGCCAGGATGTAAACCAAGACGAGCGAAGTCACGAAGGCAATCGCCAACTCCTTCGTATGGCTTTGCTTTTCAATTTCTGCAACTTTTTCAGGGGACCAATTGATGAACTGGAGAAACTTATTTCCGAAGAGCAGCGGCGAGTACCAGAGCCCTCCCAGAATATAGTGGACCAGCGTAGCCACAATCACGGCCGGGTATTTAATTTTCATGTTGTCTTCTCCTTCAGGGGCTATGTTGTCTTCTCCTTCAGGGGCTTTTGAAACTTGAAGATTACAACGAGATTGCTGAACGCTTTTTATGCCTTTCCTCAGAATACTATCGCATTATGAGAATTGGCGCTTCTCGAAAATTGCGAATCGACTGGCTGACAAACTTCAATGAAAGTCATGCGAAGGCGCGGCTGCCACCTTGAAGGAAAGCGCGCGAACGCTTTTTGCTTTTACCGAAAACACGTTGTCCTGGTTTTGCAGTTTGCCGGTGATCAGCAGGAAAGGATGGTCGACTAAAACCAGGCGATATTTATCGAACAGTTGCGGCGTGATGATTACGTTAGCCACGCCCGTCTCATCTTCCAAAGTTAAAAACACAAATCCTTTTGCGGTGCCTGGACGCTGTCGCACAATCACCCAACCGGCCACGCTGATCAGACTGCCGTCGCGCAACTGCTGCATGTCGATGGCCCGGCAAGCGCCAAGCTTGTCCAACTCCGCTCGATGATAAGCAACCGGATGCCGTCCGATCGTTAATCCGGTGCCGCGGAAGTCGGCGTCCATGCGCTCCGGCCGCGTCATGGGCGCCAGCGGCGAATTGCCATCAGTTTCATGAAGCTCCTCATAAAGCTCGCCCGCGGGCCGCGCGACTCGCTCAACCTGCCACAGCGCATCGCGCCGGTGTATACCCTTGTCCCTAGTCTCAAGTCTCAAGTCCCAAGTCTCGTCTACACTATTCCTTGAGTAAACAGACTTGAGACTTGAGACTTGAGACTTGAGACTCTTGTCGGTTTGGATGAAGTTCAACGCCCCTACCGCCGCCAGCTTTCTCATTTCATCCCGGCGCAACTCCGGCACGCGGTGGTGTAGATCATCGATGCTGAGAAAAGCTTGTCTCTCACGTTCCCGGACGATCGCCCTTCCAGATGCCTCGTTCAAACCTTTCACATATCGCAACCCCAGACGCAAAGAAAATTCAAGTTTGTCTTTGAAGCTTTTCGGCAAAGAGCCGGTTCTTCCCGTAATGTCACTTGAATTCTCCTGGCGTCTTGGCGGTTTGGTCGCGGACGTTGGACTTTGGACATTGGACTTTGGACTTTCTTCCTCGATCGTGCACAACCAATCCGATCGTGTTACATCAACTGGTCTGACCGTCAGTCCATGTCGCTGCGCATCCTTGACGAGTGTAAATGGTTGATAAAAACCCATCGGCTGGTTGTTAAGAATTGCGGCCGTGAAAGCGGCGAGATAATGACACTTCAAATAAGCGCTGGCGTAAGCAATCAAAGCGAAACTCGCCGCATGCGATTCGGGAAAACCATAAAGCGCAAACGAAGTGATTGCCTGCACGATCTCATCCTGCGCTTTGCTGGTCAGTCCCTTGCGCGCCATGCCGCGGCGCAGTTTCACTTCTATTTCCTTCATGCGCGCTTCGGATCGTTTGAAGCCAAAAGCACGCCGCAGCTCTTCCGCCTCGCCGCCGGAAAAGTCAGCACAGATCATCGCCATCTTCAACAATTGTTCCTGAAACAACGGCACTCCGAGCGTCCGCCGCAGCACCGGCTCGAGCAAAGGATGCGCATAGACAACCGGCTCGCGGCCCTGTCGTCGTTTCAAATAAGGATGGACCATGTTGCCGACAATCGGGCCGGGGCGAATGATCGCCACTTGCACCACGATGTCGTAAAACTTTTGCGGCCGCAGCCGTGGCAGACATGACATCTGGGCGCGACTTTCGACCTGAAACATGCCAATCGTGTCTGCCTTTTGCAAAGCCCCGTACACAACCGGGTCATCCTGCGGCAGCTGCGCCAGATCAACTTCTTCCTGGTAAGAGTCGCGAATCAATTGGATTGAGTCTTCCAACACCGCCATCATTCCGAGTCCCAGCAGATCAACCTTGATCAGTCCCAGGTCGGCGCAATCTTCTTTGTCCCATTGCACCACGACGCGGCCAGGCATCGCCGCGGGCTCGAGCGGCACAACCGAGTCGAGTTGTCCCTGACAAATAACCATGCCGCCGGAGTGTTGGCCCAGGTGACGCGGCAGGTCCTGCACCATTTCATAGAGTTGAAAGAATTTCTTGATGCGTGGATTGCGCAAATCCAAACCAGCATCGCGAAATTGTCGCGCCGTTGAATCTTTCGGATCCTTCCATTCCCAGGTGTGCACCAGCCCGGCAAGTCGCGCGAGCGTCTCGTCATCGAAATCCAATGCTTTGCCGACTTCGCGCGCCGCTGATCGGCCGCGATAAGTGATGACGTTGGCCGTCATCGCCGCGCCGAGTTTTCCGTAGCGCTCGTAAACATATTGAATCGCGCGCTCGCGCTGGTCGCCGCTCGGCAAGTCGAGATCGATGTCCGGCCACTCGCCGCGCTCTTCAGAAAGAAAGCGTTCAAACAAAAGTTCCATGCCCACCGGATCGACGGCCGTGATGCCCAGGCTGTAGCAGACGGCGCTGTTGGCCGCCGAGCCGCGCCCCTGAATCAAGATTCCCTGCCGGTTACAAAACTGAACCAGGTCCCAAACGATCAGGAAATAACCTTCGAGCTTGAGCTTTTCGATCAGCCGCAGCTCACGCTCAATCTGCGTGCGCGCAGTTTCATAAGTGGGCCGGCCGTTGCGGCCGGTGTAATTTCGCCGCGCGCCTTCATCCGCACGCTGCCGCAGAAACGACGTCATCGTCTCGCCCGGCGGTACCGGATATTTGGGAAACTCGTAACCGAGATCTTCCAGAGTAAATTCCAAACGCGACGAAAGCTCGACGGTGTTGTAAATGGCTTCAGGCAGATCCGCAAAAAGTTGCTTCATCGTCTTCGCGGATTTCAGATACCGCTCGGAGTTTGTCGCCAACAACCGGCCGGCAGTTTCCAGACGCACATGATTTCGAATGCAGGTGAACACGTCCGTCACTTCGCGCCGTGCGGGGTTGCCATGACAAACGCCATTCGTCGCCAGCAAAGGAAGATCAAATTGCCTGGCAATTTCCACTGTCGCCTGATTGCGCGCTTCTTCTTCGCGATTGAAATGGCGCTGTAACTCGGCATAGACATTTCTTTTACCGAAAACATCAATCAACCATCCTGTTCTTCTCTGCGCTTCCTTTGCGCCCTCTGCGTCTCTGCGGTGAAACGCTTTCGCCAGTGGCCCATCGTGACCGCCTGTCAAACAAACCAACCCTTCCGCATATTCCGCCAACTCATCCAGTGTGACCGCACACTCGCCCGGCTTCGCATGTTTCGGCACACGTAACTTCATCAACGTTATGAGCCGGCAAAGATTTTGATAACCAGTGCGATTGCGGATCAAAAGTGGAAGCGAAAACGTTTCTCTTTGGCTGGTCGCACGTTTTTGTCCAGTGTCCAACGTCCAATGTCCAATATCCGCCGGCCCGTGTTGTCTTTGACTTTGGACATTGGACGTTGGACTTTGGACTACCGTGATTTCGGCTCCGATATGCGCCTTGATCCCATTCTTCTTCGCCGCCAGATGAAAGCGTGGACTGCCATACACGCCGTCGCGATCCAGCAAAGCCATCGCCGGCATCTCTAATCCCAGCGCTGCCGTAATTAGCTCTTCCGGAACCGAAGCGCCTTCAAGAAAACTAAACGCCGAGCGGGCATGTAGTTCAACGTAATCAGTGGGCAGTGTGCGGTGGGCAGTGGGCAGTTGATCCCCTGACGCTGATTTTGTTTTCTTCGGCGATCGCTTTTGCGTCTGCTCACTGCTCACTGCCCACTGCTCACTTTCTTTCAGTCGTAAACCCCTTCCACAAACCAAGCTCCACTACCCAACTCGCGATAAATGCGATAAAGAATTTGGGTTGGACCAACCTGGCTGCCCACCTCTTTAACTTTCGAACCTTCTGACCGCTGACCTCTGGATTCAATAGCAACGTCCCATTCATCCCGCGCCCAACTGTCCGCGCGCCACCAGTCGCCCGTCGTGCGCCACGGACCGGCCACGCCCACTACTTTTCCATAGACACTTTTGTTTTTATCCCAGGCGCTAATCTCCTTTGGATAACCTCCTTCCGCCTGCACCAGAGCGCGCAACGGCGGCCGGAAAACTCGAAAACCCAGTGTGAATTTCGAATTTCGAATTTTGGATTTCGAATTGCTACTTGCTGACCGCCGACCGCCGGCTGCTGACCGCTGTTTGCTGTCTGCTGTTTGCTGTTTGCTGTTTGCTTTCCTTCGCTTTGTCTCCTTCAATTCAAACCGCTTCACCCTGAAAGCGTCGGGTCGATGGGTATCGAGTAACTCCGGCGATCCGATATTTTCCGCACCCACCAGTTTTGCGAGTCGGGCCAGTGTCAGTTCCAGCTTTTCCGGCTCGGGAGCAAGCGGAATAAACAGTCCCGTCTGTAGCACGCGCGGTTTTACCGGCACACAATTTATCGAGACCCCAACCACCGCTGCCGGTGGCGGATGCATTTCCGTGTCAAGCAATAAAAGTTTCAGAAACACTTTGTGATCGCGCATCGGATAAGGCAGGTTCAATTTGAGTTCGTGTGAAGCGCCCTGCTCCAGTTTCATTTCTACCTGTAACGAGTTCGTGGCGAGCGCATACGCATTCAGACTGGCGCAGATTTGATTGAGCAGTCTTGCCAGGATGAAAGAGAGCGGCTCGAGTTGAGAGATTGGATACTCAAGCTCGATAGCGTTTTTGAAAACCGGGGACGGCTGCTGGAGTTTTAAATGACGATTGGTTTTTCCGCCGGCAAGTCGTTGTAACTTTAATCCATCCTGGCCCAGGCGTTCGGCAACTCCCGCCACTGGCAATTCTGCAAACTCTCTGAAGGTACGCACACCCCAAAGATTCAGAGTCTCCAAAATTTCCGTGGCGCGATCTTCGTCAATCCCGACCAGGGAGTATTCAAGTGTTTTTAGCGGCAAGCTGCCGAAGCAGGTGAGTTCTTCTCCCGGAGCGGTGAAGCTGACGCCACGGCAAAACCTGGCAGCGTGTATGGCGGCATCAGGGTTTCCAGCGAGCGCGACATTTACTTTGCATCCAAGGCCGCTGGAGTCCTTCGACGCGTTAGCCTGTTTCGCGATCTCATTGGCGAGTTCGTAAGAAGATCCAAATCGTAAAGCGCATCCTTCGACATCAATCACCACTATGTTTGAGGCGGTCTCCTCCACGAGAGGCGAAAACGCATAGGCAAACTCCGCCAGGGACACTTCACTTGGAACTTGTTGACCATAAATACAAGCAAACATCGCGCTTTTTAGAGCGATTGAATTAAAAACACGGTAGGCGAAGATTAGCGAAAATCAACGAAGATTGTCAAGGCTGGTTTGTAATGCAAACTGTGCGGGATCCCCAGCTGGGCAGCCCGGCTGGGGTTGTTTGTTAGTTTGCAGGTGTTGGGGGTCGCGTTTGGTTTCTAGTGGCCGACGTTGACAAAAACCTCTTCCCCTTGCTGGTTGAGGTAGAGAGGGCGCCGGCATTCCACTTGAAAATGCAGACCCTGCAAAAGATTTGCATGAGGGAGGGGGCCTTCACTTATCCGGCGATGAAGTTCCTTAACTGCCGTAGCGGCAACCGGTGATAAAAAGCGAGACGCAGACAACGAGCGATTATCGCCATTATTGAATGCATTGGTTAATCCGTTGCTCAACCTATTCAATCCATCGCTACCAGACGACCACAAACAAATTGTTCCTCTTAACTCCAGCGCCAAAGCTGCACACGATCGCACGCAACTCTCCTCCGCAATTACCACCAGCGCGGTGGTGGTGACTTCCAGTGTGCGACGAAAGCGATACCACCAGGATGAAATGATCCGTCTGGCGGATTTTGCGGGCACGTCTCCCAGATCAAGCAGCACCAGTCCAAAGCCTCCCCCTTGTAACAATAGATCGGTAGCTTTAAATGCGTGCTCCAGATTGTGGTCGCAACGTATCCAGAGTAGTCGCTCACAATTTATTTCTGCTCGGGCTGCTGATTTAGGATCGAAGACATTGTTTGTATCCACCAGCGCGCAAACTTCGTCGTGCCTGGTTGCATGGGCCAGGGCAGAAAGCATAAAACTTGTGCGGCCCGAGGATGCTGGTCCAAAAACTTCCGTGAGGGCGCCGCGCGGCAGTCCGCCGCTGGTAAATGAATCGATTTGCGGAATGCCGGTAGAGAGTACTTCCGCCGGCCTTTTTTCATGCAGCTTGAAGGCAGAACCGAAGCGCGAGGCAATCTCTGATTCGATTTCAGCCTTTGAAAATGCGGCTCTCATGTTTTATAACCACACCAGCGATAGCTGTTAATCAGACCGGGTCTGTTGTGAACACTGTCGTCGATTCAATGGAAACAGACCCGGTCGCTACTGCTCCCGGTTCTGATTAAAACCATGCCACGCAAACCTTCTAAAGGTTCCGCTGAAGAATTTTTTCCCGACAAACTAACTTTGCCTGCTCTGCGCGCGGCCGCCGCCGGCTGCAAAGCTTGCGACCTCTGGAAACGAGGTACGCAGACTGTCTTCGGCGAAGGCAGTCGCCGCGCTATGGTGATGTTTGTCGGCGAACAACCCGGCAATGAAGAAGATCTTACGGGAAAGCCCTTCGTTGGTCCCGCCGGTCGGCTTTTTGATAATGCGCTCAACGAAGCGGGTATCGATCGCTCGCAAACTTACGTCACTAATGTTGTCAAACATTTCAAATGGGAGCCGCGTGGCAAACGCCGCATTCACAAAAAACCCAATGCTCAGGAAATTGCTGCTTGCCGTCCCTGGCTCGAGGCCGAAATCGCGCTGGTCAAGCCAAAGGTGATTGTGGCTCTCGGCGCCACTGCGGCCCAGGCGCTGCTCGGTCCAACATTTCGCGTAACCAAACAACGCGGAGAATTCATCGAATCCACTCTTGCTCCTTACGTAATGGCCACCGTCCATCCATCTTCAATTCTGCGAGCTCCCGACGACGAAACCCGCCGCCTCGAACATCGTCGTTTCGTCGACGATCTCAAAAAACTCGCTCGCGTGATTAAGTAGGACAGACTTTCTTGTCTGTCCATTTCTTCAAATTCAAGGGGATCTCAAACCCAGGGACAGACTGGAAAGTCTGTCCTACTTTCTCCTTGACGCAATTACCCATCTTCGATAATATTCGGCATATTTTCGGTACGAGGCGAAAATACCATAACAACCTTGCTTGATGCAAGATTTTAGGAGGAAAAGCTCAAGATGCCAGTAACTGCGCGGCAAAGGCAGGTGTACGAGTTTATCTGTAGTTACATCGAGACCGAAAATCAGCCCCCCACAATTGCCGAGATCGGTAAGCAATTCCAAATGAGCTCATCGGCAAGTGTCCATAGCATTTTGTCGGCGCTCGAGCGTGTAGGACTCATCAAGCGCATTCCCAACGTCAGCCGCGGCATTGAACTTGTCAAAACCGGCAAGCAGGAAAGTGCGGGTGACGACTATGAAATTCCGCTGCTGGGCACAGTGGCGGCCGGGCAGCCAATAGAAGCGATCCTCTCCCACGAAACCGTCTCTGCTCCGAAGAGCATGATTGGCCGCGGTCGCATGTTTGCTTTGCGCGTGCGCGGCGACTCGATGATTGAAGAAAACATTCAGGACAACGACATCATCATCGTGTCGTCTCAGGAGACGGCTGAGAATGGCCAGATGGTGGTGGCGCTGATCGATGGAAATTATGCGACGGTGAAGAAGTTTTATCGTGAGCCTGACTTCATCCGTTTGGAACCCGCCAACCCGCAGTTCAAACCAATATTTATCAAGACTCCGGGCAGGCTTCAGCTCCAGGGCATCGTGCGTGGGCTCATTCGCAATTATTCGACTCCCCCCTGAGATCTCAAATTTCAGATTTCAAATTTGAGATCTTAAATCTGAAGATGTTCAGCTTAGGACCACGCAACAATGGCTAACCGCGAAGAACTTGCTCCTAAGAACAACGTAGCAGGCGTGATGCTTTGTGCGTTTGCCTTGACTGATTGCATTGTCCATATCGAATCGCGGTCGGCAAAATATCTGCGTGCTGTCCACCGCACCGCGTTTGAGCTGGCGGTGCCAAATCTTTTTGGTCCGGAGATCGGAGGCTTCTGGTTGAAGCTCGAACAAATTAAACTACTAAGGCAGCTGCCAGACTATTATCCATCGAATGTGTCATCACTGGTAAGTTCCGCGGTGGAATCATATCTAAATGCTCAGCTTGTTGATTTTTATGCGAGAATAAACACTCATGAATGATCAGGAACAATGGTTGATCAATTTGGGAGCACCGAAAGACGACCCCGTTGAAGGTCTTGTATCGGTAGCGGGATACCAACGTGAAGGACGTCCGCCCGAGGAAATAGTAGTGATCGAGAAGGCCGAGACATACGGAGCTCATGCGGTCTTTTTCGAAGCGGGTCGCTCTGGGCGTCCGCCCATACCACAAGCTTTTGTTTTTGTTTCGGATGGGCCCGCTAATGATCTAAATTTTGCTGAGTTACATCAACGACTCTGGAGTTGGGGCGGCGTGCCGCTGCTTTACCGCAAGACGCCTGGCCTCATTCAACTCTTTCGCTGCGCTCATAAACCCGACTTCGTTTCCTCAACCGGGGAAATCATTTGCAAACCATTTAAAACACTCAAAATTGCTGGCGCAATAAGCGCTGACCCATGGTGGGATGCCTCCCGTCTCCGCAATGGAACACTGTGGGACGATCCGGCGATCTGCAAATCGATGTTGTCTGCCCGTAAGTCTGCGCACAAACGTCTCATCGATGCCGTTAAGGATCTCAATAGTGACTTGAACCAAGAGGGTGTTCTCAAAAAGCATCTCAGGCGGCGGCTGCTGATCTTGTCACTGTTAATAGCGTACCTAGAGGAACGAGGGGTCTTCCCCGCAGACTATTTTTCACAATTCCTCAGGGGAGCGACTAGATTCTTCCACGTGTTGGCAAACGGCAAAGCGCTAGTCAAGTTGTTAGATGCTTTGGAGGAGAGATTTAACGGGAATGTCTTTCTCTTAACGGATGCAGATCGAGAATCGCTGACGGGAAGCAACCAGCTAGTCCGTTTCGCCCGACTAGTAGAGGGTCGCCAAGAGAAAAGTGGCCAACTCACATTGTGGCAACTCTATTCCTTTAAAGATCTCCCGGTGGAACTTATAAGCCACATCTATCAGCTCTTCGTCAACGACACGGATACGTCGGTTTATACTCCACCGTTTCTGGTACGGCTCATGATAGACGAGGCACTAAGCTGGAAGAGGCTTGACCGTTTGCAAGAGAGTGGCGAAATCATTCTCGATCCCTCCTGTGGTTCCGGTGTATTTCTCGTCGAGGCGTACAAGCGTTTGGTTCTTCACTGGCGTAGTCGAAATCAGTGGAGAAAACCGAGTATCAGTATCTTGAAAGGCTTGCTCAAGAAAGTACATGGTATCGATATTGAGAAAGGTGCAGTCGAACTCGCCGCTTTTAGTTTGTGTTTGGCACTCTGCGACGCGCTGGAGCCGGAGACTATCCGGGCAAGCATCAAACTTTTTCCGCCGCTCGAAGGAAAGAGTCTGCATCATTCTTGCTTCTTTAAAGCCAAAGAAGAAAAGCTGGTAAAGGAACCGATTGGAATATTGACTGGAAATCCACCCTTTACGTCAAGGCTCAGCACGCTAGGCGCAGAACGCAGTTACCATCGCTACGAGTCAACTCACGGATCATTGCCCGACAAGCAACTGGCATATCTCTTCCTCCACGAGGCTATGGAAATGGTAGCTGCAAGAGGCGTCCTTAGCCTGCTCCAACAATACAACTTCCTCTACAACCAGCAATCGCGCGGCTTTAGGCGCAGCTTTATCAGCAGATGGGATGTGCGCGAAATTCTCGACTTCATCTCAGTGCGCGGGCTTTTTCATAAGGGCGGTGCCGATACGAAAGTGCTAGTGGTTGTGGCGGAGGCCGCAAAACCGCCGAAGGATCGAACAATTCTCCATGCCACGTTTCGACGGAGCGGGCGTGTCGATGCCGAGCAGGGATTCGACATTGACTACTACGATCTACACTGGCTCCCTCGTCAACTCGTGTTAAGCAACGATGGCGTGTGGCGTTCAGACTTATTGGGCGGAGGACGCGTACTGGGTTTCGTGGATCGGCTCAAGCAGGCTCGCACTATTGGTCAATATGTCGATGCTCGAGAGTGGGAATACGGAGAAGGAATTATTTTTGGCAATCCTAAAGACGGACAGCCGTCCTCACATGTAATTAACAAGCCCTTTGTACCCGTCGGAGCACTAGACGAGAAGGGACTAAACACCAAGGCAATCGAGCACGTCCCCGATCGTCCGATTCTGCGTCCGCGACGCAAAGAGATTTTCTCCCCTCCACTTTTGCTGATCCGTAAGCATATGGATCTCGCGCATGCTCTTTGGACGAAAACTGATCTCACTTATGAGAATGAAGTTGTAGGCATTTCTGCGCCTAAACACGACACGTCCACATTGACTGACTTGGACGTGTGGATGGCACGGGAACATGGCCCATTAAAAGCGTATGCTGCCGCCATTAGCTCGAGAATGTTTACGCAGAAGGCCACAATGCTCGCAGAAAGAGACATCTTTTCCCTTCCCTATCCCCAAAGGGGGAATCTCGACCTCAGTGAGAATGAGAGAATTCTAGCAGAAGACATCGTTGATTATTATCGCGACATCATCCGCTTGGGAGAAGACTCGGAAGCAATGGGGACCAAGAGTGAAACGGCCTTGCCTAACTTTACGACTGTCTTCACACGTCAGATAAATGCAATCTACAAAAAGAACCCCCTCCAAGCAGTAGAACCGCATAGTTGGTTAGGTGTCATTTGTCAGCCGTTTGTTTTCGGCAGAGGTAGCGTGGATTGGACGGGGGCGGAAGAATTAAGAACTAAGCTAGATGCGCTCCTTCATGAACAGCAAGGCACCTCTCTTTGTGTTACTAGGATCGCCCGTATGTACGACCGGAGGTTTATCTTTCTCCTCAAACCTAACCGACTCCGTTACTGGTTGCGGTCGGTGGCATTGCGCGATGCCGATGAGACCCTTTCAGATCTGCGAGCACAAGGATTCTGACGCTCACATTACATGCTTGCGAACTTCTCAAATGTTAGTGCCCCCTTAGGTAGTCTCAACGGCGATGTCCAGCTCCCCGGAACGTTTCGTAATGAACTGCTCGGCCTTATCGCGGATGAATTGCCGAACTGGCGTGACGATCCAGAAAGACCCTATAACACGTCAGAAACCGCTCTTACTGAACATCTCTGTGATTATTTGACTAGTGTTGCCCGTAAAGCTCCGGGCTGGGATATTCTTCAATTTCGTACGGAGGCCGCTGACGAACAAATGAGAACTCGCAAGTTAGACATTGCGCCCAAGCCGTGTGGGGCAGTAATTTGGATTGAAGGCCGACGACACACTCAATACGATCCTTTGCTGCCAATCGAATGCAAAAGACTTCCATCGCCAAGAGATGCCAATCGAGACGAGAGGGAATATGTATTTAGCAAATACTCATCAACGGGCGGCATCCAGCGATTCAAATTAGGACTGCATGGTGCCGGACATACAGTTGGCGGGATGATCGCCTATGTTCAGGAAGAGACCGCTGCGATTTGGGACAAGCGCGTAACACAATGGATCGAGGGATTGATTGAATCGGGAGAGCTTGGCTGGACCACTAAGGATTTGATCGAACTCGAACGCGCAATTGCCTCGACTCGTATAACGCTTTTCCATTCCTCGCACGCCAGACAAAATGGGCTCTCCGACATTAAGTTGCGACATCTATGGATAGAGATGAACTAACAAACCTCAACGCCATCGTGATAACCGACGGCAAAGGCGGTTCCGCTCTCAACTAGTCGGAACTAGTTGCGATTCTAGTTTTCTGCTCTTCCGCAAAACTATCAAACCAATTCCGGAAATGATCATGGCGCCGCCGGCGAACGTGCGCCAGTTCAATTCCTCATGCAGGACGATTACTCCCAAAACAACCGCAATCACCGGCGTGACCAGGGCCACCAGCATGGTCTTGGTCACGTCCATGTGCTGGACGAGCCAGTAGTACAGCAGAAAAGCTATGACCGAACCTACGATGGCGAGATAAAACAGAGCAACGAAAGCCATCCGCGTCCAATGAAAGCGGAAAGGATTTCCTTCGAGCGGAATGCCAATCAGCAATAGCGGAATGAGCCCAAACAACATTTGACCGCCGGCGAGGATTGCCGGATCCAGCTTAGCTCCGCGCGCCTTTACCAGCACATTCGCGTAAGCAGCGCAGGCAGAACCAATCACCAGCGCCGCGCAACCAGCCAATGCCTTTGGACCAGCCACGCTTAACTGGTTGGAAAAAATCACGCCGACGCCGGCGACACCCATCAGTACGCCAAAGATCTTCGCCGGGGTCATCTGTTCCTTAGGCAGATAAAAATGCGCAATGACCAGACCGAACGCGGGGATAGTCGCTTGCAACAACGCCGCCAGACCGGACGAGATGTATTGTTCGCCCCAAAAAACCAACCCGTAGTTAAGACTGAAAGATAAAATACCGGTCGCCGCAAGGAGCATCCAGTCAGCGCGCGAGCGTGGCAGCGACAGCCGGCGCGCCTTGACGATCGCAAAAAGAATTGTCAGCGCAACAACAAATCTGATTCCGGCGAACGTCAATGCTGGAAGATCGTTGAGGCCGAGTTTGATGAATAGCCAGGTCGAGCCCCAGATGAAACACAATAGAAGCCAGACGAGGCGTGATTTCATAATTATTGTTTTGCGGGTCTCCTGAAGAACAGCAAGCTACAAGAACGGCAAGCGGTGGCGAGCCGGTGCAAAAAATCAACTCTGAATCTCTTCAACACATCGCTGTTGAGTTTCGGCATTTGCTCGCCGCCGCTCGCAGTTTTGCACGGTCAGTCCGAAATAACCGTCCAATTTAAGCTAGGCTGATTGAGGCTCAGTCTTAATAATTGCGAAGGCCGCACCTTGCGGATCCTGAAGGATCGCGAAACGACCTACGCCAGGGATGTCATCAGCCGGCTTGATTGTCGTAGCTCCCAGCTCCGTCGCTTTCTTTACCTTCGCATCGCAGTCGTCAACGGCGAAATACACCAGCCAAAACGGCGGTACGCCGGCCATGTCCGGAGTCAGCTTGAACATTCCCCCAGCTCCTCTGTCGCCGTTCTGAAAAATCGTGTAGTCCGTAGACCCGAAAGTCTTCGCGTCGATTCCCCAGCCAAATAGACCGCTATAAAACTTGCCGGCCCTGTCTGTATCCGTGGTCGTGAGTTCATTCCAAACGAACGCGCCTGGCACGTTTACAATTCCGGCGCCCTTGTGTTTTTTGGCCTCCCAGATGGCAAAAACAGCGCCGGTGGGATCCTGGATAACTGCCATCCGACCCACGTCCATGACGTCGAAAGGCTCTTGCCTCACGTTGGCGCCTAATGATTTGGCCTTCGCCGCACTTTCATCGGCACTCTCGACGGACGCGTACGACAGCCAATTTGGCGGAATGCCTTGCGTCGTCATCTCGCTGGGCATTTGATACAACGCGCCGACGTCTTTGCCGTTCAGCTTCAGCATTGTGTACACCATGCCTGGCCCAACCGAGCTGTCGGTAAAGCTCCAACCAAATAACTCGGTGTAAAACTTTTTCGCCGCTTCGCCGTCGGTGGTGCCCAATTCAACCCAGCAAAAAGTTCCCGGCTTGTACTCTGGAGTTTCTTGCATTCTTGCTTCAGTCATCGATTCATCTCCTTTGCATGGCGCGCAAACTCACAGGGAGACAAGAAGTGTCTGCGCGACGTCGAATGTAATTTGAATTAGAGCATTTATGATAAACGCTTTTTGCCCAAAGCGCCAAAAACGGAAAGCGACCTGGTTTGGAATTCTCTGTGCCTCCTCAGTGTGCTCTGTGTCTTGTATGTTCACTCAGCACGCTATAGTTTGCCCTGGGTGTGACAGATCGTTTGTGTCTGGGTCTCTGAAGACCGTCGCAGAGCTTGGGTCGTCACACCCTTTTTCCAACTAGCCCGAACAGTTGCCTGGGCGGCTTTTGCCAGCCCGTATTTCGCAAGACCGGGCGGAACGGAGCAACCAACTTGAACGAACCAGAGTCCACAAAAGTTAGCGTCGGCATCGATGTATCGAAAAGCATGCTCGATATTGCCATTCACGAAACCGGTGAAACCTGGTCCTGCAGTAATGATGCCAGCGGTGGTGCTGCTTTAGTCCCTAAACTGAGACAGCTAAAAGCCACCAGCATCGTGCTGGAAGCTACCGGTGGTTTCGAGACCTTGGTGACCGCTACTCTTTCCGCAGCAGACCTGCCGGTAATCGTCGTCAATCCTCGTCAGGTACGAGACTTTGCCAAAGCCACCGGGCAACTGGCGAAGACGGATCGCATCGACGCCAAAGTGTTGGCCCACTTTGCGGCGGCTATCAACCCGCCATTGCGTCCCACGAAATCTGACGAGGCCCAACATCTTGAGGCTCTGCTGGCCCGCCGCCGACAGATCGTGGAGATGCTGGTAGCGGAAAAGAACCGACTGGCCAACAATCGAGATCGCGCCGTGGTCAAAGATCTAAAGACCCATATTGCCTGGCTCGAGCGACGCCTTAAAGCCAGTGATGATGAACTGCAGCGAGTCTTAAAAACCTCTCCGGCCTGGCGCGAGCGCGATGATCTGTTGCGCAGTACGCCAGGAGTCGGGCCAGTTCTTTCATTAACTCTGCTCGCTCAGCTCCCGGAACTTGGCCAGTTGAATCGCAGAGAGATTGCCAAACTCGTCGGAGTGGCACCTTTCAACTGGGACAGCGGGCAGTGGCGTGGCTCGCGTCACATCTGGGGCGGTCGCGCCGCTGTCCGTTCACCGCTCTTCATGGCCACTCTTTGCGCCATTCGCATCAACCCGACCATCAAGTCCTTCTATCTAAGGTTAATCAAAGCCGGCAAAGCACCAAAGGTGGCCATCACAGCCTGCATGCGCAAGCTGCTTACTATTCTTAACGTCATGGTCAAAACTCATACATCATGGAGGACTGCTTGATCCTCTTGACTTCCGACACAGTTGCTCTGTGGTGAATTAACGCCAAACAACCACTCACCACAGAGACACAAAGAGCACAGAGCTAACACAGAGAAGTCGAAATTTAAGAAACTACCATTTCCGCAGCTCGCTTAACTCCTGGTGGTGAGTTTGCATCGATCAAATGAAACTTGTCTTTCTTCATGGGCCACCGGCGGTCGGGAAGTTGGCGATCGCGCGCGAATTCGCGAGGCTTACCGGGTTCCCACTATTTCACAATCACCTGACGGTTGATCTGGTCAGTTCGCTTTTTCCATTCGGCAGTGAGCCCTTCATCCTCTTGCGTGAAGAGATTTGGCTCGAGGCGTTTGCTCAGGCGGCCCGCAATGACGTCTCGCTAATCTTTACGTTCAATCCGGAACGGACAGTTCGCGAACGTTTTATTCAGGACACGCTCGCCGTCGTCCACTCAGCCGGCGGTGAAATTATCTTTGTGGAATTGACGTGCGCGGAGGATGAATTGGAGCGGCGCCTCGTGGATACTTCGCGGCAGGAGTTTGGCAAGCTGGCTTCAGTTGAGCAGTATCGATCGTTGAAGGATGCCGGCGCGTTTCACTTTCCCAAACTTCCAAACGGGCTGTCTCTCGATACCACCACCAACTCGGCAGCAACCACCGCGCAATTGATCAGCGACTATGTTTCAGGCTGAGCAGGCTGTTCGTTTAGAGGCGGGCGTTGCCCGCCGGCTCAACGTGGACTGTAAATCTCGATCTTGGATTTCAATGGTTCTTGAACCGGCGGGCAACGCCCGCCTCTAAACGAACAGTCTCAGAAATAAATGTAGGGGCACAGCATGCCGTGCCCCTACGATTCAGCCGCTGCAAATTTCTCTAGAACGTAAACTTTACCGCCAACTGCAACTGTCTGGGATCGCCGACTCCCTGTCGCAGGAACCCGTCGAAGTTGAACAACGCCGCCGTGCTGAGCGGGTTGATGAGGTTCTTGTTGTTGAAGGTATTGAACATCTCGACGATGGGAATCAGCGCATAGTGACCGTCAGCGCCAAACTTAAATGGACGCTGGAGGCGCCAGTCAAATGAGAAATACTTGTTGTCTTTCCGCGCATCGTTGCGAGCCGGGCGCGTGAGAGTCCGGGTTCCCGAGGTGATCGGTTGCGCCGAACGTGCTTGCACACGGAAATTCCCTTCAAGCCCCGCGGGCAATTGCGCAAACGTGATGAAGTTAAACTTGTGCCGGATGTCGCGATCGGACAAGGAGTAGTCTAACTGCAGGTTATTGATGTCGACGGAACGATCCGTGAACGGATCTCGTTCATTCGAGTCGTCGTCCTTGTCTCTCGATAGCACGTAGTTCCATTCCATCTGATAGCCCTTGCTGAAGCGCTTCCTCATGCCGACCGTGAAACCATTGTAGAGCCCTTTCCCAACTGCACTGGCAACCATTACCTCGCCCAGATAGTCGCCGAAGATTGGGAATCCCGCAGAGTCCAGCTTGCGATTGACGTTCAAAAAGCGAGTCAGATGGACGCCCTTTGAATGTGTGAAATCAAAATAAATTGAAACGTCGTGAGCAACTTGCTGCTCAAATTGCACGTTAGCTGTGTAGATACGCGGATTGGCGTAGTCCCTGCTGAACACGCGCACGCCGCTAAAGCATGGGAAGGGGTTAGTAAACGGCCCAGCAGCCGAGAAAACATGAATTGTTGAGCACGAACCGGCTGTCGGGGTCACCAAACCTGGCCACGTAGGGCGTACAAACGGATTAGCAAAGAGACCGCCAGCGATTGTTTGTTGCTGCACGCCATTGGTCGTAATCGATCCGACCTGCGACAACATATTCTGTCGCGCAAAGTAAACGCCGTAGCTGGCTCGCAGCACCGACTTGCCCTTGCTGGAAACGTCCCAGGCGAAACCAACTCGCGGCTGAAACTCTTTCTTGGGACTGTGCAGCGTGCCGTCAGATGGAAAGCGCGGATCGGCGAGGAATTTCCCGTAAGCTGTCTGAGACGGCGCCACTATCGGTTTCGGAAAAATCTGGGCCTCCCAACGCAGACCGTAATTGAGTGTGAAGTTTGGTCTCACTTGCCACTTGTCCTGAGCGAACAGTGAATAGTCTTCATTCTTGATCGAGGAGGCGCCAGCCGCATCGGTAGCTGGTCCACTAGGGCCAGCGCCCTGGAGGAATAGCAGCAGTGGCGTAATCGCTCCCGGGCAGGTCGGCGCCGTCAGATCCGTCCAGGTTCCGTTGCCACAGTCGCCGGCATTCGGGCCGAATCCCGGGCCGAGCGAAGCCGGCGATGCGTAGCGGAGGAATCCGGTGACAGTGTTGAAGAGGTAACGTCCGGTGAAGAAGCCACGGAAGACCTGACTGTTCAATGTGTGTATCCACTCGCCGCCAACCTTGACTGTATGGTTCCCGGAAATGATCGAGAAATTGTCCTTCGCATCGGTACGCCAAATCAGTTCATCAACCTTTGGTTGCAGGAAGAATGGATGGCCGAAACGAAAGGAAAGGTCGGTTGGAGTGAAGCCGCCGCCAGCGCCAGTGTCTGCGGCAAGATTTGAAGAAACAGCCGAGCGCGGCCGCGTTTCGCGAGTGTAGGAGAAATGGGCCTCATTCAGTTTGGTGGCCGAGACGGTAGACAGCAGATTGATGTTGAGATTGTTGATCTTCGACGGGCCTTCAATACCGTTTGCCGAAGTGCCGTAAGTGGCTACGTCGAACGTTTGATTTGTGTTCCTCGACTTGTCGAAATTATAAGAGATTGCGAGTTGGTGCGAGTGGCTCAGGTTGAGGTCTGTTTTGCCCAGCAACGCATAATTTCTGATCGGATGTGATATCGGCGATCCTTCACTCACGCCACTGACGGGGCTGACAAAATTAATCAACGCCAACCGCTGACAGTCAAAATTACTATCGATCAAAGGCCGGTGCGCCGCGTTGGTAATCACGGGGGCAGAAACCGGACATGGCGTGGTGCCAGCTTGTTCGCTCAAATTAGACCGCGTCAGCCGCTCACGAATGCCTTCAAACGCGAAGAAGAAGAAAGCCTTGTCCCGGCGAATTGGCCCGCCCAACGTGCCGCCCAGTTGCTCGCGACGAAAATCTTTGAGTGGCTTGCCGTCCGAGGTGTGGGCCGTTAGCGCTTCGAGCCGCTGAAAATAAAACAGACTGCCGTGCATGTCGTTTGTGCCCGACTTGGAGATCACATTGATAACTCCGCCGGCCGTACGCCCGAACTCGGCGCTGGCTCCGGTGGCGACCACCTGAAATTCCTTTACCGCTTCGAGCGTAATATCGATGGCGGCGCGCTGGCCGCCCAGTTGCTCGCCGAAGAAGCCATTGTTGTAGTCGCCGCCGTCGAGACTCACGTTATTGAAAACACCGCGTTGTCCCGCGAAAGTGATCTCGTCGCCATCGGGTCCCTGAACAACACTGACTCCGGGCGTCAGCGTCAGGAGATCCTCAAACTTCCGGCCCAGAATTGGAGTCGTGTTCACAGTGGTCTCATCGAGCGTGGTGCTTGATTCGGTCTTCACCGTATCGACAGTCGGAGTTGCAGTAATGGTAACTGTCTCCTGCACGGAAGAAACCTTCATCGACAGTGGAAGATTCAGCGCCTGACCGACCGTGAGGTCGGCCTTCTCTACCACGAGCGTTGCAAAGCCCTGCTTCGAAACTGTTAGGGTGTATCTACCCGGCGGCAACTGTAAGGCGACGAAACGTCCATCGTCGTCCGTAGTCAAAACCCGCACCAGGTTTGTTCCGGTGTTTCTGAGCTCAACACTGGCGCCGGGCAGGGCCGCACCGTTTGCGTCCAGCACCGTGCCTTGAATATTGCCGCTGGTGATTTGCGTTTGGGCCACCGCACCTGCGGCAAAAACAAATGTGACAAGCAAACTAATACTTAGTGCTTTGAACCAACCGGCGAAGGAGCGAAGCAGGGGGTTGCGCATGATTTTCTCCTGTGGCTTTAGATCTGACTAATTTCAGATCTTGTTTAGAACTTTTTGGTGGTCTATTCCGAGGTCGCGCTCATTCTAGTTAACGCATCTCGGGCGTGTCAATAATTTAAGGTGGCGGAAGCCCGACCATCAGGGAGGGCTCAGTTACGATTGTGGTGAACTGAATGGCACGGAGCCCACCCTTATGGTCGGGCTTCTGCCAGGCCGACGTAGATCTCAGGTTTCGCCAGCGTTTCTTCCAACCGCGCCACGTATCTGCCCACGTGTAAGCCATCCATCAGGGCATGATGCACCTCAACGGAAAAAGGCAAAAATGTGCGCTCATTTTCCCGGATGAATTTCCCAAACGCAATCTTCGGAATCGAATCTTCGCGCTGCCAATTTCGCGCGTGCGAAAAACTCGTAAACGAAACCCAGGGCAGTGTCGTGAAGTGAATGCGGTCGTCGCCTGGGTTTGGTCTGAAGGCGCCGTCTCCCGACAACACTTCCTTCACCGCGCGTTCAGCCCGGCCGATGAACTCATCGAAGTTTTCATCATAATCAAAATAAGCGAGCGTAAAGTTTTCATTCGGCAGGAGCACGGTGGTGCCGCCGTGAATGACGTCGTGGACAATTACCTTGCCTTCTCTAAGGCGATAACGAAACGGCTCGATCTCGTTGGCCGCGCGGAGCGCGAAGTAGTGATAGGCCAAAGACAAACTGACGTGAGGTCGATCGTCAAGCAGCTCCAGCAGGTTGGTAATATCGAGACGCGTGCAGATGTTGAAGTAGGGCTTGTCAAAGCCACGGAAAAACTCAAAGACTTCACGCCGGGCCCAGGTTGTTACATCGAGATACTTTGCCATGGGAGAATTGTACGCGTTCGGCTCAGACGGCAGAAGCCCGACCATCAGGGAGGGCTCTCTTAACTTGGAGGGCACTCTCGCCCAAGACAGATCAAGCCCTCCCTTATGGTCGGGCTTCTGCCAGAGCAATCCGAAACCTTCTTGCCGCGTGTCCGTAGTAACGGCGTAGTAGTTTGAAGAATCCACCACGGTGCGGGTGGTACTGACAAATCCCCGAATTTCTAGTAAATATTTGTAGTCTGCCGTCGTAAACCCAGGTCAAACTTCTTCTTTAAGGAGCATTCCTATGCGTCATCTCAATCTGCGCCCGGTTGTTGCGTTCATCGCCGCGGTCGTCTTCGGTTATGCCGCTGTCGCGCAACAGAACGCACCGCGCGGCTTCGATCCGGCCAACATGTGCACGACGACCTGTCAGGCCTGCGATGATTTTTACCAGTACGCCAATGGCGGCTGGATTGCTAAGAACGAAATTCCTCCGGCCTTCTCATCGTGGGGCATCACGAGCCCGTTGCGCGAGAAAAATGTCGAGACCCTTCATCAAATTCTCGAAGCTGCCGCGAAGAATACCGCGGCTCCAAAGGGCAGCAATGAACAGAAGATTGGCGCGTTTTACGCGAGTTGCCTGGATGAGCCGAAGATTGAGGCGGCCGGCGCCGCACCGCTGGCGCCGGAGATCGCCGCGATTAATGGCATGAAGAGCATGAACGATCTACCCGCCCTGCTCGCACACCTGCACACTATCGGCGTGCCCGCCTTGTTCGGCTTTGGCGCCGCGCAAGACTATAAAAACAGCGAGAGCGTCATCGCGATTACCGGGCAGGGCGGCCTCGCTCTTCCCGATCGAGACTTCTATCTCAAAGACGATCCCAAGTCGAAGAGCACGCGCGACGCCTACGTTCAGCACGTCACCAACATGTTTAAGCTGCTCGGCGACGATTCGGACAAGTCGGCGGCTGAAGCACAGACGGTAATGAAGATTGAGACGCAGTTGGCACAAGTCTCGCTCGATCGCGTCACGCGTCGCGACCCCGCGGCCAACTACCACAAGATGGCTAAGGCAGACTTGAAGCAAGTGCTGACTAACTTCGACTGGGAAACTTACATCAAGAAGATCGGCGCGCCGAAGTTCACCGAAATCAACGTTGCGCATCCCGACTTTTTCAAGGGCCTCGACCCGATGCTCACCACCGTGCCGCTCGATGATTGGAAGACTTATTTACGCTGGCATCTCGTCCACGACGCGGCCGATGCGCTCTCGACGCCATTCGTCAACGAGAGCTTCAACTTTTACGGCAAGACACTGAACGGAACAAAAGAACTACTGCCGCGCTGGCGCCGCTGCGTCGGCGCCACCGATCAAAATCTTGGCGAGGCGCTCGGCGAAGTTTATGTCAAGAAAGCTTTCCCGCCTGAAGCCAAGGCGCGCATGAAAGAGTTGGTCAACAACCTGATAGTGGCTTTGCGCGAAGATATTCCAACGCTCGACTGGATGAGCGATCCGACCCGCCAGGCGGCCATCGCCAAGCTAAACGCTTTCACCGTCAAGATCGGTTACCCGGACAAGTGGCGCGACTATTCATCATTAAGGATCGAGCGTGATTCGTTTACCGACAACCTGCTCCGTTCGGGCGCGTTCGAACGGCGCCGTAACCTCGCGAAGATCGGGAAGCCGGTTGATCGCAGCGAGCTGGCCATGACGCCTCCAACCGTGAACGCTTACAACAATTCGCGGATGAACGAGATAGGTTTTCCGGCCGGCATACTGCAAGCGCCCTACTTCGACCTGGGCAACGACGATGCCTTGAACTACGGCGCGATCGGCGCCGTCATCGGCCACGAGATGTCACACGGCTTCGACGATCAGGGTCGTAAGTTTGATCTGCACGGCAACCTCGTCGACTGGTGGACCGAGGCGGATGCAAAGAACTACATGGAGCGGGCCAACTGCGTCGAGCAACAATTTTCCAGCTTCCGCGTTGAAGAAGTCGGGTTGAACCAGAACGGCAAACTGGTCCTGGGAGAATCCATCGGCGACCTCGGCGGCTTGAAGATCTCCTGGCTGGCGTTTCAGAAATCAATGCAGGGCAAACCACGCCCGGCAAACATCGACGGCTTCACACCCGAGCAGCGCTTCTTCCTTGGCTGGGCGCAAATGTGGGGCCGGAAACAGACGCCTGAAGCAATGCGACAACAAATTCTTACCGACCCGCATCCGCTTGGTCGTTTCCGCGTCAATGGACCACTGTCGAACATGCCGCAGTTTGCCGAAGCGTTTCATTGCAAACTGGGCGACGCGATGGTGCGTCCTCCGGATAAGCGCTGTCAGGTTTGGTGAGGATTTAGCCAGGATTTGCGTGCGGAAGCCCGACCGTCAGGAAGGGCTTTGCTTGCAGCATGGAGCCCTCCCTAATGGTCGGGCTTCTGCCTGAATGTTTTCACCCCACGAAGAAGCCGACCACGAACCGCACCAGGCCGGCGCCCAGGATTACCCAGATAGGATTCGGGCGGTAACGAACCAGCACGAAGCCGGCGATGACCGCAATCAACAAGCCCACCCAACTGTGAATACCGGCGCGGCCGATGCTGATGCCGGCGGCGACCAGCAAGCCAACCACTGCGGGTGTCACGCCCTTCAAAAATGATTGCAGGATTTTATTGGTGTGAAAGCGAGCGAGCGACGAGCCGGCCACGACCGTCATCAGAAACGAAGGCAGAAAAATGCTGACGGTCGCCACCAGCGCGCCGAGCGTTCCCGCTACGCGATAGCCGATGAAGGTTGCCGTTATCAAAACGGGCCCGGGCGTGATCTGGCCGAGTGCGGTAGCGTCGACGAACTCCTGATGAGTGAGCCAGTGATGAGCATCGACCACTTCCGCTTCGATGAGTGGAATCATCACGAAGCCACCACCAAAGGTTGCAGATCCGATGCGCAGAAAAATTGTTGCGAGCATGAGCAGCAGAGCGACCTTGGCGAAGACAGGCATTGCAACTCCGAAGAGGACAAGGGAGCTAAGTTTCTTTGGCTCGGGCTTCGCAGCATCGACGTTTTGATCCGGAGTCGATTCGCTTGCCGGGTTGTCATTCTTCGTGGCGTTCTCTGCAACTGAACTTTCGGCTGCCGCCAGTTCCGCCGCGCGGCGCACTCGTTCTTCCGCCATCGCCCGCGTGAGATAGCCGCCGACAAAGTGAGTTTTACGCATACGCCGGCGGCGTCTCTGCAAGGTGACGCGCGCGGCAATGCGTTTGCGGCGCGATGCCACGCCTTCCAGTTGTCCCAGTTTGCGTAATTGCTTTTCCGCAAACGAGTCGATAAAGATGCCGACCACCCCGGCGGTTAGCACCACTTCGATGACGGTCGCGCTGAATAACGCAACGAAGAGGCAGGCGAAAACAGCGACGAACCATTGCCACGGTTTGCTCAAAGTGTTGCGGCCCATGCGCCACGCCGTCACGATTATCAGGGCCACCACGGCAGCGTTTAGTCCATGAAAAAGACGGTCCATGTCGGGCAGGTAGCGCAGGTGGCGGTAGAGGATCGCCAGCACGATCATCATCAGCATGGACGGCAGAATGAACCCGGCAATCGCAACGCCGGCGCCGCGCCAGCCACGCAATCTGAGCCCGACGTAAGTAGCAACGTTACCGGCAGCCGTGCCGGGCAAAGTCTGCGCCAGCGCAAAGCCGGAGGCGAAGTCCTGCTCTGTGAGCCAGCGCCGTTGCTTCACCGCGAGCGTTCTGATCTGCGCGATCACGGCGAGGCCGCCGCCGAAACCGACCGTACCGATCTTTAAAAATGAAAGGAAGAGCCCGCCGAGGGTGGCGGTGTTGGCGATGCGTTCGAGTTCCCGGCGTGTCTCACGCACGCGCGTCCGCATCTTGCGTGCGCGGTTGCTTATTCTGCTCGCCCGCTTGTCGACCTGGGTCACCACTTTAGTGATCGACAGATTAACACAGTGCGGCAATCATGTTTGACTGTGGGCAGTAGCCCGACCGTCAGGAAGGGCGTAGCCGGTTCCGCTGCGCGACGCCTTGCTAACGCGCGGGCTACTGCCCCGAGAATCCGCGGCTAGGCTTCGATCAAAACTTCAGCACCGTGTCGAATTGCAAGCGGAACGTCGATCGATTCAACGAGCCTGGCGGCGTCGTGGCAAATGGGCCAAGCACACCGTTGGGGCGCTGCGTAACGATGCCGATCACGGCAAACGTCACGCGCGGATCCGGCGGCTTTTCACCTGGCACGTGCTTACCTGGCACCACCGTATAGTTGAACTGGAAACGGTGACCGCGCATATCCGACTGTTGAGTAATATCCGACATATTAAACGGCGTCAGCACGGCGTCCTTTTCAATGCGCATAAAAGTATAGCCAAACTGTTTGTCTCCGCGTTCTGTAGTTCGTCCCACCTGAACTTCGCCCCAGAAGCCGTGCTTCTCATGGTTAGGCAAAAGTAAATCGGCGCCTCCTGGTCCAGCAGTGACGACGTCGTGCGTCTGCGTGTTGGTGACGAAATCAAAGAGCAGCGTTACCGGAAAGCGTTTGCTGTTTTTCAAATCCAGGCGA
>Ga0137409_10000717_pt2 | contig 31005 bp, 55 predicted proteins | sample CZODoug1_16funga_FD_122059 | JGI IMG/M metagenome (GOLD analysis project Ga0137409, IMG submission 122059) | Vadose zone soil fungal communities from Angelo Coast Range Reserve, California, USA - CZODoug1_16fungal (Hybrid Assembly) | ecosystem: Environmental > Terrestrial > Soil > Vadose zone... | reverse complement strand
GTTTCCCCTGTCCCTGGTGGGGCGACTATGGGAATGGCGGGAGGACAAGGAGTCCGAGATTTAATTCTTAACCGTTTAAAGAAACCCGTTCCTTCTATGCTTCAGCATGGTCTGGAACTTGGAGGGGCCGCTTTGGGGGATGTAATAGCCTTTCCAGCAATCAATAGGGCTCGAATTGGCAAGCAAATTGGGGCTGTCGAACAAGCGGCTGGTGTTCCGCCGCCACAGCAAATCTCGAGCCTTCCAAAACCTATGGCAGGACAGCCTGTTTCGGGTGGCCTTGATAATACGATCCAAGCTGTAGAACGGGCAAAATCCGAAGGGATGGGAAGTCCTTCTTTTTGGAAGCAAATAAAAGACCAGGTAGATTCTTTCTACGGGCTTGGGAAAGATGTCAAATTGACCGACTTAGACAAGGGAAAGCTTAAATATCTCAGTGCCCAAGTTCAGAAAGGTCTTAATAATGCAATCCCTGGTCGCGCACCTTTGGCGGCAGATTTAGCTCGTTCTCAGATTGTTCCTAATGCTATAGGACGTGTAAACCGATCAATACCAACCTGGGCTAAACTTGCCATTTCGGGAGTGGGTGGTGATGCGCTTTTACGTGCCTTAGGAAGTGTTTGGCATAAATGAATGGAACTTATTTCTCCGTCGCCTGAAATTCCCAGTCTTGCTGGACATACGAGCCATTATGGAACGTGACCGATCCAACGCCGATGGTGTACCAGTTTGGCTGTGCGGTAGGAGCTTCGGGGACAGGAAACCAGTTATTTTGACCAGGATTCGAGAAGTAGACATTGATGGTATCGCCACAGGAAGGCATGAAGTTGTGGATGGGGACTGTGAGGGTGTGCATGGAACTGATCCCGCCGTTATTTGAAATCATAATTGTCCCGCCTCGGTTGCAGGGATCAGGCGGCGGTGGCGGCTGTCCTGGCGGCATGATGACAGAAGAAGGCGGCGGCGCGTCCTCTTTGCGATTACATCCTGTAGCCAAGAGCGCGAGAATAGCCAAAACGATGATCTTAGACATTGATGTTTTGTCTCTTTTGGCCCTGCCCCTAAGACGCTTATACACTTCTTTCGGAACGGTCGCCATCACTCTTGGTAGTTTTGTTGGCATACTTAAGTGTAGCACCAGTTCAACACTTTGTCAATGCCTATAAAATACCTATTTTTCGCAGTGTTTTTGACTAGTGTAAGCTATGCCACTTGTGATCCTTCTCTAGCCCCGACTTACACAACCCGTGCAGGGTTTCAAAAACCGCAGATCAATTCCTGCTCCTGGGGGGCGGCTACAAATGCGAATTGGAGCATTGTGGATTCATCAGTATCTATTCTGGCAGGAACAAACACTTTTACGGGTGCCAACACATTTACCGGTCTGAGTTGGAATTTCCCGACTCCTAATCTTACGGTAGATCGGATTGCCACGAAACTTGGCGGTACGGCAGGCGGAAGTAACAGTGTCAGCATAGGCAATTCATCTCTTAATCTATTTAAGACATCTGGATATAGTGGACGTCCGAATGTCGCCATCGGTCCAAATGCTTTAGCGAATTTTGTCGATGGCGGAAACACAAGTCAAACCGGCGGTCAAACCGCTATTGGAAGTAGCGCATTGGCGAGTTCTACTGGAACGGCCAATACAGCCATTGGTGATTTTGCTGGTACATATCTCACGTATGGGAATTGGAATGAATTTTTAGGGTATCTATCTGGAGTTGCTCTTAATGGGAATGGTTTTGTACATGGCGAAAACAATCTTTTTATTGGCCAGTTTTCAGGCCCCACTTCCACAACTCCTTATATTTCAAACTCCGGCGCGATTGGGTACGCTTCTAAAGTTGGTCAAAGCAACTCTTTAAGTCTTGGTTGTAATGCGACGGATTGTGCGGGCGGAGGCTACTCGACATTCAAAGTTGGGATCGGCACTGATACGCCTTCAGAAGTTCTTGATATTGTCGGAAATTTTAAGATCGAAGGGACAGGGAATGGCATCAAATTTGCCGATGGGTCTTTAATGACAGGAACGACCACATTTATTGACAATACGTCATCTCTCCAATCCGGTGCGACATTCTACGTGTCCAGTGGGACTGTAAAAACGGAATTGGATGTGCTAGGAAATGCCAATTTTGGAGCTTCCAAAACTATGGTGTGGGATAACACTAATGGAGTATTACGTTTGGGTGGTGGTGCTTCCGATACGAGTAGTTGGATGACGATCAATCAAGGGTCTTCTCTTTCAGCAATCAGTATTCGTGGGTCGGGAGCAGAATCCATTTTGATTACCACAAACACAACTATTGATGTATTGCCCATCGTAGCCCAAAATTCAGTGGATCAGATGACTATGACATTGGATCTTACTTCCCGAAGTGGATTGCTCATAAATTCTCTTCCCGTTGCGGGCCCTGATTCGACGTTTATTCCTCTGACTTTGAAAGCACAAGATACTTCCTCAACAGTGAATTCCGAAAGTATCATTATTAAAAGTCAGGGTGTTTCCATTTCATCTACAACAACCTTTGATCAGGTATTGATCTCTACTTCTGGTCACTTTATTACCAATGCAGGGACAACCCCAGTCATTTCGTCTTGTGGAACTACCCCAAATGGAAGTGTAGTAGGTAACGATAACGAAGGAACAATCACAGTAGGCGGCGGGGCTGTTACGGCCTGTACGCTCACATTCGCAAAAACGTGGGGTGTCGCGCCGGTGTGTGTGATAACAGACAATAGCACGGCCACCACAGGCGATATTTCGAGTGTTAGTGCCACAGCTTTCACCTCCAGTTTTAGCATCAGTATCGGAGGCGGTACTATTTGGTACAGGTGTGGGTGTTCTGGGGCATCATGCAGATAAAAAAGCTTTTTCTTTTTGTTGTGGGTATTCCAGGCTTGGCTTTCGGGGGTGTTCATGTCCAGCAGAATGATCCGACGATCACCATCGGGAGTATGACGCTTACGACAGCTGGCGGATCAGCCGGTATCAAGTTCGCCGATGGAACAACACAGACAACCGCAGGAGGAGGCGGTGGGGGTGGAGGAGCTTCATTGTCATCCACGAATACCTGGACAGCGGCCCAGATTTTTACGTCATCTGTTAGCGTATCAACAAACACGATACTTCCTGGGGCAACGTTCTACCAATCGGTAGGAGCATTTATTTCGATTGCTTCGATGACGAGCACACTCCCGATGTCTGGTCGGAAGATCACGGGGCTCGCGAACGGAACAGCCTCAACGGATGCGATCAACCTGGGCCAGATGAAAGTCGTTCAGGTGGTCTCATCTTTTACGATTGTGGCGTTTACGACGACATCCCAATTTTTCCAGAAAACAAAGACGTCCATGACGATTACGCCGCTTTCGGCAAGCGATCAAATCATGATCCTTGCAGTCGGTGTCGGGAATACGCCTCCCAATAAAGTTCAATTCTTTCAATTATTCAGGAACAGTATAGGACTTGGAGGGACTTCTGGAGTAGTCGACGCTGGTGGCGATGCCAGTGGAATTGATGTCCCTGCCACTGTTTTTGCTGTGGACGCACCTGTTACGACATCACCCATCACGTATTATGTGGCAATGTCAAATTCAGATAATACATCAACAGTTCAATGGGGAAGTGGAGTAGAAATTCAAACTATTATATTGATCGAATTCCAGCCATGAGAAAAGTTTTCCTTTTGGTTCTTCTTTCTATTCCTTCCTGGGCGATGGACCCTTGTACGACTTCTTCAGCGGTCGCTACTCTTATCCCAGGAGCCCATTGGAACATGGTAAATAATGATCTTTCGACGCTTGAATTTGTCGATGTGAGTACTTTTACCGTCCCGAGTAAATCTGAGGTTAATGCTCAAATTGCCGCTTGCCAAGATAACCAGAGCAAGATTGCAACTTATACGCTTGAGCTTTCGACCACAAGCGCGTCCCTCATCGGCCAGACAACAGGCTATCTGTCGATCAGCGCTATCGGGAAAGACAGCATTAATAAACGCATGGCTCGGATCGCCGAGCTTCGTAGCCTTTTGGGTCTACAGTGACAATCCCTGAACACTTTTACCGCTATATGTTTTCTGAGACACCCTCTCAGGAAAACATCGAATTCGATACTAACGGCAACGAACTGTATCATGGCGTAGCTCCAGGGTCAGCATCTAATAGTGATACCAACTGGGTGATTGCCAAGGGAATTTATACGCAGATTTCTGTCGGCACGGCGAGTGTCTTCGTGATGACTCACGTGTCATACGTTAAGGGAGTATCGTGGACAAACAGAGCCGCCGCTATCTACCCTTAATTCTGGCGGCCTTTGTAGGGGTTGTTAGGGCCGAGCAGTGCCAGATCACGAGCCCGCTTCCGCTTCCTATTTCCATTGCAGGATGTACTTACGCCCCTATCGTCTTGCCAGGAGGGGCGACCTCCTATATCCAAAATACTTCTAGTCTTCAGTCCGGAGCGACCTTCTATGTATCCTCCGGCACAGCCAATACGTTCATTGACGCGGCACTGGCAGGGAACGGGACAAAGTGCGTTCAGACAGACAATACAGGTTTTTTATCAGTTGCAAGTGGGGCCTGTAGTTCAGGTGGTGGCGGGGCTTCAGCTTTGGCTGTCACAACAGGCACGACTGCCGGTTACACAGGAGCGGCGATCTCAACGCCAACAGCCGTTGTGCTGTTCGATTCCAATACCACCAACGGGCAACTCTTGTCGAATACGACCTATCTCTTCACATTACGGTCAGATAGCGTTACTCTTCAAGGAAACAGCCTCGGAGCGACCTATCTTACCAATTCGTCTGCAACAGCGACCTATTTACAGCAAAGCTCCGCCACAGCAACTTACCTACAGAACTCGTCAGCGACAGCGACATACCTTCAAAATTCTTCGGCTACCGCTACATACCTACAACAGTCGAGTGCTACTGCTACGTACCTACAACAATCATCGGCTACGGCAACGTATCTACAACTGTCTTCTGCTACAGCTACTTATGGACAGCTAAAATCCACACAAACATGGACAGGTCAAAATAGCTGGACAACCCCATCCCCATCTTCGTTCACATACGCGGTCAATGTCGGAAGCGTCACTGGCGGCGGTCTTGGGACTTGCGGCGATTCGACGCATGGCTTGGGCTATAACAGCTCCAACCAGTTCACGTGCCAGAGCATTACGGGGTCAGGAGGCGGGGGTGCATCGACACTTGCGTTTTCGAGCGGCTCTGCGATAACCTCCGTCATTATTTCCAGCCCGACGAGTAATATTGTCGTAGATTCCAACACGTTTATCGCCAATCTTCAAGGCACCACGACAGGTGTTCTCTATATCTCCTCTGCCGCTATTCTGTATACCTCCTCAGCAACCTCTACGTATCTGCAACAGTCCTCCGCCACCGCCACCTATCTACAGAAGTCTTCGGCCACCGTAACATACGGCAACCTTGCGTCCACTCAGACCTGGACAGGCGGGAATGTATTCAACTCAAGTTCTGGCGTCACGACCACTAATCTCGTCGTGATCAGTTCCGCCGCTATACCTACCAACAGTCAGAACTTCGGGCGCTCGACTCTCAATCAGTGGTTTTCTCAGATGGCGTCTCTTCAGGTACCGTTCACTCCGCTCAATACAAATAAACTTAGCTTTTTCGTGATCGGTGATTCTCACTTTTCCCATAATATCATCGGAAAGCCATTCGCAGATTGGATGTACTCTAATTTCGGAAACGCCGGAACTTATTTAACTCTCGACGATAGCCAAACGGACGGGGATGTGGATCGTCCAAATGGTTGCAAATATATCAAATCTGGCAGTTGGATAAATTTTGCTGAACAGGCCGCTGCTTTAGGCTTGGATGACGACCAGATACACACAAGCACACCTACGGCGACATTGACGGGGACTTGCCCTGGAGCCGATCAAGTGATCTTGCATTATGTCAGTCAACCTGGCGCTGGAAAGATAGATTTCTCGGTTGATGGCGCTAATCATATCGTTCTTGCTTCTTCGGATACGACATTGCATGTATCTTCCGCACTCATTACAGGGCTGATCTACGGTGTACATACCGCTTCGATAAGTTATGCCGTCTCGACGACTACGGGTGGAATTGATGTTTTGGATTTCGTCTTTTTTTCATCTTCGACACCAGGTGCCATCATGTATCGAGCCGGTATGGGTGCTCAACCAGCAGCTTCTTATCTTTCTCAAGATCAGACGCAATATCAAAATCTTTTGAAAATGCTTCCTAGTACTCCATCCGTCGTAATGGCTGAGTTTGGTGTCAATGAATCAATCACAAATGTCTCTACGACAACCTATATAGCGAACGTGCGAGCCCTGGTTCAGAGATTTAGAAATGTTTTTCCACAGATTGACTGCGCTTATATGTCTCCTCCCGATTATATTGGAAGTGCAAGTCACACGTATCCTATACAAGCCTACTCGACGGCTTTGTTAAATGCATCTGTTACGGATGGATGTGCCATCGTCGATTTTTCATCCTATTTCTCGTCAGAGCCATTCTTTTCCTCCTATTACAATGCCGATGGCATTCATCTGAATGCCCAGGGTGGACAAGTCGGCGGCCAGATCATGGTCAACACCTTCGGTAACAACGTGAATAATATAACGCCCTTTACTTACAACGCTTCCAGTGGTGTGATAGCTATCGGCAATGATCAAAGTACCAATACCCTTAGAAATGTTACGGCTATTGGTTCTAATATTGTTATCTCGTCAGGCATCGCCAACTCCGGAGCTATAGGCGTGAACCTGACGATATCCAGTAACAATGTCTTTCTGATCGGAGGAGCTACGGGCTCGGGCGCCGAACAGACGCTTAAGATCGCTTCCATTACGGTGAGCGCTATCAACTGGCCGAACGGAACCGTTCAGGTGGCAAGCCCAACAGCAGGAGGAGGAAGTGGAGGGCTCGTCAGTCTTTCGACCGGGATTATTACGCCAGCCATTTTCACGTCGAGCGTGACCGTTCAATCCAGCATGTCTATTACTGGCAACGGAGGGTTTACTTCTATGCTTGGCATAATTGGGTCAACACTGACACTCACGAATTCGACCTCGCCAAATACGCTCGTGATCACAAGTAACTCGACGGGCATCAACTTGGTGCAGGTCTCTTCTGTGGTGGCCATTAATCCTTCCGATTACATCTTGACGATAGCAAGTCCCACGGCGGCCACGCCGTTGATATGGGGTGTCAATCTGGCAGGGCATGTGGTGTCGTCAGGTACTACCCCGACCGTTTCCAGTTGCGGCACAACACCGACCATCAGCACAGGCTCGACCGATACGAACGGACGAGTTACATGGACTGGTGTGGCGACGACGTGTACCGTGACGTTCGGAACGCCTTTTGCGGCTACTCCTTTCTGTATTGTCAATTCCACTGGCCCAGCAGTTGGAGTAACACAGCCGCCTGCCGCAACGGGGCCAGTCTTTAACTTCTCGACTATCACAGGAGGTACGCTCACTTACCATTGCGAAGGTGGGCGCAGTGGTTAGAAAGGCGTTAGCGATCCTGCTATGCGTAAATGAAATCTCTTGGGCAGCCATCAGTTTTGTGAACAGCGCAAAAGGTCAGGACGTCACGGGGACTCCTATCGCCACTTTATCGGCTGGGGCTCTTAACGTCACGGCAGGAAACATGCTGGTTGTCACAGTTGGCCATGCCACCACTGCCAATGTTCCCACGTCGGTGACCGATACGGCAGGCAATACGTTTGTTCATCCGGCTGGAGCGGATATCACTAATGGCGGTGGAAGCGGTGGTCTTCTCTCCGTCTTTTATGTCTTAAGTGCCATTGGAAATGCAAGCGATATCGTGAAGGTTACTTTTTCGGAGAACGACGCCTTCGATGCCATTATAGTGCGTCAATATTCGGGTGGCACCTTTTCGGCGGACGTTGCCGATGCGACGGCCAACGGAGCCGCAGGCACCACGGCAACTTCCGCAAGTTTCTCTACCGCGCAGGCGAACGAAGTCATTGTGGCTTCTTCTTTCAACAACCAAATAACGCAGGGCTATGTGGCAGGAACGATTGGCGGTGTTTCCGCTACCAATCTCGTGGCCGATGCCGCTTCCGGATCGGAGTTCGCCGCCAGCGAAGATCTGATCGTCTCGGCTATTCAAAGCTCTATTACTGGGACCTTCACCCTCAACAGCGCTAACTGGGCGATCAATATCGTTTCGTTCAGCGCCGTTGCGACCACGGCGAGACAACCTGGTGTCATCATTAATGGCGGCAAAGTATCCGTAAATGGTGTTAAAATGACGGTGGAATAATGGAATGCCAGACATGTAAAACACCGATGGATGTGATCGAGGATGAGCCTTTGGGACGACTTTATCGGTGCTCTCTTTGCGGGCGGGAGACGAGTGAATTTTTTGATAAGTCTGAGATTTTGGGGAATAAAGGAGAATCCGATGCCGCCGACATATAAGTGGTTTAGAGCTGAGGAAGTGGAGGGTTTAGATGAAGAATTTGTCGCCAAACTCGATCAGGCAAGGAATCTCGCAGGATTTCCCTTCGTCATTACGTCTGGGTTCCGGACACTTACGCAGAATGAATCCCTTGTTGGAGCCGTTCCAGACTCCGCTCATCTCAAGGGTTTGGCAGTGGATTTGGCAGTGTCTAACGATCACGAGGTTTCTTTGATTGTCGATGCGGCCAAGACCGTCGGGATCACTAGGCGTGGTATCTACGTGAACAGTGCCGGAACGCCAACTCACGTGCATCTTGATGTCGACCCCGAAAAAGTCACAGAAGTGATTTGGATCAAACGCGAAGGAATGCCAAACGTATAAGGAGGCTGTATGCTAGATAAGATCAAGGATTATATTTTCAACGTTGCCCTAAAGCGTTACGTCCCGATAGCAACAATGGCCGGAATTGGCGCACTTGGAACGCTCTTGGCCGCTCATCAAGGGCTTTTGGAATCCTGGGGTGTCAATTATATTGCCGACTGGTCAAGTGCTTGGCTGAATGCCCATCAAATCACGGGGCCGGTTCTCCTTATTGAACTGGATACGACTTCTACAGCCGTGATCGCTCTCGTTATCGGCCTAGCGACGTTCGCCAGCCGCGCCGTTGAGCATCATGTGGTAACGCCTATTATTCCTGTTCTGCCAACACCGCCGCTCCCTGGAACTCCGAAATGAAGAAACTACTTATTCTGACGGCTCTATTGGGTTCTTGGCGTCCGGCCTTTGCAGACAACTTATCGCTTCCGCTTCCCTACGGCATCGGTTCTCTACAGCTTCCATGGTCTGCCACCGAGGTTGTCTACGGAGTGATGCGGCCTCTTAAAGGGGGATTGTGGCATCAGATCGCAGGAGCGTCATTGCCCATCCTCACCCTTGGTCGTCTGCCAGGTGGTGAAAGGATCATTGACGGGTCTTTGGGGGTAGTAGGGGCCTGGCCTGTCCAGAGCGATCCCGTGGACTTCTACGGCGGGTTCGGTCATGACTTTGCCCAGGATATCCCTATCCTCAAGGAATACCAAAGTGCCCATCTAAACATCGGAGGGAGCTATTCCAATGCCTTGACGGGATGGTCGTGGGGATTTACCGTCTCTTATGCCTTTGGAGGGTCTATCCCTAACCCCTCTGAAAAAGAAGACATATCAAGCAAGCCTAAAGAACCTATTACAACCATCGTACAACCAGAAGAAGGGACTCTTAAACCAACACCATGATGAAACAAACCATTGTCTTTTTAGCCGGTGTCTTCATCTATCCTTATTCTTGGGCTCCTGGTGTGCGGAATGCCGAGATGGATGAAAAAACTTTATGTAGTGCAACGTTTCGGACAGGGAATATTCGGCCTTCGTCGTCTTATACCGAAAAACTAAAAGCTATCCAAATCAAGGAACACCCTGAAGTTGACTGTTCCAATGGATGCGAAGAGGATCATGTTTGGCCGATTGAAGCGGGAGGCGATCCGCAAGATTCTGATAACCTTTCTCCGCAACCTTATTGTCCTGAACGTACTGCCGGAAAGACCTGTTTCGGAGCGCGGGAAAAGGACAAGATTGATAACTACTGGCATCAACAAATTTGCGAAGGCAAAATGAAGATTGATGATGTCGAGCTTCAACTGCCGTTATGGAAAGACGTTTACAAGCGACAAAACCTTTAAGACAACATTATGGAAAAGTACGACATGCGGAACTTCATTGCGCAATTAGAAAACAGCATTGAAAAGGCGCTAAAGAAATGGAAGATGGCTTCACGCATCGAAGACGGCCCCGTGGTTCAGCTGGAATATCAGTTTGAACAAGCCCATATTGTCATCGATATTTTTTGGAATGACACAGAGGAACGTATCAATATTGAATGTCGAGACCCCCGTATGACTCGTAAAGACCAATTAAAAGGCCTGACGCCAGAAACCATTAAAGTCATTATGGATCGAGTGGGAAATTTTGCACAAATTGTCCAAGGAAAACAAAAGAGATGAATGGATGAGCAAAGTGACGAGAAATGGCGCGGTATCATCGACAGCCATGTTCTGTATGACAAGATTGAAGATCTTGGCGAGCGCGTTAAAGACCTCGACACGATCATCAAGGGCAAGGGCGGGCTCATCAATGAATATGAACGGCATGACGAGAAGCTGACCCGCCTCTATGCCGTCATCTTCCAAGACCCGACAGGTCAAAAAGGGCTCCTGCATGATGTCGATGTCTTGATGGGCCGCAGGCATGAGAAAGACAGCACACGGGGGTTGAAGTGGCAATTCTGGGGAGCCATCGTGGTAGCCATCATCACATCAGCGGCGATGATCTTGACAAACTTCGTAAAGATACGGGACACGCTTCTAAAGATAGACCCTTTGGAGGCGAGAATCAGCCAAGCGAAACACCCGAAGTCGAAGAAGAAAGTCTACGTCATCCATCACCTGCCGGCAGAGGAACCATCGGTCGTTCCAAATCCGTAAAAAAACCACCAGTCCAGTGTCTATCGTGCATGCATACACACATTGACCACTCTATGTATGCCCCCCGCAAGTGTTTAATCGAAGGATGTATATGTTGCAGGTTTAAAGAAACTTCTCATCAAATACCGTCTTAAGGGCTTCTATCAATCGGGGCGAACGGGGGTAAGGATTCAGGCGGGCGGATCGGGCGACTTTCCAGAGCTTTTGGAAAGTGTAGAGGATATCACGTATCTCGGCGTGATCAGATGGATTGTCGCAATGCTTAAGCAAAAATTCCCGCAACCAAGGGAGTTGGTCATGGTAGAGCATGCGTCTATTTTATATTTTATCAATCTGAGAAATAGTCCTTTCATCTTTTATGCCACTTTCTGATTAACGCTTCGAGCAACAGAAGATCCATTAGCCTAATTCCGATCTTGCGATCTGATTGGTCATACCAATATTCCACTAGATTTTTAACCGATAGTCGTTTAGGCAATGCCTCTACAAGGTCGTCAATCCACCATTGGTAGGAAGGTTTCATTTCTTCTCCTCGGCGAAGCGGGCGAGAGAATCATTCAACCTTTTATAGGCTAACGCTCCAGACACTTGTAATTGCAACTCTTCCATCATGGTCAACCTTTGATCTTGTAATTTAACGACGGTCATTACATCCTTCGCCGCCTCCACCACTTTCAGGGCGGCTTCGAGAGTGTCTAAAAGTTCATTGTGTGGAATATCATCACAAGCGCAGTTCGCGCTAAAAGCCCCTTTCATGGGGCCATTTCGCAACTCCGCCAATCGTTTCGTGTCGATCACTTATGCCCATCCCATAATATAAGCGTAAATCTGGTCCTGTATCGCCTCATAATCTTCTATGGTTATGTATTCCCTATCTGAATAAACATAAATATTTATCATTTCCGCTCCGTACCCAATGGGGTGCTGCCCTTCGGGTCTGCCAGGGCGGTTTGGGCGATTAGAGCAATGCACCAAGGTTCATCTTCGCATGGAAAATGTTTTTTCGCTATTTCTTCCAACGCCTCTTTGTAGCGGTCACGCTCGGCTTCAACAGTTTTAAGTCGGTCGAGCGCGTGTTGTTCAAATCCATTCCGCATCTGCGTATCTTCACTCATGTCTCTCCCCTTTCCCCTCGCTCGGAAGGAGGGCGCGGATTTGAGCACAGACTACGCCCCCATCCCATATCTTTGTATCGCAAGCCACCTTCGCCGCCTCTTCGATCCCTCGCCGGTATTCATCTTTGGCGTGTTGGTAAAGTCCTGATGTAAATTCGCAACAACCTTTGCACATCGAATTATGCTCGTGGTTCGCTTGTCCCCGCCGGTAGCCTTCGGCATGGGTTTTAACACATTCCTGGACAGCTTCTTTCATACCCCTTGCGTAGCCTTCGGCAATAGCTAATGACAAACATATAGGACATGATCTAACATGGAAACTGCAAGGACTGGAGACCTCTCTTATCTTTTTCTCGAAATAGACTTCCCCATACTCCGTCAGGGCGGTAGCGATTAAGTCTATTGCGTTGTGTTCAAAGGGAGTGAGGATGCTCTCGTCCATTTCCCTAATCTGATTGTCGTATTCGATAATGGCTTGAGCAATTTCCCGCGCCTTTGTCGATGAATTTGTCATGGTTTTATTATCCATTCTCGAACATGGCGAAATAGATTCTTCCATCGAAAAGCAGTTGTTCTATTACAAATCATGCAATAGCGCATGGTGGAATCGCTTTGATTGCGCCATGCCTGAGCGTTCCATGCCATACAGTCATGAGGTGGAAATGTGCTCGCTTTCGTGTCGGGGGAGGTCATTTAGGGCTAAGCTCCTTGAGTGTTCTCAATTTTTTCACATCTCTTAATTCATAAACTGCCACATCGCCATCTTCATTGAAATCGAAATACTTTTTATGAGCTTCAAAAAATGTGGAGTCGTCGGTATCCCTATTCTGTTTCACGTACAGTGTTGCTGGGAATTTCATTTGATCCTCCTGTTTATTTTTCATTCTCCCCGCCTTTCGGAGTGGGTCACGGTTTCTGAACCCACCTAGCTATACCGAGTCCAAAAATCAACCCCACCAACGTACCATACAGAAAAGATTCGGTCACTTCTTCGCCAATCCATCCCGATAGTTTTCTGGGAAGGTCTTTTTGCGAATCTGTTCATACCGATAGTCGTTAGCCCAACAAGCGATCAGGGCCACGACAAAGACCACGATGGGAACCCCAGGGAACCCGCAGAGAAAGCCGATCCAGAAGGGGCTCATTGCGGGACGTGAGCCGCTTTCTTGCCCTGAGCGTCAGCCTGGGCTTTCTCTTGGTCTTGTTTGGCATCGTCGCTCGCCAAGGACGGCGGCGTGTCGGCTTTGATCCCATCGCGTTCGTAGCTGGGCATCTTGTCTTTCGGCGGTTTCTCGTCGCTCATCGTACCGATCATGGGCGCGAGAGTAGTGGTGTCCGGCGACGGCATATCCGCACAGTTTCCTTCGTAATCGACCATGCCTTTGGGACAGGCAACAAGAGGGACTGACAGCATCACAACGAGAATCACGGTTTTCATGGCGTTTCCTTTCGGTCAATTTCAACTGGTAAAAGTTCGGGATCATCTGGAAAAAACATCTTCAACCCGCAAGCACACTCGGCCACACGACCAGCAAAGAGGATCGGCACGGGCGTGTTCTGTTTAGGTGCTTCGCCATATCCCCGTTCTTCATAGCGCCAGATGTGTTTATGTCGCATGGGGAATCTCCCTATGTACGACCACACCGTTTTCGAGGATGAATTCAATCTCTCTCATTTCGTATAATTTCCGTCGGCCTTTCTTGCCGCGCAAGACCCACGACCAGATGAAGAAGCGGTTTTGCGCTTTGAGCCAGATAGGGAGGTAAGGGTTAGGCCCATAGACTTTGCCGTTATTGCCAATGCTTTCCTCCAGAATTTTTCGGATATGTGTTTGGGCATCTTCTCCACATGCTTGAATAGCTGTGACACCAACTGTATCTTCTCTAATGGCGATAAGGTCGGCGAAATTAAAACAATCTTCCCGACGTTTCGTATATGGATTGAACGGCTTCTCGACGATCCATGTGTCATAACCCTGCTCCTTCAAGAGTTCGCGGGACTTCTGCAAGCTGAACGTCTGTGACATTTAGAATGGTGTCTCAGATTCCTTCTCGGACTTCTTGAACCCCGTCATTTGCTGGCGTATCTTCGTTGGGTCTTTCTTATCCGGCTCATGGCTCACCGTGGCAATGAAGAAAGTCCCAGGCAGTAAGTCCCTGTCCCAGTCGAACTTCTTAGGAGATGTTTCCTTGCACCCCAAAACCCGCAGAAGATCGCCCATCATGTTTAGCAGTAACACCTGCTCTCCCGACTCTCGTTCCTCCTCCCCCTCAAACGAGAGTTGCCAGATGTACATGATCGTTGGGCCTTTTTCTCGGCGCATGATCTTCTCCACTCGGAATTCCCGCTCGCCGTCCGGCAAGGCCGTATCGAACTGGCCTCTAGTGTCGATGGTTTCGTTCATCAGAAACCCACCTTTCTAAGAATGTCATGGAAGTTTTCAAATGATGGATTTTTATCAAGGAATTCTAAGGCTGTATTCAATCCATCGAGATGAGCCATCAGAGCTTTTTTCTGTTCTTCTAATCTTTCTCGTATTGTTTGCTGTCGAATTGGTCCTGTTAATGAACTAGCCATTTTTTCCGACGTTGTCATAGGATAATTATCTAGACTCATTTGGATTCTCCTTTTAATTTCTTGGTTAAGAATTCTAGGAATTTGGTCGCGTTCTCTTTGCTGAGATCATCCAGTTCTACTGCCTGGGCCTTGGCCAGCCATTTGTCCAGGTCCTCTTCGCTGATCTTCAGGAGTTCGACGATGCGCTTGATTTCGGTGAGTTGTTCCGGTGTGGCGAGAACAATCGGGGCCACTTCTTCATCAATGACTGACGCACCATACAGTTTTTGGAATGTTTGGAAGTCAAGATTGATATCGGTGAGTACTGGAAAGGCATCAATGCGGCTCTTTGCCACGGTCGCAATCCTTTTTGTCCCGACCATTTTAGTCTGCAACCACAGATCAAGTTCATAGTGAAGCTTTTTGTACCCGTCATAGGTCGATCCGGCATAAATCAATTCCCTTTCCCGCCGTTCCCATTTGTCTTTTTGGTGGCAGATAAGAATCACGTTCATCGGTAAGCGTTCAAGCCATGTCAGGAGCTTGCGCGTCGGCTTGTCGGCTTCTCTTTTATCTTTTCCGAAATCGCTTCCGATGCGGTCTTCTGCGGCGGCGGCTTCGATATTGTAAAGTTTAGAGAAGCTGTCGATGACCAAAGTTCGGAAAGGATGCTTTGTCGTTGCCAATTCTCTAATTTGGCCCAGAACTTCCTGGAAGTCTTGGGACCCTTGTTCAGGGCCGAAATAAACTCCTTCAGCTTCTTTGAGTCGTTTAACATATTGCTCCCTTGTGGCCCCTGATTCGGTGTCGATGAAATACGGCGCGGGCCAATTTAGACTGAAGTAGGTCTTGCCTGTTCCTGGTTCGCCTGACAGCATGATATGCGGCTTACGAGCTTTGACAACGGTGGGACTGATGCCTTTGAGGGCCATGGTGTTTCTCCTTGTTTAACGTCCCCGTGGGACGAGGTTAGAAATTGGCAGGGGAAGAATTGCCATTTGTGCTTTGGACCTTACAGTCGCACGTGTGTAAGCACGCTCTCCCCCAAAATCTAGTCCGACCATGACTGGTCCCGCCACTCCTCTTCGGCCTCGTCGTCTGAGTTGGAAATAGAGTTATGTTTGGAATGTCGCAATACTTCATTGGTATGAGAATTGATATTGGAGATTCCTGCCAAAGGGGGAACTCGATGATAGTATTTGACTGTTCCTCCACAAGAACATTTCTCTTCTGTATATCCCCCATACTCCCAAGAAAATAATCTCTCCAAAATTTTCAATTCGTCCAGCCTTCCTCAACCCATTCGTCCTGAGCTTCATCATTGGCATGTTTCTGCTCGGTCCAGAAGTCGATATCTGTTTCGATGTTCTCGTCAATCTCGTGTGGCGTGATGGGACTAGATGGAGTCATCGAAGTCTTACAGGTCTTAGCACATTTTTTAGTATGCGTTCAGTGTCAGCCCTATATCCCTTTTCGCAATAATGGAACGTGCCATATCCGCAGTTTCCCCATGCTTGTTCGCAATTTAAACAAGGGGGAATCCCTTCGGCAATCTTAAGGGCCTTCTTATATTCCATATTCCCGTCAACGCATTCGTCCAACAGATCCATTTTAATTCTCCTTTTCCTGCCGATGCTCGCGGGGGGTTGTCATAAACTCATCCCAATAATTAGCATTGGAATTGACATGAGCCAAGAAAAGCCTTCGATATGCCATTGAAAATGGTTAATAGAAACCAAAACTCCGATAGTATATCCAGCAGTTACGACGAATAGACCTTTCCAGTTCATTCCATCATCCTCTCGCGCTCGACTTGGTCATCTTCTTCTGCTGCTTCGCATTCTTCGCACAGAATCTTGCATCCGTCGCTCCGGTGCTCAAGCCAAACATCGCGCCCGCACATGGAACACATATGAATCCAGCTCATGCTTTCACCTTGGCCCAGTACTGGGCACTCGCCATCATGAATTGGGTGTGAGCTTGCGCCAGAAGACGGCTGTAGTACACTTTGTCTTCGGGGGAGCAAGCGTCCAAGTTCTGCTGGGCCTTGACCCATTGGTGAAACCAAAAGAGTTCCCAGGCCAGGTCGCTCATCGCCAATAGATTTCCAGCGTCATGAAGGTCGCCCAGAAGAAGGCGGCGACGGCCAAAACTATAGCAAGACCGATGACGATGATAATTAGATCACCCATGGAATCTTGCCAGTGATACAGTGCTTTTCGTAAATGTTTCACAACACCACCACTTCCAAGATATCGCAAGCCAGGGGCTTGTGGGCTGGGAATATCTCTTGGGCCATTACTTTGATCCTCGCTTGTAGAAGTACAGCCCTGATCTGTAACGCCAGTTCTCGCTTGGCGGCATCAATCCCGTAAAAGTCATTCAACCCCCTGTTGCTCATGTGTAACCCCTTTCAATTCAAACTCTACGTTCTCGGCGATCCAGTGCGGCGCGGCGGAATACGTCAACTCGTAGACTTGCCCACGCATCACAAAGAACGTCGCGCAGACCATATCGCCGGTGCGTCCGTTAAACTCTTCGTGTCTCATTTGACCGACAAAGCGGCGATCCGTCACGTTACTTTCCTTTCGCTTTCGCCAAGACAGCCCTTGAGTCCTTGAGCCATTGGTCGATCAAATAGGCGTGGCCGTCGCAATACTTACGGCCCACTTCAATTTCCACTGTACAGTCGTCGTCTTCGCACAAGGGGCGGTTGCGATGGCTGAGTTTGGTCATTACTCTTTACCTTCCATTTTCAGAATAAGTTCGGTCAATGCTTCTTTAGCGTCCGTATAATCACGACCGCCATTTGGGAAACAAACTCGTCTAGCTAGTGAAATCAACTCCTCATGCGCGTTGACGCATTTCACAACATTACGTACGTGTTTTTCAGCATTAGCTCCTACATAATCCAATACACCATCAGAAGGAATGTTGATATGCCATTTGCCGTCTTGGGTCTTATAAGCATCAAAGTTATCAGGATCGCAGTATTCCGGCGTATGCTGTACCATTTCGTTGATATCACCGATATGGTCTGGCGTGTGCGAAGGTTTGTCCAAATCCTTAAACGCTTGATCTCTTTTCTTAAGGGTTGTTTCCAAAGTGTCCTGAGCTTCAATCAACCGATATTCGCTTTCCCGAAGAGCCTTGGCATCTAAGCACTCTTTTTCCCCATGCTCCATGCACTCACAAGCATCAACATTTTTGTTCTTCACATTGGCCTCCTTTGCCGTCTGTCCTAAGCTCTTCATGACTAAAGTCTACCATACCTAACATGACATGTCAAGCTTTATTTGTTATGTTTGACAGAATGGGTCTTTGGGCCCATACCAGTAGGCCCAGTCTCCATGGTATTGAAATGGCTCAATATAAGATTGCGTATGGCCTTGGAAACGGGCTCTGTACCGGCCCACCGCTTGATTTTAGAAGCTAACGCCTCCGCGTCAGGGCCAGAACCCAAACTAAGGGTAATTGTAAAGTTATTGCTCATTGGACACGTCCTCCTTAGTTCCTTATATAACATAACAAACTTGACAAGTCAAGGACTTATTTTGTACCCTCTTGCCATGCCCGATTACCGGATTACCTTCTGGGCGCATGGTGTTCACCACGAGCTGGCTATTGACCTAGAGTGTTTGGCGCGAGCCTTGAAGCCTTATCTCGCCGTCCAGCCCACGCTGGAGAGAAAAGAATGCCAATGCGGATGTGGACATCCAATATGTATTTGCGGTAATCCTTGCAATAGGCCAGAAAAAGAACTTTACAAACCCACACCCGACGCGGTGGAAGAGAAGATCAAAGAAATAGCAGGGCGGTGGTATGTTGGAGATCATATTGAAGACGAACTCCGCGCCATCGTCAAACTCGCTCGCGAAGATGTGAAACCTTGACAACCCCGCCAAGGGGTGTTAACATCCCGTCATGATATCCTGGATCAATCATCCTTTTCCCCTCGGCGCGGTCTAACCTTAACCAGGATATCAGCCGTCGCCGAGGGCTTGTTTTTCTAGTGGAGTAGTCATGTCAGCTTCAGAAAAATACGACGCAATTATGGATTCCTGTTTCGGTGGAATCGCAGGCATTGTCCATACAAGTGCCTATAAAAAAGCAGTAGAGCTTTACTTTCTCTTTCTAAATACCGAGAACACATTCGCAGATTGGAAAAATCAAGCTTGTCGGGCCGCTTCTTCAGTAGGCGCAAACCTTTGTGAAGGCTATGGTCGAGGTACTCCTGGGCAAAAAGCGAACTTCTACAAAATTGCACGAGGTTCTGCTTATGAATGTGTACATTGGGCAAATCTTGGAGAAACTCAACGCGAGCCTCTATTAAAAAAAGCTCTCGAATTGGCTGTTCTAATAGATCAAGAATTGATGGCTGTTGCTCGAGAAGCTCAAGAGATTTTGTAATGGCCTGGCTAAGAAGTGAACAAGCTCTTTTGCACCACCCCAAAACCAAGCTACTCCAGAGTTACCTGGGTGTTACTCTTGCGGAAACCATAGGACGCTTACATATGTTGTGGTATTGGTGTCTAGACTATGCTTTGGATGGCGATTTGTCCCGAAAGGAACCAAAAATGATAGAACAAGCCTGTGAAATTCCACTCAAGTTGCTCCTAAAAGCAGGTTTTGTGGATGCTCGTCCATATCGGCGCATACATGACTGGTACGAAAACCAGTCATCTTACCTCAAAGCTCGATTTAAAGATCGACCTGATAAACTCGCATCGATTCAATCGCTTTACAAATCTTTACATACACCAGTGTTACACCAGAGTAAAGGTACCAGTAACGGTACCCGTAATCCGATAAACAAACAAACAATGAGTGAGAGAGTGAGTGAAACGAACGAACGAACGAACAGCGAAGAGCGCGCGGGCGTCACTGGCGTTCCGCCCGCGCTAGAAGAACGGATGACACCGGAAGAAATGAAAGCCATTCGGCTCAAGAATTTAGGGCCTAGGCTATGATGACAGAATTTGAATGGAGGGCCATGACAATCGAACAGCGGGAAATCCACTACAACCGCCAGCGCAAGTGCCCACATGTTTACATTCCGCCAGAAGATGAACGATTACGGGAATCTTATAGTTTTGATCCTTACATGCACACTTCGCATATGGAATTCTGCACTAAACAATTTGACTGCTCATGTCCTATGTGTGTGTATCAAATTGGAATTGAACGAGGACGAGAAAGTCGAAAAGTCGATCCGAATGCTGTTCGCGAAAAATGGAAGAAGTTGTTGTCCTGACCGCCAAAGGGGGGGAGGATGAGAATTGATAATGGCAAAATTGCTTTTGAGATTCGAGTGCCCAGTCCTTGCTGCGGGCCGAATATGATGAAATACGGGGAGCTTTTCGATTATAAAATATATGTCTGTAAAAATTGCTTCAAATGGATTCCACGCAAACAAGCCTTGCCATTGATTCGAGAAGCGCGGAAATTGGCACGACAAGAAATACGTAAAACAATAGTTTTGTTAAGAGGCACGAACCATGACTGACCAAGCCTTGAACGAGGCCGTCGCCAGCAAGCTGGGGTGGGTATGGCAAGGCCGTTGGGCAGGTGGGGTGAAAATGTGGCTTCGCAAGTTCGACAATTTTCATGACAACTGGAACCAAGCAAGATATTTGCCGGATTATAGCGGTGACATTCAAGTGGCATGGGAAATTGTGCAGAAACAAGACTGCGTGTCATTGCTGAAATTGAAAGACGCGCGGCAATGGGTCTGCTGTTTCGATGATTATGACATGACGAACTTGGCCGACACCGCGCCCGAGGCGATCTGCAAGGCTTTCTTAAAACTGAGTGATTAGAATGGGTAAACGCGGCCGGCAAGCCAAAGATCTGAAAGAACGATTATTAAGCAAGCGAATAATTGTAGGCACATGCTGGATGTGGTCAGGTCAGAAAAATAACATGGGATATGGAGTCATCGGGCTCGGCCATGACAAGATGTCTAAAGTTCATCGTGTCGCTTATGAAGTTTTCAAAGGTTCATTGGTAAAACCACTCGTCTGTCATTCTTGCGACCATCCAGCCTGTTTTAATCCGGATCATCTTTGGAACGGAACGCAGAAAGATAATTTACAAGATATGACTCGAAAAGGGCGGAGGCGCAATCAATTTTCTGTCAGGCGTTCCTGAAACTGCCTTGACAATTTCGCCTCTTCAAGTTAAGCTTCTTCCATGCGGCCTGACCAAGAAGCGGGTCAAGGGATAGGGATCGGTCAAAAGCCGTTCTGTTCTCATCGACGCTCTATTGTCAAACGCTGGCAAGCTGGGAACAAGTTCTACGCGATCATCCGCTGTCGGTGGTGCGACACCCCTTGGACTAGAAAAGTTATTTCGATGGATCAAGATTCCCAGGCAAATATCGTCAAAATAAAGACGCAAAAGTTCATCGAAGAGTGATAACTAGCAATTCATCAGAACAGCGCGTAAAATCAACAAACACTTTTTGTGTTAAGCACAACTTACACTTCCATCGTCGAGGTCTTGGTTATATAACCACTCTTATCAGAAGCGAAATTAACAATGCAAAAGATAATTAGCAGGCCCCCCTACCGCACGGGGGTAGGACTTCACCCCCCACAGGTTATGATAATTATTAATCCCAAACCAAAACTTTCCGTAGTTCCCCGATGACATTTTCTCCTTGCGTCGTTGAATTTCGGATCACTGATCCGGACCGTGACATTTGGGAGCAGTTGAGACGGAACGTTGAGCGTCAGAGGTTTCGCGACGTGGAGGCGGAGGCGTACATTGAGAACGCGTTTTGGGGTGTGCCGTATGTGTCGATTGCGGCGGAGTTAGGGATGACGGACGCGGAGTTTTTGGCGAGTGTGACCGTTCGGCGTTGATTTTTGATTTACTGTCGTGGTCGTTGGTGGTATGTGAGGATTGTTTTCGATGACGAGACTTGCGGTGGTTAGAGAAATGACGGGACGACCCATCCACGAAGCTGAAGTTATTGGTCGTTTGGCTACTTTGGAAGATAATATCATTGCGTTGTTGATTGCTGGTGCCGAGTTAAAATTTGACAGGGTGAAGGATGCTTACGGTGAAACGTTTATTCTTTCTGCCAAGATAGACGATTGGTGGAAGGCGTCCCCTGTGCGGATTATTGATGGCAGCGGTATCGTTGAACGAGAATTATTTGAACTGTGTTTTCGTGCGTTACGGATTCAGTATGAGCAAGACCGCCAGGCAAGCGATTTAGCCGATGAGTTACTGTCCGCGCTGTGACCATTGCCGTGAAGAATTAGAGCCATCGGTTTCGTTTATTCGTTCGAGGAGATGGTACAAGCCTGAGTTAGACGACGAGATCATTCGGCTGATAAAGTTAAAGCGAGATATGATTACAGACAAGATGGCGATGGCGGAGATGATAGACGCGCATTTTTCGTGATGACGGGTTCGGCATTTTACGCCTGGGACTTTACGGCGGGCGGGCCGGTGGCGATTTGGTTTGACATGGACTACGGCGACGAAGACGCTTTGTATTGTCTTGAGCAGTTGTCTGTGGAGTTTCGCAATGATGACGGCGACTGAGTTAGGCGGCGTCTTGGCGGTAGATTTGCTGGAGGCATTAGATTTTATTTCTGTGAATTTTGCTGGGGACGTGCCGGACTTTTTCGACAAGGCGTTACGGGACTTGAAGGCATGGGATGACGGCCAAAGAGAGACAGCGGCGAGTTAGCCAGGCGTATCGGGACCGGTGGTTTGGTTCTCCGCGCAAGGGGTTAGGGTTGGGCAGAGGCGGTATTGTTCGCAAGGAAGTCCGGCGGAAGGTGTTTACGATGTGGGATTACAAGCGGATGCGCAAGTCTGAGGCGTTGGCGAAGGAATTGGACAGGGAGTTTCGGTGATGTGGTGGTTACTGCTCGTTCCGATTGTGTTAGCGATTTTAGCGGAGATAGCCAAGCCGTGAGTGTGGACGTAGTGATGAAGTTTATTTTTGCTGTGGGGATATTGGCGGTATGCTGGGTGGTGTGGGTGTATGAAAAGCGCAGGTGACTTGACAACGTTGTGAAGTGGGGTTATAACTGACGCTATTGGGGGGAGCTGATACCGACGTTTTGATGAAGACTTTTGATTTTTGTGGTATTGTTCTCTCCAACGTGCAATACCGACCCGTTTCCCGCGAGGGGGGCGGGTTATTTTTATGAGTACGAACAGCCGGCATCCGACGGAAAACTCGACCGCCTTGACGATTGGCGGCGAGGTGAAGGTGGTGGGGTTGGCGGTGAGTGGGAAGTTGTTTGTGTTTTCGCCGGTGCAGATGCAGTTTCTCTTGAGTCTTCAGCGCTTGAAGGAGCCGACGGCGGCGGCCTTAGCGGTGGGCAAAGACGAGGCGTGGGGACAGGGATTTTTGCGCAGTCGGAAGTTTCGGCAGTATCTGCACTGCAAGATGGACGAGTTTTCGGTCAAGAACGGGTTGACGGTGGAGTGGTGGCATCAGTTTGGCAAGTGGGCGGCGGAGGGGTACAAAGAAAGTTATCAGATTGCTTGCGCCTTTTGCACGTATTCGGGTGTGATGAGCACGTATGAGGCGGAGAGTTTCCGCAGTGATGAAATGCAACTAGAGATTCCTTGTCCGGCGTGTTTCAAGCCGGTGCATTTTGAGCACACCAAAGAGCCGTTTTTGCCGAACCGAGAGCAGATGGAGGCGTGGAAGGCATTAGGGGACAGATTGATACCGAAGGTCGAGCGCGTGCATCACCAGTTTGAGAATGTGAACATTTCTTTTGAGAGCGAGGAGGCATCATGACAGGACCAGATGAGCACACCGTGACAAACCACAGGGGCGAGGAAGTGGTGTTGCAGAAGCCGTTGAACGAGAGTGCGATGACGGACGAACAGAAGCGGGCCTGGCGCGAGGCGCACCAAGCCAAAGAGAGCGAACGCTGATGCCTGTACGAACTCAGAAGACGACGCCATTTAAGAGCGGGCAGACGAGCAATCCCGCCGAGAAAAAGGGCGAGTCTGTGAAGGTGTTTTCGGACACATCGAAGCACAAGACTTCGGCGGGTCACGACCCGTTATTAGGCTCGATCGCCTCTGGGATTCCGGAGTTACCGAATCGGTATCACTTAGGCGACATCGTAGCTGAGATGCATTCGGGCGGTGTGAGTTATGAGCCGAGGGGTGAGTTTGGGAAGGTAGCGCAGAGGGGCAAGGGGCAGGGCGTGTACAGCTACGGCGGTGCTCCAAACCGCAAAGGGGAGAACGCCGTGGGGAGTCCGCCGAACCGCAAGGGCGGCAACGCGCTCGGTCGGGCGATGGGAAAAGTCGGGACCAAAGGCGGAGGAGGACGACATGTTTAGCGGACCACCGAAACAAGAACCCAGTTCTGAAGATGCGGGATGGAACGACTCGACGGAATACAACAACTCGAAATCGGGCGCGAGTCCTTTTTCGTACAACCCAGCGGCGAGCGACATCACGGACCAGTCCGGTGATTTCCCTCAGCCGACGGATGTCGAGGCTCCGGAGAAGACGTAGTGGCGGCCAAGGCGAAGAAGATCGACTTAGACGACCTGGCGATGGGGAGCATTGCGCCGAGGGCACCTGGGGACGTGATGCCTCCGGAATTCTACTCAGACGTTCCGCAGGCGGGGCTAGGAGCCTCGGCAATGGTCCCTGGCGGCGTTGTGTCGGTGTTAGGGCAACGCAGGCCACAGTTGCCGGACTCCAGGCGTGATTTGCTCTCAAGGGCCATTCAGCGCGTAGGCGGTGGCCGCTAGTGCCGTGGGATCAGGTCATGAGTAAGTTCAAAGCCGGTTCGCTCAAGAGCGGCGGAGGCGGCGCGCCCGTCAAGAACAGAAGCCAAGCGATTGCGATCATGCTCTCGGAAAAAAAGAAAGCGCAAGGCGGTAAGACTGAGTACCAATCCAAAGACCCTCTGAAGAAAGCCATGGGCAAGGTGGGCGGTTATTAATCTTATTCCTTCAGCGGAGAGTCGCAACAAAGTCTTTCGCGTTCCGTTCGCCTACACGCCCGCGCAACTGAAAGTCAAAGAGTCCAAAGCCCGTTTCAAAATCTTGCGTGCTGGCCGGAAATTCGGAAAGACGACATTCGCCGAGCGCATTGCCATGGACGCTCTGGGCCCGCCGAGATCATTTGTCTGGCACATCGCGCCCACATACAAACAGGCAAAACTTATTTCTTGGGAAAAGTTTAAGCGCATCATTCCGCAGGAAGCGATGGGCAAGAAACCGAACGACACGGATTTAATTATCACCTTGAAAAACGGCAGTCAACTTTTCTTGATGGGAAGTGATGAACCGGATTCTTTGCGCGGCCCCGAACCTGATCACGTGACGCTGGAAGAAGCGGCGTACCACAGGCCGGATGTTTGGTCGCCTGTCATACGTCCGAACTTGATGCCGAAGAACGCGCCCGCTTATTTCATCACGACGCCTGCCGGATACAACTGGTTCAAGGACTTAGAAGACGAGGCCAAGCGCAAGATTGCCTTGGGCGATCCGGACTGGGCGATTTTTCATTTCTCTGTCTACGACAACCCGCATATTTCGCGCAAGGAGATTGACGACGCCAGACGCGACTGCGACACCGACGAAATCTGGCGGCAGGAATATCTGGCGGAATATGAATCGTCTGTCGGGCGGGTGTTCAGCGCATTTTCCGATTCGCGGCATTGCAAACGTATTGAATGGCCGAGTGGCCGCTTTGACGCGTGGCGGGCCGATGACTGGGGCATGCGCGACGACAACGCCTGCTTGTGGGGGTTTGTGAGGAACAAGATTCTCTACATCTATCGCGAATACGCCGAGAACAATCTCTCCGCTCCGGCGCAGGCGCAGATCGTTAAGAATCAGACGACGACTCGCGAGAACGTGAAGATGACGTTTATTTCGCATGACGCCGCCAAAGAAGACGCGGCGATGAAGGGCTTGACCGTGATGTGGCATTTCAAACAGGCGGGGATTAATCCCATCCGTCCCTCCTCCAAAAACAAAAAACATTCTCGCGCGATGATTCAGCAACTGCTTCACGAAAACAGGCTTGTCTTGGACATTGAGAAGTGTCCGAAACTCCGGAAGCAGATGCTCGCTTACGAATGGAAAGACACGGCCATGGAAAGGCCGGAAGATTCCGGTGATGACGATTTAGTGGACGCGCTCCACTATCTGGTCGAGGGGTTGCAGTTTGATTTGTTTCTGGGCGAGAGCCCTGAGAAGGATTTGACTCAGGCCGAGATCATGGCCTCTATTGCTTCTGAGAAATTGGAGCAGATGCGGTCGAAGTTGACGGTCCCGAGCATTTTCAAGCCCATATCAGACGGCCTGCCTGTCGAGGACACGGCGGCGGGGTATATATGATTTCGGCTTTTGTTATGCGGAGAGGCGACAAGGACAGGTATTTAGTGATTTCATTTTTTAACGAAAAGAAATCCGGTTTTGGAATTGCTCTCAAAGAAGATAAATCGCCGAAACAAGTCCAGGACGAATTAAACGAAAAGTTGGAGTGGCTATGGAAACAATGACGGGTTCGCCTGGGATTCTAGATAACGGAAATCCCGTGGCGGAAGGCAGTCAAGTGATTGCCGAACTGAAAGGCAAGGCACATTATGAAATCAAAGAAAAAGTCGATTACTGGCATTCCAGACTTGTCTCTCAACTCTATCGTTTTAACACCTACGCAGACTTTTGGCGTCTTGTTAAACCTCCACGAAGTGGGGCTCTTGATGGATTTGCTAATCCGCAAGTCACCGAGACAACAAGAGCCACAGAAGCCATTGCAACATTTCTCCATCGGGCACTCACATCGGCGCAACCTAATTTCCAGCTATTGAGTCATAATCCGCTCGTTGATCCAGAACAACTTTGGAAATCTGAGACTGTGTTAGAATGGCAGAAGACCGTCACGCAATATCCGAGGAAACTCTTGAAGGCCCTTCGGTCTTGTGCGCTGATGGGCACAGTAGCTGTGGAGGAGCCGTTTGTATCCAATCAGCCGTATTTTGAAGCGACTGATTTTATTCCGCGTTCGCTTTTGCAGATTGCCTTTGATCCGTTGGCTCTTGACATGGCCTCTAGCGGCTGGCATGCGGCGATAGATTTTGTGACCGAAGACATGCTCGTGCAGTTAGGCGAGAAGATGCCGCAGGTGTGGGACCCAACGGCAATTCAGAACGTTGTTGATTCCGCCAAACAATATGGCAATATGACGCCGGAAGTTATTTCACGCCTAGCCGCTGCCGGATATTACAGTTTTACGGGTGGGCCTTCGACGGCGAATGTATCGCATGTCTTTTACATGGTGACGTATTACGGCCAACTGAAAGAGAACCCTCTTCCGGCGGGCCAGGAATGGGTGGTGACAACGATCAATGACTTACACATTATTCGTGCGCATCCAAGCTCTTATCAAAGACGGCCTTTTGTCTTCGCCCATCTCAACGAGTTTGAATTGGAACCATACGGTTATGGGGTGGGTCGTGTCGCTGAAAGCTTACAACCTGAGCTCAATTCAAACCGTGGACGGATGCACGATACGATCACCTTCTCATTATTCAATATGTGGATTGCCAGTCGGATGGCGAATATCAAGACATCGCAGTTGCGAATTAAGCCATGGGGAGTTGTGGAGACTGACGATGCTGAAGGACTCAAGCCGATACGACCACAACTAGAAGGCGTAAACTTCGGCGTTCAGCTGGAGAACCTCATGAAAAACGAATTTCGCGCCACTACAGGAGCGACAGACAACCTGCAAGCCCTGGTGACCGAGGCGACGGCGACAGAATCGAGCATTGCGCAATCCGAAGCCGTGAGGCGACTCTCTGTTATGGCGGAGATCATCGCTGAGCCTCTTGTGCGCGAACATCTTTCCAAGTGCCATGAAAATAACGCCACGTTTCTGGACCAGCCGTTCTGGATCGCCAATACAGGCCCCGATCAGGCCCCTATGCGGGTGTTTCCATCGGACATCGCCAAAGATGCACAGGTGATGATTAAGATCGTGACGGATAAAGATTTTCGTCCTCAGCGCAATAAAGACCTTTTGCAGTTCTTGCAGACCGTGACGAGCATTCGCACGGCCAATCCCCAGTTGGGGCAAGTGAATCTTCTTCCGTTCATCGGGGAATTTGCGCGGTCGATTGGTATTGATCCGAAGACAGTGTTTCTAGCTATGCCGCCTCCCATGCCGCCGGGCATGGGGAGTCCCGGCGGTGCGCCGAGTCCGGGAGGGCCAAGTGCACCGCCGCAAGGCGGCGCGATGGATCAGGTGGGCAGTGCCATGGCCAATGTCGAGGCATTACGATCTAATGCTGGGTCATTAGGCGCGGCGGCGCGGGGACGATCGCAAGTGAGTCTTGCGGGAGCGGGGGCGTAAATGGACACCGATTACATGGATTTAAAAATGCTCTTGGCCAATCGCGGCTATCAGAAATTGCAGGTGCTGTGGTCTTTTGAGGGCAAGAAGATTTTAGATAAATTGCAGTTGGTGGCCGCTCGTGGGAACCAGGAATCTTCTTGGCGGTATCAGGCGGGGATTTCCAAAGGGTTTGACCTGGCGATCACGCAACTAGAACGCGCCCTCTTTCACATGGAGCAAGAGGGCCAACTGGCGGAAGCCAGTCCTGTCGAGGGAAAAACGGCATCGGAGATTATCAAAGAACTCAAAGGAGAAAGAGAATGAAGAGACTGTTGCTCGTTGCCGTTGCTATTTTCTGTTTGTTTGAACTGTCGTATGCGATCAACAGGGAAATCTGGCTTTCGTCTAACACGCAGACCGCCGATACGTTCCAGCAACTTTGCACTCAATCCACCTGGAATTCCAGGCGCGCCTTAGTACACGGTGTCTGTGTCAATAACGGCGTTCCTGGAACAACTTACAGCATCTGGGGTTCAAGCCCTGGCGTAACAGCGGCGGCGTTGGTGACGAGCACGGTTGCCGTGATAAACGCCAGCACGACGACGGCGTGTCAGTATTACGATGTGATTATTTCAAGCGGTCTCTTTTATTCCAATTCAGGGACTGCCAATGTCTCGCTCCTATATCAATGCTATTAGTCATGTTGCAAATGCTCGCCTGCGTCCGAGGTAAAGGCGCAAGATACGGAGGTGTCCCGTGGACACAGTAATCACAGCGTCGGGGCCAGAGGCCCCATCCACCGAAACAGAAAGTCCTGGTCAGGCTCCAGGCGTGGGGGATGTGGACCCCAATACCGGATCACCATCCGGAGAGCCCGAGGGCGGTACTCCGCAAGGGGATACCGAAAGCGGCCAAGGTCAAGCGGCATCTGGGCGGAAACGATGGAGCATTCAGGACGAAGTAAAAGAACTGCGTGCTCAAAGACGGGAACTCCGGCAAAGTCTCGCTGAACGCGAAGAAGTGTTTCGCAGTTTTCAGGACGAACTACGAGCTTTGCGGGAGGCCCAAAAGCGCCGAGAACAGCTTGATATTGCCAAAACTCCTGCGAATTTCTGGCAGGACCCTGAAGCGAAACTCAACGAACTCAAAGAGGAAATTTCCAAGTCCCAGGTGGGGCTCATGGAAGCGTTTCATCGGACGAGGGAAGAAGAGTTTCAGCGGCAGGCGTTGCGCCAGGAACAGGAGTCAGCCGTTGAATTCATACGGTCTCAGCCAGGCTACAACTCGCAGGATGATGAGGACTTGATCGCGATCATTGAGGACATCCCGAACCGACAGTATCAGTCGCCGAAGTTTGTCGCGGAGCACGCCTGGTTGAAGTTGCAGGCGCAACGCGGCGTAGTTGACAGGTCTCTGGCCAAAGCCAGGGCCTCTGGCGTTCAGGGACAGCCCCCAGGAGTGGGTTTTGGACGGAAGATGTGGCAGAAGGCTGATTTTGACGCCGCTGTCGACATGCTCGAAAAGAACCCTACTGATCCGAAGAATGTCGAACTCATGAACGAGTTGATGGCCGCGCATAAAGAAGGGCGTGTGAAGTAATCAAAATCGAAGGGGCCTTAAATGGCTAACGAAACAGGACTATCAAACGTATCAGGATCAGTACCCAAGCTATGGCGTGTCAAAGCGCTCAAAGCCCGATACGCAGAATCAAAGGCTTGGAAGTTGTTTATCAACGGCGTGGAAGGTGATCCCAACGTCAAAGGGGCGATTACGAGGATGGGCGATACCGTCCACTTCCAAATCTTTCCCGTCTTGACGGTGGTCGATATTTCCACGACGGACGGAACGTTCACCAATAACCAAGTCATTCCAACGGATGTCACCATCACCATCAACAAATGGAAAGGTGTTCCGGCGGACTTGGTGGACATCGCGGGGATTCAGTCGGTGCTGGATTGGGAGGCCGAGTTTGCGGATGCGTTTGGCAAAGCCATTTCGCAACAGCAGGACGTTGACCTCTTGAACTTAGCGCAAAGCGCGACGTGGACGTATGTCATTGGCGGAGCTGTTCCGTTCGCTGACGGATTGATCCTTCAAGCGCAACGGACCTTGGATGACGCGAAGATTCCCAAGGAAGATCGTCACTGGGTGATTTCGCCCGTGGCGGAATCGGACATTCTGGGCGTTGACAAGTTTGTGCTTGCCAACACCACGGGATTCACGAAGGGTCTTCAGGTCGATGGTGGCCGCATTACGGGCCTTTATGGGACAGATGTCACGGTGACGCCTCTGGTGAACAACACCTCGGCGATCCGCTATAACATCTTGTCTCACAAAGAAGCCTTGGGTACGGTCATGCAAAAGAACTTCACAATGGAGAAGTTTGCTCGCGTTCGGTTCAGCCAGCCTTATGCAGGGTCAGCCCTGTACGGGATCGCTCAGCTCCGAAACGATCACGCTGTCATTGTGAAGACAAGCGCATAAGGGGGAACCATGAAAGTATTCAACCGAATCATGATGGGTCTGCTCTTGGCGTTTGGGCTTATGTGCTGGGTGTCATTATCCCAGGCAGGAAGTCTTCCGAGGTCTCCGAAAGAAGTATTTGTATCGTCCTACACGACGGGAGCGTATTTGATTACGCCTGTCATCAGCACGAATGCCACGGGTAACGCGGCGTTCCAGCCTGGTGCGGTGTATCAAATCCAGCTTGCCACCGGCGCGGCGAACGAATACGTCGTTCTTGTAGACTCTGGAAACTGCGACAACGTGACGGCGACGGTAGCCAAAACATCGCTCGGCGTTGGCGCGGCCTTCTTAACTTCGCGGGTTTTCTTTAGCTCGGTGTCACTCAACACCGACTTCAAGTACGACCCACCGTTATTTTTCCATAACGGTCTTTGTGCGATTGATTCTGCCGTTACAGGGCAGTTTGCGATCACCTACGAACTTGGAAGGAACATCTCAGGCAACTAACTCAATTCCTTGGGGGGCGGCGTATGTTAGCGTCGCCTCCC
>Ga0137409_10000979_pt1 | contig 31008 bp, 27 predicted proteins | sample CZODoug1_16funga_FD_122059 | JGI IMG/M metagenome (GOLD analysis project Ga0137409, IMG submission 122059) | Vadose zone soil fungal communities from Angelo Coast Range Reserve, California, USA - CZODoug1_16fungal (Hybrid Assembly) | ecosystem: Environmental > Terrestrial > Soil > Vadose zone... | reverse complement strand
GGTCATGGCGGACGACAGCCACCGGGGCCGGAACCGGAACGGTTCCAGGCGCGTGAAGAGCAGGCGCAAGGCGGGGTCCAGGGTGATGGCCAGGACCGCGGCGACCGCCATGGCGGTGTTCTTGGTGAAGGCGAGGGGCTTGAACAGCCGTCCTTCCTGGGCCTGGAGGGCGAAAATCGGCACGAACGCGACGGCGATTACCAGAAGGGAGAAGAAAGATGGCCCGCCCACCTCCTTGACGGCGTCGATGATCACGCGGCGATAGTCTCCGGGGCGGCCGGCCTCCTCCCACTTTTCGAGCTTCTTGTGGGTCTGCTCGACCACGACGATGGCCGCGTCCACGAGCGCGCCGATGGCGATGGCAATCCCTGACAGGGACATGATGTTGGACGTGAGTCCGGATGCGTACATCGGGATGAAGGAGATGACCACGGCGATCGGGATGGTCACGATCGGGATCGCCGCGCTCGGCAGATGCCGCAGGAACAGCAGGATCACCAGGCTGACGATGATCAACTCTTCCGCAAGCGTGTGGATCAGCGTCTCGATCGAGCGGTGGATCAGGTCGGAGCGATCGTAGGTGGTCACCACTTCGATTCCCTCCGGGAAGCCCGGCTTGACGGCCTCGAGCTTCGCCTTCACGCGCTCGATGACGTCGAGGGCGTTCTCGTGGTGGCGGACGACGACGATCCCGCGGACCTTTCCGTTCTGCAGCTTCTCGCTGTTGACGGTGGCGATGAAGCCCGCTTCCTCGACGGCGATCTTCGTCAGCGTCGCGACCGCGCTGTCGAACGAGTCGATCTCGAACTCCATCTCGCCCGAGCGGATCAGCTTCCGCGACTGCCGCGGAGCGTCGTCCTGAACCTGGGGAACGACGAGTTTGGAGGCGACCGGCGCGACCTGATCCGCATCTCGAGTGGCCCGGGGCTCGTCCTCTGCCCCGGCGCTCCCTTGGCCCCGGACCGTGAGAGACATGCGACCCCCATAGCTCCCTCCGCTGCCTCCGCCCGCGCCGACGCCCATCGTGTCGTACACGGCCGGGCGGGCGGACCGCGGCTCCCCCTTGATATAGGAAAGGAAGCTCGCCGTGTCGCTTTTCATCGAACGGAAAGCCTCGGCGTCGGCGGATTCGTTGTGGTCCGATTCCGCGGCGGCGGAGAAACGGATCACCGGCGCTCCCCCGGCGAGTACGTCGGCGTCATCCCTGGGAATCCCCTTCCGCTCGTAGATCACGTCGCGGGGCCGCTCGACTTCCCGGAGTCGGGGGTCCGGGGACGCGAGAGCGATGAGCTTTTCGCCGGACGGCTGCGACCCGGGTTCCGGCGTTTCGATTTGTTCGATGATGACTCCGACGACCCCCAGGAAGACGACGACCGCGCCGGACAGGATCGCCCTCCAGGCGGGATGGGGATTCCGGAAATCAGGGATGAACCGCCGGGCGCCCCGGCGCGGCGGCTCGGGAGGAAGCTCGACCGCGAGTACTTCCTCCAGCTGGGACGAGCATTCGACGCAGGTCGCCAGATGGGCGTCGACCCGCGCGCGATCCTCGTCGGAAAGGTCCCCCGCCTGGTAGCCGGGGATCCGGGGCCAGCACTCCGCGTGTTCGTCGTGGCTCATGCGCGTCCTCCCGAGACCCTGAGCGCATGAACGGGCGGGGTGCGGAAAGGTTCAGTTGCCGAAGACGTCCTTCCACTCGAGGGAGATCCAGCGGCCTTTCGACGCCGAAACGCCGGTCTTCGGCGAGACGGAGAACGACCAGCGGCGCGCGGCGGGCCAGGCGACATACGAGAGATGCGTGACGATGGGGCCGCTGCGGCCCACGCTCTCCAGCAGTTTCTTCGCGAGTTCGACGTCGATCTTCCGGCCCGCCGTCCCCAGCGCGTCCAGGCCGCGCGTGACCGTGTTGAAGCGGCCGCCGCTGTCGGGCCCGCCTTCGGACTTCTCCCGGAGGCAGTAATGGTTCGTGCAGACCAGCGTCTCCCGGCCGTCGGGGCCGCGCGAGGTCACGCCGTCGTCCTTCGCGTTGCCGTCCCACTCCAGGACCGCGGCCGGCCCCTGCGTGCCGCAGACGTGGACATTATTGCCCACCCGGACGGGGACGTTCTTCAGCGCGGCTTCGACATCCTTCACGGCGCTCGCGCCGGCGGCCTTTTCGATCGCCGTTCTCAGCGCGAGGGAGCGGGGAACCCAGCCCGCTCCCGCCGGGCCCGGCAGGCCCTTCTCGTCGTGCAGCGCGAGGAAGGCGCCGTCGGAGTTCAGCACGGTGCCGACGCCGATGTAGCCGGGCATGAGGACGTCCACCGTCGCCTTCAGGTCCTTCTCCTCCGGCTCGACGGCGAGGAGCATCGCCTTCGACGAGAGCGGGAACGCGAAGTAGTCCAGATTGCGGCCGACGACGGGCGCGCCGTCGGCCGTGCGCGCGCCCCAGGCGGAGAAGGAACTGCAGCCCGCGCCGAGGATGTCGCTCATGCAGTTCAGCGCCTTGAGGTCGCCGATGCCGATCTCGCGGTGCAGCATCTTCAGCATCCGGTCGTCGGGCTTCGGGAGGGCGGCGCGGAGGCCGTCCAGCATCGCGGCGAGCTCCGCCTCGTAGCGTTCCGGAAACGCGAACGCCGCGGACTCCCGGACGAGCTTGTTCTCCCAGGCGCCTTTCGTGAACTTCTCCATCGACGGGATGATCGCCTCGTCGAGCAGGCCGAGGATCGCGGTCGCCTCGAGCCGGCCGTGCGCCTCGCCCCGTTCCTTCGCGGTCCCCTTCAGCAGCAGCAGGGGGAAACCGTCGATCGATCCCAGCAGGCTTTTCCCGTGCCGGGCCTGGACCTCGACCTTGAGCGCCGGCGACGCGCCGAGCAGCAGGAGGAGCGGAAGCAGAAGCAGCCGGTGTCGCATGTCGTTCTGTCAGACGGAGCGCCTGGAAAGCTCGCTGAACAAGTATAGCGTCAGCCCGTTCGGTTCCCGCAGGCAGAAGCTCCGGTGCCCCCACGACTGGTTCGTGAGCCCCTGCGTCACCCAGAGCTTCTTCGCCATCGCGCGGTGATGGACGGCGTCGACGTCGTCCACCTCGACCACGATCATGGCCCCCTGCGGAGGCCGCTCGTCCCACAGGTGCGCGGTCGGAGCGGTCGGGCGGGCCACGACCTCGACGATCCCCGCTGCGGCCCGGAACAGGGTGCCGCAGTCCTCCGGGCCCCGGTCCCACGCTTCGATCAGCGGGAACTCGAGGCCGTCGCGATAGAACGCGACGGTCTCCCCGTAGATCGGCGTGAAGTAGCAGAAGCGGAACTGGCCCATCACTTCTCCGGCTTCGAGGGAGGGAAGGGGTCGACCGGCTTCGGGTTCGGCGTCGGCATCTGGGCGCCGACGGCGACGCGCCACTCGGCGAGTTCCTTCTTCATCCCGGCGGCCCGCTCCGGCTGATCGGCCGAGAGGTCGTGCTCCTCGGCGGAGTCGGTCCCGAGGTCATAAAGCTCGACGCGGCCGTCTTCGAGCCATTCGTGCAGCTTCCAGGATCCGGATCGGATCGTGCTGCAGGGCCGTCCGCCCTGGTTGCTGTAGTGGGGGAAATGCCAGAACAGCGGCCGCTCCGGCACGGTCCCCTTGCCTTCGATCAGCGGAGCGAGGCTGACCGCGTCCAGCGCCTGGTTCGGCGGAACGGGGACGCGGGCCAGGTCCAGCAAGGTGGGGTACAGGTCCGTGCTCACCACCGGCGCGCCGCAGAGCGTGCCCGGGGAGACGCGGCCGGGAACCCGGACGATCCACGGCGTGCGCAGGCCGCCCTCATAGTTCCACCCCTTGCCGGCCCGGAGCGGCAGGTTCGAGGTCGGCGATCCCTCCGCCGTGCTCAACCCGCCGTTGTCCGACGTGAAGACCACGATGGTGCGCTTCGTGAGATCCAGGGCGTCGAGTTTCTCCAGCACGCGGCCGACGGCCTCGTCCATTTCTTCGACCATGCCGGCATAGGCCGGATGATTCTGGACCGCGCGGGCCTTGAAGCCCGGTCCGGCCGGAACCTCGCGGGGAGTCTGGGGCGTCAGCGGCTCGGCCTTGTCGCGATATTTCTTCAGGAGCTCCGGCCGGGTCTTCAGCCCGACGTGCACCGAATGAAAAGCCAGATAGAGGAAGAAAGGGCGGTCCTTCGACTGCCCGATGAACTCCGAGGACTTCGTCGACAGCAGCGTCGCGAAATGCGGATCGTCGGGAGGTCCGCCGCCCGGCTTCGTCTCCGGCCCGATCACCACGTCGAAGCCATGGTCGGCGGGCAGCGATCCCTTGCCTCCGAGGTGCCACTTGCCCGCGATCGCGGTCCGGTATCCTCCGGCGCGGAACGCCTCGGCCAGGGTCGTGTCCTCCAGCGGAAGCGACTGACGATACTCGGGGGGCAGCAGCAGCCCTTTGCGGTTGCCTCCGAAGAAGTTCGTCGTATGGAGACGGGCCGGATTTTTCCCCGTCATGAGGCCGGCCCGCGTCGGGCTGCACACGTTGCAGCCCGCATATCCCTGGGTGAAGCGCAGCCCCTGGCTTGCAAGACGGTCGATCGCGGGCGTCTCGTAGAACGTGCTGCCGGTGCAGCCGAGATCGCGCCAGCCCAGGTCGTCGGCAAGGAGGAGGACGACGTTCCAGGGCTGCTCCGCCGGTTCCTGCGGGCGGGCGGCGCAGCCGGCGGCGAGCGCCAGCACGATCGCGCCGATTATTCGTTGGACTTGCATCCGTCTACTCTAACAAATAGGGCAGGAGGAACGATTCCGCATGAAACACCCCGCGGCCGCGCTGATCGCGTTCCTGATGAGCCCCCTCGTCCTCCGGGGCGACGACTGGCCGCAGTGGGGCGGGCCGCAGCGCGACCTGGTCTGGCGCGAGAAGGGCATCGTCCGGACTCTGCCCTCCGGATTGCTCCCGCGGGTCTGGTCCACGCCGATCGGCGAGGGATACTCGGGTCCCGCCGTCGCCGACGGCAGGGTCTATATCACGGACCTGGTCGACCGGACGAAGAAGAGCGCGACGGAACGCATCCTCTGTCTCGACGCCGCAAGCGGGAGAGTCGTCTGGACCGTCGTCTGGCCCGTCGAATACGGCATCGCGTACCCCGCCGGCCCCCGCGCCACGCCGGTGGTCGACGGCGACCGCGTCTACGCGTTCGGCGCCGTCGGAGACCTGCTCTGCCTCGAGGTCGCGTCGGGGAAAATCGTCTGGAAGAAAAACGTCGCGGCGGAGTATGGGAACAATATACCGACCTGGGGCCTCTCGGCGTCGCCGCTCGTGGAGGGCGGCCAGCTGATCACGCTGGCCGGCGGGAAGGCCGGGGCGCTGCTGGTCAGCTTCGACAAAGCGACCGGCAGGGAGCTTTGGAAGGCGATCGACGATCCGGAGGTCGGCTACGTGCCTCCCGTCATCTTCACGTTCGGCGGTCTTCGCCAGCTCATCCAGTGGCATCCGCGAGCGGTGACGTCGCTGGATCCCGCAACGGGCGCCGTCCTTTGGGAGGTCCCGTTCAGGACCAAGGTCGGCCTGGTGATCTCGACCCCGAGGCAGTCCGGGTCGCGTCTCTTCGTCACGTGCTTCTACAACGGCGCGATGATGCTCGAGGTGGCCGCGGACGGGAAGAGCGCGTCGGTCGTCTGGCGCGGAAAAAGCGAGAGCGAGACGAAGACCGAGGGGCTGCATTCAATCATGTCGACGCCCTGGATGACGGAGACCCACCTCTACGGCGTCTGCAGCTATGGCCAGCTCCGCTGCCTGGACGCGCGGACGGGGGAGCGGGTCTGGGAGACGCGGGAGCCGACGGGCGATGGCCGCTGGTGGAACGCCTTCCTGGTCCCCCATGAGGACCGGTTCTTCATCTCCAATGAACAGGGCGACCTCATCCTCGCCGCGCTCTCGCCTGAAGGCTATAAGGAGCTCGGCCGGGCGAAACTGGTGGAGCCGACGCGGAAGGTGGGGACCCGGATGACGATCTGGTCCCATCCGGCCTTCGCGATGAAGAGCGTGTTCGCGCGGAACGACAGGGAGATCGTGCGCGTGGACCTGTCGGAGAAATAGTCCCGCTACCGGGGCCGGTATCCGAGGAGGTCGTTCACCAGGGCGATCAGCTCCTTCAGCTTGAACGGCTTCGGGAGGAAGCGGATGTCGGTCAGCGGGATTCCGCGGTAGATCACGCTGCTCTCGGAGTGGGACGACAGATACAGCGTTTTCAGGCGCGGGTGATACGAGCGCAGCTTGCCGGCGAGTTCCACGCCGTTCATCTCGTCCATGACCAGGTCGCAGATCATCAGGTTGATCGCCGACGATTTGTGCGACTTGCAGCGCTCGATCGCCTCCTCGGCGTTCCTGGCCTCGAGCGTCGCGTAGCCCTGCTCGGCCAGGTACTTTCCGAGGAGCGTGCGGACGTGTTGCTCCTCCTCGACGAGGAGGACGGTGCCGCGCGGCGGGGTCCCAGCGGGTTCTGCCATCAGGGAAGTAATATCACATTTGCGGCTACTTTTCCGCCGGCTTGGCATCGCGCCAGAGCCAGCGGAGGGAGTCGGGAAGGATCGAGCCGCCGTGGATGTCGTTGTGGGCGCCTTCTCCGAGGACGAATTTGTAGTCGTACTTCTTGAAGGCCAGCGCCGCCGCCATCTGCTGGTTCGCCAGCGGCCAGTTCCCGAACTCGTTGTCCACGTCCTTGGTCCCGTCCTGCAGGAAGACCCTTAGCGGCTTGTTCTCCGTCTTGCGGATGAGCGACGGGTAGACGTGGCCGCCCCGGATGTTCGTGTAGCTGCCGACGTGGGTGAGAACCTTGCGGAAGAGGTCGGGCCGGTTCCACGCGACCGTGAACGCGCAGATGCCGCCGGAACTGATGCCGCAGATCGCGCGCTGGTCCGGGTTGTCCGTCAGCTTCAGCGTTTTCCCCACCTCGGGGAGGATCTCGTCGGCCAGGAATTTCGCGTACTGGTCCGAGACCGTGTCGTATTCGAAGCTGCGGTTGTTCTTGTCCGCCCAGCCCGGCTTGGGCAGCTCTTCGGACTTGTGGCCGGGGTTGAGGAAGATGCCGACCGTCACCGGCATTTCCTTCTTCGCGATGAGGTTGTCGAAGACGACGGGGACGCGGAACCAGCCCTTCTCGTTGACGTAGGCATGGCCGTCCTGGAAGACCATGACCGCCGCGGGCGTCTTTTCGTCGAGCTGAGCGGGGACGTAGGTCCAGTACTCGCGGAGGGTGCCCGCGAAGACCTGGCTTTTCCAGACGTAGTGCGTGACCGTGCCCTTCGGGACGCCCTCCTGGCGCTCCGACTCCGGCGGGTGCTTGTAGGGCTCGGCCTGCGCGAGGAGGAAGACGAGAGCGGCGGCAAGGATGTTCATGCCGCCAGCTTACCTAGCGACGGTGCTTGCGCCAAGCGATCCGGCGCGGCACCGGGGGCCGGCTTGGCGCGGTGGGATGCACCGGATGCCCCTGCGGCGCGTGACCCTGGCCCTGCGGCTGCGGGGGACGCGGCGCCGGCGCGGGCTGCGCTCCCTGGGGCTGCGGCTGCGGATGCTCGTGACGCGGCTGCCCGCCGTAAGCCGGCGGCTGATGCTGCTGGGGCGCCGGGTGGGCGATGCCCGCGGGCACCGGCTTCACCGGGATGCGGTAGCGGATCAGGCGCTCGACGGCCTTCAGCTCGTCGCGCTCCTCGGGGGCGCAGAAGGCGATCGCGATACCCTCGGCCCCGGCGCGCGCCGTCCGGCCGATGCGGTGGACGTAGTTCTCCGGCACGTCCGGCATGTCGTAGTTGACGACATGGGTGATGCCGTCGACGTCGATGCCGCGGGCGGCGATATCGGTGGCGACCAGCACGCGGGAAAGCCCGCGCTTGAAGTTCTCCAGGGCGCGCTCGCGGGCGCTCTGGGCCTTGTTGCCGTGGATCGCGTCGGCCTTGACGAAGTTCGCGACGAGCTGCTCGGCGACCTTGTTGGCGCCGCGCTTGGTGCGCGTGAAGACCAGGGTCCGGGCCAGCGCCGGATCCTTGAGCAGCTGCCGCAGCAGCGGGAACTTGCCGTGCCGGTCCACGTGGTAAAGCGACTGCGTGATCTTCTCGACCGTCGTCGCGGGCGGCGTCACCTCGATGCGCACGGGGTTCGTGAGGATGTCCTTCGAGAGCGCCTGGATCTCCTGCGGCATCGTCGCCGAGAAGAACAGGGTCTGGCGCAGCTTGGGGAGCTGGCCGATGATGCGGCGCACGTCGTGGATGAAGCCCATGTCGAGCATGCGGTCGGCCTCGTCCAGGACGAAGATGCCGACCTTGTCGAGCTTGGCGATGCGCTGCTCGATCAGGTCGAGGAGGCGGCCGGGCGTCGCGACCAGGATGTCGACGCCGTGGCGCAGCGCCGTGGCCTGCGGGTTCTGGCCGACGCCGCCGAAGACGACGGTGTGGCGGAAGTGCAGGAAGCGGCCGTAGCGCGCGAAGCTGTCGCCGATCTGCGAGGCGAGCTCCCGCGTCGGGGAAAGGACGAGGACCCGGACGTGGCGCGGATTGGGCACGGGGACCGCGTGGAGCCGCTGGAGGATGGGCAGCGCGAACGCCGCCGTCTTGCCGGTGCCGGTCTGGGCGACGCCGAGCAGGTCCTTGCCCTCGGCGACGGGCCGGATCGTGCGCTGCTGGATCGGGGTCGGGGTGTCGTACCCTTCCTCCTTCACGGCGCGGAGGAGGGGCTCGATCAGATTCAGGTCTTCGAAGCGGCTCATGAAATCCATCCGAAAAACATTGAAGACAAATCGGGCGGGTTCGTTCAGAGTACGCGGACGGGGGAGGTCAGCGGCAACCGAAGGAGACGTCCCGAACGGGCAGGACTATATCCGAAGGGGAGGGGGAGCGCCAGCCCAATGTTGTGAATTACTGGAGCGACAGGCTCACGTGCCAGAGCTCGGAGCCCTCGCGTGCGTCGAAGGAGACCGCCGTCGCGTCGGCGTTGAAGGCGACCGACCAGACCTCGTCGAAGTCCTGGCTCTTCCGTCCCTCGGAGACGACGCAGCAGCCCTGTCCGCGGCGGCCCACGTAGGCCAGCCGCTCGCCCTTCGGGCTGAAGGTGAACAGCGACAGGTCGTCGTAGAGGTCGCCGTCGGCGCCGCCGAAGACCACCTTCTTCCGGCCGCCCACCCGGTCGATGAACCACGCGCGGCTGCTGTCCGGCGAGAACGAGAGCGACTCCACGCGGCCGTCGACCGATTCCTTGATGCCGTCGACGACGACGCATGGTTTCTGGCCCGTCGTGCCGACGTAGGCGGTGCGCTTCAGATCCGGGCTGAAGACGATGCGGTCGACCTTGTCGAACTCCTCGCCGGGCGCGCCGTCCACCACGGCGAAGACGCGGGTCTTCCGGCGGGCGACGTAGGCGCGGCGCTCGAAGCCGCCGCTGAAGGTCAGCTGGCCGACCGCGTCGTGGTCGGGGCCGCGCATGCCGTCCACGACGACGAACTCGTGGTCCTGGGCGCGGGCGCAATAAGCCAGATGACGGCCGTCGCCGCTGAAATATGCGCCCGACGAGACCTGCTGGTACGGCTCGCTGCGGAAGCCGTCCAGGACCACCGACTGATCGCCCTTGACCTTTGCGAGGTAGGCGACGTGACGGCTGTCGGGGCTGAAGGCGAAGGCGGACAGCACCCGGTCGAAATCGCCCTGCTTCATCCAGTCGAGGACGGCGTACTCCTTGTCGCCTTTCCGGACGACGTATCCCACGCGCCGGCTGTCCGGGCTGAAGGTGACGGGCTGGACCATGCGGTCGAAGTCGGGGCCCTTGATGCCGTCGACCACCGCGTATTCCTTCCTTCCCTCGACGCCGATATAGCCGAGACGGCGGCCGTCGGGGCTGAAGCTGAGGGGGGAGAGGACGATGTCGAAGCTCTGCTCCTGGCTCCCCTCGTTGACGACGAACTCGCGTCCGCCGTGGCCGGCGATGAAGGCGAGGCGGCGCGAGTCGGGGCTGAAGACGAAGGGCGGCGTGAGCGAGTCGTATTCGCCTTCGCGGGCGCCGTCGAGGACGAGGTAGCGGCGGTTGCCGCGGCCGGCCGCGTAGGCGAATCGGGCGCTGTTCGGGCTGAAGGTTGGGGAGTCGACGCGGTCATAGGCCTCGCTGCGGCTCCCGTTGACGATGGCATATTGCCGGCCGCCGTCGCGCGCGATGAAGGCGATCTGGCGTGCATCGGGGCTGAAGGTGAGGGCGGAGGGGATGGCGTCGAACTCCTCGGTGGAGACGCCGTCGACGACGGCGAATTCCTTGTTGCCGCGCCGGGCGATGAACCCGAGGCGGCGGGAGTCGGGGCTGAGATAGATCTTCTTGAGCTTGGCGTCCTGGGGGACGACGGCGAGGCGGCGTTTTTCGCCCCCGCTGCTGTTGCCGGCCTCGAGACCGGACAGGGAGCCGGCCAGGGGGAGCCACAGGGTGGCCAGGACGGTTGCGGTGATCATCGCTCGCCTCTCCTGAGAATCTTTTCGGCCGAATCCGAGAAAGTCCTTCAGGTTTCCGGTGATCCCGCCCCGAGAACCCTGCTCCCTTCCGCAGGGCATATTTTATACGCGGGCCGACCCGCCGAAAGTTTTCGATTTCCAGGAATCAATTCTGGACGATATGGTTCGACGTGGACGACCGATACGGGAAACTCATCCTCACCAGCCTGCGCGGACAGCCCGTCCACGTCCCCGGCGTCGTCCAGCCCGACCGCATCGTCCGCAAGGTCTCCGAGCACGGCCTCGCCTCCCTCCTCGCCGACGTCCAGCGCCGCTCCGGGCGCTCCATCCTCCCGCGCCTCGCCGCCCGCGTCGGTGCCCTGGCCTCCGCCCATGAAGCCGCCGTCCGCCATAACCTCGAGGCCGCCCGCGAAATCGCCGGGGCCTTCGAGCGCTCCCGCGTCCCCGTCGTCTTCGTCAAGGGCGCCGCCCTCGCCGTCAGCGTCTACGAACGCCCCGGCCTCCGCCCCTTCGGCGACCTCGACCTGCTGGTCCGTCCGGACAGCGTTCCCGCCGCCGCCGTCGCCCTCGCCGGCGCCCGCTTCCGGCCGGAGGTCGACGGCCTCCCGAGCTCCATGGAGACCGCCTTCGTGCGACTGGACGACGGCGGTCTTCCGGTCGGCGTCGACCTGCACTGGGATTTCACCGAGCCCGACCGGCTCCAGGCGGCGGTCCGCATCCCGGTCGGCGAGATCCTGGAGCGGCGCCGCATCGTCCAGTCGCTCCCCATCCCGACCCCCGAGGACAGCCTGCTCCTGGCGGCCGCGAACCTCATCCGCAGCCGCGTCGACCGTATGATTCTCGTGGTGGATTTCGCCCGCCTGGCCGCGTCGGGGCCGGACTGGGACGCCGTCGTGAGCCGCGCGGAAGCCTGGCGGCTGCGCACGGCGTTGTGGCTCGGCCTCGCCCTCGCGGAGCGTCATTTCGATGCGGGCGTCCCGGATCGGGTGCGCCGGGCCCTGGCTCCAGCGCCGTGGCGGCGTCGCTGGATCGGCAGCCTCCTGTCCGGCTCGGCCCTGTGGGCCCGCCGCAAGATCCGGCACCGCTGCGTGGCCTACGGACTGCCGCTGCTCTGCGCGGATTCCCTGGGCGACGTCGCTACCGCGCTCGGCGCCGGCCGCGGCCGCCTGTTCACCCGGCTCGGATTGCCGTTCGCGGGAGGCCGATGAAGCCCGTCGAGAGCGACCGCCCCCGTCCGTCGATCCTCCAGGTCCGCCGCCGCCGCTGGTGGAAACGCTCCTCCATCTGGTTCCTGGTCGTGGTCTTCGCCATCGTCCTCGCCCTCTTCTTCTTCGCGTTCTTCGTCCTGGCCAGGCGCGGGGAGGAGGAGGACGATTCCGAGAGCCGCGCGCCCGGGCCTTGCCTCCGGCACATCGCGAGCTAAACTGTCTTCATGCCCGCCGAACCGTCCGTGCCGCTCCCCCGTCGTCGGGAGGGCTTCCTCTATCAGGAAGTCAGCGACGGCGGCGTCCTCTTCGACCCCGTCGCGGAGAAGATGTATGTCCTCAATCCCAGCGCAGCGTTCATCTGGAACAGCCTCGACGGGCACCGCACCAAGGAGGGCATCGTCGAGGACCTTCGCGAAGCGCTCGGGGATTCCGGTCCCGACGGGGAGGCCCTGAAGCGCGACGTCGAGCGCTCGCTATCCGATTTCGCCCGCCAGGGTCTCCTCGAATCCTGATGCCCTCCGTCGAATACTACGTTTCCCTGCTCGAAGACCGCGACCGCATCGCGACCGTCCTCAAGGCCATCGCCCGCACGGTCCGGCCCGGGGACGTCGTCGTCGAAGTCGGTTGCGGGATCGGGACTTACGCGCTGGCGGCGCTGAGGGCCGGCGCGGGCCATGTCACGGCGATCGACGCCAATCCCGCCGCGCTGGCGTTCGCGCGGGAGCTCGGCGTCGCGCGCGAGGGCGGGGAACGCCTGACGCTGATCGAGGCGTCCGCGGAGGCGGTCGAGCTGCCGCGCCGCGCCGACGTCGTGATCTTCGAGGACTATGGCGGCCTGGGCCATTCGCCGGGACTGCGGACGCTGCTCGACCACGTCCGCGAGCGCCTCGCCGCTCCCGGAGCCCGGTATCTTCCCGCCGCGGTGGACCTGGTCCTGGCGCCCACCGACGCTCCGCTCCGGACGATCGGACCGGCGGACGCCCCCGCGCTGCCGTTCTCCGCCGACGCGCTCGCGCTGCTGCGAAAGCGCTCGATGAACGATCCGTTCGCTCCGGAGCTCGATGCCGCCGCCCTGCTCGCGGAAGGCCAGGTCGTGGGTCGCCTCGAGCCGTCCTTGGGAATCGTCCGACGCACCCCGATGGGCGCGGGTGCGACGGCGTCCCGCTCAGGCCAGGTCACCGGGCTCATCGGCTGGATCCGCCTCGATTTCGGCGGGGGCCTCCTCGTCGACAATGTGCCGGCGATCCCGACGCCGACCTATCCCGCGCTCGCGTTTCCGTTCGAGGAGTCCCTGCCGGTCGGCGAAGGAGAGCGGCTGGAGCTGACGCTGGAGGCGATCCACGGTCCGGGCCCGAAGACCCTCCTCTGGCAGTGGGGGGTGACGGCGGAGCAGGGGAGCCGGAACGGGTCGTCGATCAACGGGCTTCCGGGCGACCTGGGCCTGCTGACGCGCGGCTCGGTTCAGGAAGTGCCCCGGACCACCCGGTTGCTGCCGGCGGTGGCCGAGGTCTGCCGTCAGATCGATAATTCAAAAACTTCGGGCGAAATCGCCCATACTGTGTATAGTTTATACAAAGGTGAATTCAGGGACGAGAAGGCCGCGGAGGCGTTCGTCCTGGACCTGCTGGAACGATTGAGAGGCACGACACCGCCATGAGCGACGCCAAGACGCCCGCCCCCGCGCCCGATTCGCGCCGAGACTTTCTGAAGCGCGTGATGCGCACCGCGGGCTACGTTCCTCCGGCGGTCATCGCCCTGGGAATGGGCAATCTGGCGTCCGCGCAGGCCACTCCGCCGGCGATGGCCATGATGATGATGATGGCCAGCGACCGCGATCTCAAGACGGCGGTTGCGCCCGTCGATTCGCGGGGAATCCTGGATCGCCTGGCCTCGATTCCGGTCCAGACCTGGAGCTACACGTCCGACGATCCCTCGGTCCGCCATATAGGGCCGATGGCGCAGGACTTCAAGGCGGCGTTCAGCGTGGGCTCGGACGAGCGCGGCATCCACGTCGTTGACGCCAGCGGCGTCGCGCTCGCGTCGATCCAGGGCCTCTACTCGATGCTGAGCGAGCAGAAGGATCAGATCGCCCGCCTGGAAGCGCGCCTCGCGGAGTTCGATCGCCGCGGCTAGAGCAGCGACTCCAGGAGGTCGCAGCGGTCCTCGATCGATCCTCCCCTGATCGCGACCGCGTCCGCCTTTCCCGTCATCGCCGCCAGCGCGCCCAGGATCCTCTTCGAATCCTCGCGGAAGTTCATCGTCAGCTTCGCCAGTCGCGCGGTGGCGAGTCCGGGGGACAGGCGGCGCCGCTTCAGCCCCCCCCGAGTGCCCTCGAGGAAGACGATCGCGCGCAGGCGGGCGGATCCGGGCCGCGAGAAGCGGGCGATCGGGACGAGTCCGATGCGCCGGCCGGCGCGGAGTTCCGGAAGCCGCCGCGACGACCCCGGCTTGATGCGGAGCGGCCGCTCGAGCGGCTGCAGACGGCCGTCTTGCCGGAGCAGGGTCACGTCGTCGCCATACAGCGTCCATCCTCTCCGCAGCGCAAGCGCGGCGCCGAGCGAGGTCTTGCCCGATCCATGGCGGCCGGCGATCAGGATTCCGGAGGTACCGCGGGCCACCCAGGCGGCGTGAAGCAGCGCGACGCGCGGCCGCAGCCGTCGCAGCGCCTCGCGGGTCGCGAGCCACTCGCACCAGAGCACGAGGTCTTCCCGGCTCCGGCTGCGATGGACGACGCGTCCGCCGTCGCGGAGCAGGCCGCGGCCGTCGCTCCAGGTCAGCTCGAGATCGGGCGGTCCCGAGGCTCCCCGCGGGGAGAGATTCAGCGGCTTCAGAAGCAGGAGGCAACGGGGGTCGGCGTCGACGTCGACGCGGACCCGTTCGCCGCCGAGGGAGAGGAAGAAGGAACGCGCGCTCAAGCGGGAGTATTGCACCACACGGCGGAGGAAATCGGCGCGATTTTCGGATTTTGCCGACACCCAAAGCTCATGGGCTGCATAGTATAGATGTCCGCGAGGCGTGATCGGAGCGGGGAACGCGGTCAAGGAGAGTCGAGATGCTCCGTGTGGACGCGGGCGCCTGCCCCTTCGAACACTCCGGCCTTTCCCGACGCAGCTTCGTCCAGCTCGGAGTCGCCGGTCTCGCCACCCTCGGCCTGCCCGGCCTGATGCGCCTCCAGGAAGCCTCCGCGAAGAACGGCAGCCCGAACCGCGACACCCGCGTCATCCTCATCTGGCTCGACGGCGGTCCGAGCCATATGGACCTCTATGACCTGAAGCCGGAGGCGCCCGCCGAGTACCGCGGCCTGTGGCGGCCCATCAAGACCAACGTCTCCGGCATGCGCATCAGCGAGATGTTTCCGAAGCAGGCGAAGGTCGCGGACAAATTCTCCATCGTCCGCTCGATCTGGCACAACGACGGCGACCACTTCGGCGGCGCCCACCGCATGCTGACCAGCCGCCCCGGCGCGACCGGCGCGGACACGACGGGGAAATATCCGTCGATCGGCTCCATCGCGACGCGCGTCACCGGCCCCCGCCGCGCGGGGATGCCGTCGTATGTCGCGGTGCCGTATGCCAGCTCCGTCGGCCTCCGCCCCGGCTACTTCGGCGCCAACTACCTGGGCCAGCCGAACGATCCGTTCGAGACGGACGGCGACCCGAACTCGAAGGACTTCAAGATCCGGAACCTGACGATGACGCAGGGCCTGACGGTCGACCGCATCGGCGACCGGCGCAGCCTGCTGCGGAGCTTCGACACGCTGCGGCGCGATGTCGACGCGAACGGGCAGTTCGACGCGATGGACAAGTTCGAGCAGCAGGCCTACGAACTGGTGACGAGCCCCGAAGTCCGCAAGGCATTCGACCTGAGCGCCGAGGACGACAAGCTGCGCGACCGCTACGGGCGCAACAGCTGGGGCCAGAGCACGCTGCTGGCGCGGCGCCTGGTCGAATCGGGCGTCACGTTCACAACGGTCCTCATGGGCGGCTGGGACCATCACTGGAACCTGAAGGAAGGGATGGAAGGCCATCTTCCGAGGCTCGACTCCGCGGTGGCGACCTTGCACGAGGATCTCGCTTTGCGCGGGCTGTCGCAGAAGGTCTGCGTCGTCATCTGCGGGGAATTCAGCCGGACTCCGCGCATGAACGACGGCAGCGGCAACGGCACGCCGGGCCGCGACCACTGGGGCAATTCGATGTCGGTGGTGATGGGCGGCGGCGGCCTGAAGGGCGGCGTCGTGGTCGGCGCGACCGATCCCAAGGGCGAGGCGCCGGTCGAACGTCCGCTCACGCCCTCGGATTTCCACGCGACGCTCTACCACGTGCTGGGCGTGGATCCGACCGTGCAGTTCATGACCCCGGGCGGCCGCCCGGTGCCCGCCATCGACGGCGGCGAGGTCATCAAGGAGCTGATCTAAGACACGGTTCCGGAGTCTTCTCCTCTGGGTGCCTCTGATGTCTCTGTGTTTTCTTATACCGCGGTCCAGCCGCCGTCGACCAGCAGGGTGTGGCCCGTGACCATGTCCGCGGCCGGGCTGGACAGATACACCACAGCACCGACCACGTCCTCCGGCGTCCCCAGCCGTCCCATGGGAATGCGGCTGATGACGTCGTTGTAGAACTCCTTGTCCTCGAACATCGGCCGCGTCAGAGGCGTGTCGATGAAGGTCGGCGCCACGGAGTTCACGGTGATCTTGTGCTTCGCCCATTCGAAGGCGAGCACGCGGCTGAGGTTCACCACGCCCGCCTTCGCGGAGCAATAGGCGGCGCGGTACTTGTAGCCGACGACCCCCATCTGCGACGCGATGTTCACGACTTTCCCGGCGCCCTGGGGAATCAGGGCCTTCTTCGCCACGGTCTGCGTCGTGAAGAAAACCCCCTTCAGGTCGATGGCCATCACCTTGTCCCAGTCGGCTTCGGTGACGTCGACCGCCAGCTTCGGGATGTTGACCCCGGCATTGTTGACGAGGATATCCAGGTGTCCGAAGTGCTTCAGAACCGCGTCGACCGACTCGCCGATCTGCGACAACTTCATCACGTCGAGCGGAACGACGTGGGCGCGCTTCCCGAGCTTTTCGATCTCACGCGCGGTCTCGCGCGCGGCGTCGAGCCGGTCGGGGAGCTCGGTCAGGGCGAGGTCGGCGCCGGCCTGGGCAAGGCCGATGGAGATCGCGCGGCCGAGTCCGGAACCCGTGCCGGTGACGAAGGCGACCTTTCCGTCGACGTTGAGACTGGGGAGGCACATGGCGGGAATCATTCTAGCGTCACACTGGAAACCCTTACCGTAATATTGTAAGAGAGGCAATACACCCGGGGCGGAATCTCCAGACCGAGGGACATCGCGTGCAGGCCATCGCTCGATCCGCGGCGCTGCTCTTGATCCTGTCGCTGGGCTCCCTGTCCGGCGCGGAGGAGCAGGCGAAGGACAAGGTCGATTTCGGCCGAGACATCCGTCCCATCCTCGCCAACAACTGCCTCCTCTGCCACGGACCGGATCCGAAGGCGCGGAAGGCCGATCTGCGGCTCGACACGTTCGAGGGCGCGATCGCCCTCCACGACGGCAAGGCCGCCCTCGTTCCCGGCAAGCCGGCGCAGAGCGAGCTGCTCCGCCGCGTCACGACGGCCGACCGCGACGACCTCATGCCCCCCGTCAAGTCGGGGAAGAAGCTGACGAAGGACCAGATCGACCTGCTGAAGTGCTGGATCGAGCAGGGCGGCAACTACGCGAAGCACTGGGCCTTCGTCAAGCCGGAGCGCCCCGCCGTCCCCGCCGTGAAATCCCCCGCCGCCGCGCGCAGCGACGTCGACCGCTTCATCCTCGCGCGGCTCGACAAGGAGGGCCTGGCGTTCTCGCCGGAAGCCGACCGCTACGCCCTCGTACGCCGTCTGGCCCTCGACCTCAACGGCCTGCCGCCGACGATCGAGGAGGCCGAGGCCTTCGCGAACGACAGGGATCCGACCGCCTATGACAAGGTCGTCGACCGTCTCCTCGCGTCTCCCGCCTACGGCGAGCGCTGGGGCCGGGTCTGGCTCGATCTCGCCCGCTATGCCGACTCGCAGGGCTATGCGGAGGACCGGCCTCGCGTCATCTGGGCTTTCCGCGATTGGGTCATCCAGTCGCTGAACGCGAACATGCCCTTCGACCAGTTCACCCTGGAGCAGATCGCGGGCGACCTGCTGCCGAATCCGACGGAGGCGCAACTCGAGGCGACCGCCTTCCACCGGAACACGCTCACCAACACCGAAGGCGGCACCGACGACGAGGAGTTCCGCAATTTCGCGATCGTCGACCGCGTGAACACGACGATGGCCGTGTGGATGGGCCTGACGTTCAACTGCGCCCAGTGCCACGATCACAAGTACGACCCGTTCAGCCAGGAGGAGTTCTTCAAGCTTTTCGCGTTCTTCAACCAGAGCGAGGACAACGACCAGGCCGACGACCGCCCCTTCCTCTCGATCTTCACGGACGAGCAGAGGAAGCAGAAGAAGGACTGGGAGGATGAGCTCGCGAAACTCCAGGCCGCGCTCGACACGACCACGCCCGCGCTGGAGGAGTCGCGCCGGAAGTGGGAGGCCGCTCTCGCGCAGCCCGTGGCCTGGAAGACGCTCTCGGAAAAGGACCTGGAGGCCGTCGGGAAAGCGGGCGAGCACCGGCTGCGGACCGACCTCGCGTCGATCGCCGCCCTGCGCGTCGACGTCCCCGCCGACGGCGGCGTCGCCCTGTCCAAGCTGTCGCTGTCCCTGGTTCCCGCGGAGGCGAAAGCGCCCAAGGCGAAGATCGTCCGCATCGACCTGCCGGGGAAGCAGCGCTTCCTCCACCTTGCGGAGGTCCAGGTTTTCAGCGGGGCGGAGAACCTCGCGCTCAAGGGCAAGGCGAAGCAGAGCAGCACCGACTTCGGCGGCGACGCGAAGCGAGCCATCGACGGAAACACGAACGGCGACTACAACGCGAACTCGGTCTGCCACACCGGCCAGGAAGACAACCCGTGGTGGGAGGTCGACCTGGGCCAGGCGTCGACGATCGACCGCATCGTGCTGTGGAACCGCACGGACGGCGGCGACGGCATCCAGTCGCGGATGAAGGGCTATAGGGTTTCCCTGCTCGATGCCGCGCGCAAGCCGGTCGAGGAGCGGAAGATCGACGGGTATCCGAGCCCGAAGACCGAGCACGTGTTCGACGGCGTCCACGAGATCGCCCTCAAGTCCGGCGCCGGCGTCTATGTCCCGGAGAAAGCGGTCCCGGTCGCGAAGGACGCGGCGCTGCTGCTGAAGGTCGAGCATCCCGGCCCCGGGCGATTCCGGATTTCGGCGACGGACGACGTCCGCGCGCGCGGCGCGGCGGAGATTCCGGCGGAGGTGCTGGCGCTCCTCAAGAAGCCCGAAGGCGAGCGCAGCAAGGAAGAGGCCGCGAAGGTCGCGGCGTATCACCGGTCCATCGCCCCCGAGCTGGCCGCGTCCCGCGACCGGCTCGCGGCGGTGAAGAAGCTCCAGGCGGAGCAGAAGGCCGCGATCACCGTCCCCGTCATGAAGGAGCTCGCGCAGGCCCGGCGCCGGAAGACGGCGATCCAGATCCGCGGAAACTTCCTGGTCAAGGGCAAGGAAGTGTCCGAGGGCGTGCCCGCGTCGCTGCATCCGTTCCCGGAGAGCGAGCCGAAGAACCGCCTCGGCCTCGCGCGCTGGCTCGTGCACCCCGACAACCCGCTGACCGCGCGCATCGCCGCCAACCGCATCTGGGAGCAGCTCTTCGGCACGGGCCTCGTCAGCACGAGCGAGGATTGGGGCGTCCGCGGCGAGATGCCGTCGCATCCGGAGCTGCTCGACTGGCTTGCGACCGAACTGGTGCGCGAGAAGTGGGACCTGAAGAAGTTCGTGCGCCTGATCGTGACGTCGGCGGTCTATCGCCAGTCGTCCGCCGTCACGCCCGCGCTGCTCGGGAAGGATCCGGGGAACCGGCTGCTCGCGCGCGGGCCGCGGATCCGGCTCTCGGCCGAAGCGGTTCGCGACCAGGCGCTTGCGGCGAGCGGCCTGTTGAGCCGCAAGATGTTCGGGCCCTCGGTGTACCCGCCCCAGCCGAAGTCGGGCCTCAGCGCGGCGTTCTCGAATTCCACCGACTGGGAGCCCAGCAAGGGCGAGGACCGCTACCGCCGCGGCCTCTATACGTTCTGGCGCCGCTCGGTGCCGTATCCGTCGATGGCCACCTTCGACGCGCCGGACAGCTTCGTCTGCACCGTGAAGCGGATCCCGACCAATACGCCGCTCCAGGCGCTCGTGACGATGAACGACCCGGTGTACATCGAGGCCTGCCAGGCGCTGGCGAGGCGGATCGCCGCCGAGGGCGGCGCGACGGTGAAGGAGCGCGCGACCTACGGCTTCCGCCGCTGCCTGGCGCGGCCCCCGTCGGAGACCGAGCTCGGCCGCCTGGTCGCGCTCTTCGAGGAGGCGCAGAAGCGCTACAAGGCCGACCCGAAGCGGGCGGCCGCGATGGCGACGGACCCCCTGGGGCCCGCTCCGCAGGGGGCCGACGTCGCGGACCTCGCGGCCTGGACGGTCGTGGGGAACGTGCTGATCAACCTGGACGAAATGTTCATGAAGCGGTGAGGACGATGAATCGACGCGAAGAGACCCTGCGGGACGTCACGCGGCGCCAGTTCCTGCAGAACTGCTCGGTGGGGCTCGGCGGCATGGCGCTGAGCTCGGTGCTGGGTGCGCAGGAGTCGGAGAACCCGCTCTCGCCGCGGCAGTCGCACTTCAAGGCCCGCGCGAAGAACGTCATCTACCTCCATATGGCGGGCTCGCCCCCGCACCTCGACCTCTTCGACTACAAGCCGGAACTCGTGAAGCACGACGGCCAGGACTGCCCCGACGAGTTCCTGAAAGGGAAGCGCTTTGCGTTCACCAGCGGCGTGCCCAAGCTGCTCGGTACGCCCCACAAGTTCGCCCAGGCCGGGCAGAACGGGCTGTGGATGTCCGACGCGATCCCGAACCTCCGCACGGTCGCCGACGAGCTCTGCGTGATCCGGTCCATGAACACGGACCAGTTCAACCACGCTCCCGCCGAGTTGCTGCTCTACACGGGCTCGCCCAACCAGGGGCGGCCCTCGATGGGCTCCTGGGTCACCTATGGGCTGGGCTCGGAGAACCAGAACCTCCCCGGCTTCGTCGTGCTGATCTCCAGCGGGACGCAGCCCAGCGCGGGCAAGAGCGACTGGGGCAGCGGCTTCCTGCCGTCCGTCTTCCAGGGCGTCCAGTGCCGCTCGCTCGGCGACCCGGTCCTCTACGTCTCCGACCCGAACGGGATGGACCGTGAGATGCGGCGGCTCAGCCTCGACACCCTGCGCGACCTGAACGAGATCCAGGCGAAGGAGCTCGGGAGTCCGGAGACGCTGACGCGGATCGCGCAGTACGAACTCGCGTACCGGATGCAGGTCGCGGTGCCCGAGGTCATGGACATCAGCAAGGAGCCCGAGTCGGTCCTGAAGGAATATGGCGCGAAGCCCGGCGGCGCGAGCCTCGCGAACAACTGCCTGCTCGCGCGGCGCCTGGTCGAGAAGGGCGTCCGCTTCGTCCACCTCTTCGACTGGGGCTGGGACTTCCACGGCACCGGCGCCGGCGAGGCGCTCGGCGACGGCCTGACCAGGAAGTGCCACACGATGGACGTCCCCGTCGCGGCGCTGATCAAGGACCTGCGCCAGCGCGGACTGCTCGAGGATACGCTCGTGATCTGGGGCGGCGAGTTCGGCCGGACGCCGTTCCGCGAGGGCCGCACCGCCAAGAGCGCCCTGCTCGGCCGCGACCATTATCCAGACTGTTTCAGCCTGTTCATGGCGGGGGCCGGGGTGAAGCACGGCTTCAGCTACGGCGAGAGCGACGAACTCGGCTTCTCGGTCGCGAAGGACAAGGTCCATGTCCACGACCTGCAGGCGACGATCCTGCACCTGCTGGGGATGGACCATAAGAAGCTCACCTACCGGTTCCAGGGGCGGGACTATCGCCTGACGGACGTGCATGGCGAGGTCGTGAAAGGTCTTCTTTCCTAGGCCCTCTCTCCCGGGGGGAGTCCGTCCGCCTTCATCATTTATTTTCCAAGTTTTCTCAAAGAAAACATGATTCATGCGTATGATTATTCTGAAACCGCGTCCACGTGGACGGGCGACTGCGACCCGGGAGGCAAGCGACCCATGAAGATCGTGGCATTCGGCATTCTTCTGGTCCTGGCGGCGGGCATCCTGCCTGCGGACGCCCAGGACGACGAGATGATGGCGGGCAAGGACACCCTCGGGAAGCCCGCTCCCGAGCTCATGGCCGCCGGCTGGATCGGCTCCCCCGTCACCCTCCGCAGCGTCAAGGGCAACACGGTGGTCCTCAATTTCTGGAACAGCGACACCGCCTACTTCGACACCCCCGAGTACTTCCTCAAGTCCATGATGGCCGATTACGACAAGTACTCGAAGATGAAGAATCTCACCTTCATCTCGATCTGCCGCTCCATGACGGCGACGATCAAGCAGGTGGAGCGCGACGTGACCCAGTTCAAGGTCACGCCGCTCCCCACGATGCTCGACGCCGGCGGCGCGACCGCGCACGCCTACAAGGTGCCGAAGCAGTACTCGACCTGGGTCGTGGTCATCGATCCGGACGGCAACATCGTCTACAACCGCAACAAGGGCTGGTACTGGTCGTCGGGCGTGGACAAGGGCAAGTACGTCCATCACACGATGATCGAGGACAACCAGAAGAAGTCGCCCGGCATCCTCGACAAGAAGGCCGTGCCCGACGCCGCGGCGTATGCGGCGCATCTCTACGACCTCCAGCAGTTCTCGCTCTGCGAGTTCGAGGCCAAGAAGCTGATCGCGCAGAAGAACGAGGAACTGAAGGAGTTCGGCACCTTCCTCAAGGACCGGATCGCCGAGATCCGCAAGAAGCGCCTGTCCGAGATCGAGGAGCTGTCGCACGCCGCGCCGACCCAGGCCTACCGCGAGGCGGTCAACTTCGTCGCCGCCTTTCCCGGCTGTCCCGAGAAGGCCGCGATCAACGACATCGGCAAGGGCCTGATGAAGAACCCCGCCGTGAAGGCCGAGCTGCAGGCGGAGGACGCCTACCGCCGCATGATCGTCCCCGAGCTCGTGAAGACCCCGAAGGGCACCGCCGACTTCGACCAGCGCGTGCAGCCCATGCTCGCCGCCTGGACGAAGGTCTACAAGGAGACCGACTACTGCGCGGCCGTCACCGACGGCGTCGAAGGCTACAAGATGGCGGCGGGGCGGAGCCGCTGATCCCGGGCCCTCGATGAAGCGCGCGCCCCTCGCCGGTCTGGTCCTCGTCTTCGCGCTTGCGGCCTCCCTCCACGCCGACGTCGTCTTCCTCAAGGGCGGCCAGCGCCTCGAAGGGGACATCACCCCCAAGGGCGCGGGCTTCGAGATCAAGAACGAGTTCGGCAGCTGGACCTTCGCCAAGGACGACGTCGTCAAGATCGTCGAGAGCGTCGACAAGATCACCGCGAAGGGCGACGCGATGCGGGCCCAGGCGCGGACGTTCTACGACGAGGCGCTGGCGCTGGGGGACAGCGACACGAAGGCCTCCAACGCGAAGCTGCGGCAGGGCCTCGAACTGCTGCGCAAGATCGCGGATCTCTACAACGACGCGCTCGAGACGTACACCGACCCCAAGTACGGCTACCTGCAGAAGACCGTCGTCACGATCTTCCAGGAGATGCGGCTGTATCGCGACAAGATCCATTCCGAGCTCGCGCCGGTCGTCGTCGCGAAGCCCGAGCCGCCGCCCACGCCCCCGCCGGTCGCGACGGTGAAGGGCCCCGTCAAACGCCCCGCGATCGATCCCGCCCTCTATCTCCCGAAGGCGATGGCGGGCGACGTCGAAGCGATGTTCGTCCTCGGCGCCTTCCACGACGAGAAGACCTGGAACTCGGCGGACGGCCAGAAGTGGCTTCGCGCCGCGGCGGACAAGGGCCACGCGCGGGCGCAGGACCGCGTCGGCCTCCTCTATGCCCTGGGCAAGGGCGTGAAGCAGGACTACAAGGAGGCGCAGCGCTGGTACGCGATGGCGGAGAAGGCGAACCTCCCGCTGGCGCGCTTCCACCTGGGTCTCCTCGAATGGCAGGGCGCGCTGGCGCCGCGCAGCCTGGAGAAGGCGTACGCGTGGGGCGAGAAGGCGGCCGAGGGCCTGACCGCGGCGGCCGACAAGGGGGACGTCGAAGCCCAGCTCGCGCTCGCCTGGATGTTCCAGGAGGGGATGGGCAAGGCCCAGGACCACCCGAAGGCGATCGACCTCTACCAGGAAGCGGCCGAGTCGGAATACGCCCCCGCCGAATTCCAGCTCGCGGTCGTGTTCCGCGACGGAAGGGCGGGCGACAAGAATCCCGCGGAGGCGTCGAAGCTGTTCCAGCGCGCGGCGGAACACGGCTACGCCGAGGCGCAGGTGGGTTTCGGCGAGCTCTTCGACGAATATACGGGGAAGAAGGCGGCGGGCCCGAAGGATTTCGGCCGCGCGAAGCAGTGGTACGAGAAGGCGGCGGAGCAGGGCCACGGCCGCGCGCTGTACCGACTCGGGCTGATCCAGCTCGACGGCAAGGGCGTGACGAAGAACGCGGCGGAGGCGGTGAAGCTGATCCAGCAGTCCCTCAAATCGGCGACGGACGACTTCCTCAAGACCGCGCTCAACGACCTGGGCTACTGCTTCGAAAAGGGCCAGGGCGTGAGGGCGGACGCGACGGAGGCGATGAAGAACTACCGCGCGGCGGCGGACCTGGGCAGCATGGAGGCGCAGTACAACCTGGGCTCGATCAGCCTGGAGAAGAACAACGAGAAGGAAGCCTACAAGTACTTCGTGATGGCCGCGAAGCAGGGCCATGCGCTGGCCCAGAACAACCTCGGCGCCTTCCACGCGCAGGGCCGCACGGTGAAGAAGAATCTCGACGAGGCGGAGAAGTGGTTCCTGATGGCGGCCCAGCAGGGCGACGCCACCGCTGCCGAGAATCTGAAGAAGCTCCAGAAGGAGCGGCCGAAAAAGTAGCGCGCGCTACTTCAGATCCACCGGCTTCACGCCCTTCTTGAAGGCCCCAAAGCCGAACTTCGTGGGATTCCACTCGCCGACGATGTCCACGGCGTTCTTCGCCGGGATCTTGTCCTCCATCCCGAGGCACCAGTAGGCCGCGTTGACGATCATGCGCCGCGTGCCCTCGGCGAGCAGGTCCTGGCTCGCGCCCATCGTGGTGCAGAAGACCTTCGCGGTCTTGCCCGACGCGCCCGTATACGTCTTCGTCCAGGCCACCGGCATCATCGGGTTGTTCTTCGGGCCGTCGACCGGCTTGTCCTCGGGCTTCATGCCTTCGAGGACCTCGCCCATCACCAGGGGCTTCGAGTCGCCCGTCAGCGTCGTCACCGTATAGACGTCCGTCGGCCCGAAGATGTCCTCGCAGCCCTTCAGGATCGGATGGTCCTTCGCGCCGTCGGCGGGGATGCCGCGCGTCGCCTGCTTGCCGTGCGCGCCGTGGTGGTTGACCCAGGTCTCGCCGAGCACCTGGCGGCCGAAGCCCTTCTCATAGTCCTTGTCGCCGTTCGTCCACGTGTACTTCTTGTAGGCGCTCGACGACTTCTTGTCGATGTTGAAGGCGTGCGTCGACGTCCGCATCCCGACCACGGGCTTTCCGGCCTCGATGTAGTCGACGAAGTGCTTCATCTGGTCGTCCGGCAGGTTGCGGAAGCGCAGGGCCAGGATGACGAGGTCGGCCGAATCGATCGCCTCCATCCCGGGGATGTTGTCGACGGTGTTGGGGTCGATCTCGCCGGTCTTCCTGTTGATGGCGAAAAGCACGGTGCACTTGAAGCCGTGATGCTTCGAGAGGATCTTGCCGAGCTGGGGCATCGTCTCCTCGGACCGGTACTCCTCGTCGCCGCTGAGGAGGACGATGTGTTTGCCCTTGCCGGGACCCTCGCCGCCTTCGAAGACGAGCCACGGGTTGTCGTCGGGACGGGCGGCGAGACAGAGGAGGGCGACGGCGAGCGCGGCGATTCGGATCATGCGATATCCCCAAAACGACGAAGAGTTCCCCGGGGTTCCATAGTCAGATAGCTTATAAGGGGCCGGAATGGACAGGGAAATCAGCCGCCGCGACTTCACCCGGGAAGCCCTGGGCTCCCTCGCACTCTTCGCCCTCGTGGATCTCGTGAAGGGCAGGGACGTATTCGCGTCGCCGGTCCGGACCTTCGCCAACCACTGGATGGCGGACCTGGACCAGCTCGGCCGCGACGTGAAGAGCGACACCCTCAAGCAGGTGGAGTGGCAGAAGAAGGTCGAAGAGCTGTATTCCCACATCGAGCTGCCCGAACTGCTCAAGATGATCGACTTCGAGTCGATGGTGAAGAAGCTCGAGGGCTTCAACGGCAAGGGCGCGATGAGCCTGGGCGTGCCGTTCCCGAAGATCGAGGGCGTGCCCACGAAGCTCGTCTTCGGCCGTCAGGTCTTCGCGATGAAGAAGGGCCACTCGATCGTCCCGCACGGCCACGACAGCATGGCGACGGCGTTTCTCGTCCTCCAGGGCCAGTGCCGCGGCCGGCACTACGACCGGGTCGCGGACGAGAAGGACTATATGATCATCACGCCGACGATCGACAAGGAGTTCGGTCCGGGCGGCGCGTCGTCGATCTCGGACATGAAGGACAACGTGCACTGGTTCGAGGCGCTGACGGATTCCGCGTTCGTGTTCAACATCCACGTCGACGGGCTGAAGACGAACCCGAAGAGCCCCGGCCGCGTCTATGTCGATCCGAACGGCGAGAAGATTGAAGGCGGGAAGATCCGGGCCAGGCTGCTCGACCACAACGAGTGCACGAAGATGTACGGCTAGAGGCAATAAGTGACTCCGAGTCAGTTATTGCTATCCTAGGGGGCCATGATTCCCCCGGAGATGAAGGCGGCCGTCTACAGAGGGCGCGGCAAGGTTGAAGTCGAGCGGGTCCCCGTCCCGCCGATCGGGCCCGGCGAAGTCCTCGTCCGGATCGCCGCCTGCGGCGTCTGCCACACCGACCTGAAGAAAGTCGAGTACGGGCTCCAGCCGCCCCCCCGCATCTACGGCCATGAGATGGCTGGCGTCATCGCCGCGATGGGGAAGGGCGTGCGCGGCTGGAAGATCGGCGACCGCGTCGCGGTCTTCCACCATATCCCCTGCGGGAACTGCTTTTACTGCGAGCGCGGCGACTACGCCCAGTGCCCGGTCTACAAGAAGACCGGCTCGACCGCGGGCTTCGAGCCGGCCGGCGGCGGCTTCGCGGAGTATATCCGCGTGCTGCCCTGGATCGTCCAGAACGGGATGGTCAGAGTGCCGAAGTCCGTGCCCCTCGAATACGCGAGCTTTCTCGAGCCGGTGAACACCTGCCTCAAGGGCGTGGACCGGCTGAACCTGCGCAAGGGCGACCTCGCGCTGGTGTTCGGCCAGGGGCCGATCGGGCTGCTGTTCACCCAGCTGCTCAAGGCCCGGGGCGCGACGCCGATCGGGCTCGACCTGATCGCGAGCCGGCGCCGACTGTCCACGAAGCTCGGCGCGGCGTGGAGCGCCGATCCTCGCGCCCCCGGATTCGAGAAGCGGCTGCGGAAGGAGTCGGACGGGCGCGGGGCCGACGCCGCCGTGCTCGCGGTGCCCAGCGAAGCGGCGCTGAAGCAGGCGCTCTCTTTATTGCGGCCCGGCGGCACCGTGCTGCTCTTCGCGCATACCCGCAAGGGCGAGGAGGTCCGTGTCGACGCCGGCGCCGTTTGCGTTGACGAGAAGACCGTGCTCGGCAGCTACAGCTCCTCGATCGACGTGGCGGACGAAGTCGCGCGCCTGGTGTTCTCGCGGCGCGTCGACGTCGGCCCGCTGATCTCGCACCGCTTTCCGCTGGAAAAGGTGACCGAGGCCTTCGAGCTTGCCGCGCATCCGACGCCGACGTCGCTCAAGATCCTGGTGACGCCGTGAGCCTGCCGTCGACGATGCGGGCCGCGGTCCTTCACGGGAAGGAGGACCTGCGGCTGGAGTCGGTCCCGCTGCAGGCGCCCGAGCCCGGCGGCATGATCGTGAAGATGGACACGGCGCTCACGTGCGGGACGGACCTCAAGGTCTGGCGGCGCGGGTATCACGCGGCGATGATCAAGATTCCGGGGATCCTCGGGCACGAAGGCGCGGGCGTCGTCGCGCAGCTGGGAGAGGGAGCCGTCTCCACCAGCGCCCCGGGGCTCAAGGTCGGCGACCGCGTCGTCGTCGCCAACTCCGCGCCCTGCGGCGAGTGCCGTCCCTGCAGCCGCGGCCAGCAGAATCTCTGCGACGATCTCAAGTTCCTCAACGGGACGTATGCCGAATACCTGCGCGTGCCGGCGCGCTTCGTCCGCGTCAATACGTGGCGCGTGCCCGATGCGCTGCCGCTCGACGCCGCCGCGCTCACGGAGCCCCTCGCCTGCGTGGTGCACGGGCTGAGCGAGACGCCCGTCCACCCGGGCGACCGCGCGCTCGTGATCGGCCTGGGGCCGGTCGGGCTCCTCTGGGTCGCGCTGCTGAAGAACGCGGGCGCGGTCGTGACCGGCGCGGGCCGCCATGCGGCGCGCCTGAACGCGGCGCAGGTCCTCGGCGCGACGGTGGTCGAGGCCGACGAGCCCGGGGCGTGGATCGCGGAGACGGCCTCGCATCAGCACTATGATCTCGTGGTGGAGGCGACGGGACGGGTCGAGATCTGGAACATGGCCCTGAACCTCGTCGCCAAAGGCGGGACGGTGAACCTGTTCGGCGGTCCGCCGAAGGGCACGCACGCGTCGTTCGACACGAACCATCTGCACTATCGGCAGGTGACGCTGAAGTCGCCGTTCCATCACCGGCCGGAAAGCTTCAAGGCGTCGCTCGACCTGCTCACGCGCGGCGTCGTCCCGTCGGCGCCGTTCCTGACGGACACGCGGACGCTCGAGGAACTGCCCGAGGTCTTCCGCGGCATGGCGGAATCGAAGTCTGCGGTGAAGACGCGGATCCGGATGGAGGCGCGCGCATGAGCGTTCTGGCCTTGCTGCTCGCGTTGGCGATGGGGGACGACTGGCCCGCCTGGCGCGGTCCGAACCGCGACGGCGTCAGCGCGGAGAAGGGGCTGCCGTCGACGTGGTCGTCCGACAAGAACGTCTTCTGGAAGGTCGAGCTGCCGGGACCCGCGGGCTCGACGCCGATCGTGGTCAAGGACCGGATCTATCTGACGACGCCCGACGGGGAGCGGCTGCTGCTGCTCTGCATCGGCACCGACGGGAAGAAGGTCTGGGAGCGCGAGCTGGCGAAGGGCGTCAAGAACACGACTAATCTCGCATCCGCGTCGCCCAGCAGCGACGGGACGCACGTGTGAGCGTACGCCGGCACCGGCGACCTGTGCTGTTTCACGCTCGACGGGGAGGAGACGTGGCGCGCGCAGCTGCAAGAACGCTACAGCCGTTTCAAGCTGCAGTTCGGGATGACGACGACCCCGCTGCTGGTCGACGGCATGCTGTACCTGCAGCTGATCCACTCGGGCGGCGCCTGGGTCGTGGCGCTCGACGCGGCGACCGGGAGGGAGCTCTGGAAGGCGGCCCGCAAGTCCGACGGCGTCGACGAGTGCGAGCACTCGTACGCGTCGATGCAGTGGTGGACGGGCGGCGTTCTCGTCTCGCACGGCAACGACTACACGATCGGCCACAACCCGAAGGACGGCGCGGAGCTCTGGCGCCTGGGCGACCTGAACCCGAAGGACAAGTACAACAAAACGCTGCGCTTCGTGTCGTCGCCGCTGGTGACGAAGGACCTGGTCGTCGTCCCGACCGCGAAGGGCGGCGCGGTGGTCGGCCTGGACCCGGCGGCGACGGGGATCATCGACCGCGAGCGGACGGCCGGTCAGCGCTGGAAGGTGAAGGCCGGGACGCCCGACGTGGCCTCCCCGCTGCTGTATGACGGGCTGATCTATCTGAGCGACAACAACGGGACGCTGACGGTGCTTGATGCCGCAACGGGCGCGCAGGTCTATAAGAACCGTCCCGACAAGGACAACCACTTCGCGTCGCCGGTTGCGGGCGACGGCAAGGTCTACCTGGCCGGCCGGAACGGGACGGTGTCGGTGGTACAGGCGGGCCGCGAGTACAGGGTGCTCGCGGTGAACGAGCTGAAGACGCCCTTCGATTCGTCGCCGGCGATCAGCGGCGGCCGTCTCTACCTGCGCGGCGCTACGGCACTCTGGGCGATCGGCGAGCGTTAGCGCGACGCCCAGAGGCCGACCAGGATGGCCTCGGCGGCGTCGTGCCGCAGCGACGTCGGCCGCTTCGCGCCGGACTTCGCGATGACGTCGCGCGCGACCTTATCGGCGGCCTCCTTGGCGTCCACACCGCTCTGCCGCTGCGACGGCTTCAGCAGGTCGGCGCGCCATTCCTGGCTCATGACCTGGAGAATCGCAATGCCGCGGCGCGCGGCTTCCTTTCCCCACGGTAGATACAGCTCACCGCCGCCTTCGACGACGAGCCGAGCAAGCTGCGGATATCCGTCGAGGATCTGCGGGATCGCTTTTCGCAGCGCCGTGCGATTGCCGAAGTGCCGCGAGCCGTATCCGAGGAGCCGGCTTGATCCGTCGAACGCCGCCCATCCGCAGCGCAGTCCAAGATCGATGGCCAGGAGTCGAGTCTTCCCGTGCTGCTCCGGGGTCATGCTCCGGCTATCCTAGCGGCCGGAGCCTAATGCCGCGCGCTTTCGTGGACCGACGGGGCGCGCAGCACGTCCTGGGCCTTCGCGCGGACCTCGGCGGCGATCGGAGCCACCTTCGCGTCCTGCACCATCAGCAGGCCGGCCTTCTGGCGCACGTTCTTCACGACCCAGCGGCAGTGCGCCACCAGCTCGTCCTGCGTGCCCCCCACGTCCACCAGCGCGTCCGTCCACTTCTTGCACCCCTCGAGCGCGTCGGGGCCGTCTTTCCCGAGCCACGTCGCGCGGAATTCGGCGAACAACTTCGCGTGGTCGGCGGGCATCTTGATGTGGTCCATCTTCGACGCGATCGACGCGTCGATCTCGCCCAGCAGCTTCTCCAGCGGCGCGATCGTCGCCGCGATCCCGGGCTGCTCCTTCTTCTTCGCCGCCAGGAACTCCAGCATCTTGTGGCCGTAGTCGGCGTAGCCGTTGATGCGGCCGCGGATGTGCGCGACGAAGACCTCGCCCTGCTTCAGGATCGACTCCGCGTCGCCCTTCCGCGACTTCTGCTCCTTCGCCTGGTACATCCCGTTCAGCTCGTCCCGCACCGAACAGGTGGCGCGACCCTTCAGCTGCTGCTTCTGGCCTTCGACGTCGAGGATATGCTCGCAGGGGCCCACGCCCATCGTGTTCCGCATGATGTCGACCACCGTGACCGCCTCGAG
>Ga0137409_10000978_pt1 | contig 31029 bp, 23 predicted proteins | sample CZODoug1_16funga_FD_122059 | JGI IMG/M metagenome (GOLD analysis project Ga0137409, IMG submission 122059) | Vadose zone soil fungal communities from Angelo Coast Range Reserve, California, USA - CZODoug1_16fungal (Hybrid Assembly) | ecosystem: Environmental > Terrestrial > Soil > Vadose zone... | reverse complement strand
CGCAAGCAATGGTCATTCTCGCCGCTGCTAAGGGTCTGGCGCTGACGGCAACGACGGATCCTTCGGGCCGGGCGCACATGGAAGGCATCGTGCCCGGCGCCTACAAAGTGTTCGCGCCAGGAAACCGCGAGGGGGAAGGCATCTGGCAGGATCCCGATGTTCGCGGTCTCTACGAGAATCGCGGCCTGGAGATTCGTTTCACCGAAGGCGGCAACCAGAACGTCGAATTGACCGTCATCTCGCAGTAGAGTGTAGACATTCTCCTTAGCACAAATCGGCTGGATGGCGACCCGCACCGCAGCACTTTGGGGTTCCATATGAGCGTCCTTGCACAGGATCTTTTCTATGCCGCCCGTCTTTTGAAGAAGCAACCAGGCGTCACCGCTATTATGGTGATCTCGCTCGCGCTGGGCATTGGGGCCAATACTCTGATCTTCAGCTTCATCAATGCGGCGTTCCTGCGGCCGTTGCCTTATTCCGATCCTGACGGACTGGTCATGGTGTGGTTCACGCCTCCTAACAAGCCTGCGCTGAATGAACCTCTTGGAAGAAGCGGGGCAAGTCGCCAAAATTGTTTCGCTCTAAAGGAGCGCAGCCGGACTCTGGATATTACTTGTCTCCAGAGCTTCTCAGTAAGCATCGGCCAAGACGAGCCCGGATCTGCCGAGACCGAACGAGTGCTTGGTCACCAATTCAGTGGCGACTTTCCCCGCCTTCTTGGGGTGACGCCACTACTTGGCCGCTGGTTCACGCCCGACGAAGAACGGTTCGATGCGGATCCGGTAATCGTGCTCAGCTATGACCAGTGGCAAAAGCGTTTCAACGGTTCCCCGGATTCGATCGGAAAGAGGCTGCGCGTCGACGGGGCGCTGACCACAGTCATCGGCGTCATGCCTCAGGGATTCCAGTTCATAATTCCCAAGATCGACTATTGGGCCCCGTTTCTCAATCCTCCCAACGTTGCAGCCAGTCCGGTCCGGTTTCTGCAACTGCCGGCGCGTTTAAGGAGCGGCGTCAGTCTGGAGCAGGCGCAGAGTGAAATGAACGCTCTTGCCTTGAGTCTCGCTGAAGATTTTCCAGCCACAAATAGGGACTGGGGAATCCGGCTCGAGCCACTGAAGGAGACATTGAACGCCGGAGCTGCCGAGCAATTGATCCCCTTTCAGGGAGCGGTGGCGTTTGTCCTCTTGATCGCATGCGCGAATGTGGCCGGACTGCTGCTTGCTCGCGGGGCCGCGCAGCAGAAGGAATTGGCTCTTCGTGCTGCTTTGGGCTCCACTCGTTTTCGGATTGTCCGACAGTTGCTCACAGAAAGCGTTTTGCTCGCAATTCTTGGAGGGCTGTTTGGAGTCGCCGTTGGCTGGGCAGGGCTTCATGTAATGCTTACGATGCTGCCGTCCAACGGCGTTGGGATCACTATGGATATGAGGGTCCTTGCTTTCACTCTCTTGTTGTCCGTCATTACGGGGCTCGCGTTTGGAATCCTTCCCGCGCTTCAGGTTTCCCGCGCCGAGGTGATGGATGCCTTACGGGAAAACTCAAGGAGCGCAACCGGTGCCCGAGCGCGGCAGAGAATGCGAAGCGCGTTTGTCATTGTGCAGATTGCTCTTGCGCTGGTGTTGTTGACTGGAGCCGGTCTCATGCTCAAAAGCTTCCGGAGACTGAGTACCGTTAACTTTGGCTTCGATTCGCAGAACCTGACCACTTTTCAGATTCAGTTTCCCCGCGGCGCTTTTTCCAGAATAAGCAATGAGACCACGCCCACGGGAGCGCTCACCGTTGACCTCAGCCCTCGACTTAACGTTGTCGCCGAAGAAATTCGCGAACGTTTAGCGCAAATTGCCGGAGTCCAGTCCGCAACAGCGACGGTAACCCCACCGCTGATCGGATTCTTTGGCGAATACACTTTTACGATTGACGATCGCGCCCCGGCGGCCTCGGAACGTGAAGCGCTTCGAGCGGAGTGGAATGCAGTCTGGCCTGAGTATTTCGACACGCTCAGAGTTCCTCTCATTCGCGGCCGAAAGTTCAATGCTCAAGATAAGATAACCGGCTCTCCAGTGGCGATGATCAGCAGCACGCTGGCCAAAAACTATTGGCCGAATGAGGACCCCCTCGGAAAACGAATTCACATTGGTTTCTTCAAGGACTCGCCCCGCGAGGTTGTGGGCATCGTTGGAGATGTTCAGCAGGCTGTTCGACAACAGGTACAACGGCCGCAAATGTATGTACCCTACGCGCAGTTGCCGCTCAACCAACAAGGCCAGGGGTACAGGGTCGTCAATTTTGTCGTTCGTTCCAATACCAGCGCTGCAGAGGTCATTCCAGCAATGCGGTCTGTCGTTGCTGAAGTCGATCGCACACTGGCGATGTATGACATTCGGACCGTGGAAGACTATGCGTCTAATCAAACGCTGGGGGACCGGATCTACCTCACGCTTCTTGGAGTTTTTGGCGGAGTTGCCGTACTTCTGGCTGTTGTTGGCGTGTACGGCATCATGGCCCATTCAGTTAACCAGCGCACCAACGAAATTGGCGTTCGCGTGGCATTGGGCGCCGGATCCTGGAACGTTCTTGCCCTCGTACTTCGCCATGGGCTGATTCTCGTCCTAATTGGTCTCATCCTTGGCATGGGGGCTTCGTTCGCGTTAACTCGCGTCATTCAACACTTTCTCTGGCAGGTGACGGCAACTGATCCGCAAACTTTCGCTTTCGCCTTACTTGCCTTGGCGAGCATTGCATTTGTGGCTTGCTATATCCCTGCTCGACGGGCGCTGGATGTCGATCCAGTTGTGGCGCTCCGGACGGAGTAGAGTGGCGGCACTGAGTCTGGAGGATGAGTTCGATGACGGTGCGATTCCTGTCGGTGATGCGTTGGGGCGCTCGGTCGAATCTTGTCGTGGGAACTCCCCAGCCGTTTAAATAGTAAACGCCGAGTCACCGTTGGGCTATGGCATCGCTACGATCGATAGGATCAATCTAGGGACCATCGCTACCGGTCCGGGCCCTGCTGTTGTCGGTCTCAACCAGGGCCCGGAGCAATAGCGAGGGGTCTTTCTTTTAGGGATTCGCTTAAGTGACCAGTATTGGGGCTAGGACTGGCTCTTGGTTTCTTCCTTAGCCTGTGTCACGGCCTTCTGGGCTTCGTCGTTTGCGGCATCCTTGGTCATATCCGGTTTTAGTTCACGAATAGCTCCGCCGAGCGACTTATGATCGGTGATCATCTTCTCTTTAAGTTGGTCGAACGGGATGTTCAGATTGTGCGACACGTGGACCGCGGCGACGAACTGGCCCATGTTCTTAAAGCCGTTGGCCGCCGCATCAAGATTAGTTCCCGCCGGCAGCAATGACTGAAGCTTCGAAGCCAGCCTCGGATGCTCACTAATCCTTTGTCCAACATCGGTGCTTTTTGCATCAGTTTTAGTCTCGGTTCTCGTACGGGCATCGTGGCTGATCCCACCTCCATGGCCTGCCGGCGGCCCGCCTAAATGGCCTCTCCCCTGAGCGAACACGGATGTGCTAAGACTGAAACATGCGACGAACGCTACTGAACAAATCACTGACTTCATATAAGACCTCCTGTTTAGGATCTATTTTTTCGGATTAAAGAACTAACGTTGAATCCGACTGAGAAGAAGACTGAATTGAGGTCGTAGCCGGCACTGCGTGTGTAGCCCAACTGAAAGTTGATATCAGACCCCTTTGACAACTCGATCCATGTCGAATATCCGTGATCTTTCGCCAAATCCGCTCCGCCCACGGTTTCCGCGGACTTCTGAAATGCGTTTCCGGAACGGTTGGAATTGACCGGAACTGTACGTCCGATCAGCTTGCTGATAATTTTTTGTTCGCCCGTCGGCGCAATGTCATATACGGAACCGCCGATATCGACGTAACGAGCAACCGATACTGTAGCTCCACCTTCGAAATGACCGACCACACCGAGTGACGTGAACGGTCTGGTAAAAAACGCGGTATCCGAGACGGTGTTCGCAACACCGGCATTCCCGAATGGCTTAATCCGCGAGATCGGTACCGCAATATAGTTATTCCAATCGACCGTCGCTCTTCCAGTACTGAACCCCTTGTCTTTGTCGCCGGTTGGCGCCGTGCCGGTAATCGTTGATGTGAATAGCGCCGGTCCCGTCACTTTGAATCGTGCATCTACATATGCATTGCCGATACCGGTCTGCGGGCCGCTCGCTAATGTCGTGGACGGCGACGAGGCATTGACAAAATACACCGGCAGACCTCCGCCAACCTCGACGTGGTCGTTAATGCCATACGTCACGCCATTGTCTAGTTTGAAAACCGGACCGGCCGAGTTCGTGCTGCCGTGAAAAGTTTCATACAAGGACCAACGCTGGTCTTCCTGAGCTTCTCCCCGCTGGCCGAGAGCCAGCATCAGAACGCCAATTAAAGTAATTCTCAAAACGATTTCTTTCACCTATGTAACCTCACTTTGGTCGTGCCACGTTCTATCGGGCACAAAATCCATCAAGTTGTTGGCGCAGAGTCCACGCTGTAATCATCGCGTCAGCGCAATCGATTCATTTCACGCCATGTTGTCGCGTCACCTCTGGCGCGCCCTGTGACGAAGCAGTTTTTAGTCCGTTGTGGCTGAGGGTGTGGCGGATCCGTTAGCCGGCATGGATTCAACGAGGGGTGAACGTCGCCCAGCGTTGTCTGAAACTCCAGGGACCCAGAAGTCCGGTTCGCGGAAGATATTTGACTACTACCGGTGCCCAATGCGGTGTCGACATTGAAGGCTCTCGGGCTCGTATTTCAGAGCAGTCAATCGGCGAATCGTTTTTCTGCCCTCGCGAAATTCAATGGCTGCGTCAGACTGAAAAAGGTTCGTCTGGTCCCGCCAGACGGGAACTGCTTCCCAAATGACGCTGAGCGAGTTCGCAAATTTCGCAAACTGTTTCGTCTGTCTTGCCCATGTTGTTCGGAACAAAGTGTAGACACTCAAGTCCAGGTGATAAAACGGCTATGGCTACACCGAGAAAGTCGGCCACCAAATGTCCAAACGACGAAGTAGACGAGCGCCTGCATATCCGGACTCATTGGTGCCTACGGCTTGACTGTTGCGATTGTCGGCCTTACGAAGTCATGCGCTGGTAATTCACTTTCCGGGCCCGGACGACAACGTGGCGGAGGCATGCAGGTTGTAGGCCTCCCGTGCTAAAACCGCGATCAGGAACCGCCCTGCGCATTGGTTGTTACACTCCTGGCGCCTGAGCCCCCGGTTACCGTCACACGCACATCGCGCAGAGGCTCGCTCGTTGCCTTCAGTCGTCGATCTTAGCGGGCTCAAGACGAAGCGCACAACGGTCGTTCAGTCAACTGGAATAGCCCAATTGAATTAAGCCAATTTCCAACAAGTGAATTCGAGTTGTTCGATGTAATCTTGCGTTTTCTATTTTTGTAATCGTTCTCTAATAATCCACGGACTCACACCGGTAAGTTGACCCTAAGAATGTTGTTGGGCATGCGAAGGAGGTCGCTGCATGCGAAGGAGATCGCAGCTGAGCGAGCCGGTCCCGGACATGGCTTCGGGCCGGGCCAGGCGCAAACGACCACAGGTCCGCGGCAGGTTCCTCTTCTCGGGAGACGAAAAACTTCGTATCCGTGGTGTACATACGGAACATTCCGTCCTTGAAATGATCCTGGCGGAGTTCCGCTGCGTGCATAGGGGGGATGCTGTGGTGTTCTTTGACGTGCTAGAGAGGCTCTCAAATTCAATTCCATGGAAGGGAGTACCATGGTGGCAACCTTTCGTCCGGCCGTCTCGGCTCACTCGACTGTTCCGGAGGCGGTGATCGCGCAAGTGATACAGACACCGGATGCGCCCGCCGTGTGTGCGCAATCGGGGTTTTTGACTTACCGGGGCATGGACCAGCAGGCAAACCGCCTAGCGCGCTCGCTGCGCGTGCTGGGCGTGGGCAAGGATGTTCCAGTAGGGCTGTGTGTGCCGCGATCGCCACAGATGGTGATCGGCGCGCTGGCGATTTGGAAGGCAGGCGGTGCCTATGTGCCGCTGGATCCAACCAACCCGCCCGACCGGCTCGTCTCCATCCTGGAGGATGCGCAGGCACAAGCGGTTCTGAGCATTCCGAGTCTCGCTCAGAGGCTCTTGAAAGCCCCATGCCCGGTCGTGCATGCGGAAACACCCCACGTCGCCGGCCAGTCTGCGGCGCCGCTATCGCTCGAAGTCGCGCCAGCCGACCTTGCTTATGTGATCTACACATCGGGATCCACCGGCTCGCCGAAAGGCGTGGAGATTACACACGGCAGCCTTGCGAATCTGGTGTCCTGGCACCAGCAGGTCTTCTCGGTTACGTCGGCTGACCGGGCCAGTCATCTGGCAGGATTGGGGTTCGATGCGGCGGTTTGGGAGTTGTGGCCGTATCTGGCGTCTGGAGCCAGTGTTCATCTAGTGGATGACACCACCCGCAACTCGCCGGAACTTCTGCAGGCCTGGCTCGTGGACCAACGAATTACGATTAGTTTCGTGCCGACCCCCTTGGCCGAGCGCTTGCTCTTTCTATCCTGGCCCCGCGAAGCCGCGCTCCGCACACTGCTAACCGGCGGGGACACGCTACACCACTACCCGCCATCAGGTTTACCGTTCGTTCTCGTGAACAATTACGGGCCGACCGAGTGTACGGTGGTTGCGACATCGGGTCCGGTCTATCCAATGGGGCGCAAGGACTCCCTCCCGGCGATTGGCTCCGCCATCACCAACACCGAGATCCACCTCCTCGATCAAGAGTTGCAACCGGTACCCGCAGGCACTCCCGGTGAGATCTGTATTGCGGGCGCTAGCCTGGCCCGGGGGTACCGCAATCTTCCAAACCTGACGGCGGAGAAATTTGTCACCAGCACGTCCGTGACCGGCAACCGGTTGTATCGAACGGGCGACCTCGGCCGACTTTTGCCCGACGGAAATATCGCCTATCTGGGACGCCTTGACGATCAGATCAAGATCCGGGGGTTCCGCATCGAGCCCAATGAGATTATCAGCCGGCTCAACGAGCATCCGGATGTCCAGCAGAGCCTGGTATTGGCCCGCGAGGATCCTCCGGGCGACAAACGCCTGGTGGCTTACGTCGTGTTGCAACGGGATTCCCGTACCACGGACAGCATGCTGCGCGACTTCCTGGGTATGGCTTTGCCGGAGTATATGCTGCCCTCGGCCTTCGTTCACCTGGAAGAGTTTCCCCTGACCCCCAACGGTAAAATCGATCGCGCGGCGCTTCCGCCGCCGGACCTGGCGAATCCGGCTGGCGCTGGGAATGGAACGGACCCGCAGACACCAATCGAGCGGCGCATTGCCGGGCTCGTGGCAAACTTGCTGAACGTGGAAAAGGTCGGGCGAGAGGACAACTTCTTCCTGCTGGGCGGGCATTCCCTACTAGGCGCGCAGCTCATCGCCGAATTGCGGAAAGTGTTCGGAGTGGAGATTTCTCTGCAGGCGCTTTTTGAGGCGCCGACGGTAGCTGCGCTGTCGGCCGAAATTGAGCTGTCCAGCGTGAATTTACCTTCGTGACCATGAGCCCAAAAACCAAAGTAGTGACGGACGACGCGGATGCCAGCCTGAGCCTATATCATCTTCTCGATCCGGAAACCCGAGCCTGTCCTTACCCGCTCTACCACCGGCTTCGTGAGCGGGATCCCGTGCACTGGGATGCGTATCTGCATGCCTGGGTTGTCACTCGATACGATGACGTGGTCACCGTTCTGCAACAATTCTCGGCGGAGCGCAGTCCGACGCCCGAACAACTCACTGCGCTCGGTCTTCCCGAGTTGAATCCGATCGCGCAGGTGCTGATCCGGCAGATGCTCTTCATGGATCCACCCGCTCACAACAGGCTGCGGGCACTGGCTGCCGCAGCCTTCACGCCAGCCCGCGTGGAGAATCTGCGGCAGCACATTCAGGAAATCACGGATAGCTTGATCGATACTGTGCTGCCCCGAGGCCGCATGGATGTAATCGCCGATCTGGCGAATCTGCTGCCCGCGACGGTCACCGCGGAACTCATGGGAGTGCCTGTGGCTGATCGCGATCAGCTGAAGGAGTGGTCCATCGATTTTTCCGAGATGCTCGGGAATTTCCAACACAACCCTGGCCGAACGTCTCGCATGTTGCAGGTCGTCGAAGAAATGACGTCTTATTACCGGGCGCGGATGAAAGAACTGGAGAACTACCCGAAGGCGGGTGTCGTCTACGCATTGATGTGCGCCGAAGTGAACGGAGACCGGCTGACCGAAGAAGAGGTCATCGCAAATTCCATCATCACGATGACAGGTGGGCAGGAGACCACAACTAACCTCATTGGAAATGGGTTACTGGCGCTAATGCAGAACCCGGAAGAGCTGTCGCGGCTTCGCAGCGATCCCTCGCTGGTTCCGGCGGCGGTCGAGGAGTTGCTCCGTTACGAAAGCCCCATCCAGTACACCATCCGTCTCGCTCCAGAAGATCTGGAACTGGGAGGAAAGCTGATTCGCAAACGGCAGGCCGTGATTGCCATGCTGGGCGCTGCCAACCATGATCCGGCGCGCTTTCCGGATCCGGACCGGTTGGATGTGACCCGTAAGGACAACCGGCACCTGGCCTTCGGCTGGGCGAGCCATTATTGTTTTGGCGCTCCCCTGGCGCGAGTAGAAGGGCAGATCGCCTTTTCCACTCTCTTGCAACGGCTCCTGGATCTGAAGTTGGAGCCTGTCGCATTGGTCTGGCGGCACAACATGATCTTCCGTGGGCTGGAACGGCTGCCCATCAGTTTTCGGCCAGCGGGGGAAACCGCCGCCGCGGCTTCGTCAACGGATGTTGCACGATAACCGTTGGATTCGGGAACGCCTCTCGAGGTGCGCGTTGTAGCATTTCCTTACACGCCAGGATCTCCGGTCAGCCCCTCATTGGCGCAGGCCGAAAACAAACAGACAGGTTCCTGCGTTCACTGCCACATATTGCTTGCCATTCACCGAGTACGTCATGGGACCAGACTGGACCGCCGCGCCGACGGCTGCCTTCCAAAGCAGCTCACCGGTGCGGGCGTCAAGGGCAAAGAAATATCCCTCGCGTCCGCCGCTGAACAGCAAATCCGAAGCCGTCGTCAGGATGCCGGCCTCCGTTACATCAGCCATCTTGAACTCCCACTTCATTTCACCGGTATGCGGATCCACCGCTCGAACAGCGCCGTATCCCTCTTCTTCCTTCCGAAAATTCGGAGCAGGAGACCAATTAAAGGGTATAGTCGACCGCGTGGTTCCCCCCGCATAATTCCGGCCTTCCCTGTACTCGACGGCAGCCTTGACAAACATCGAGGAGGAGTTGACCCAGGCGGGGATGTAGAACAGACCGGTGCGTGGGCTGTAAGAGGGGGAATACCAACTGGTTCCGCCTGGGTTACCAGGAGAGATGAGGGTTCCTTCCGCGCTGGGGATCTTGCCAGGAACCAGCACGGGTCTGCCCTTTTCATTAAAGCCGCTGGCCCAGGTCACCTCGACGAAGGGTTTTCCCAGCAGGAACTGGCCCGTCGCGCGATCAAGCACATAGAAGAAGCCGTTGCGGTTGGCCCACAGTATGACCTTGCGTGGCTTGCCCTGCCATTCCATGTCGGCCAAAACCGGGACTTGTACGGCATCATAGTCGAACTCGTCGTGAGGCGAGAATTGGTAGTACCATTTTAGCTTGCCCGTATCCGCGTCCAGGGCGATCACCGAGTCGCTGTAGAGATTGTCTCCAGGTCGATCGTCGCCGTTCCAATCAGGACTCGGGTTACCTACACCCCAATAAGTAAGGTTGAGAACCGGGTCATAGGAGCCGGTCATCCATAGGGAGCCGCCCCCAGTCTTCCACGAGTCGCCTCCCCAGGTTTCGTGGCCAGGTTCGCCCGGTCCCGGGATCGTATTGAAGCGCCAGACTTCCTTCCCAGTGCGGGTATCATAGGCAGCGAGGAAGCCCCGGATGCCGAACTCGCCACCGGCGGTGCCTACGATCACCTTATCCTTGATAACCAAGGGAGCGTGCGTAATGGTATAAGCGGACCTTGCACTGGCTACCGTAGTCTCCCAGAGCGGGTGGCCGCTTTTGGTATCGATCGCGATCAAATGTGCGTCGAGAGTGCCCATGAAGAGAATGTCATGGAGTATGGCAAGTCCGCGGTTGACACGGCCGCAGCAGGGGCGCCCATGCTCCGGATGATGCGAGTAAGTCCAGAAGATTCGTCCCGTGGCTGCATCAAGAGCAATGACGTCATTCGGAGGCTGCACCGTGTACATGATCCCGTCTACCACCAAAGGCGTGGCCTCAAACTTCTCCAGCGACCTGGCCTGATAGATCCACTGCAATTCCAAATTCTTCACATTCGCCGGAGTGATCTGGTTTAGCAGACTATGACGCTGGCTGAGAGTAGTTCCAGAGTAGGTTAGCCAGTTCTCAGGTTCCTTGTCAGCGCCAAGGATGCGCTCGAATGAGACCTGGCCCGAGGAAATTGAAGCCGAAAGAAGACTGGACAGGATTATCGAAACCAGTAATGGCGCTCTTGCATTCATTGGCCGCCGATTCCTTTCAGAGAAACCAGGTAGCTGACAAGATCCGCGAGTTCCCGAGGGTTCAGCTTATCCCGGTAGGTGGGCATTTGAGATTTGTGGAGGAAGGCATACTCTTTGAGGCTCGACTTCTGTAAAGAATGCAGGCGTTCCTTCGAATCGATAAGCTGTACGGTGAAAGTGTCCTGGTTCAGAAGTCTTCCGGTGATCGTGACGCCATCCCGAGTTACGAGACGGATCAGACGATTCTGGAGGAGGATTTCGGCGTTCGGTTCGAGAAGCGACCGTTCCAGCTCAATCATCCGCCGAACCGCCCCAATCTCCGTGAGCTCTGGCCCGAACCGAGAGCCTTTGTCCTTGACGCGGTGGCAATTGAGGCACTCAACTTTGCCCTCGAAAATAGCTTTGCCCCGGACAGGATCGCCTGGGGCCGAGGTGCTGTAGGCGGTGGCTGCCATAAAACGGAAATAAGCAACGATGGTGCGCATTTCGAGGTCTGAAAGGTCTTTCGAAAACGCGGGCATCCCAGTTCCTGGGACGCCATCCCGGATGACCTCGACGAGGTTATCGTAGGATGATGCTCTCTTGAATTTGCCATGCCCAAGATCCACGCCGGGCACGGAATCGCCATCCGGACCGTGACAAACTGCGCAGTTGGCTATGAAAAGCTGCTGGCCATCGCCCACCTCGCTCGGGGTAGCGGTTTGCTGCCTGGCTGACAGCGTGTTGATAGCCAGGAACGCGGCGAGTACTGAAGTGCAGAGTTTAACGGCCCGCATCGTAGCCTCTCCCTCCCCTTACTTAACGTTTCAAATAATTAAAATTTCAATTTAATTCGGCCATCTGCCAATCACTATCGCCTCGCTAACAGCTAGAGGGTCGCGTCACTGTCAAATAAGGAGGGAGTCCAAACTTGTCTGCTGTTCAGGAGCTCTCTCAATTCGGGATTATTTGCGTGGTAGAAGTATGACCACGTAGACAGCTTGCGACGGTAGGGCGCGGCGGTCTCGATGAACTGCCCCTTCTCCATCCAGCGACCAGTGTGTTCCAACATGTGGACACCTTCGGATCGACACCTTCTCAAAGTCCAGGAGAGGATGGGTTCAAGCAAAGACGTGCCATCCTCCAGGGACTGATAGTCGACAAGTTTTACTTGTTTCAGGCCGGACTTTGAATTGACTGATTTGTCGAAAATGGCATAAGCCACCAATCGGGGGCCGTCAACAGCCGTGACGATCCAGAGCCGGTTGCGCAACAATGCATGTTTAAAGTGCCATTCCAGGACTTCACGCGTACGGACGGCCAAGAGTAAGTGGCGATTGTTTCTCTTTACGTCTTCCCAGAAGCTATCGAAACGATCGTCGAAATCTGTGCAAGGCTTCACTTCCACTTCGCCTTCCCTCACTGACGTCTTTGCCAGACGGTCTTTCAGAAATGCCGCGGCCGAAAGCGGATAGCTCAGGGGTTTGGAAAGCCGGGCCCGCAGAGCCTTCAGGCGAGTCCAAGATCCCTCCCATAACGGAAAGGCAAACGGCCTCGTCAGACGGTAGTTCTTCATCGCGACAATGCGCTCGAAGAACCCCCGGTAATTTGTGATCCAGTACGCTACCTCGTCCCAGATGCCGACCGGCATCCGAGAGCACCCAAGAGTGGTCACCGCGGCGACGGAACTATTACCGACCGTATTATTCAAATAAAGATCTACATGCCTTTGCCTGATCAGATTATGCAGGAGCAACAACGACGCGCTCCGGTACTCGAGGTCGGCAACCCAGGAGTGTCCGGAGGCGACCAGGATTCTTCTTCCGTCGAGTTCATATAAGAATGGAATGTTCCCCATCGAGCCGACGATTTTCCGGTCCTGGTCCTCGATTACCCAGCCTATAGGCCAGTCAGTTTTTAGCTCGCGGTAAAGGGGATTGCCCTGCCAGAGGTGGACCCACTCGTTGTAAGGCTTGACCGCGAGCCCGAACCGGGATTCCAGCGCTGCAATTTGCTCATAGTCCTCAAAGCGCGCCTCCCGCAGCTTTGGACCACGGCTCGGCTTTGTCCTTGCTACCTGCGGTGGCGCCGTCATGTTCGGCTCCATACTGATGACATGAGCATTCTGAAAAAGCACCTGGCACGGCTGGCGGGATTACTCGGCGAGGTCGTGCGCGCCGGGGAAGCCTGTTGGTAAGCAGCGAGGATCTTATCTTCGGCCGTCATTTTTCACATTCACATAACCTGCAAACCGGCGCAGGATTAGTTCCGAGTTCTCAGATCGAAAACAACAATTCGTTCATCTTGCTGAATACAAGGAAACTGTGCACGCAGGTAGCGATGCAGCCCTGCGTAATATTCGAGCCACCAAAAGGTTGACCAAATGAAAACGATAAAACTGGCTCCAGCTTTTCGAAGCCGTTCGAACTCTCGAATTGCGGTCGCATCGTCAGGGGGCTTCCCCCAGTAGCGCCCGTCTTTTTCGAGGAACGGCAGGCAGCGTCGTGGAGCAATCAAGGCGGGCGCCTCCAGGCACCCATCGTCCACCAGAATGAAGGAGCTCTCCGCTGGAACAACTTTTATGATTTCCTGGATCGCCGCATAGAGGCGGTGCCAGCCTGGGTTCGCCCGAGAAGCCGGAGGCATGCCGCTCATGCCGCTATCGGCGAATCGAAAGACTTCAGCGTAGCGGCCCGCCCCCGCCATGACGCCCCGAAATCTGTTCATGGCTCGAAGCGCCCGATCATAGCGAAACTGCCGCACTTGCGAGCGATGCGCGCACACCGCCTTCAGTTTGCGCCGTATCACCGCGCTGATATCCTCCGCGCGGTCAAATTCGGTGAGAGGGGTCAGGACTTCATAGCCCAGCAGAGCTGGCGTTGCGATTCCGGAGGCTCGGACAGCCGTCTGAACAATCGATACGGATGCTCGGTGGTCCCGATGAAAATCGCGTTCGTGCGTTAGATAGATGATCTCCGGCTTTTCCCGTTCGAGGATGGGTTTGAGAGCTTGCGCGGCGTGGAGGGTATCCTGCTCAAGGTGCTGGTCCGGCCGCCTCAGGAAAGTTACCGAGGAAATGCCCAGTATACCGGCGGCATCTTCCGACTCCCGTTCTCGCGTGCGGCGGGCGTCTCCCTCCGACAGATCAGTCAGGCCCATTTCGCCGGAGGTCAGGAAAACTGCGGCCACACGGTCACCCCGGTCAGCGTGCAGGCATATCGTTCCACCACAGCCGATCGACTCATCATCGGGATGAGGAGCAATCACCAGGACATTCATACGAGCTCCCTCTTTTTCCTCAGATCGAAAACGACGAGGCAGTCGTTCTCCAGGAGGCAGGGGAAACCTGTACGCAGGTGGCGATGCAGCCCTGCATAATAGTCAAACCACCAAAAAGTCGACCAGGCGAAAACGATGAATTCCGCCCCTGCCTCCCGTAACCGTTCGAGTTCCTGAATAGCTGTCACATCGTCCGGGGGCCTCCCCCAATACTGGCCGTTGCGTTCCAGGAACGGGATGCGTTTGCGGCCAGACAGGAACGAATCTGTCTTCCAGCAATCCTCATCGACTAAAATGAACGATCCGCCCATCGGTATGAGCGAAACGATGCCTCGTGCCGCCTGCTGGACTCGGTGCGCCCAGGATTTGGCCTTCCACTCCTCTCGATTGACACTGATCCCGAGCTTGCCGCAGTGTTCGGCCGCCGCCTTCGATACATAATCGAAGAGCGCTAGATCGAACCTGAGCCTGTCTTTAAATTTCAGCGATTGGTAGCCATTCCCTCCATGTATCCGGTAGCACGCCTGTGGTTCCGCGACCTGCTTCAGGCGGCCATGAAACGGCGCCAGAGTAGCTAGATACAAGTCGGGGCCCGGCCTGGCCGTCCAACTTCTCTCGCGGTCAGATGGACTGCAGTCGGGGTTGCGCCGCACGTCGGGCAGAGGGAAAACACTTTCCAGGAACCTGCGAGTGTGCGCATTACCAGATGGCAGGAAAGCCGCCACGCCGTCCGGGCCTTCGCGCAAGACCAAATCGCGCAAGTCAACATCGGGAAGAGATTTGCACCAGACTTTGCCTGTCTTCCGCGAGGAATCGTTCCATTCCACCCACGGCCAATGCACTTTGACGACATCCGGCTCGGCAAACGCTTCCAAGGCCGCTTCTACAGCTGTCGGAAGCAGAACATCGTCGGAATCGAGGAACAGGATTGCATCCCCGCGACTCTGGGAGAATCCGGCGTTCAAGGCCGAGTTCTGGCCGCCATTCTGCTTTAACACGGGTACAATTCGATCGCCGTAACTGGCAATGATCTCGGGCGAGCCGTCCGTGGAGCCGTCGTCCACCACAATGACCTCCGTATTTCGGTAAGTCTGGTTCAGGGCGCTGTCGATGGCCTCCGGCAAGAAACGCCCATAGTTGTAGTTGTTGACGATGATAGTGGCGAGCTCGAAGTTGTTCATGAGTCCCTCGCCGGAGTTAATACAGGCAGCCCATTCCGGCTCGCCTGGAGAATTTCTTCATAGGCCTGAAGATATTCATCCACCATGCGCTCGTGGCCGAACCGCTCTCTGGCACCGTCTCGAACCGCTCTGCGGTCAAGCGACAAAGCACGCGGAACCAACGATGAAAGTGCTTGCATGGAATCCGCATAGAAACCAGTCTTCCCAAAGTCGACCACCTCTTCCACAGAACCCCTCTGCAAGGCGACTACCGGTGTGCCGCAGGCCATCGCTTCGATCATGACAAGGCCGAAAGGCTCGTCCCACTGAATGGGGAACAAGAGAGCGCAAGCGTGCTTCAGCAAATCGACCTTCTCCCGGTAATCGACTTGCCCAACGTAGATGACATTCTTGCCGTCGATCAGCGGTTCGACTTTCTTCACAAAGTAAGCTCGCTCCTCCTCGTCGAGCGGCTGGCCCGCCAGAACGATCGGCAGGCCGGCTTGCTTTGCGATTCGAATGGCGTCGAGTGGCGATTTCTCTGGCCCCATGCGTCCGAGGAACGCCAGGTGCTTCCCGGGCGAGGAAGAGAACTCATAAGCTTCAAAATCACAACCGTTATAGATCATTCGAATACTGCTTCGGCGTTTCTGGGGAATCTTGGCAATCTGCTGTCGGCCAACCGCTGAAACCGGAGCGTTCGCATAGCGCTCCAGGAGCCAAATGGCATCGGGAGTGATCGGATTATGCAGCGTATGCAGAACCGGCGCTCGGGAAAGCACCCCGAGAGGAATTGCGTAACCTCCCATGTGGAAGTGGACAATGTCGAAAGAGTTGCTCCTTTGCAGCGCTTCGGCGATGTTACAGGTTTCGTAATATGCGTATTCCCAGGCGCGGTTTCTTTCCATCGCTTCGATCATGTTGCATTCGCAGAGGGCCTCGACTTTCGCGATCGTGGGGGAATCGCTTGAGGTAAAGACTGTAACTTCGTGGCCCCGCTTGACGAGTCCCTCCGCAAGCAGATACACGATGTATTCGACTCCTCCCTGCGTAGCGGGGGCCACGCGGGCCCACAATGGCGGAACCAGGGCGATGCGCAAGCGCCGAAATGTGTTCTGCGGTCTCATGTCGCAACAGATCCCAGATTGGAAGTTGTCGAAAAGCCCGGAACGGCGGTGAATGGGCACAGCTCGATTCCCATTTCGATTAGCGCCGATCTAACGCGGGCATCGCACAAAGCCTTCACTTCTTGTGCGCGCTCACGACCGTACGTCGTATCAGGGTCATCACCTGTACCGGGATGACAACCAAGTTCTGTGACACCCGATCGGAGCTGCGCGAGGATTTCAATGAACCCGTCCGTAGTGATCCCCTCTGGATAGGGCAAGCCCTCGCTCGTCTGTCCGTAAAAGCGCCCACAATAATGAACCTCGGGACTGCAATCACGGACCGGGACCCTCAGCGCTTCCGCTATTTCCAACACAACGGAACGAACCGGCTCTCGAAGATGCACGTGTTGGTGGGAATCGATGTGGCTTGGGTCTTTGCCCGTCAGGTTCCGGAAAATAGCGAGCTGGCATGATATCGCTTCCCTAACCGCCCCCGCTTGATCCAGTGCCACCACGTGGTAAAGAAGCGTCCAGCACTCGTTCCGATAAACCCATTCACCGAGATCGATATGCAGGCCGAGGCTAAGCGACGGGCGATCTTGCCAGTACGCGACGGCTTCCGCAGCGGCCGGTCGGCGCACCATAAGGCTAGCGCTAGTCACGATGCCGTGATCATGCGCATGGATGATGCCGCGGTTGACTCCAGTGCTGTGGCCAAAATCATCGGCGTTGACGATCAAGTATCTCTTCGCGCACATATCTCAGATCCCCAGGTCAACCAGGAGTTTTGACAAAACCGTTTCGGCTTTGAAGTACGTTTCGGCGATGGCACGGGCCGCGCGGCTGTGCTTTTGGTAATCCGAGTTGATCGCCTCGATAGCGTTTAGAATGTCTTCCGTCGTGCTGAAGGCAAACAGGCCCTCGCCAGTCGGAAGCACCGTGCTGAATCCCGTATCCTGCGTGATGACCGGCCTCCCGCTCGCCAGATAACAGGCGCTGCGGTCACTGAACCACCCGGTCGAAAGCCGTACGTTGGCATCTTTGGCAACCGTAAATTCACCGCGCGAAGCAAGGATATAATCCCGGTACGAAGTCACCGTGAATGCGTGGGAATCCGCCAGCCACCAGCCATTTTCGCGGAGCAGAGCGCAGTCATCGGCTTCCAACTGGATGAAACCGGTCGCCAGTTCAAGCGGCTGCGCCGTGTGGCGGGGAAGCTGGATGAATTTCAGATATTCGCGATGCTTGCTCCAGTAATAAGTTTCGCCACGATACTCGCTATCCCGTCCCTTCTGCCTCCAGTTGCCCACCGTAGTGAACTCGGCTCGGGAGGGCGGGCCGTTCTTCCACAGGTCGAGCACGACCGGCTGGCGAGTCCTGGCCCTCAGGCGCGGCAACGGCGTAAGAGGACAATGGGAAGTTCCGATATTTTCTCCAAACGTCACCACATCATCGTGTTCATCGACCAGCGTCCGAATATCCTCATCGCCGTTCGCGTGGCGGCATTCGTGGACCACCGGATCTGTGCACACATAAACCAGCCGGCCGGCTTTTAAACCTTCTTCCGCCAGGCGTGTGGACCCTGTGATGCTCATAATCACGTCCGCATGCGCGAGCAGCTCCTCCGCTTTGGCGCGGCTCAGGCCGAACCAGACTTTGTCTCCATAGCTGCGCCGGTACGCCCAGCGGCCGCCGAAACCGAAATGATCGGCCGCCTGAGCTAAATAGGAGATCGCGTATTCCGAATCATTTACCCTGGATTCGCGAACCGGATCGTAAGGCCACGCAGACGACGTCTCGAAGTAGTAGACGTCATGACCCAGCCGGCAAAGCCCAATCATGAAGTGTGCAACTTGCCAGGCGATGCCCGGGTACGGTTCGCCGGCGAGATTACCGAGCACGACGAGTCGGAGCATTCTCATCTAGAACACTCCCAGCTCGCGGCCCAGCCGCCGGAGCCGCCGAAGACAACCGGACAGCCCGGAATAGCGGGACCAGTCTTCGTTATCGCCCAGCCAGCGAAAGCACAGGTAGAGGCGCGCGGCGAGGAAGCGGCGGGCGAAACCGGCTGGAACGCCCTCGGGCCATCGCTCCCGCTGATAAGCGGCTATGCAACTCCGTGTCGTTTTCGCGGACCAGTCTTCCGTCAGGGCAGCGATGTCGATTTCCCCGGCCGCTCTGGCAGCCGATTCCCAATCCACTGGATAGACGCGCCCGCGGTGGTACAGAACATTGTGAGGGTAATACTCGCCATGGACGATACTGAGTGGCTGCTCCAGCAGCGGCGCAAGCAGATCGCCGGCGCGGTGACAGATGGTCTCCAGCCACGGAAGCCTCCGCGGGAGCGACGAAGAGGACTTTAGCGTTCGACGAACCCACCCCAGGTAATATTGACGTGTGTAGGCCTTGATCCAAGCGGGCCCAGGAAGAGTTCTGCGAGTCTGCGTTAGCCGGTGAAACCGGCCGATCCAATGAGCGGCTGCCACCAACGCACCGCAACGGTGCAATTTGCCCACACCCAGCGCACCGGGCAGGTACTCGAGAGCCAGCCATGCCTGGCCCGACTTTGGATCTATCTGGCCCCCGTAGCAAACCGGCGCCGATACTCCGATCGGCTGGAGGACCTCACGGTATACAGCCAGTTCATAAGCCGGCCCGCCACGGTGGCCGAACCCCGTATAGTCGATGCCCGCCGAGTATTTACAAAATACGTCCGTCTTCTTGTTGCCAGGCAGGCGGCAGCTGACGACTTCGCAAGGAAAGGTGGTGGAGTATGGAGACAACGTTCGCTTCAGGACTTTCAGCCCGCCCTGTCCATTCGTGTTGAAGGCCGCGGCGAGACCGGCTTCGAGGCGCGGCGTATCGGGCAATTGCCAGCAGGAGGTAGCCATCGCTCAAAACTCCAGGGCGGACGCAGTCTGTGCATCCTCAAGTCTGACGCTCATGCGCCGTACGCCTCGGGGAGGCCAGCCTCCGATAAGGCTTGCGGAAGCCCACTCGAAGGCAGCGATATGTCGGAGGATTTTGCCGACCGCCGTCCAGCCGCGGGTTGTCTCAAGGCTCCATGAAACGCCGTACCTGAGCGCTTCCGCTCGATAAGTGATCAGGTCCGAACATTCTCCCATGTCCGCCGCCGGCGGCCCCCAGCCCGCCGTTTCCCAATCGATCGGAAAGACCTCTAAAGTTCCGGTGGCCTGACGGACAAGGATATTTTTCGGCGCGAAGTCGCCGTGAACCAGCGTGCGTGGCCCGCCGCCTACCAGCGCCTCCAGTTTGTCCCAACGGGCCTCCACATGATCAAACCATTCAACTACCGACTGCAGCATGGCACGGTCCTCAGCTTCGAGCACCAGCACACTCAGACTCTTGAGGATTCTCTGGCGGCCGATGCATAGCTTTTTGAGGTACATGCTCAGACCGGTCTCAGGCAGAGAAAGGTCTTCAAGGTGCCCCGCCAGGCAGGCGTGCAGAGCCGCCAACCAGGCGCTCATGGCACGCAGGTGCGCTGGGTCCTCCAGCGAACACTTCACGGGTCCGGCGTCTTCGAGAAAGATCCAGGCCTTGCCAGCAGTCCGCATCGGCAAACAGCCATAGAACACCAGAGCCGGCTTTGGCACCAGCGGCAGCAACCGTGTGCAAATGATCCGCGTCGTCTCTGCGTCATGACTCGAGCATAGCTTCGCGATCACCGAATCTTCGTCCTCTTTCATTCCGGCGAGCCGGTAGACTACGGAGTGGCCCTGGTTGAGCCGGGTGATTCGATGGGGCACCGCGTCGGCTCCAGTCAGCTGCCTCCAGGCCACAACGGCCGGATGCTTGGCCAGATTCGCAATCGGAATATCGACGGGAATACGGTCAGCCACGGCGAACACCCCCTGGCAATGCCACGGTACTGGCCGTGGAATCGAGAGCGCCTGGGCTAGCGTTTTGCTGGGTTGTCCTCACGGCGCTGACCAGCCGTCCATGTTCAATTTCCAGCCGAATGTCACAATGCTCCAACGTGCTCATCCGGTGAGCAATCAGGAAGGTCGTGCGGCCCTGCATGAGGCGCTCGGTGGCCATCATGATCGCCCTCTCGGTTCTCATGTCAACGGAACTGGTGGGTTCATCAAGCAGAAGGACCGGCGCGTCCTTCAGAAACGCCCGGGCTACCGCGATGCGTTGGCGTTCCCCGCCGGAGAGGCGCATCCCGCGTTCGCCGACCACTGTTTGGTAGCCGTTGGCCAGTCGGACAATGAAATCGTGAGCGTCGGCCAACTTCGCGGCGCGAACAATCTCTTCTTCCGTGGCTTCGGGGCGGGCATAGGCGATGTTCTCGGCGATGCTGGTAGAGAACAGTACCGGCTCCTGCAGAACAATAGCGAATTGGTTCCGCAGGTCGGCCAGCCGGTAATCTCGCAGATCCGATCCGTCTAACAAAATCGCGCCGCTGGTTGGATCGTAAAGGCGAGTCAGCAAGCTGAGCAGTGTGGTTTTTCCAGCACCGGTTCGGCCCGAGATGCCGACGCGCGCGCCAGCTGGAACTTCGAAAGACATGTCGTGCAGAACCGGATGACCTTCGTCATATGAGAAAGAAACATTCTGGAAAGTGATCGAGCCCGAAGCGCGTCTCAAAGAGAGCGCGTTCGGTTTCTCGGGCACGTCACTCTCCTGGTCCAGAACCGAAAAGACGCGCTCTGCACCCACCAGGTGGCCCTGCAAAGAAGCCGCCTTCCGGCCGATCGTTTTTAATGGCGAGTACAACTGGCCCAGGTAGCTCATCACCAGCAGCAGGCTTCCCAATGTCAACTCACCAGCCTGAACGTGGCGCATGCCGATCCAGAGAACCGCAGCCGTCCCTGCGGCCGTGACGAGGCCAATGACCAAGCTATACGCGCCGCCGATAAACTCCAGCTTGATGCGCGCCCACATTCCTGCGGTGCCCTGGCGCATGTAGCGATTTTCTTCGTGCTGCTCTCTGCCGAAGGCCTTGACGACGCGCAGCGCCGACAGAACTTCTTGCACCACCGCCATGGCCGAGCTCTCAATCTGTTTGACTTGTTTCGAGCGTTCACGAAAAATCGGGCGATATTTTTGGGAAAGCAAAAACAGGAAAGGCGCTACCGCCATCGCAACCAGGGCCAGCTCCTTGTCGATCCGGAAGGTGACGTAGAACATTGCCGCCAGCGTGAAGATCGAAGTCACAAAAGGAGGTAAGCCGTCCAGGCAGATGTACTGGAGCGTCAGCGTGTCATTTTGAATGCGATACACCGAATCGGCGGTTCCCTTGGCGTCGTGGTACTGCAGCGACATACGCTGGAGGTGCGCAAAAACACGCGTGCGGAAATTCAGGACTAACTGTTCTGCCGTGTAGGAGCGAAGAAAAGTACTGGCCAGGCCCAACAGACCACCGAGCGCGGCGACTCCTACCATCAGGAAAGCTGCCAGAAGCAAAATGCGGGACGGTGAACCTGCTACGTTTGCCGGCAAAACGCGATCCAGAACGCCGGGAAGAGGATGGGACCCGATTCCGCTGTCGACCGCGATTTTCAGGGGCAGAGGCGCGACTAGTCCGAGAGGACCGTCTAACAAGCTCAGGAGAAAGATGCCGGCAATATGCAACCTGTAAGGCCGCGCCTGCAAAAACAGCCTCCGGTAAATTGTCATATCGGAACGCCACGTCTGCATCAGAACCTCACGGTGGCCGACATTTGTATCCGCCGCGCCGGAGCGGCGGAAATCGGATTGGCAAAGAACGGCGAGCTCAGATTTCCGACGAAGCCTGTGTAGTTTACGCGGTTCAACAGGTTGAATAGATCCACTGACGTGTTCAGCCGCAGTCCATTCTTGTCGGAACGATGCGCCAGGAACTCCCGCGACCAGCGCAGGTCGAGCGTCGCGGCACCCGTCCCTTGCAGGCTGTTTCTGGGAATACCGACCGGACGAACGTTGGTCATGCCGTCGTGATAGCTGTCCAAGCCGGTCGTCATGGTATAAGGTTTCCCGGAATTCGCGGAAAAGATCATACCGAATTTGAAAAACCTGCCCGCGCTGAGCGTCCCGTAGAGGTACACGTAATGGCGTACGTCGGAGGATGCGCGTGACCATTCACCCCGTAGATCCCAGTTGTTTGCAGGAAATGAGGCGATCCCGTCCGTGTCGTTCATGGCGCGGCTCAGTTCATACATCACCATGCCACTGAAGAAGCGGCTCAGGTTGCCCCGAAGCGCCGTCTGAAGCGCATGGTTCCGCGATCCGCCAGAAGATTCAAACTGACGCAACTGCGCGATGGACGGGTCCGGCCGCGAAACGTAGAGCGGCGGTAACGGTGCATTGACGTCCCGCGACCGGTAGAGATGCACGCCTCGCGTCGCCGTGTACGTTGCGGTCAACGTGAGCGATTTGCGTAGCGCGCGGTCCATGCCCAGGCTGTACTGAAGCGTGTACGGCGACCGCAGACCGGGGCTGAATCGCGCAAGATCCGGAGAGAGGCTTTCAACCGAAATGGCACCAGGGAGCGGATCCGGGTAACCGGGGTTCAGCAACTGGACCCGATGCAGCCGGCTGCCACCCAGTAGAAGCGTGGCAGCGATCTCTGCCGTAGGAACGGCGTCATAGAAGAATCCGGCCCCACCGCGGAGCACCGTCTTCAGGGTTTTGCCCAGCCCGTACGCGAAGGACAACCGCGGTGCGAAGTTGTGATAACCGGATCCATAGTTTTGCCATTCATAGCGAACGCCGGCTGCCATCGACAGGCCATGGCCGACCTTGACCTCGTCCTGGACGAAGCCGGCCACTTGCTTCTGCCAGAACACAAGATGTCCGTCGCCGGCCTGCCGCACAAATGAAAACGGCTTGTGCCGCGCGTAATCGTCGAGCGAAGCGAAGTAGAAGGTGCCGTCAAAATTCGATCGATCGCTTGAACCAATTCTGCTGAACGCGGGAAGATTGACTCCGGCTTTCACAAGATGACGGGAGTGGGACCAGGAGACGGTATCATTGAATTCCAGCCGCCCCTCCGTCTCGCCCTTGTCCACCTGCCCGCCACCGCTGGTAAACGCATCCGTCACGACGATTTTCGAAATGCCGGGAAGCTGGCTCGTGGTCGCCGAATCTTCCGCCTTCAGGCGCACGAAGAATTCATTCAACAACCTGGGGCTCATCACCGCCCGGTAGCTCAAGTAGAGCTGATGATACCGGCTGCCTGATTTGGTAGCTGTCTCCGGAAGCACGAATCCTCCGGTGCCTTCTCCTTTGTCCGACCAGTCGAAATCCGTGTAGCGGAAGGACAACGCGTTCTCGTGAATGCGCCGGGTGAACTGGGCCGACAGGTATGTGCTGGTTTGGGTTCGAGCGGTATTCTCCTGGATCGGACCCCCGAGGCCGAAGGCATAGACAATCGGCTCCAGCCCGTCCTGTGTGCGGCTGGCAGTAAGCGAAAAGGTGTTCTTGTCGCCTTTCAGAAGAGGTCCCGATAAGTTCGCCTCCAGATGGCGCCGCCGTTGCTGTGGCCGCTCCACAGCAAAAGCATTCCGGGCGTCGAGCCGGAAATCTCGCAGTCCAAAATCAACCTCCCCGTGGTACTTCGACGAACCCGTCTTGGTGATGATCTCGATCCGCCCCCGTCCCGGACGCGCGAACTCGGCAGAGTACGGATTGTTGTTGATTCGGACTTCCTGGATTTCAGAAGGGCGAAGGTTGTGCTCGGAGCTCGGCAATCCGTCAATGACGACGGTTGGACCTCCCGACCCGACGGACGCCGGGTCTAGCAATCGCGCCAGCGCGCCCACCACATCCCCGTCGAGCACCGGCAGATTTTCCAGGTCTTCGGGACGAAGGCGTATCACGTCGAGGTTTTCGCTGGGGTTCGTATTGATTTGCGATCCCTCGCTATCAACTTTGACCGTCTCTTGCACGTCTGCGATTGCCAACGCCAATCGCAAGGGCTCTGGGGCGGTGTTCCTTACGGTCATGCGGACCCTTCCCGTTTTGAACCCGGTATATTCAGCCCGCAGTTCGTAGCGTCCCGGCGCAACGGAATCAAAACGGAACTCACCTTTGGCATCGGTGGTGGTGCGGAGAACATCCTCCTTTCCGGCAGTCAAAGTGACGGACGCACCATACAGGATGGCGTTGCTCGGATCAAAGACCGTGCCGGAAACGATTACCGTTGTCTGCCCAAAGCAGACTCCTGCGAGCAACGTCCCAAGTGCTGCCCAGATCACCGCTCGCTGAATCGGACGGCTTCCGTCCTGGGCATTGACAACACCTGGGGGAAAAGCAACCGCTGGGTTGCATGGTTCCGAAGCCATCAGTCATCTCCCCCGGTCGGTGCAACGCCATCGGCGGCGGTGCTTTGTTGCAGCCGGTTGACATGGAGACCGGCGCCAAAGTTTGGCGGCTGCTCCCATTGGACTCGAGGCGGCGAAAAGTCCTTTTGTTCGGCGCCCTCTAAACTGCGCCGGGCGTGCAATTGCCGAAGGGCGGAATCTGCCGCTGCCATCGCGGCCCCACACTGCTGGACAACGTGGAAGGCCAGAAAAGCTGCGGTTGATCCCAAAAATGCGGCCGCGGAAATGGCATGACTCAACTCGGCGTCGATGGCCCCAACGGCGAACAGCACCAGCAACGTCAGCACAAACGGCGCCGGCCGCGGCCAGCACCGAAAGCGGACGAGTTGCCTGCCCGCCCCGTGCTCTTCAACGGCCATGCGGAGCCGGCAGGACCCGGAGATGCCACCCGGTACTTCGAGATCCCACCGGTCGAAATCTCCCCCACGCAGCGGAGGCCCGCCTGCCGGCCGGACCGCCTCCTCCACTGCCTCGAGCCAGCGTGTGGGAGCCTGCCATGCTTCGCTCCAGATCTGATACTGCTTTAGGCGCGGCGCGCAGAAACCGGCGGCGCGCTTTCGCCATGGAGAAAGCCCGTGCTGCACTCGTCCCCAAAGACGCGCGATCGGCTGCAAGATATACAGAGTCGCCGTGAACAGACGCAAGGCCAGGCGCTCGGTGGCGGATTGCACTGCGGGGAAAGTGGCTCGAGCGACGCTCCTCCAAGCCTGGACCACTGGAACGGATAGCGCGAGGAGGAACAGAAGCGCGGCCAGCCGGAGCCGCTCGTAGTCCTGGCACAGCACTGTTGTCAGGCCCAGAAACAGCACAATCAAATACCATTCCGGCATGAGCAGCACAGAAAGTACGGTATGGGATTCCCTTTGATACAAACTCTGAAATGGCGCCGCGCCCCAGGTTCCGTGGTAGATCCTGCTTACCTGGGCCAACCCGTGAACCAGGCCTCTTCCGTAAATCCGCCCAGTCCAACTCAAATGGCCGGCTGAGTTATACTTTTCCGGCCACTTCCTTTGCAGTAGCGCCTCCGCGCGCCCATATCCCTTCTGCTGTTTCCAATAAGCTCGAACCGAGTTACGCCGGTGATGCCATACCACGGCCGCGGGATGAAAGCCCAGCGTTCCGCCTTGCTTCTGGAGCCCCCAGCAGAGGTCGACATCATCGCCGGCCACCCGAAACTTCGGATCGAATCCGCCGATCGCCTGCAGCGCCGCCTTCCGGAAAGCCATGTTGCAGCCGGGAATATGCTCAGCCGTGTCATCGGAGAGCAAAACGTGCACAGGTCCTCCTGGCGCGTTCGCCACACAATCCGCGATTCTTCCGTCGCCGGGCGGCGCAATATTGGGCCCGCCAATTCCCACGTGAGTCGTCTTCAAGAAAGAATCGGCCAGGTAGGTCAGCCAATCCGGATCCGGATACGCGTCGTCATCCAAATAGGCGACGATCTCGCCCCCTGCCGCGTCCATTCCGAGATTACGGGCGGCGCTCAAACCCTGGTTTGGCGTGCGGATTATCCGGAATCCGTATGGCGCCACGATCGGCTCCAAGGGTGGCGACGAACCATCGTCAACGAGAATCACTTCGAAATTTCGATATCGAAGTTTCGATATGCCATCGAGACACTCCCCCAGGGTCCGATGCCCATTGTAGCTGCAAACCACAACGGTAATGCTCGGCCAGTCCCGTGCGGCGCGGAACGTAGCCTCGGTAAACACTCGGTGAACAGTCTCCAGCGCGACCTTTTCTGTCCGATCCCGCCGCGTGAGGCCAAAGTCCCAATCCTCAATATCGAAGCCGCCTCGATACCATTCGTCTGTCCACCCGAATACAAATACTCCTGCGCCACCACTGGTGAAGGCCGTCCGGATCAGCCAATCCAAGGATTGGGCTTGCCGCTCTTCCCCATTGCGCCTGCTGTCCAGACCAATCTCGGATAGGATCAGCGGGCGTTCAGCCGCCAGATTCTGGAGTCGCGCAAGGTATCGTTCCCAGGAATTCTGTGACTCCAAATACACGTTAAAGCAGACTAAGTCGAGGAATGGGAGCGCAAGGTACTCCGTTGTGGGATAGTTTACGTACGTAACCAGCGCGTTGGGATCCTCACTTTTTACTAGCCGGTATAGCCGTTCCAGAAACTTCTCGATTCGGCGATGACCATACCAGCGCACGATGGTATTGGGAATTTCGTTGCCGATCGCAAAACATAAGATCGCGGGGTGAGCTGCACATGACCTCACGGCTGAGCGCAAACGCTCTTCGATGGCACATACCCGTGCCCGATCGTCCAAAAATGTGATGTGCTGCTCCCACGGGATGCCGACCATCACCCATAAGCTATGCTGAAGAGCTAAGTCGAGCAGCCAGACGGGCGGTACGGTGTAAGTTCGAATGGCATTGATGCCTTTTGACGCCATTTTCGCGAAATCGCGGGCAGCTCTGACGGGGTGGAATTCATTACGGGCTTCATCAGGACGGAATGTTCCGTATGTGACGCCACAGATACGAAGTTTTTCGTCTCCCGAGAACAGGAACCTGCCGCGGACCTGTGGTCGTTTGCGCCTAGCCCGCCCCGAAGCCATGGCCGGGACCGGCTCCCTCAGCTGCGATCTCCTTCGCATGCTGGTGCGACCTCCTTCGCAATACTCAACAACATTCTTAGAGTCAATTTAAGGGTGTGAGTCCGAGCGTTATTACAGAACGATTACAAAAACAGAAACGCAAGATTACATCGAACAACTCGAATTCATTTGTTGGCAATTGGCTTACTTCAATTGGGCTATTCCACTTGACTGAACTTGCTCCGTGGCCCTGCGGTTCCCCATCTTCACCGGTACGATGGGCTCATAAGATTCCAAACAACCGCTCGCTGGCAGTCTCTGTGAGGGAGGCAGTCATTGTCGGTTAGGGAGAACCTAAACGGGCACGATGCAGGAAATGGCGGATACAGCCAAGGGGATACCTACGGATCGATAGTGGCTTCTTAATCCGAGAGATGGTTCACCGGATCGCGTCCGTATTCGGCTACTCATCGCCAAAATGCGCGCCGCTTATGAGCTTTCCGATGACGCCGGAACGAGTCGTGACACTCATCTTGAGCATGATAAGCCGTAAGAAAGTCTTGACGGTGTTCGGGCTGATGTTCATTCGTTGCGCGATTTCTTTACTAGTGAGCCCATCTGCGAGATGCTGCACTGCTTCGATTTCGCGGCCGGTAAGTTGAAATCGCGCTGCCAGGGCGGGGAGCGCCCAGCGTTCACGTTCAACAGTGAGTGCAATAGCCGGCTTGGAACCGCTATCGGCTTCGGATTCCAAAACAAAAGTCCGGCACAGATAGCGCCTTTTGCCCGACACAAAATACGTTGTAATCGGGAAATCATTAGTGCCTGGCTTCTTCCCGACGATCGAAAGGATCGACTCCAAGAATTCAGCGTTAGGTGCCGGCGGTGGTTGATTTGGATAGGCAAATAAGCGAAGGGCCTCGGAGTTGCAGTAGACTGGCTTCAAAGACGAATCCAAAAGGATGAGTCCCACCGTGGCGGCGTTTGTTCCTTTCGCGCGTGCCCAGTTGGGCGCTACCGAGACTTTAGTCATCGGCCTAGGAAAATAGCTGACAGCCGTTGGGAAGACATAAGGTTTACCTCCTGCGAACTTCATGCCAAGCTGGATTTCATTGTCAGCGAGGTCAAAACACGCCAGCATCAATTAACAACATCGATTTCACACCGACAACCCCAGCATTGCAAGAAATAAATCCTGGGCCCGCCCATATTCCTAAATCCTAGGCCTAAATCTGACGTGCCCGGCTTTTTTTGCTCGTTGCAGCACGATCAATTGATGTCGGAGGGCGATTATCTCGGCTTGCATCGCAGCGTGGCTTCGAGCACCGGCGAGAAGGGAGGTCAGCGGCATTAATATAAGGTCGAACACGGCGGGAAGAGGCTAACAGTCAAGACCTGCAACTTCCCGGCCGGTTTCGGCCGCTTCGATAGGCAGGCCTATTTGTCGAGGCCGGACTACTTTTAAGACCAATCGGTCTTGGTTTAAGACCGATTGGTCTTAAATCCGAGCGCTGCCATCATCTTCCCGCAACGTAACTCCTTGAAATCCCTCACAGACCTCCAATTCTGACACTCGGAGACCCGAGTGCCTTTACGCGGGACAAGAAAGGAGGACGACATGGTCCAGAAGAACAGAAGCGCAATCACGGGAAGGTTCGTGACGGCTTCGTATGCGAAGAAACATCCCGGTACGACAGTCACGGAGTCCCAAAACCGCGACAGACGGCCCCAAAGCCGGATCACACCGTCCGTGAGACTCCCCAGGTCATCAAAAAGGGAGAACGGCCGGTCAAGTTGGAAGGTCCGCTCACGAAAAAGGTCCGTCACGCGGTCATCTAGCAAGGCACGCCGCTCAGGTTGGCTGTCACGATCACCGCAGAGTTAGACACGATGGCCACAGAGCAACGCACGATGACCAAAAAGCAACGCGCGATGGTCACAGAGCGACGCACGATGCCGAAAAAGTTTGCTCCGACGATCATCGAGCATCGAAGGGAATCGAAAAAGTGATCAAGGACGGTCAAAAAGTCAACGAACGAACCAGGAGAGTAAATTTATGACAAAAGGAACGTTCCAAATCATCGAAATGCTTGGCCGAGTCGTCGCTTTCGGTCAAGCTCGCGAAGACAAATTCCCGAAGAAATCGCTGGCCGGTTACACGCTGGCCGCGATTGAAGCCTCGATCGCGAAAGCGTACGAGTTTGCCGCGCGGCAGGATCAACGCGGCATGCGGCTTCGTACGAACGAGAGAAAAACTGCACGCGATGCTTTAGTCGCGCAGCTCGAGGCAATCCACGAGACGTCGGTGGCGGTAGGGATCGATCAACCCGGCACGGATGTGTTCTTCCGGATGCCCGGTTACCCCCGTCGCGACCGCGCGCTCATTCAAGCCGGCGAGGCGTTTGCAAGGCATGCCGAACCGCTGAAGCAAGCTTTCGTCGACCATAGCCTTCCAGAAGGCTTCATCGGCAGATTGAATGAAGCTGTCGAGAACTTGCGGCAGGCTATTAACAACCAGACCGTCGCGAGAACCGCTCTTTCAGGCGCTTCTACTCAGCTGTCAGAAACGCTCGATGATGCTCTGACGGATTTGCAACGTATCGATTCGATCGTGAATAACACCTTGCGTGACGATCCGGGAGCCCTGGCCGAGTGGCAGGTTGCACGCCACGTGACCAAGGCCCGTGTGTCCAAGGCCGCCGCAAAAAAGCCGGCCCCACCGCCGGTACATCCCGTACTGCCGGTTCATCCAACCGAAGGCGGGCAACCGCGGGCGTAAATTACCCGCGAAGTACGAACTGTAGCGGCGGTCTATGACCGCCGACAGTACAGCAATTGTGGGAGCGTCGGCGGTCATAGACCGCCGCTACAGTTTGAGAGGAGTGCTATGCCAGTCAAACGCACAATCCAACAACTGCTTCAACAAGCCATCGTTCATGGTTCTCGTTCGACGGTGCTGCGGCCCCTCGGCTGGCTTGTTGGCATCCTGGCGACACTTGTTCTTGCAGCGATCCGGTTTCAAGCGGCAACCTGGATTTGCGTGCTCATCGCGGCTACCCATGGATTCGGAGTGTTACTTTACCTGGGTGCCTTCGTTTACTGTCTCCTGACCGACAAGGAAGCTCTTCGGTCCGAGAGGTATTGCCTCCAAAAACTGGCTATCGAGAAGCAGCTCGTGCAAGATGCTCTTTTCGGGCCGCAAGATCCTGTATAATGCCCGGCAATTTCCAGCAATTTTGGACATTTCTTTTCGCGTGAGGCGGACGTGCAACGCTTTGAGTTACATCGAGAACTCGGAAGTGGGGCAAGCGGGACCGTATTCGAGGCGAGAGATCGGGTTAGCGGCGACACCGTTGCGGTGAAGCAACTCTTTCCCGGTGCCGTGGTTCCACAGCGCGAAGTCTTGCTGGCCCGCAAGATCTCCCATCCCAATGTCTGCCGTGTCCACGATTTCTATGAAGAGGATGGCGAGAAACTCATTTCGATGGAGTACGTGGACGGCGAAACCCTGAAATCTTTGATGGAGCGTTCGGGTGCTCTGCCGATCGACCGGTGCCTGCACATCGTGCGGCAGATCCTGAATGGCCTCGAGGCTGCGCATCAACTGAAGATCATTCATCGCGATCTGCAACCGAAGAACATCATGATCCTCGGCGACGACCGGGTGAAGATCATGGACTTCGGCAATGCGCGAATCGTCGATGTCTCACCTGATCTGACCGGAAGTAATGTCGCAGGAACCCCCAGGTACGTCGCTCCGGAACAGGCGATTGGTCAGGTGACCGATCAACGCACCGATCTCTATTCTCTCGGCGCTGTTTTTTACCAAATGATCACCGGAAAGAAGATGGGGCGCGTCCAGCCGGCGTACGTTCCCGGCGCTCCCGGATATGTCGAAGCAGCGATTCTTCGGTGTCTGGATATGGACCCGTCGAGAAGATTCGCTTCCATTTCAGAACTGCGTGATGCTCTGGCCGGGCCGCGACTATATCGCCCCGTCTCTCCGTATGCCGCCATGCTTGCTGCTTTTCTCGCGATTGTGGTTGGCGTATGG
>Ga0137409_10000976_pt1 | contig 31055 bp, 31 predicted proteins | sample CZODoug1_16funga_FD_122059 | JGI IMG/M metagenome (GOLD analysis project Ga0137409, IMG submission 122059) | Vadose zone soil fungal communities from Angelo Coast Range Reserve, California, USA - CZODoug1_16fungal (Hybrid Assembly) | ecosystem: Environmental > Terrestrial > Soil > Vadose zone... | reverse complement strand
GCCGACGACGTCGCCTATGCCGTCATCCCGCCCGTCCGGGCCATCAACGTCCTGCTCGTGAGCCCCGGCAACCTCTTCCTCGAGAAGGAGCTGTCGACCGATCCCCAAGTCAAGCTCGAGGTGCGCAAGCCCGACGCCTACCAGGGCGGCATGGAGACCTTCGACGTGGTGGTCCTCGACGGCGTCAGCCCCCCGAAGCTCGGACCGGGCCGCTTCGTCCTCGTCAACACTGCGCCGCCCGACGTGCCCATCGAGGTGCTGGGACGCATCGAGGCGCCCGTGATCATGGACTGGGACCGGAAGCATCCGATCATGCGCCAGGTGGACTTCGCCAAGATCGCCATTCAGGACGCCATGCGCGTGCGGCCCCTGGCCGCGGGAAAGATCCTCGTGGAGGCCGTGGGAGGTCCCCTCGTCTACCTCCTTGAGGAGCCGAACCGGAAGGCCGTCTTCTTCGGCTTCGACCTCTTCCAGTCCGACTTGCCGCTCCGCGTGGCCTTCCCGCTCATGATGTCCAAGTCTCTCCGCTGGCTGCATCCGGCGGGCCTGGACCAATCCAGTCTGTCCCTGCAGACCGGCCAGTCCATCCAGCTGCCCGTCGAGCACGGCGTGAACACGGCCACGGTGACCACGCCGGGAGGCCGGAGCGTGCGCGCGCAGGTGACCCGGGGCGCCATCAGTTACACGGAGACCGACGAGGTCGGTGTCTACACGGTGTCGACGCCGCGCGGGGAGACCAAGGTCGCCGTCAATCTCTTCAATCCCGACGAGTCGGAGCTGGCGCCCAAGCCGCTGCCCGCCTTCGTCGAGGGCGCGCGCGCCGAGACCGCGCCCGTTCCCGTGCAGCGCGAGCTCTGGCAGTTCCTCGTCCTCCTCGCCCTCGTCCTCCTGACCATCGAGGGCGCCCTGTATTGGCGGCGGCAGACGGCGGGCCGGTACGGGCTGCCCTTCAACGACGGCGACCGCTGGGCGCTCGGCCTCCGGTGTGTGCTCCTCATCCTGCTCGCCACGGCCCTGGTCAGGCCCATGCTCCCGCGCGGCGTCGACCGGCTCAACGTCATCTATCTTCTCGACGTCTCCGACAGCGTGAGCCTGGCCGCGCGCGAGAGCGCGTTCCGCTTCGCCGCCCAGTCCGCGGGGGCGGCGCGGCCGGGTGACCAGTCGGGGGTCATCGTCTTCGGCGAGGAGGCGGTGGTCGATCAGGCCCTCAAGCCCGGCAACAAGATCGATCGTCCGCAGGCGACCGTGGGCGGGCGGGCGACGAACCTCGCGCAGGCGCTCCAGCTGGCCCTCGCCACGGTGCCTCCCGGCCACGCCAACCGCTTCGTGCTCCTCTCCGACGGGCGGCAGAACGTGGGCAATGCCCTCGCTGTCGCCCAGGCGGCCAAGGATGCCGGGGCCGACATCTGGTACGTGCCCGCGCCGCTCACCTTCAAGCAGGAGGTTGTGGTCGAGTCCATGCTCCTGCCCCAGGAGGTGAAGTTCGGCGAGCCCTTCAAGGCCAAGGTGGTCGCGTGGAGCCAGGCGGAGACGCAGGGACGGCTCTCTCTGTTCCGGAACGGTGAGTTCCTGGGCTCGCAGGTCGTCAAGCTCAACGCCGGCAAGAACGTCTTCTCCTACCGGCAGTCGCTCGAGCAGAGCGGCATCCACGTCTTCCAGGCCGCCATCGACGTGGAGGGCGACATCATCGAGGAAAACAATCGCGCGGTGGGCACGGTGGTGGTGCGCGGCCGGCCCCAGGTGCTCCTCGTGGAGAAGGACCGCAGCCAGGCCCAGGCCCTGACCGCGGCCCTGCGCGCCCAGCATGTGGACGTGGATCTCGTGGAGGCGGAGCGCATCCCCAAGGACGCGCAAGGGCTCCAGAAGTACGACGGGGTCATCCTGTCCAACGTGTCGTCGCTCAAGATGACCAAGAAGCAGATGGAGAACATCCGCGACTACGTCCGCGAGCAGGGGGGCGGGCTCATCATGGTGGGGGGCGAGGAGAGCTTCGGCCTGGGCGGCTACTACCGGACGCCCATCGAGGAAGCCTTGCCCGTGACCATGGAGGTCAAGCAGAAGATCGAGATCCCGAGCCTGGCCGTGGTGCTCTCCATCGACCGGTCGGGCTCCATGGCCATGACCACCGACGACAAGGCGACCAAGCTCGACATCGCCAAGGAAGCCTCCCATCTCGTGGTCGACCTTCTCGACGACCGCAACGAAGTCGGGGTCATGAGCTGGGATACCGAGTTCGTGTGGGACTCAGCAATGCGGCCCGCGCGCGACAAGCAGGCGATTCACCACGCCATCGCCACCATCAAGGCAGGCGGCGGCACCGACGGCTACCCCGCCCTCAAGGAGGCGTATCAGGTTCTCTTCGACCGGCCGGCCCTGCTCAAGCACGTCATCTTCCTGTCCGACGGGCAGATGACCCGTGGCGACTTCGCGGGCCTGATCCGGCGCATGGCCAAGGACAAGATCACGGTGTCGACGGTGGCCATCGGCAAGGACGCCGACATCCAGCTCATGGTGGACATCGCCAAGTGGGGGCGCGGGCGCTTCTACTACACGGACGAGGGTGCGACCGTCCCGCGCATCTTCACGCTCGAGACCCAGCTTGCCTCCAAGGCCTCGCTGGTGGAGCAGCCGTTCAAGCCCACCGTCGCCCAGCCGGGGCACGAGGCCATCCAGGACATCGACTGGAAGGAAGCGCCGCCCCTCGGCGGCTATGTCGCCACCACCCTCAAGGGCAACGGCGAGATGGTGCTGATGACGCATCAGGAGGATCCGCTCCTCGCCACCTGGCGCTACGGGCTCGGGCGGTCCGCCGCGTTCACCTCAGACGCCAAGGGCAAGTGGGCCGTGCTCTGGCTGCGCTGGGGCGGGTTCAACAAATTCTGGGCCCAGATCACGCGCTGGACCCTGCGGACGGGCTCGCGCAGCGACACGGTGGCAAGCGTGTCACGGGTGGACGAGGACGGCGAAGTCGTCGTCGACGCCATCGACTCGAAGGGTGAGTTCGTCAACTTCCTCGACTCCCAGGTCGGCGTGGTCGCTCCGGACAAGTACCGCACCGTGGTCGAGCTCGAGCAGATCGCGCCGGGCCGCTATCGGGGGCGTTTCCGGGCGGCCCAGGAGGGGGTCTACCTGGTCGGCATGGCGCAGCGTCGCGGCGACCAGATGGTGGGCTCGCAGCTGGCGGGCCTGGTGGTACCCTATGCGCAGGAGTTCCGAGACTTGGGAGTGGACGAGTCGTTCCTGCGGGAGATCTCGGAAGTGACGGGTGGAGGAGCCGTCGCCCAGCCGCGTGACGTCTTTCTGCAGAACCGGCGCAAGTCTCGGCTGTGGATCGACCTCTGGCCGTGGCTGGTCGGATTGTCGGCGGTCCTGCTGATCCCCGAGATCGCGCTGCGGCGTATCGGCCCCGGCGCTCTCGGTCGCATGGTGGCGCGGATACGCGCCCTGCGTCTCACCCAGGGAGGGCCCGGACGTGAACCTACTCAGTAGCCGCGTGTCGAAGAGTAGCCGCGTGTCGAAGAGAGGTATCTCGCGGGCCCGCGCCGCCGTCACCCGTCTCGCCTGGCTCTGGATGGCCTGCTTGCTCGTCTCCATGGCGACGCCCGCGTGGGCCCAGACGCCGGCGGCGGCCGCTACCAAGGTCCGCAACGTGCTGATCCTTCCCTTCGCCACCCCGGACCTTCCGCGCGAGGAGCAGTGGATGGGCGAGGCGGCCGCCCAGTCGATCATGAGCGGCTTCCGGCAGATCCCGGGCATCATCCAGATCGAGCGGTCGCGCCTGCAGGCCTTGACCCAGCCCGAAGCCTGGGACGAGCAGGCGGCCATCACCGCCGCGCGCGTGCTCCGCGCCGACGTTGCCTTCTTCGGCGAGATACGGCGGACGGCGGGAGACGCGACGCTCCAGGCCCGCTGGGTCGAGGTCCGCGGCGAGCGCGTGGAGCGCGGGACCCTCGACCCGATCGCCGTGCCGGACGGGGCACTCCTCGAGAAGCTGCGCCAGCTCCCCGTGGCCTATGCGCGCTCGCTCAAGATTCCGCTCACCGATGTCGAGGCGGCGCGCATGCAGAAGTGGGCGGCGCCCACGACCTCGCTCAAGGCCTGGGAGGCGTACGTCCGTGGCCGCGCCGCGGCCGTCCGCGGCACCCAGGACGCCAACGAGGCGGCGGTGGAACACCTCTCTCGCGCCATCGAGGCCGACGCGCAGTTCGTCCTCGCCCAGTACGCGCTCGGCTCGGTGCATCAGGCCCTCGGCAACCGGTGGAAGGCGGCCGCGCAGTTCCGCGCCTCGACGCAGCTCGATTCGAGCTTCCCGGAGCCGTACAAGTCCCTGGGCGATCTGTTTCTCACCGCGCCGCGCCGGCTCTTCGATCAGGCCGAGGAGGCCTACGTCAAGGCCATCGACCTCCGGCCGTTCTATGCCGAGGCCTACGTGGGGCTCGGTGATGCCAAGGCCGCGAAGGGCGACGTCAACGGCGCCATCGGCGCATACCAGAAGGCGCTCATCCACAACCCGCTCTCCGCTCAGGTGCACGCGAGCCTCGGCAAGATCTACTACGCGGAGAAGGGGCTCTACTACGAGTCGGTGCAAGCCTACAAGAAGGCCGTCGACCTCGATCCGCTCAACACCGAGGCCCGGATGGGGCTGGCCGAGGTCTACGAGGACAAGGGCCTCTATCCCGAGGCCATCGCGGAGTACAAGAAGGTCGTGGAGCTGGCTCCCACGAACACGGGCGCGCTCTACAACCTCGCCCTCGTCTACGAGCGGACGGACCCGCGGGAGGCCATCGCGCTCTGGGAGCGCTACATCCAGCTTGCGGGACCGCTGCCCACGGAGAAGGACTGGGTGGACGTGGCCAAGCTCCACCTGCGCAAGCTCAAGAACCAGTTCGAGAAAGACAAGTAGCAGGCCGCTGAAAGGGCCCCTCTTCACCGATGAGCGCTCGCGCGAAGATACCCATCTGCTCGACCAAGGTGACCCGCCTCCACGCGACAAGGTGACGGCGCCCTCGACCGCAGGCTCAGCGTACAGTGAGCACGCCCAAACCTTGACTTGCCTGGCCCGCTTTCCTACTCTGGGCTAGAGCATGAGCGATCTTCGGAAAGACCCCACCCGGGGCCAGTGGGTGCTGGTGAGACCCGCGGGCGCGGTGGCCCCTGCGAGCGACGATTGCCCGTTCTGTCCCGGCAACGAATCCCGCACGCCGGCCGAGATCGCCGCCTATCGCAAGGACGGCTCCTCGCCCGATGGTCCGGGCTGGAGCGTGCGGGTCGTCCCCGAGATCGACCCGTACTTCAGCGTGGAGCGCAAGGTCGGTCGCGAAGGCGTAGGGCTCTACGACAAGGTGCCGCCGCGGGGGGCGACCGAGCTCATCATCGAGAGCCCCGAGCACGACCTGACCCCCGCGGCCATGGACGAGGCGCGCTGGGAGCAGGTGCTCTGGATGTATCGCGACCGCCTGCGTGACCTGAAGAAGGATCCCGCCATCCGCGACATCCTGATCACGCGACGCTACCGCAAGCCCGGCTCGCGCATCACCCATCCGTACTCTCGCGTCATCGCCGTGCCCGTCATCTTCGACGACGTGCGGCGTCAGCTCATCCACTGCCGCGAGTACTTCGAGTACAAGCGCCGCTGCGTCTTCTGCGACATCATCCGCCAGGAGGTCGCCGACGAGGAGCGCCTGGTCCGGTTGACGCCTCATTTCGCTCTCGTGGCGCCGTATGCCGCGCGCTCACCCTACGAGGTGTGGATTCTTCCCCGCCGACACGCCTGCGCGTACGAGCGGGACCTGACGCCCGAGACGGCGGTCGACCTCGCGCGTCTGCTTCGGGGCTACTTCGGGATGCTGGCGGGGACCCAGGGGGATCCGTCGTTCGAGATGGTGCTCTATACAGCCCCCAATCAGGCGGCCAAGCTCCTTCCCAACGAATGGTCCAGCATCGCGGAGGACTATCACTGGCATATCGAGATCACGCCCACCCCGGAGCGCCTCACCCGGATCGGCGGGATCCATGTCAATGAGACCTCCCCGGAGGATGCCGCCCGGCGTCTCCGGGAAGCCTGGTCCTGACTACTCGCCCTCAAGGGCTCCAATCAGGTTGAATTATTGATGTTCAGGGCTTGACAGGCGCCATGCCAGGTGGCAGACTCCGACTATAAGGGTCGGAGACCAAATTGGTCGGATATAGACTCCGGGACGAGATGACCGAAAGGGTAGAGCCAGAATGCTGAGGTTCACGAAGCGGGCAGACTATGGGCTCATGGCCATGCACTACATCGCCGCCCACGGCGATGAGGGAGCCGTGAGCACCAAGCGCATCGCCGAGGAGTTCCACATCCCCGCGGAGCTCCTCGCCAAGATCCTCCAGCGCCTGGCCAAGAGTCGGCTCATCACGGCCCACAATGGCCCGAAGGGCGGCTATGAGCTCACGCGCCGCCCCGACGCGATCACGGTGGGGCAGGTGGTGCGGGCCCTCGAGGGGCCGATCAAGATCGTCAGCTGCATGACCGACGGGGACGACTGCCCGCAGTATTCGCGCTGCAACCTGCGGCGGCCGGTTCAGAAAATCCAGACGAGCATCAGCCGACTGCTGGACACCATGACGCTCGCCGAGCTCGCGGCGGACGCGGTGGTGGTGCCAGTAGACGAGCTGGTCTCCACGAGGTAGGAGAGAGACGATGCCGCTCAAGCTTCCCATCTTCATGGACAGCCAGTCCACGACCCCGATGGATCCGCGGGTGCTCGAGGCCATGCTGCCCTACTTCACCGAGAAGTTCGGCCACCCCGCGAGCCGAAATCATCCGTTCGGGTGGGAGGCCGAGGCCGGCGTGGACACGGCGCGCGAGCAGATCGCGACCCTCATCGGGGCGCGCGATCCCAAGGAAGTCGTCTTCACCTCCGGGGGGACGGAGTCCATCAACCTCGCCCTCAAGGGCGTGGCGGAGATGTATCGCGAGAAGGGCAATCACATCCTGACCACGACCATCGAGCAGCGGGCGAGCCTGGACGTCTGCAAGCGCCTGGAGCGCCAGGGCTTCGAGGTGACGTATCTGCCCGTGGGTCGCGAAGGCCTGGTGGACGTGGAGGTGCTCAAGGCGGCCATCACCGACAAGACCATCCTGATCTCGGTCATGTTCGCGAACAACGAGATCGGGACGATCCAGCCCATCGCGGAGATCGGCAAGCTGGCCAAGGAGCGCGGGATCATTTTCCACACCGACGCGACCCAGGCCGCGGGCAAGGTGCCCGTGAACGTGGAAGCCATGGGCATCGACCTTCTCTCGGCCACCGCCCACCTCCTGTACGGGCCCAAGGGCGTGGGCTGCCTCTACGTGCGCCGGAAGAATCCCCGCGTGCGCGTGGCCGCCATGATGGACGGCGGCGGACACGAGCGAGGCATGCGCTCGGGCACGGTGCCGGTGCCCCTGGCCGTGGGGTTCGGCAAGGCGGCGGAGATCTGCCGCGAGGTCATGGGGGAAGAGGGCAAGCGCCTGGGGGCGCTGCGCGATCGACTGCAGGACCTCATCCTTTCGAAAGTGGACGAGGCCTATGTCAACGGGCATCCGACGCAGCGACTGCCCCACAACCTGAACATTTCCTTCGCCTATGTCGAAGGCGAGTCGGTGCTCATGGGGCTCAACAAGGAGTCGGCGCTCTCCTCGGGCTCGGCGTGCACCTCGTCGACCCTCGAGCCCTCGTATGTCATCGCGGCCCTCGGCGTCGACTCCGAGCTGGCCCACTCCTCAATCCGGTTCGGGCTGCATCGCTTTTCGACCGAAGAGGAGGTGGACTTCGTGGGCCGGCGGTCGGTGGAGGTGGTGCAGCGCCTCCGCGAGATGTCGCCACTCTACGAGCTCGCCAAGGAAGGCGTGGATCTCAAGACCATCCAGTGGAAAGGTGAATAGGGGCGCCGTCCGGGCGCCAGGAGGCATGGTGAGTCATGGCCTATAGCGACAAGGTGGTGGACCACTACAACAACCCGCGCAACGTCGGGTCCTTCACGAAGGACACGCCAGGGCTGGGCACGGGGTTGGTAGGCGCTCCGGAGTGCGGCGACGTCATGAAGCTCCAGATCAGGGTCAACCTCGAGACGGGAGTCATCGAGGACGCGAAGTTCAAGACCTTCGGCTGCGGCTCCGCCATTGCCTCGTCGAGCCTGGCCACGGAGTGGCTCAAGGGGCGCACGGTGGACGACGCCGCCAAGATCAAGAACACCGATATCGTCAACGAGCTCAAGCTGCCCCCCGTGAAGATCCACTGCTCCGTCTTGGCCGAGGACGCCATCAAGGCCGCGCTCCACGACTACAAGGAGAAGTGGAGCAAGGCAGAAGCCGAGGCCTCGGGCGCGGCATCCAAAGAATAGGAGGAGAGGAACCGATGGCGCTGGCACTGACGGAGAAGGCGAGCAAGCAGGTCAAGAAGCTCCTGGAGGACCAGAACCTCCACGGTGTCTTCCTGCGCCTGGGGGTCAAGGGCGGGGGCTGCTCGGGGCTGTCGTATTCGCTGGAGTTCGACTCCGAGCTCGGTCCGCACGACAAGAAGTTCGACGTCGACGGCGTCCAGATGGTCTGCGACGCGAAGAGCTACCTCTACCTGAACGGCGTCACGCTCGATTACGTCACGGAAGGACTGCAGGGGGGCTTCACCTTCATTAACCCCCAGGCCAAATCGAGCTGTGGCTGTGGAACCTCGTTTTCGGCATAAGGCCGGGACCGTGGCATAAGCCGGGGCACGGACCGAGCGGAGCGAACCAGAACGGGCCCCGGCGGGCCCGTTCGTATTTTATGGAGACGATGTAACGTGACCGATTACTTCGAGGTGTTCGGGCTGCCGCGAAAGCTCTCGCTGGATCTCCAGGAGCTTCAGCGGCGCTTCTACGATCTCTCGCGACGTCACCATCCGGACTTCCATCAGACGGCGGACGCTCTCGCCCAGGCGGCCTCCCTCGAGGCCTCGGCCCTCGTCAACCGCGCTTATCGGACGCTCCGCGACCCCCTCGCCCGCGTCGAGTACGTGATCGCGCTCGAGGAAGGGCGGGAGGTCCGCGAGGAGACCTCGGCCAAGCCCCGGCCGCCCACGGACCTCCTCGCGGAGATGCTCGAGGTGCAGGAGGCGCTCCAGGAGGCCAAGTCTGAGGGCCTGACTGCTGAAGCGGCCGAGCGTCTGCGCACGGAGCGGGATCGCCTGGAGGCGCGCCGGCGCGCGGAGGAGATCGCGGTGATCGAGGGAGCGGCCGAGTGGGATTCCGCGGTGGACAGCGGAGCGGGCCGTCAGCCACTCGTCGATCGATTCAAGCAGCGCCTGGCCGCGCGGGCCTACCTGCGCACCGTCATCGACGACCTGAGCCAGGCCTTGGGAGAGGACGCAGAGACGCATGTCGCGCATCGTCGGCATTGACCTCGGCACGACCAATAGCCTGGTCGCCCACGTGGACGCGGCCGGGATCCCGCGCGTCATTCCGGACGCGGAAGGACGCCGGCTCCTCCCCTCCGTGGTCGCCTACACGCCCGCGGGCATCGTGGTCGGGGAGGCCGCGCGGCGGCAGCTCGCGCGGAATCCGGCGCGGACCGTCTACTCCGTCAAGCGCTTCATGGGGCGGGGCGGCGAGGATGTGAGGGAAGAGGCGCGCCACGTGCCCTTCGAGATCGTGCCGAGCGACGAGGTGGTGCGGATCCGCGTGGGCGACCGCGAGGTGACGCCGCCCGAGGTGTCCGCCCAGATCCTGCGTACGCTGAAGGAGCAGGCCGAGGCGTATTTCGGCGAGCCCGTGGACAAGGCGGTCATCACCGTGCCCGCGTACTTCAACGATGCCCAGCGCCAGGCGACCAAGGACGCCTCTCGCATCGCCGGGCTCGAGGCGCTGCGCATCGTCAACGAGCCCACGGCGGCCTCGCTCGCCTATGGCCTGCAGAAGCTCGCCCAGGGCTTGATCGCCGTCTACGACCTGGGCGGCGGCACCTTCGACATCTCCATCCTCCGCGTCAAGGACGGGGTGTTCGAAGTCCTGGCCACCAGCGGCAACACGCATCTGGGCGGCGACGACTTCGATCGCGCCGTGGTCGGGTGGCTGCTCGCGGACATCAAGGCCGTCCATGGCGAGGACCTCTCGAGCGATCCGGAGGCCGTGCAGGAGCTGCGCCTCGGCGCGGAGGCCGCCAAGTGCCGGCTGTCGTCCGAGGAGCGGACCACCCTCACCATCCCGTTCGAGCGCTTCACCTACCGCCGCGAGATCACGCAGACCGAGCTCGAGCGCTTGATCGCTCCCCTCGCGGACCAGACGCTCGGTCCCTGTCGCCTTGCCCTCAAGGACGCGGACCTCACGCCCGACCAGGTGGACAAGATCGTGCTCGTGGGAGGGTCGACCAGGGTGCCGCTCGTGCGCCGTCGCGTCGAGGAGCTCTTCGGCAAGACGCCGCACAGCCAGCTCAATCCCGACGAGGTGGTGGCTCTCGGCGCCGCCGTGCAGGCGCACATCCTGGCGGGCGGGATCACGGACATGCTCCTGCTCGACGTCACCCCCCTCTCCCTGGGCATCGAGACGCTGGGGGGCATCGTGAGCGTGCTGATCTCGCGCAACACGACGATCCCCACCATGGCCAAGGAGTACTTCACGACCTCGGTGGACGGGCAGACGGCCGTCGACATGCACGTGCTGCAGGGCGAGCGAGAGCTCGCCAAGGACAACCGGTCCCTCGCGCGCTTCGACCTCTCCGGGATCGATCCCATGCCGGCGGGCATGCCGAAGATCGAGGTCACCTTCCTCATCGACGCCAACGGCATGCTCCAGGTACAGGCGAGGGAGCAGCGGACGGGCAAGGCGGCCTCCATCGAGGTCAAGCCCACCTACGGGCTCAGCGAAGCTCAGGTGGCCCAGATGGTCGAGGACTCCTTCACCCACGCCGAGGCCGACGTCAACGCGCGGCTGCTCATCGAGACGAGGACCGAGGCGGAGACGGTCATGAACCACGTGCGGCGGGCCCTTGCCCAGGGCGGCCACCTCGTGAGCGTCGAGGAGCGATCGCTGATCACCGAGGCCGTCGACGCCCTCCGCGCCGTCGAGGGAGGCAGCGACCGCGACGCGATCCGCGAGCGCACGACGGAGCTCAACCGGGCGACCGAGCCCCTCGCGCAGCTCATGATGGACACGGCGCTCCGGGAAGCCGTGACGTCCCGCCGCGCCGACGACATCTTGAAGAGGCCGTGATGGCGACCCACAAGGTGACTTTCCTGCCCTTGAACGTGACGGTCGAGGTCGACGACAGCAAGTACCCCCTGGCCGACCACGGGAAGCCGGGCTCGCTGCTGGACATCGCGCTCGCCAACAATATCAAGCTCGAGCACAACTGCGGAGGCAGCTGCGCCTGCACGACCTGTCACGTCGTCGTGCGAGAAGGCGAGGAGAACCTCTCGACGATGGAGCAGGACGAGGAGGACCGCCTCGACACCGCCGAGGGTCTCACCTTGCACTCGCGCCTGGGCTGCCAGGCCGTGGTGCGGGGAGACGTCGTCGTTGAAATTCCCAAATGATCGAGATTCCGCGATAGACGGAGACGGCCATGACCTGGAAGGATGCCGAGGACATCGCGTTCGCTCTCATGGATGAGCACCCCGACGTGGACCCGCTCACCGTGCGCTTCACCGACCTGCACAAGTGGGTGGTGGCGCTCCCGGAATTCAGCGACGACCCCAAGGCCTCGAACGAGGGTGTCCTCGAGAAGATCCAGATGAAGTGGCACGAGGAATACCAGGACAGGTAGCGCCCGCGTGACTACCAGGTGACCACGTGATCGCTCTCGAAGATGAGGTCGAGGAGCTTGTCGTGATCCAGGTCAGCGCCGAGGCGCTTGACGGCGACGCCCGCGGGCAGGTCGGGAGAGGCGCCGTCGAGGAGCACGACGGTCACCTCGGCCCCCGACTCCTGGAGCTGACGCGCCACGATGTCGGCGGCGAGGGGCGGGGAGTCCCGCTTGATGAGATGAAGGAAGCGCGGCATCAGAAGATGACGAAGCGCTCGGCTCTCGGTATGAGGGCGGCGATCTCCTCCGCCGTGATCGGCCTCACGGGGTGGCCGTCGGCGTTCCAGGAGGGATCCGGGGGCGCCGCCCCCACTTCCACGAGGAAGGGAATGCCGAGCTTCTTCAGCGAGGCACGGAACTTGGCGATGTCATCGCCGTCCACGAGGTCGTCGGTGTCCTCGTCGAGCAGGTGGACGGCAGGGCCGGTGAGGACGACGTCCACCGGGGTCTCTCCGGCCACGATGCCCAGCGCGATGCGCATGGCCTCGTTGGCGCGGTGGGAGACGCGCGGATCCTCCGAGATCAGGACGAGCACGGGGTGGCGGGCCGCCACGCTAGTTGAAGGAGAGGAAGCGGTCGGTCGCGTTGACGATGTCGGCGAGAACCACGAGACCGCAGTTGGTGGCCTTGTCGGAGAGAGGGAGGCGGCGCTTCTGGCAGCCGTAGGCGCACACGAAGAGCTTCGCGCCGCGCTCGGCCAGGCCCTGCACGCGCGCGTCCTCCACGCCGGCCACGCCGTCGTCGATCAGGTACAGGTACACCTCGGCGCCGCGGTCGAGCGCGGCGCGGCCGAGGCCGACGGCCGTGTCGAGGTTCGCGTGGTCGGGCCCCGTGGAAACCATGAGCCCAAGCTTGCGCTTCGCGAGGTTCATCGCGGGGCCGAGCGTAGCACCCAGAGAGAGGAGCGTCAATGAATCGCAGAGTCTATCTCGATCACAACGCATCCACGCCGGTGCATCCCGAGGTGCTCCAGGCGATGCTGCCCTATTTCAGCGAGCGCTTCGGCAATCCCTCGAGCGTGCACGGCTTCGGCCGAGAGTCTCGCGAGGGCATCGACACGGCCCGCGAGCAGATCGCCGCCTTCCTCAAGGTGTCGAAGGACGAGATCGTCTTCACCTCGGGGGGCACGGAATCGGATAACCTGGGCATCAAGGGCGTGGCCGCCGCGCGACGGGCGGGCCACATCATCACCTCGCAGATCGAGCATCACGCGGTGCTGCGCACCGTGCAGACGTTGGAACAGGAAGGGTTCACCGCCACCTATCTGCCCGTGGACGGCGACGGCATGGTCAGCCCCGACGACGTCCGCGCGGCGCTGCGGCCGGACACCATCGTGGTCTCGCTCATGGGCGCGAACTCCGAGGTCGGCACCCTTCAGCCGATCCGCGAGATCGGACGCATCACCCGGGAGGCGGGAGTGCCCCTACACGTGGACGGCGTCCAGACCTTCGGCAAGGTGCCCATCGACGTGGAGGCTTCCGGCATCGACCTCCTGTCCTTCTCGGGACACAAGATCTACGGTCCCAAGGGCGTGGCCGGGCTCTACATCCGGAAAGGCACGAAGATGGCCTCCATCCAGCACGGCGGCGAGCACGAGCGTCGACGCCGCGCGGGCACGGAGAACGTGGCGGGCATCGTCGGGCTGGGCAAGGCGGTGGAGATCCGCGCCCGCGAGATGGGCGAAGAGGCGAGGCGCCTGACCGCCCTCCGCGACCGGCTCTGGCAGGGCGTGCGGAACGGCGTGGAAGAGGTGCGGCTGAACGGGCACCCGACCCAGCGCCTCCCCGGCACGTGCAACGTGTGCTTCCGTAACGTCGAATCCGAATCCATCGTGCTGGGCCTGGATCTGAAGGGCATTGGCGTGTCGGCGGGCTCGGCCTGCACCTCGGGCAATGTCGAGCCGTCGTACGTGCTGGTGGCCATGGGCATCCCGCTCGACTGGGCCATGGGCTCGGTGCGCTCCTCGCTGGGCCACGCCACCTCTGCGGAGGATATCGATTATGTGATCGAGTCGATCGTACCCCTTGTGACCAAGCTGCGCACCCAGTCGCCCGTCGGGGCCGGCCGCCCCTAGGAGTCTGAAGTAGCCGTGCAATCGCGACTTCGGTCTTTCGAGCGCCGGCTTCGCCGGCGCAACCCGATGCTGGGGGAGGCTCGGAGGGGGCCGTCGAGGCCCCCTTCGATCGACTAGTGCAGTACAGCCCGACCCTCATCGATCACTTTCGCAACCCGCGGAACGCGGGTGTGATGCGGGAGCCCGACGGGGTGGGTGAGGAGGAGTTCACGGAATGCATGGACCTGGCGCGGTTCTACCTGCGGGTGCGGGACGGCCGAGTGGAAGAGGCGCGGTTCCAGGCCTACGGATGCGGGCCCACGCTGGCGGCATGCAGCGCGGGCACCGAGATGGCCGCGGGGTTCACGCTTGAGGATCTTGCCACGGTGCCCCCGGCGCGAATCGAGGCCGCCGTGGGAGGGCTGCCGCCGGAACGGCGCCACGCGGCGCTCGTGGTCGCGGGGGCCCTGCGCGCGGCGGCACGAGATGCCCTGGCCCGGAACGGGCGGGAATAGGGAGGCTTTCCATGTTCGAGCAGATGCGGCGTGACATCCGGACGGTGCTGGAGCGCGATCCCGCGGCGCGGTCGTCGCTGGAGGTCGTGCTCTGTTGTCCGGGCGTGCACGCCATCTGGTTCCACCGGATCGCTCATCCCGTCTGGAGGGCCGGGGGGCACACCCTGGCCCGCTTCATCTCCCACGTGGGACGCTTCATGACCGGCGTCGAGATCCATCCCGCGGCCGTGCTCGGACCCGGGCTCTTCATCGACCACGGCATGGGCGTGGTCATCGGCGAGACGGCCGAGGTGGGAGAGAACGTCTCGATCCTGCAGGGCGTGACGCTCGGGGGGACCAGCACCAAGCGTGAGAAGCGCCACCCGACCCTGGGCGATAACGTGGTGGTGGGCGCGGGCGCCAAGATCATCGGCGGGTTCCGCATCGGCAACGGCAGCCGGATCGGAGCCGGGTCCGTGGTGGTGCGGGAGGTGCCCGAGAACTCGGTTGTGGTCGGGGTGCCGGGACGCGTAACATTCCGGGATGGGGCGAGGTCGGGCATAGATCTGAACCAGAGCGACCTGCCGGATCCCCTGGCCCGTACCCTGGAGCAGATGGTGGAGCGTATCCACGCCCTCGAGGCCGAGATCGAGTCACTCAGGCAGACACTCAAGGAGACCTCGCGCACGTGATTCCCAAAGACACGATGACGATGGCCGAAGCCTCGACCTATCTCTCCATGGACGCCGCCACCCTCGAGCGCCTGGCCGTAGAGCGTCGCATCCCGGCCCTTGAGCAGGACGGGCAATGGCTGTTCTCGAAGAAGTCCGTCGACAAGTGGCGGGCCCGGAGCGCCGCGGCCGGGCCGCAATAAGGCGCGAGCCGTCACCGTCGTCGTGCCGGACTCACAGGCGGATATGCTGGATCGCGCCGCCGCGTGGTCGCTCCTCGCAGAATTCACCCAGTCGGATAACCTCCGCAAGCACGCCCTGGCCGTCGAGGCGGCCATGCGCGCCTACGCCACCCGCTATGGCGAGGACGTGGACGCCTGGGGGGTGGCGGGCATGCTCCACGACTTCGACTACGAGATGCATCCCGCGGCGCCCCAGCACCCGATGAAGGGGGCGGAGATCCTGCTCGCGCGAGGCGCGGCCCCCGCCATCGTGCGCGCCATCCTCGCGCATGCCGACTACTCCGGCTATCCGCGCCTCTCCCTGCTCGAGCGGGGCCTCTATGCGTGTGACGAGCTATCCGGCTTCGTCACCGCGTGCGCCCTCGTGCGGCCCGGGCGTGTCATCGCCGGTCTCGAGCCGGCGTCGGTGAGGAAGAAGCTCAAGGACAAGGGATTCGCGCGCACGGTGAATCGGCAGGACGTCTACCGCGGCGCCGAGGAGCTCGGCGTGGATCTCGACGAGCACATCGCCTTCGTCATCTCCGCCTTGACCGCGGTCGCGCCCCGCATCGGTCTCGCGGGCGGGCCGTCGTAGCGCGGCCGTGGGCCACGACGCGGGCCCCCGCACCATCGTGCACGTGGACATGGACGCCTTCTATGCGTCCGTAGAACAGCGCGACCGGCCCGAGCTTCACGGGCTCCCCGTCATCGTGGGGGCGGACCCTCGGGGCCGCGGCGTGGTCTCCGCCGCCTCCTACGAGGCCCGGCGCTTCGGCGTGCATTCGGCCATGCCCATCAGCCGCGCCTCCCGGCTCTGTCCCGAGGGCGTCTTCCTTCCTGTCGACATGGACAAGTATGCCCGCGTGTCCGCGGAGGTCATGTCCATCCTCGCCAAGTTCACCCCGCTCGTGGAGCCGCTGTCCATCGATGAGGCCTTCCTGGACGTCACCGCGAGCGGCGCCCTGTGGGGTGACGGCTCCGCCATCGGGCGTCAGATCAAGTCGAAGATCCGGTCCCGGGTGAGCCTCACCGCGTCTGTCGGAGTCGCCGCCAACAAGTTCGTGGCCAAGGTCGCCTCGGAGCTCGAGAAGCCCGACGGGCTCGTAGTGGTTGCGCCGGGCGAGGAGGGGGACTTCCTGTCACCGCTGCCCGTGGGGCGGCTCTGGGGAGTGGGCAAGGTGGCGGGAGCCGAGCTCCAGGCCATGGGGATTCTCACCATCGGTCAGCTCGCCCGGACTCCGGCCGCGCACCTGAAAGCCCGCTTCGGCCCTCACGGGCCCGATCTCCTTGAGCTCGCGCGGGGCCTCGACGACCGGCCGGTCGAGCCCGACGCCGCGCCAAAATCCATGGGCGCCGAGGAGACCTTCGAGCGGGACACGCGCGACGTCGAGCTCGTTCGGGCGACGCTCCGGGGTCAGAGCGAGCGAGTGGCCCGCGAGCTCCGGGCGGGCGGCCATGCAGGCCGGACGGTGACGCTCAAGCTCCGCTTCGCCGACTTCTCCACCATCACGCGCGCGCAGACGGGTGATCCGACCCAGGATGGCCTCGCCATCTATCGCCGGGTCGAGGCGCTCTTCTCCCGCGTCCGCCTGACGCAGGCCGTGCGCCTCATCGGCGTGTCCGTCTCGATGCTGGGATCCTCGAGCAGCGGCCAGCTCTCCCTTCTCGAGCCCGACGCGGCGCGCACGGAGCGCCTCGCCCGCGCGGTGGATCGTCTCGCCGCGCGCTTCGGCGACGAGGTCGTCCGCCCCGCGAGCCTCGTCCCGGGTAGGCGCCGGCCCCGACCGAGACAGCCGTCCGAATAGACGGAGACCCGTGCCGATTGCCTTCGGGTTCGGCTTCGGCTAGACTCACTGAACAGTCGTTCAGTCTGCTGGGTACGTTCACCGAGGAGAAAGCGATGGAGCGTCAGATCGCGTTCGACAAGCTGGCCCGGGAGGACCGCATGGTGCGCATGCGGGCGCGGGAGGTCGCGGAGAGCAAGATCAGCCAGGGCCTGCCCCCGTTTCCCGAGCTCTCCAGCCGCGACTCCATCAAGGAGCGGGCCCACGGCATCCTGGTGGGGGAGATGCAGGCCATGGAGGGAGCCGGGCGTACGGTGTACGACTTTCCCGACGCGCCGTGGGAGTTCAGCCTCGACATGGCGCGGCAGGTCTGGGATGAGTCCCGCCACGTCGAGATCTACATCCGCCTGCTCGAGCACCTGGACGGCTACATCGGCGAATTTCCCGAGACGACCATCCTCTGGCGTTGCGCCTGCGCGGAAGACGCCGCCGCCCGCGTGGCCGGCGTCAACCGGGGTCTCGAGGGCCTCGCCTGCGACGTGTTCAACCAGCTCGTCTACATCGGCAAGAAGATCGGCGATCCCATCCTGGAGCGCGCGGTGGACTTCGTCCTCGCCGACGAGATCACCCATGTGCGTATGGGGTCGAAGTGGCTCACGAAGCTGACCGAAGGCGATCCGGAGCGGCGGCGCAAGGCCATCGAGTTCCAGGAGACCATCGACGAGCGCTTCAACCTGGGCGGGGCCCGCCAGCTCGGGGACCACGAAGTGGTGCCCATCTCCATCGCCACCGAGGCTCGCAAGCTCGCCGGCTTCACGGACGAAGAGATCGAGCGGCTGATCAAGACCACTCAGCGCTCGCAAGTCTACTAGCCGGCCGTGGAGCTTCTCGAAGGGCATTTCTCGGCGGACGAATCCGCCCGGCTCTGCCGCAACTATCGGTATGCGACCGAGCGCGTGATGCGGATCATGGCGGGCTGGATCGCGCTGACGCCCGAGCTCTCCGCCAAGCTCCTGCTTGGCCGCCACGTCTGGGACAACGCCCAGCACGCCGATGCCTGGGGCAAGCGGCTGCCCGAGCTTCGGGCCCGTGCCCAGGAGTCCGAGCCGGCCAACCAGGCCTTCGTGGCTCTCATGGACGCCCTGGAGGCGCCGGAAGCACCCGGCCAGACCGTCGAGCGACTCGCCGGCGTCTACCGCGTGCTCAAGCCCCATCTCCTGAGCGTCTACGAGCAGCATCTCGTCCGGGCGAACCCCGTGTACGAGCCGCCGACCTGCCGCATCCTCTCGCGCTGCGTCGAGGACGAGCGGCGCCACATCGTGGCCGGCGAGACCATCATCCGCCATCTCGCCCCTTCTTCCGAGGCTCAAGCCCGCGCGGGCGCCTGGCAGAGCAAGCTCCAGGACCTGCTCGAGGCGGCCGGCGGGGTGACCGGACAGGGACTGCCTCGGGTCGTCGGCTTGCCGGCCGGCCCGTCCGCTCCCGTCTCGGACGACGCGCGGGAATTCATCCGTCTCGAGCGGGCGCAGACTCGCTGGCCCATACCGGAGGACCTCGAGGGCGCCATCCGCGCTCTCGGCGATGCCCTCGTCTCCGCGGACGAGCGCACGCTGGCCAGCTTCCTCATTGCGCCGATGGACACGGCCACCATGGCCGCCCTCAAGGCCGGGCGCTTCGCGAGCCATCGCGCCGTGGCGTTCGTGAAGCTGGGCCGGCATCGCATCGTGAAGTATCGGTTGGAGGGCGGGGGAGGCGCCGTCACCCTCAATGCGCGCTGGGAGCAGGGGGCGGACGGCTGGCGTGTGGGCGCCGTCGACGTCGTGAAGATCGAGCAGACGCAGCCCGCCTGAGCGTGCTCGAGAGCGTCCTCATCGCCAATCGCGGCGAGATTGCCCGCCGCGTCATCCGCGCCTGCCGTGCCCTCGGTGTCCGATCCATCGCCGTCTATTCCGAGGCTGACGCCGGCTGGCCCCACGTCAGCGATGCCGACGAGGCCGTGCTCATCGGCCCCGCCCCCGCGCGGGAGAGCTACCTCGACGCGCAGCGCATCTTGACGGCCGCCCGCGAGCGCGGCGCCCAGGCCATACATCCCGGCTACGGCTTTCTCTCCGAGAACTGGCGCTTCGCCAAGGCCTGTGAGGAGGCCGGTCTCGTCTGGATCGGACCGCCCTGGCGAGTCATCCAGCAGATGGGAGACAAGGTGGGCGCCCGGCGCGAGATGCAGCGGGCCGGCGTGCCCGTGGTGCCAGGGAGCGAGGGGCCCGTCGGCTCCGTGGAGGAGGCACGCCGGATGGCCGGAGAGATCGGCTATCCCGTCATGCTGAAGGCCGCGGCGGGCGGCGGCGGCATCGGCATGGTGAGAGTGACGGATGCGGCCGCCCTCGAGCAATCGTATGCCGCGGCCGAGCGCCGGGCCCAGGCGGCCTTCGGCGCGCCCGCCCTCTTCGTCGAGCGCTATCTGACCCAGCCGCGCCACGTCGAGGTCCAGATATTCGGCGACGCGCAGGGACGGATCGTGCACCTCCACGAGCGCGAGTGCTCCATCCAGCGCCGGCATCAGAAGCTGATCGAGGAGAGCCCGGCCCCCAACCTCACACCCGCCCTCAAGGAGCGGCTCACCGCGGCCGCCGTCACCGGGGCGACGTCCGTCGGCTACGTCAACGCGGGCACCGTGGAATTCATCGTCCAGGGCAGTGAGTACTACTTCCTCGAGATCAATACCCGGCTCCAGGTGGAGCACCCCGTGACCGAGGAAGTGACGGGGCTGGATCTCGTCCAGGCGCAGGTGAAGGTCGCTTCCGGAGAGCCGCTGGCCTGGCGTCAGGAGGACATCGTCCAGCGCGGCGCGAGCATCGAGTGCCGCGTCTACGCTGAGGATCCCGCGAGGAGTTTCATGCCGTCACCCGGGACCATCGTGCGCTGGAACCCTCCGGAGGGTCCCGGCCTCCGGCTCGAAAGCGGAGTCACCGAAGGCTGTCAGGTTTCGGTACACTACGACCCGCTGCTGGCCAAGCTGGTCGCCACGGGCGCCACGCGGGAGGAGGCGAGGGCCCGCATGGAGGCGGCCCTCGAGGCCTTCGTGATCGAGGGCGTCAAGACCGCGATCCCGTTCCATCTGCGCGTCATGCGGAGCGCCGCCTTTCGCGAGGGGCGCGTGCATACCCAACTCGTCGAGCAAGGAGCGTTCAATGCCTGAGGACGTGAAGGCGCATATCACGGGCGTGGTCTTCCAGATCACGAGCAAGGTCGGAGACGCCGTGGCGGCCGGCGACCCCGTCATCGTGCTGGAATCCATGAAGATGGAGATCCCCGTGGAGGCGCCGAGGGCCGGTAAGGTCAAGGAGATCAAGGTCGCCGAGGGACAGACGGTGCAGGAAGGCGAGACCGTTGCCGTCCTCGACTAGGAGGCCGCCATGGAGATCGAGCTGATCCGGGGCAGCTGGAACTATCATTGGTGGGGTAATCGCAAGCTCTTCGACATCGTCTCGGGTCTCGGCGAGGAGACCGCGGCCCGGGAGCTGGGAACGCAGTTCAGCTTTCCCTCGCTCAAGGGCATGCTCGCGCACATCCACGGGGCCGACAGGATCTGGCTCGAACGCTGGATGGGGAAGAAGCCGGTGAAGTTGCTGGGTGACGGAGACTTCGCGAGCCTGGCCGATCTCCACAAGCGCTGGGATGACCTCGAGGCCGAGCAGCACCGCTTCGTCGACGCGCTGACTCCGTCCGAGCTCCAGCGGGTGGTCGTTCACACCGGCCTCGACGGCAAGGTGACGTTCCGCCAGCCGCTGTGGGAGCTCCTCCAGCACGTGGTCAACCATGCCACGCACCACCGGAGCGAGGTCGCGACCATGATCACCATGGTCAAGGGCTCGCCGCCGTCCACCGACATGGTCCTCTACTACCGCATCGCCTCGGGCCAGCTCCAGCCCTGAGGCGGTCGGACGACGCGCGGGCGGGAACGAGCGGCCATGGGGAAGAAGCACCCGGTCATGCCCGTATGAGGCAATCTGCGGCGCGAGCCTACCGACGATGCTGATCCTCACGGAGGCTCAGGTCCGCGAGCTGCTCGACCTCGACGCCCTCGTGGACGCCATGGCGGCCGCCATGGTCGATGCCACCACGGGTGCGGCCTCCATGCCCCAGCGCATCGCGGCGCTCGTGCCGGACCAGGCGGGGATGGTGGCGGCCATGCCCGCCTTTCTTCCCTCCGCGAAGGCGCTGGCCGTCAAGCTCGTGTCCCTCTTCCCGCGGAATGCCGGGTCCACGCTTCCCACCCATCAGGGCGTCATCGTCGCGTTCGATCCCGCCACCGGCACCCCCGTCGCCCTCATGGACGCCATCTACATCACGGCGGCGCGGACGGCGGCGGGCTCGGCGCTGGCCACGCGCCTCCTCGCACGTCCAGACGCCGCCGTGCTGGCCGTGCTGGGCAGCGGCGTCCAGGCCCGGAGCCATGCCCGGGCCATCCCCCGGGTGCGGCCTATTCGAGAGGTCCGTATCGCCAGCCGCAATCGGGTCGCCGTCGAGCGCCTCGCGCAGGAGCTGGCGGATGAACTGAAGATCCTCGTGCGCCCCGCGGGCTCATACAAGGAGGCCATGCAGGGGGCGGACATCGTGGCGGCGACTACGCATGCCGCGGAGCCCGTCGTCCGTCGCGAATGGCTCGCCCCCGGCATGCACGTCAACTCGGTCGGCTTCAACCGGGAGGGCCGGGAGGTCGACGGAGACACCGTGCGGGACGCTCTCGTGGTGGTGGAGACGAGGGCGGCCGCTCTCGCTCCCTACCCAAGCGGAGCCAATGATCTGCTCTGGGCCGTCCGGGATGGGCTCATCGATGCCGGCCACGTCCACGCCGAGCTCGGCGAGCTGGTGAGCGGCCGACGGCCCGGACGCACTTCGAGGGATCAGATCACGCTGTACAAGTCCGGAGGCGTGGCCGTGCAGGATGTGGCGGCCGCCGCTCTCGTGCTGCGCGAGGCGCGCGCACGAGGCGTCGGCCAGGACATCCCCATCTAGCTAGAACCTACTTCTTGATGAACTTGCTCCACTGGTCGAGGAGCGGCAGCACCGCGTCCCGGCCGTCAGGAGGCAATCGCAGGATGGCCCGCGTGATCCCTGCCTGGGCGTAGGTCTCGAGCGTCGCCTCGTCGGGCTTGGCCCCGAAGACCGATACGGAAATGGTCTTCATGTCGCGCCCCGCCTTGGCGGCGCGCTCGCCCAGGTCCTTGAGGGCGGGCATGATGATCTCGGCCGCCCGCCCGCGCGGAAACCACCCGTCGCAGAAATCCACGACACGCTGGAGCGTGTACGCGCTCTCGCCGCCCAGGAGCACGGGCGGGTGGGGCTTCTGAGCGGGCTTCGGCCAAGACCAGATCTTGTCGAAGTTGACGAACTTCCCGTGGAACTCGGCCTCGTCCTTCGTCCAGATCTCCTTCATGGCCAAGACCTGCTCGCGCAGCTTCTTGAAGCGTGTGGCGAACACGGCGCCGTGATTCTCCATCTCCTCGGCGTTCCATCCTCCCCCGATGCCGAACTCGAAGCGCCCGCCGGACAGCGCGTCGAGGCTCGCCACCTCCTTGGCCGTGATGATGGTGTCCCGCTCGATGACCAGGCAGATGCCGGTCCCGATCCGGAGGCGCTTGGTCGCGGCGGCGGCGGCCATGAGCGAGATGAAGGGGTCGAAAGTGTGCGCGTACTCCTTGGGAAGCTGGCTGCCGCCGGGGAACGGGGTCCGGCGGCTCACCGGGATGTGAGTGTGCTCGGGCACCCAGAGCGATTCGAAGCCGCGCGCCTCTGCCTCGCGGGCGAGCTCGTCGATGCGAATCGCGTAGTCGGTGAAGAACATGCACACGCCGATGTTCATGGGCAGCCTCCTTGAGGTCGTGGCGGTTTCGCGACGGGGGCAGTCTAACGCCGATCGGGCCTCTGGGCCAGCGCGAGGCTGGTCCTCTCTGTTACAGTATGACCACGCCGGCGGTCGGTGTCTCTCCGGCGACACGCCGCGGAGGCTGAAACCACGATGAGCGACATGCTGGGCGCGTGGGGGCGGTGGGTGTACCGCCTCCGCTGGTGGCTCCTCGCCGCCTCAGCCCTCTCGCTCGCGCCGGCCTCCGTCATCCTGATCCAGGGCGTCCCGCTCGAAGCCGGCACCATGCTCACGACGACGGAGTCCGGTCGAGCGGCCTCGCTGATGGCCCGGCAGCTCCCGGGACAGCCCGTCTCGTTCGAGCTCATCCTGAGCAGCGCCACCCTGCGTGCCACCGACCGCGCGTTCCGCGAGGAGGTCGAGCGGGCGCTGGCCCCCCTCAAGGCCGACCCGCGCGTGGCGCGCGTCCGCACCCCGTACGACGTGAGGCCGCCGGACCCGGCCATGCTCTCACGCGACGGCCGCCGCGCACGGGTCGTGGTCGAGCTCGCCGTCCGCTCGTCCGGTCTGGTCACGCTTGGATTCTCCTCGGTGTCGCCCGAGGTGTACGCCTCCCTCCGCGCCAAGGTACAGTCGCGAACCCTCGAGGTGGTCGGAGCGGGCATGCTGGCCATCAATCACGACTTCGTCGAGGTCGCCAAGCGCGACCTCAAACGGGCCGAGCTCGTCATCCTCCCCGTGGTCGTGGTCTTCCTCTTGCTGGCCTTCGGCTCGGTGGTGGCCGCTCTCCTCCCCCTCGGCGTGGGCCTGCTCGCGATGATCGGCGGTATCGCGGGGACCGAGCTGCTCGCGCGCCACATGTCCGTCTCGGCCTACGCCCCGAACATCGTGACCATGATCGGGCTGGGCGTGGCTATCGACTACTCGCTGTTCATCGTGAATCGTTTTCGCGAGGAGATCCGTCAGCGAACGGTTCCCGAGGCCCTCGCTCGTACCATGTCGACGACGGGGCGCGCCATTCTCTTCTCCGGGGTCACGGTGGCCATCGGGCTTCTCGGCATGCTCGTGCTCGGCCTCGGCAATATCGGGTCGCTGGGGCTGGCGGGGACCATCGTGGTCGCGCTGTCGGTGCTCTACGGGCTGACCTTCCTGCCCGCCGCCCTCGCCATCCTTGGTCCGCGCGTGAACGCCCTGTCGCTGCCCCGCCTCGGCTTCTTCGGGCTGGCTGGCGGCTCGGGGTTCTGGCATCGGCTGGCCGCGCTCGTCATGAGGCACCCGTGGCGGTTCTTCCTGCCCGCGGCGGCCCTGCTTCTCCTCCTGGGTCAACCTTTTCTGCATATCCGGCTGGGCGCGGGCGATGTCACGGCGTTGCCCCGGTGGGCGGAGGCGCGCCGCGGGGCCGAGCTGCTCGCGCGGGAGTTCCCGGGTGACGACGAGACGCCCATCATCGTGGTGCTGAGCTACCGGGACGGGTCGCCCCTCTCGCCTCCGCGGGTGGGCGAAGTCTATGACCTCAGTCGCTGGCTCGTGAAGCTCTCCGGAGTGACCGCGGTGCGAAGCCTGCTCGACCTGTCCCCGGACATGAGCCGCGAGGACTATCAGCGGTTCGTGAAGATCCCCCAGGCCATGTGGCCGCCGGAGATCCAGGCGGCCGTATCCCGGATGGTTGGGGAGCGCATCATGCTCCTTGCGGTCTCCACGTCGCACTCCCCGGGCAGCGACGAGGCCCGCGCCCTCGTCCGCGGCATTCGCGCCTCGCACCCGCCTGTGGACGGCGAGGTCCTGGTCACCGGCCCCACCGCCTTCGATCTCGATTTCATGGGTGTCGTGCAGCGCAATGCGCCGCTCGCCATCGCCCTCGTGGTGGTGGCAACCTACGCGGCGCTCCTCATTCTCCTGGGCTCGGTGCTCCTGCCCCTCAAAGCTGTCATCGTCAACTTGCTGTCCATCAGCGCCTCCTACGGCGCCCTCGTGTGGATCTTCCAGGACGGGCATCTCTCCCGCTGGCTCGACTTCACGCCCGGGCCGATCCAGACCGCCACACCCATCATCATGTTCTGCCTGATCTTCGGGCTCTCCATGGACTACGAGGTGCTGCTCTTGAGCCGCGTGCGGGAGGAATACGAGCGGACGGGCGACAACGTGCTGGCGGTGGGCGCGGGGCTCGAGCGCACAGGGCGGCTCATCACCTGGGCGGGCGCGATCATGGCTGCGGTCTTCTTTGCCTTCGCCCTGGCCGACTCCGTCATCATCAAGGCCGTGGGGGTGGGGATAGGTATCGCGGTAGTCCTCGACGCCACGGTCGTGCGCGCGCTCTTGGTCCCCGCGACCATGCGACTCATGGGTACGTGGAACTGGTGGGTGCCGGCACCGGTGGCGCGACTCGCCCGCATGGCCCGGCCGGAGATGGGACAGCCCGCCGCCCGCGAAGTGTCCGCGGACGGCGGGCGGGGAATCAGTTCTCGACGAAGGCCTTGAGGGCGCGGCCCCGCAGAGGATGGCGCAGCTTGCGGAGGGCCTTGGTCTCGATCTGGCGGATACGCTCTCTCGTCACCGAGAAGCGCCGGCCCACCTCTTCGAGCGTGTGCTCGCCTTCCTCGCCGATGCCGAAGCGCAGCCGGAGGATCTCCTTCTCCTTTGGGCTGAGCGTGCTGAGGGCCCGCTCGACCTGGGTCGTGAGGTCCTGCGTGATCAGCGTCTCGTTCGGGGACTCGGCGCTCTTGTCCTCGAGGAAATCCCCGAGCTCGGAGTCTTCTCCGATCGGCGTCTCCAGCGACAGCGGCTTACGCGAGGACTCCAGGATGAGCCGGACCTTGCGCGCGGGCACGCCCGTCTTCTGGGCCAACTCCTCGGGCGTGGGCTCGCGCCCCAGGTCGTTGACCATGCTCCGGTTGACCCGGGCGATGCGGTTGAGCGTCTCGACCATGTGGACGGGAATGCGGATGGTCCGAGAATGGTCGGCGATCGCCCGCGTGATAGCCTGGCGGATCCACCAGGTGGCATAGGTCGAGAACTTGAACCCGCGCCGGTACTGGAAGCGGTCCACCGCCTTCATGAGCCCGATATTGCCTTCCTGGACGAGGTCGAGCAGGGTGAGCTCGCTCCCGAGGTAGCGCTTGGCCACCGAGACCACGAGGCGCAGGTTGGCCTCCATGAGCTCGCGCTTGGCCTGACGGACCACTCGATCATGCTCCTCGATCTCGCGGAGCGCGGACTGCAGGGCCTTCTTCCCCAGGCCGATCTGGGCCTCGAGCTCGCGCGCTTCCTTCGGGGTCTTGAGCTCGGCGAGGCGCTTGGCCTGCCGGCGGATATCCGCCACCACCCGGTCCACGAGGGCGGGCTTGAGGGGCAGCTTCTCGACTACGCCCTGGATTGACGCACGGTTCTGCGCGATCCACTTGTGGTAGTTGGCGCGCGTGGTCTTGCCGCGGCGCCGGTCGGCGAGCGCCAACTCGAGCCGCTCGATCTCGCGCTCGAGACGCCGGATCCTCGCGAAGGCGGCGAGGAGCGGCTTGACCTCCTCGGGCTTGGGCTCGACCCCGTCGGGCAGCAGGATGACCTCGTCGAGGGCCATCTCCTGCCGGCGAATCAGGTCGGCCAATCCGAGCAGTCGAGTCGTGGCCATCGGAATGCCCGCGAGCGCGCGGCGGAGCTGGATCTGGCCCGCCTCGATCCGTCGACCGATCGCGACCTCCTGCTCCGCCGTGAGCAGGCGCACCTTGCCGATCTCCTTGAGATACAGGCGGACCGGATCCTCGCCCGAGGTGGCGCCGGGACGGAGGGCTTCCTCCGACAACGCAGGGGTCTCTTCCAGGGTCACTGGACGCCCCGCTTCTTCCTCCTCCATGTCAACCGCGATGGGCTCGGCCACGGCCTTGAGCTTGGGGAGTCCCTCGTGGCGAAGCTTTGACTGGATCTTGACCCTTGAATGCGCAGCCGCGCCGGACGGGCTGATCGCGGAGGTCACCGGTTCGTCGGCTTCCCTGAACGTCATGGCTTATCACGCTCCTCGCTGGCTCCCCGAGGCCTGGCGCCTGGAAGAGCCCCTTATCAGTTGTTTAGACGCGACTGGACATCCGAAAGTTTCAGAGTTTGTCTTCCAAGAACGAAACGCCGGCGGAGTGCCAACTGTTCCGTAATCCCGCGTTTTTCAAGGGACGCACCGACTGAAACCTTTATTCACACCGTCCCGGGCTTTGTGAAGCTTACGAAGGCCGAGAGCGCCTCGGTTTTCGGCCCCGACCATGGGGTCGAAACGCGCTTGCCTTCGACCTTGATGGCCGCCCGCTCTAGGGGAGGTCGGGCACTGGTTCGGGGAGCCGCGTCGGCGACACCGGCACTGGCCTTGGCGGGGGCGGAGGGACCGGCCCGTCCTTTGGATCGAGGAGGAGATCAAAGCCCACGCCCACCTCGTCCTTCACGCTCAAGAGCAGATATTTGGGCGGCTTGATGCCGAAGTCGGTCATCTTGAAGCGCGTCTCACCGCGCACCCAGAGCCGGTGATCCTTCCACCGAACGCGGCCCGAGAAGCGCTTGACGCGATCGACGCCGGCGATGGTGAGCCGCCCCTGGACGGTCAACAGCACATCGGAGTGCTCGCTGATCGAGGGGAACGACGCGCTCACGGCCTGAATGACGAAAGCCATGGTCGGGTATCTCTCGACGGCAAGAGCCTTCAACATCTCCTTGTCCCTCCCATCCACCCCGGTGCTGAGGCTCGCGACCCTCACCGTCAACTGACCGCTGACGCCATCACCCAGGTTCCACGGATTGGCCTGGAACTCACCGGAGACCTCTCGGCCAAGGCCGCTGAATGCGCCGGGCGCGAAGTCGACGTCGACGGAAATGAAGCATCGGCCCGATACCGTGACCCATCGTGGAGGCTCGGCGAGGGCGGGGGAAGCGGAGAGACAGGTGATCGCGAGGCACCGGAGCGCCAGGGTCCACGCCATGCGCGTGGGATAACACGGGGGCAAGTCAGGGGTCAATCGAGGCCCCGTCTCAAACCTCGGGAATTAGATTGACAGCGACCGAATCCGGGCCGTATCGTAAAAAGTCCAATCTGACGGGAGTTTTACTACACTTCGACCCATGGCTGTTGCCCCCAGCGCCTCCTACAGCTTTACGGTCAGGATGGGCATCCTGAACCGCCCCGGCATGCTCGGGCGCGTCACCTCGGTCATAGGCAAGGCCGGTGGCGACATCGGGGCCGTGGACCTGGTCGAGATGACGGGCGACCGTGTCTTCCGGGACATGACCATCAAGGCCCGCGACAGCGAGCACGGCCAGCGCATCATCGACAAGCTCCGCAAGCTTCCCGTGGTCAGGATCTCGAACATCTCCGACCGGACCTTCCTGATGCATCTCGGCGGCAAGATCGAGGTCCGGAGCAAGGTGCCGATCCGCACGCGCGACGATCTCTCCATGGCCTACACCCCGGGGGTGGCGCGAGTCAGCCTGGCCATCAAGGAGGATCCGCAGCGGGCATTCTCGCTGACGATCAAACAGAACAGCGTCGCCGTGGTGACCGATGGCACGGCGGTGCTCGGGCTGGGTGACATCGGACCCCTGGCCGCCATGCCCGTCATGGAGGGCAAGGCCATGCTCTTCAAGGAACTGGCCGGGGTGGACGCCTTTCCCATCTGCCTCGACACCAAAGATCCCGACAAGATCGTCGAGACCGTGAAGCTGATCGCTCCCGCCTTCGGCGGCGTCAACCTCGAGGACATCTCCGCCCCTCGCTGCTTCGAGGTGGAGGCGCGCCTCCGCAAGGAGCTGGACATCCCGGTCTTTCACGACGATCAGCACGGTACCGCGGTGGTGGTGGTGGCGGCGCTCCTCAACGCGCTGAAGATCGTCCGGAAAGACCCTCGACGGCTCAAGGTGACCGTGTGCGGGGTGGGCGCGGCCGGCACGGCCGTCATCAAGATGCTGATGACCCTGGGTGTCCGGCAGATCATCGGCGTGGACGAGCACGGCACCATTCATCGTGGACGAACGGTGGGCATGGACTTCATGAAGACGTGGGTCAGCGAGGCCACCAATCCACAGAACGTCACGGGCAAGATGCCGGAGGCAGTCAAGGACGCCGACGTCTTCATCGGGCTCTCCGTCCCCGGGGTCCTCGCCCTCCGCGACGTCAAACGGATGGCGCGCGATCGCATCGTGTTTGCCATGGCCAATCCCGTGCCGGAGATCCAGCCGGAACAGGCCGAGCGTCACGTGCGCGTTATGGCCACGGGCCGCTCCGACTATCCCAACCAGATCAACAACGTGCTCTGCTTCCCAGGATTCTTCCGCGGGCTCCTGGACATCCGCGCGCGCCTCGTCAACGACGAAATGAAGCTGGCGGCGGCCCATGCCATCGCCTCGTGCGTGGGCAAGAGCGAGCTGGGGCCCGAGTACATCATTCCGAGCGTGTTCAACAAGCAGGTCGCTCCCGCCGTCGCCCGCGAGGTCGCGCGCGCCGCTCACAAGACCGGGGTGGCCCGCCGGCGTCCCCGAGCCGACGCGTCCGTCTGGGCGTAGCGCGCGTGCCGTCCGCGGGCATCCCTGGCTGGTCCGTGATCATTCCTGCGTACAACGAAGCGCGGCGCCTGCCCGCGTATCTCGACGAGGTGGTGGCGTACTTCGAAGGGCTGGACCGATCGTACGAGGTGCTTGTGGTCGACGACGGGAGCAGCGATGGCACCGCCGCGCACGTGCTCGAGGCGCAGGCGGGTCACCCCGCGGTCACCCTGCATCGCCTCGCCGTGAACCACGGCAAGGGCTTTGCCGTCCGCGCCGGGATGCTTGCCGCCCGCGGTGAGCTCCGACTCATGGCCGATGCCGACGGCGCCACGCCCATCGCGGAGCTCAAGCGCCTCGAGGTCGCCATGGAGACGGGCGCCGACATCGCCGTCGGCTCGCGGGCGCTCCGGGATCCTTCCGTCACTCGCCAGGTTCGCCTGCATCGGAAGGTTTCGGGGGAGGTGTTCAACTTTCTCGTCCGGCGCCTGGGACTGCCCGACGTGGCGGACACGCAGTGCGGCTTCAAGCTCTTTCGGGCTGAGGTGGCGACGGTGCTCTTTGGTGAGCTCGAGACGATCGGCTTCGGCTTCGATGTCGAGCTTCTGCTCCTCGCGCAGCGGCGCGGCTACCGGGTGACGGAGGTCGCCATAAACTGGGCGGACCAGCCGGGCTCCAAGGTCACCGTCTTCCGCGACGGCCCCCGCATGGTCCGGCAGATCCTGGCGGCGCGCCGCCGGCTCGCCCGGCGGCCGAAAGCCTCGTCGTGATCGCCAAGCGCGCGGGCACCATCGTCCCGTTCCTGGCCGTCGAGGTCTTCCAGCGCGCCCAGGAGCTGGAGCGGCAAGGTGCCGACATCATCCACCTCGAGTTCGGCGAGCCCGATTTCGACACGCCGCCCGTGATCCGGGAAGCGGCCGAGAAGGCCCTCAAGGACGGCCGGACCCGGTACGCGCACAGCCTCGGGCTCGTGCCCCTGCGCGAGGCCATCGCGGAGCGCTACCTCGCCCGCTACGGCGTGACGGTCTCCCCCGACCAGGTCCTCGTCACCGCCGGGACCTCTCCGGCCATGCTCCTCCTGTTCTCCACGCTCCTGGATCCCGGCGATCACGTGCTGCTCACGGACCCGCACTATGCGGTCTACCCGAACCTCATCCGCTATCCCGGGGGAGAGCCGATCTTCGCGGCGACCTTCGAGGCCGAGGGCTTCCAGTGCCGGACCGACGAGCTCGCCGCGCTCGTGACGCCCCGGACCAAGGCCGCGCTCATTAACTCGCCCGCCAATCCGACGGGGGCCGTGATGCCGGCGGAGCGCTTGAGGGCCGTGGGCGGGCTCGGGCCCTGGGCGATTTCCGACGAGATCTACCATGGGCTGACCTACGAGGGTGAAGAGCACACCATCCTCGAGTACACGGACCACGCTTTCGTGCTGAACGGATTCTCCAAGGCCTACGCCATGACGGGCTGGCGGCTGGGATATCTCATCGCCCCGCGTGAGTTCATGCGCCCGCTCCAGACGGCTCATGGCAACTTCTTCATCTCCACCAACGAGTTCGTCCAGTGGGCAGCCCTCGCCGCGCTTCGCGAAGCTTCGGAGGACGCCGAGCGCTTCCGGCGCATCTTCGACGAGCGCCGGCACGCCATGGTCGCCGGCCTCCGCCG
>Ga0137409_10000975_pt1 | contig 31077 bp, 22 predicted proteins | sample CZODoug1_16funga_FD_122059 | JGI IMG/M metagenome (GOLD analysis project Ga0137409, IMG submission 122059) | Vadose zone soil fungal communities from Angelo Coast Range Reserve, California, USA - CZODoug1_16fungal (Hybrid Assembly) | ecosystem: Environmental > Terrestrial > Soil > Vadose zone... | reverse complement strand
TTGTTGAAGGTGAAGTCGGCCGTATATTGCGAGAGCCGCCCGATAATGGCCGTGGCCGCATTTTGCACCTCCGCGATGGAGTTCAGCGACTGGTCGCACGGCGGGGGATTAATAGTCACCCCATTCTTATCCTTACAAGGCCTATCGTCGCCAGACAGATGGTTTGCGGTCAAGAAGCTTTGGAACTGGTTTGAAACATGGTCGCCGGCACCCAGATAAAACGAAGGGTTGGTGACCGCGTTGTCAAAAGCATTCGCAAAGTCTACGCGGCTGTTACTAATCAAGCGAACATTGCCTCCAAACTGGAAGGTGTGCTTTCCATGGATCCACGAAACATCATCCGTGATGTTGTGGACAGGCGTCACACGGGTGAGCGTATGGGTTTGGCTATTGGGTTGGAAGACGAAGCGAAAACTTATATCGTTCCCGTTGCTGTCCCCCCCGTCCGTGAATGACTGGCGTGTTAAGCCGTACCGTAAGTTGTTCACCCAATTGTTTCCGATTGCCCAGGTGTGGCCGACAGCCAATCCCCGCGGATGGCTCCACACCTCCGGCGAAGGTGTATCGGGGAGGTACTGCGCACTTATCTGTGTATCATTTATGTAATTCAGCCGGACGAAAAGGCTTTGCTTGCTATTCAAGGTATAGTCAAACCGCGCGATGCTCGAGTTTAGTCTCACGGGCGTGGGAGCGTTGAAGCGGAAGCCACTCGTATTCAACTGATCTCCTACCGTTGTATCGTTCGCTGGATACTTCGTAGCGGCGGCAGTCAGTGCAGCCAGCGCGGCCGGGTTGATGCCAGTATCTTGATACGCCTGCTGATTCTGCGTCAGGTTGAGCAAAGCTGACGCTGTCGTGTTGCAGGTCAAATCTGTGCAATACGTATAGTTAATGATTCCTTTCCCTAAACTGGCCAAAGGAACAATTCTGGTCTTACCCGTCGATGTGGCGTCTCGACGGCCTTCATAACTGTAGAAAAAGAACAGCTTGTTCTTTAGGATCGGGCCGCCGAGCGCCCCGCCAAATGTGTTTCGAACCAACGGCGTACGCGGAGTCCCCGAGGCGTTGCTAAACCAGTCGTTCGCCTCGAAGAGTGTACCGCGGTAAAATTCAAATGCCGCCCCATGCCAATTGTTCGAGCCGGATTTGGTGATCAGATTGATCTGTGCACCGGCTGACCGGCCCTGGTTCGCGTTTCCGTTCGCCGTAGTGACACGGAACTCTTCGACCGCCTCCGAGTTGAGACGCAGAACCGGACCCGACGTGATACTGCTCGAGAGCGAGCCGATCACTAGACTGTTGTCCGATGCGGCTATCGCGGCATTGCCAGTTTGCGCGTTGTTGATATCCACGCCGTCCAATGTAACGTTCGACTGATCGGCTCGCGCCCCGGTGACGTAGCCTTCCTGAGTGGCACCGGGCTGCAGGCTGAGCAAATTCGCCAGACTGCGCCCTTCCAGCGGAAGCTGAGAAATCTGATTCGAGTCGAACACGTTGCCGAGGGAAGCATCCTGGGTGTTAATGAGGACGTCGCGGGCGCTAATACTCACCTCAACTACTTGGCTCATCGCTCCGAGGGTCAATTGCACGTTGGTCTCGGTTGGTTTCCCGATCAGGGCTCGCACGTTGTCCAGGATCGTCTTGCTGAATCCCTTCGCCTCGACCTCAAGGCGGTAATCACCAGGCGTAATTAAGTCAAACACGTACGCACCGGTCCCCGAGGACTGCGTGCTGCGCGTGGCATTGGTCGCAACGTTGATGAGCGTAACCTTTGCCGCCGGTACTGGTTTACCTTGCGGATCCGTAATGGTTCCGACTATGGATGAGGTGCCGGTCTGCGCCCAGGCGCACGTGACCGATAACAGAAATATCGCAAAGCAAATCAAAAAATTGCGCTTCGTGGAAGACGACCTCATAGAATGTTCCTTTCGCGCACCATGATTGATGATCGAATCAAACCCTAAAGGAAGTTGCCGGATAATTGAGAAGTGGTGCCAACTCACCGCTGGCTCAAGACCCTTAGCGAAATGTAAATTAACCCCGGGCAACCTCACCCGCCACTCGACTGAATCTATCGTTGAGGTAGCTTTTAGAACAAGTTCCCCGAGTATGTCAAGTCAAGTTGTTTCGATTTAATCCAGCCCTTTTCACATGCTTCGTACCGCAAGGCCCAGTACTTGCCAGCTTGGGTCGCCCCCGCGCTAAGATTTCCCACTTCACCGAGGCGACATTCATATCGGTTTAAAAAAAGGGACATCTTTAACGAGGTTTGACATCCTTTTCTTTGACGCATAGATAATGTCAGGTATAATCACGGGTAGGTAAGTTTGCGCCGAGAGTAGTTCCTACGCTATCGTAGTTTCCTCGGAACTAGATTCGCCTTCCTTTTCTTGTTTAGCACGTTTCTTTTCAACTGCTTACGCTCTCTTTCTCAACATGCGCTCCAGCCTACAATTTAAGCCATTTAGAATCAAGCACTTACGCGCTCTTTTGCACCCTTTTGCATTTTTTTGCACGAGAGCAAACAGCAATTCTTTTGCAACCAGATAGTTCCGCACTCTTCGCAAAAGAAGAGGGGGTACCCCCGGTCCCACTGAGGCGTAAAGAAGTACTTGCAGAATCGGATGGATGCCAACTACGGTACACCAAATACATTTTATCTAGCCTAAATGCAACAGCTTCGCCTCGGTAATGGCAGGAATCGCCCGGATCGGCCCGAGGACCGAGGCAGACACCTTGCCGTCCACGCGAACAAGGGAGACAGCGTCGGCCCCGCTCTGAGCTTCGCGGCGGCCGAGTGCGAACGTAGCAATATTGACTCCTAGCTTCCCTAGAGTGCTTCCAATCTGGCCAATGACGCCAGGTTCATCGCGGTTCCTCAAATAGAGGATGGTGCCTTCCAATTGCGCCTCCAGCGGAATTCCTTCGATCTGGAGCACCCGGGGCGAACCGTCATGCAGTACGGTGCCTTCGGCCGTAAAACCTGGCGCTGATCCGGTTTTTTCCGGCAGTGCGGAGACTTCCAGAGTGTTCGGGAAACCATGTTCGCGCCGGCGAGTCTCTTCTTCCACGGTCAAGCCTCTTGCCGCGGCCACTGCGGGTGCATTGACGACGTTCACCTTTTCGTCCAGCACGGCGTTCAGCACGCCCGCCAGGACTGCGCTGCGCAGCAGATGGGTGCCCACCTCGGCCACTTCGCCCGCATACCGGATACGAATCCGTGCCGGCCTAGACGCCGCCGCTTGAGAAACCAGCGAGCCGAGCCGCTCCGCCAATTCCAGGTACGGTCGCACGCGCCGATACTGGTCCGCCGAAAGCGCCGGCAGGTTCACGGCATTACGAATGATTCCCTCGGACAGGTAATCCTTGATCTGCACTGCCACCTGCGTACCCAGTTCTTCCTGCGCCTCGGCCGTGGAACCCGCGACATGCGGCGTGGCGATCACGTTCGGAAGCCCAATCAGCGGGCAATTTTTCGGCGGCTCTTCCGCAAACACGTCGAGGGCGGCTCCGGCAACGTGTCCGCTCTTGATTGCCGCCGCCAGGTCAGCTTCGTTGATGAGTTCCCCGCGAGCGGCATTGACGATGCGAACGCCCTTCTTCATTTTCGCAATGGACCCGGCGTTGATCATCTCCCGCGTTTGCGCACTTACGGCCGTGTGGAGCGAGATAAAGTCGCATTCGGCCAGAAGTTGATCGAGCGGTACCAGTTCCACGGACAGTTCTCGTGCTGCCGCTTCGCTGATGAATGGATCATACGCAACAACGCGCATATCGAATGCTTCCGCCCGGGATGCCACTTCGCTGCCGATGCGGCCAAGACCGACGAGACCCAGCGTTTTGCCGCGCACCTCGGCGCCCGACGACGATTTTTCCCAGCGGCCCTCGCGCATAGCCGCATCAAATTTTGGAAGCTGCCGGACAAGCGCCAACAACAGCGCAAAGGTATGTTCGGCGACGCTGACGGAACTCCCGCCTGGTGTGCTCATGACCAGCACGCCGCGCTTGGTGGCCGCTTCCAGATCAATATTGTCCACGCCCACGCCCGCCCGGCCCACCGCGCGCAGTTTTTTCGCCTGGTCCAGCAATTCCGCAGTGACTTTCGTCGCGCTGCGCACGATCAGAGCATCCGCATCGGCGATCTCTTTACTCAGGGTGTCATTGGTCGTCAGGACGACGTTCCAGCCTGGCTGCTCCTTCAGCAGTTGCACGCCCTTTTCGCTGATCTTGTCCGCTACGATGACTTTCATGAGCCCCGTCGTCTCCTCCAGCGGGTTTGCACCGCAGGGTATAAGGGATCAAAAGTAGCGAGCCGTTCGCGCTCTGTCAAATAAGTACCGCGGCACGGTGTGGCCGCCGCACCGCGTCATTCTTGCCTGTCCCCTTTCCTGGTCTGCTATATTCAAGGAAGCGAGGAGCTGAAGATGAGTTTTGCCGAAAAAATTCAGAAGGACCTGGTCGACGCCATGCGCTCCAAAGACGAACTGCGCCTCAGCGTCCTGCGGGGAATCAAGGCAGCCATCAAGCACAAGGAAGTCGAAAAGATTCGCGTACTCGACGAGCCGGAGTCCATTCAGATCCTGCAAACGCTCGTAAAACAGCGCAAGGAATCGATCGAACAGTTTACCAAGGGCAACCGCCCGGAACTCGCCGAAAAAGAAACCAAAGAGCTCGCCATCATTGAATCCTATCTCCCTGCCGGCGCCAGCGAGGCCGAAATGGACGCAGCGATTGCCAAGGCCATCTCCGAATCCGGCGCGAACTCCGTCAAGCAGATGGGCGCGGTCGTGAAGGCTGCCAAGTCGGCCCTGGAAGGCAAGACCGTTGACGGCAAGGCGCTCAGCGATCGCGTGCGCGACCGCCTCTCGAAACTGGGCTGAGAATTCGCTTCCTTCATTTTGCATGCCGCTCCCGGAAACCATCGCGATACGCTTCACGGAAGATGACGCAGGCTATGTGACCGTGCGTCCGGTCGTGAGGCAAACGTTTCGTCTTGCCGAGCTTGCGGACATGGTCGTGAGCGTGACGGGCAAGAATGCCGTACGTGTGCAGCAAATTTTCCGCGCCGGCACGGTGGTCTATAACGGTTATCGCTACTGGTGGGACGGTTTTGCTTCCAATGAGAATGAAATCACGGGACTTCTTGCCCTTTTCCCAGACGACGATCCCTCGCATCTCTTTAGTCCTTCCCAAGTAACTGCAGTCTCTCTCGAAATCGGCGGTGGCACACAGCGTTCTCTGGTTGGCATCGTGCGCCGCGAAGCTTCGGTCAAGAGGTTACTCCACAAGCGGAGTCCCTGGGAAATCTTGCTCACCGCGGCGCAAGATTCAACTCCGCGCTACGAGAAATACTCCCATGCACAGCGCGCCGATGTCTATGGCGTTCACCTCTCTTTTGAGGTGGCTGCCTCGCTCCTGAAACAAGTTATGGCCGCCTCGCCGCGGGGTCTGCGAAAGAAATTGTCAGCGCTACAGCCTCCCGCCGCGATTCTTTTCTTCATCCCGCGCGCGAATTCTGCCGGAACAGGAACTACGCCATAGAATGGGAATCGCGATGACTCTTCCTTCAAATGTCGGCACGCGGAACAGCTATTCGCTGGCCTTGCTCCGCATCGGCGTGGGTATTCTTTTCTTGATATTCGGCCAATACAAAATCTTCGGCACAGCATTTACTCTTCACGGCGGCTTTCAATTCTGGATCAACAAATTCCTCGACGGAGGCGCTTATCCTTTCATGGTGCCCGTCCTCCGCGGCTTCGTCCTCCCGCACGCCACGATCATCGCCTTCCTGGTAGCTTATGGCGAATTGGCAATCGGGCTCGCGCTCGTTCTCGGCATCCTCGTGCGTCCGGCAAGCTTCTGCGGTCTCCTCCTCATGCTCACCATGCTCTTCTCTTCGGACTACCCCGGTGCGGGAGCGCCGTTCTGGCAATACTTCGGCGCAAGCCTGAGCCACTCGGTATTTGCGCTCTGCTTCGCCGCGTTTCTAGTCGGGCGAGCGGGCTCCGTCTTGTCGCTTGCGGCCTTGCGGAAAAATCGAACGAGCGTTAGTGGGGACTGAAATCAGTGAGTGGCCGGTTTTAGCACCGCGGTATTCCGTTCGTCGCCCGCGATCACGCGATAGAGTTTCTTCAGGTCCTCGACCTTGCTGAGCGGCACGCTCAGCTCTTTCACTTCAAATGTCCGCGTGTACTTCAGCGTGTTTCCATTCACTTCCGTCTTGCTGTGGTAGCTCGCGAAACTGTAGTCCGCGTTCACCGGCGGCGGCAGGTCGTCAACCTCGTAACCCGCCGGCAGCGCAATCTCGAACGTGTCCGTGTCTCGCGACGGCCCGTCGAATTCCACCGGATACTTTCGCGGCTCCTTTGTTTCCAACAGGTCGGTGGATTTGTTTCCAATGAACCGCGGGCGAACCAGCAAGAGGTTTCCCGCCGTCTTCGCGTAATTCTGAGCAACAACCGAGTAATTGTACATAAACGGCTGATCCGTCAGTTGCAAATTTCCAACGCTTGCCTTCGTAATTTGGAACGTCCCCAGCGAACGGGAAAGCAGAGATTCAATCGGCTTGATCCTGTCCGCATCCTTCGTGACCGTTCGCAGCGCCCAGCGCTGCGACCAGGCGCGGTCGCCAACTCGTGTTTCCTGCACCTCGCCGCTCACCGTCCCTGTTGCGCTCAGGCTCAGCTTGGCGGTCCGCTGAATTCCGTTCATCGCGGGCGGCAATTCTGGAAGTTGGACCAACTCACCGCCATCCGGCGTTACCAACAGACCGTAATTCGCTTGCAGTGCGCCGTTGAGCTGGCCAAATGGCGTCAATTCGTCCGTCGGGTCAAAAAATAATATCTTGCCGAACTTTGGGTGCGCCATGGTGGCCGCCAGCGAGCTATCCGCGGCTCCCTCAGGCAATTTGATGGCAATGATGGCGTGATCGAAACCACCCACGTGAGCGGGCGTCTCTGGAGTAACCGAACCGCGTTCGGAATTTATGACCACGTAGTACGAATCGATGCCGATCTCATGCAGCATCGCTCCCATCAACGTCGCTTTGTCCTTGCAGTCTCCGTAATGATGGGTGAACACTTCCGCAGCGGGATGCGGTTGCCATCCGCCGATTCCCAACTCGATGGCCACGTAGCGAATGTCCCGCTGCGTGAAATCCCCGAGGACCTTCATCTTCGCAAATGGAGTGCTCGCGGAAGACGTCAGCGACGCCACTTTCTGTTTGAGTTCTGGAGAAGCATCTCGCCGCCCGCTCGTCAGTCCCTGGTACCAAATGCCCATTTGTTTCCAGTCCTGAAATCCCTGGTTCTGCGCCGAACCACCGGGTGGGAAAAACGAAACGATCATCTGGCCGGCAACGCCCTGCCAGGGCGGCATATTGTCTTCGTGCTTGATCCCCTTGACCTCGCTCACGACCCATTGCGACTGGTTCCCCGCCTGGGCTGGCTTCGCTTCCGGATAATTCATCCACGTGGCTTTGTACTCCCAGCCCGATGGAAGCTGCAGCGTGTAGTGCGCTTCTCGAACGGGATTCGTTTCCTGAAAATGCCAAGCGTCTTGCAAGACGAGTGGCTGTTCTTCCTCTTCGTATTCGTACCCCACGATGTTTCCCGGATCTGCGGCGGGGATGCGCAGCAGTTTGTCTTTTACATCGGAGACGAGCTCGCTTCCGTCTATTTTCGGCAGCGAAATTTCCATCGCCTCTTTATCTTTCACTTCATAGTCTTTGCCCTGCGCGGGAATGCACCAGCCACGCATGCCCGTGATTTTCTTGCGGGAATTGTAAGAAACGGACACCGTGCCATACTCGCGGCCGCCGGGGCGCAGAATCTTGTACGCTTCACGAACTGTTATCTTGATCTTGTCCGCGGATTGAACCGTTACGATCCGATCCGAATAGAGCAGCACCACGTCCGTCTTCTCATCGTGCGCCGGCAGAGGCACATTCACCAGGGCGTGCATCCATCCGGGCGCGTCTCCAGCGGCGCACTGCGGCACTCCGGCAAGGCCGCCCATCATGCAGAGTGTGAAAGAAATCAGAATGTGCCGCATCTTAATTACTCGCCGCCGCTGCGCCAGGTTGCAACACGATCTGCTGTTCATCTCCCGTCCTCACTACTTGAAAGAAATTCCGGAGCGTCGGATAGAGCTTCACTTCCACCATTAACAGATCCATATTCAGCCGCCGTGTGAGGTGGAGCGTGCCTTTGTTGTTCTCCACCTTTAGGTTGTACACGGCAGCCTTGGCGTCCAAGTCCTGCACGGGCGGCAGGCTGCTCACCTGCCAGCCCAGCGGCAGGTCGATCGTCAGGTCATCGATCTTTGATGACGGATAAGAAAAATAGATTGGGTGAACACGGTTGGCATGTTCGAACGCATGCTTTTCGGGGGCGCTAAAGAGCCCCACCGGCACAAGGGCTCGCCTCCCCGCCCCCGAGACCCAGCCTGGCACTTTCAGCTCGAACTCGGCGAGCAGCGTAGGCGACGAGGCGCCCCAATCCGGTTGGTTGGTCAAATCCACGTCGATCCCCGCCGGGATGTACTCCTTCACCTGGTCCTCGAGAAACTTCTTCCGGTTGGTCGCATCTTCGTTGCGTTCCTCGATTCTCCGCCAAAGCGCCTCCAACCCGGAGAACGTAACTGTCAGCTTGCCCTCCAGCGACCCCGTTTCCGTCAGCTTCAAATCAGCTTTCCGCTCGATCCGCGAATCGGAGCTCGGCGGCAGTGTGGTGGTCACCCAGCCTCCGCCCTCTTTATCGAGTCGCAGTCCCTGTACCCCGGTTTCGGGCCACGACAGCAACCCAAACGGCGCGAAGGCCGTTGCCGGGTCGCAGTACACTTCCTTCCCGTTCAACTTCACCAGCACCACGTCGCCGTTCAACTGGAACGCATTCATTATTTGCGGTTTGAAAAAATACTCGCTGCGCGACGAAATGTATACGGAATAGGCCTCGAATCCCGCTGCCCTGGCCAAGGCGAGAAACAGCCAGTTGATCTGGCGGCCATCCCCGTAACCGCGCTTCCAGAGATCTTCTACGTTATTTATGTCTTTTTGCTTTTCCCTCTTCTGCTCCTGCTGGGTCTTCTCCGTCTCCCAGGAAGTATTCCGGAACTTTTGTACCTTCGCGTAGATCTTCTCCAGTTTCACTTCCGGCGTATCATTGGGCGCTGCGATTTCCGCAACGGCCTGCTCCATCGCTTTGCGTTTCCCCGTAAAGCTTTCCACCCTGTCGTTCAGCTTCTTCCCTTCTTTTTTCCAGAATTTGTCCGGTTCTTTTTCCGGAACACCCTCGCTATAAACGAAATCAACACGATATTTCAGCTCGTTCTGCGGCGGCATGTAGTCTTCGATCTGAAATGCGGGAATATTCTGCGATTCCAGCCGGACGAATCCTCCTTCATCCTTCGGCGGGGCGGTTCCCGTCGGCAGCCCGGCCGGCCAGCTCCAGCGAAGAGCAAAATCCGAATTCGGTTTCAGACTGAATTTGCCGCGCTTGGTAAAGAGTTCCTCGCTCAGGATCCAGTGCGAGTTGTAAACGTAACCCTCATTCAGGTCGTACATGTAGTGATACTCGATGATGCTGCCCACCTGCACATCGGGCAATGTGAAGGTTTTCGCCAGGTACTTTACGCCCTTCGCTTTCACGATGGTCTTGTCAAAAGCCTTCCCTTCGAAGTTCACAATCGAGCCATCCGGCCGGATTGTCCGGGCCTTAACGCCGTGGATATTTCCCTCTTCCTTAAAAAAAGGAATCTCCACGTCGGCGTACTTTCGGCCTTCCTCCGTTAGGATCTTGATCCTCGCGTAATTGTATTCGTGCGGCGTACGGTTGCTGTCGTCTCTGTCCACCTGCCGGTATAGATAAACCGCCAGCGCTCCTGGTGCTTCCGGCACGCTGGTCATCTTCAACTCTTCCTGGGAGATTGGCTGCCATTCGTCCCCTGCACTCACCGGCTGCGTGCGTCGCACGGCGGCCCCCACGAATAGCAGCAAAACGAGCACGAACAGGCGGCGGTAGCTCACGTAGGGCCTCCCATTTTGAATTGGCAGGAATGCGAGATTTCGAATCAATGCAGGAAGAATGCCGGAGCCCGCACCTCGGAGAAATGACCGTTTTGCGGTCACCAGGGGTAATGACGGATTCGCGGTTGCCCGCGACGTGAGGGGGTCCCGTCCCATGGGCATTGTTGCTTACCTGGGCAACTTATAGTGCCGGACACTACAGGGATGCTCCGCCGGTGTCAATAGACTTGGCAGAACCCTTCCTCCTCTTCGCCCGGCGAGGATTCTCTTCCCCACCCCGCCCACCTGCGGCATAATCCCCCCGCACAGGGGCAGCGTTGGCATCCGATTCCGGCAAATAGGGAGGATTCAGTGAGCGAACGTCCATGGAGTTCCACGGCACCCCCGGGTGAATTTCGCACCTACGTGCCGGCCGAAGAGAGCCCCAAGGAATTTACCATTCGCGCGGTGATCCTTGGCGCCCTGTTCGGACTGCTTTTCGGCGCGGTGACCGTGTACGTCGGCCTGCGCGCCGGGCTCACCGTTTCCGCTTCGATCCCCATTTCCGTTCTCTCCATCAGCATTCTTCGCGCTTTCGGCCGCTCCACCATCCTCGAAAACAACATCGTCCAGACCACCGGCTCGGCGGGAGAATCTCTCGCCGCCGGCGTCATGTTCACGATTCCGGCGCTGATCTTTCTCGGCTTCGGCTCGGAATTCACATTTTGGCGGATCTTCCCATTGGCTCTTCTTGGCGGGTGGCTCGGCGTGCTCTTCATGGTGCCGCTGCGGCGCCAGCTCATCGTCAAGGAACACGGAAACCTGGCATTTCCCGAAGGGACCGCCTGCGCCGACGTGCTCGTCGCGGGAGAACGCGGTGGCTCCTTCGCGGGCCGCGTTTTCTGGGGACTCGGTCTCGGCGGCGTCTACACCTTCCTCATGAACACCGTTCAAGCGTGGACCTCCCAGCCGGAAGGCCGGCCCAGTTGGTTCCCCGGAGCAAGTTTTCGAGCCGCAATCACCTCTGAATATCTGGGGGTCGGCTATATCATCGGCCCCCGCGTCTCCGGCATACTCTTCGCTGGCGGCATCGTCTCGTGGCTGGTCATGATGCCCGCCATCAAGTTTTACGGGCAGCTTGCCGGCAACACGCCGATTTATCCCTCCACCATTCCCATTCCTCTTATGACGCCGGATGACATTTGGCGGAGTTATATCCGCCCGATGGGCGCTGGCGCTGTCGCCGCCGCCGGATTGATCACCCTGCTGCGCACTCTGCCTACCATCATCTCCGCACTGCGCGCCGGCTTGAAAGACGTTCGTGCTGAGGGCGCGGGCCAATCGACAGCCTCCAGCCGCATCGACCGAGACGTCCCGATGCGCTGGGTCATCTTGGGCTCTATGGTCATCATCGTCATGATGTGGGTGCTGCTGACGTTTCATCCGATGAAAGATGCCGGCACCCTCTGGTGGCAAAATCTTTTTGCCGGCATTTTTGTGGTCGTCTTCGGATTCTTGTTCGTCACCGTGGCGGGGCGCATCAGCGGCCTGCTCGGCAATTCTTCCAATCCCATCAGCGGCATGAGCATCGCCACTCTGATGGCCACCTGCGCGATTTTCTTCCTTGCCGGATGGACGGCACCGAACTACGCCGTTCTCGCGCTCATGATTGGCGGGGTGGTTTGCATCGCCGCCGCCATCGCCGGCGCTACCTCGCAAGATTTGAAAACCGGCTATCTCGTCGGCGCAACGCCTTTCTGGCAGCAGATGGGGCTTCTTGTTGGCGTCACTGTCTCCACCGTGGCCATCGGCGCGACTCTGAATCTGATGAATAAGGGCCTGGAGAAATACATCCCCACGCCGATTCCCGTCAGTATCCAGGCTTTGCCCAGCGGCGTGAAAATCGAGCGCGATTCGTTCACCTACCAAAGCAAGAGCTACGTGCTGATCAATTCTCTCGGCTCGCATGAAATTCCCGACGGCGAATACCTCTACGACGCGGGCACCCGCCAAATCGAGTTTCAATGGGCCCAGGGCATCGGCAGCGACAAAGCTCCCGCCCCGCAAGCGCGACTGATGGCTACGGTCATCAATGGCATCCTCAATCAGCGCTTGCCCTGGCGTCTGGTGCTCATGGGTGTCGCCTTGGTGATAGCGGTGGAGGTTCTCGGCGTTCGTTCGCTAGCCTTTGCCACTGGCTCCTATCTTTCCATCGCCACCACCGGAGCTATGTTTGCCGGCGGCCTCGTCCGCGCGCTGGTCGAAGCAACCACCAAGAAGAAGGACGAAAGCGAAGCCAGTCCCGGCGCGCTCTATTCCAGCGGATTGATCGCTGCGGGAGGAGTCTTCGGCCTTCTCGGCATCATCATAGCCCTGCTGCAGGACCCGGAGATCTCCAATCGCGTCCCGCATTGGCTCACATCCGCTCTGGGTCTGCCTTGGCGCGCCGATCTCTTCGCCTTCGGCCCCAAATTGATGGGGCCGCTCGCGACCAGCAGTCTATTCGGCATTTTCATGTTCGCTCTTCTCGCGGCCTCGCTCTTCTATTTCGCCCGCAAAAAGCTCGATTAAGCACAGAACGTCGGCTGAGATTCAGGTGATGGGCGCGAATCGATAGGTCCGAGAACGGCACTTTGACGCACGCGCCCTGCCGCCGTAAACTCGAAGAGTATGGGTTCACGATCGGGCGTCAAGAGCTACGAAGTCCGCTTCAATTTCTACATCACCCCGGGTGTGAAGCTCCTCTTGATCGCGAATTTCGCGGTATTCATTTTTGAAGCACTCCTCCATTATTTTTCAGGACGGGCCGGGTACGACGGATTTGTCAAGTGGTTTGGGCTTGTGCCGGCCGGAGTCGTACCTCTTTTTCGCATCTGGCAACCCTTCACCTATCTCTTTCTTCATGATGTCAATTCCATTTGGCACATCCTCACAAACATGTTCATGCTCTGGATGTTCGGTCGTGAGCTCGAACTGGTTTGGGGAAAGAATCGTTTCCTTCGGTATTACTTCCTGACGGGAGTGGGGGCGGGAATCATCAATGTGATTGTGAAAACCGTACCTGCCCTGTTCGGGCATGGGTTTTCGTATGTCCCTACGATTGGCGCTTCCGGCGCCATATTTGGAATCATGATCGCGTGCGCTATTCTCTTCCCTGATCGTCGCGTATATCTTTTTCCTATACCTGTGGCCATGAGCATGCGCGTAGTGGTTGGTATTATGGCCGCGTTCACGTTTCTGGGGACCTTTGGTCTGGGCGATGACAAAGTGAGCCACCTATGTCATCTCGGCGGCATGCTCATTGGCTGGCTCTATCTTCGCCGCGGCTCTTTTCTCTATGGCGTCCGCAACACGGTCACTGACTGGCAGCACAAACGCAACCGCAGGCGTTTCGAGGTCTACATCAACAAGCACAAGAAGGATCCGCCCTCGCGCCCCGACAACTGGGTCAATTAGAAAACTTCAGTCCTAAGTCCTTTGTGCCCAGGGCCGTCCGTCGAAAATTGTGCAGTTCTACTTGGTCTCACCTATCCGCTCGCCTTCACCGGATACTTTTCCTTGACACCATTCTATCCACTGGTATAATTGATCCTGTAGATAACTACATGTGGAGTGTGGTAGCTTGTTTGCCCTGAGCTAACCCGAAGGGGCTCCCGCTTTTCCGGCATCCCACCTGTCGATTCCACTGCTTACTATTGCTGTAAGCCCTTTAGATACAACACTTATGCATCTCCCTGCAAATGCTGCGGTAATGTTAACTCCTTTAGATGCAACACTTACAAAAAACGGGGGAGGTGGGGGCAGTGGGGAGCGACTGAGCACTGAAAACTGACGACTGATTACTGCCTTAGGCCGGTCCGCCGATAATATGAAACTTCATGAAGTTCGTCGTCCCGCGAATCCCCATGGGCGTGCCCGCTACGATGCCGATGACGTCGCCCTTGCGCACCAGCCGCTCTTCGAGCAGGCGTCTCTCCGCGACCTTGGCCAACCCGTCAACCTTTTGCACGTCCTGAATCTTCCTGGGCAGCGCGCCCCAGATCAGCGCCATCCGCCGCCGCGTCTCCGCCTCCGGAGAAAACGCGACAATCGGCACCAGCGGCCGGTAGCGCGACACCAGCCGCGCCGTGAATCCGCTGTGCGTAAACACCGCGATCACCTTCATGTGCAGCTCGCGCGAGGCGTGGCACACCAGCTCCGCGACGGTTTCCGCCACTTTCAATTGCTCCTGGGGCGCCGGCCGCGGAAATTCCCGGATGCTTGCTTCCGCTTCTTCGATGATGCGGGCCATTATGCCCACGGCCTCGACGGGATATTTCCCCGATGCGGTTTCCGCCGAAAGCATCACCGCGTCCGAGCCGTCGAAAATGGCGTTGGCCACATCCGAAGCTTCCGCGCGCGTCGGCCGCGGGTTCTCGGTCATCGATTCCAGCATCTGCGTCGCCGTAATCACCGGACGCCGGAATTCCCTGGCTCGCGCAATAATCGCTTTCTGAACCACCGGCACTCGCTCCGGATTCATCTCCACGCCGAGGTCGCCCCGCGCCACCATCACGCCGTCGGAGGCCCGCAGTATCGCGTCCAGATTTTCGATCGCCTCCGGCTTCTCCAGCTTCGCGATCACCGGAGTGTCTTTCCCCGCGCGGCGAATCAACTGTTTTGCCAGTAGCACGTCTTCCGGACGGCGGACGAAGCTCACGGCTATGTAATCCGCGCCGTGTTTCAGGGCGAATTTCAGGTCGGCGCGGTCTTTTGGCGTCAGCGCGGGAACGCGCAGTTTGATTCCCGGCAGGTTAATCCCCTTGTGCTCGCCAAGCGCGCCGCCGTTCACGACTTGGCAAATCACTTCCCGCCCGCTGACCTTTTCCACGCGCAGCTCGATCAATCCATCCGAGAGCAGGATGCGGTCGCCGCGGTGCACCTCATCCGGTAGCGGCGTGAAAACTGTATTCACCCGCGTCGAATCGCCCAGAATCTTCGCGGTCGTGATCACGAACTTTTGCCCGCTGCGCAGCAGTACCGGCCCGCCGCCCGCCAGGGGCCCGGTCCGGATTTTCGGTCCCTGAAGATCGGCAAGAATCGCAATCGGCTTTTCGTGCTCGATGGCCGCCGCCCGCAGCATCGAGATGTTCTTCGCATGTTCCTCGTGCGTGCCATGCGAAAAATTCAGCCGCGCCACGTCCATCCCCGCGCTCAGCAGGCGGTCAATCATCCGCGGCGTACGGCTCGCCGGTCCGATCGTGCAGACAATTTTGGAATGACGAAAACTCATGCTCTCTTCTGCGGCAAGGATTCCCGTTTGCTTGTATTGTTCACTGGAAGGCTGCCCAAAACGACTGCCTTTTTTCAATCTTCTCGACTTGCTTTTTTGCTTCCCTACCGCGCGACCACGAATTCCGCGATGACCCGCGCCAATACCTCCACTCCCTTGGTGAAAGACGCCAGCGGGATCCGCTCATCGTCCCCATGCATCCGGCGGAGGTCCTCCTCCGTCAGCGGGAACGGCAGAAAACCGTAGGACTGGACGTTGTGCAGCCGCAACTGCGCGGAATCCGTGGCCCCCGTGGACTGAAACGGCAGCACCGGCGCGCCGGAAAATTCTCTCCCCGCAACCTTTGTGATTGTGGCATAGAAATCGTTTTCCAGCGAAGACGGCGGCGCTGCCAATCCCGCATCCGGCTGGATCTCAAATCGGATCTGCGGATCGTTCACCAGTTTCTGCAGCTCCGCCAGAAGCACATCGATGGTGTCTCCCGGCAGCAATCGTATGTTCAGGTTGGCGCGTGCCTCCCCGGGAATGACGTTCGCTCGCACCCCTGCCGTCAGCATCGTCGGCGCGATCGAATCCCGCAGCATCGAGTTCCACAATGGATTGGCGTCCGAGATCACTCTCTGCGCGTGCTCACCGCGGTCCGATGCATCCAGCGAGCGCATCCATTTTGCCATTTCGTCGTCTTCGATGGCTGCAAGCTGCTCGAAGTAGCGCCGCACAATCGTCGTGAAGTGCACCGGCGCGGAGTAATTGCCGATTTTCGCCACCGCCGCGGCCAGATGGACCACCGCATTGTCCTTCGTCGGCATCGATGCATGTCCCGACGTCCCGCGCGCAATCACTGTGACGTTTACGGGAACTTTCTCGCTCGCCTGCACCGCGACGTATTGCACTTTGCCGTTTTTCAGCAAAACCTCGCCGCCCTCATTCAGCGCAAACCCGGCTGCAAACTTGTCCCAGTATTTCGCGATCAGAATCTTGACGCTCGCGTCGCCAAACTGTTCTTCGTCCGCCGTCGCCAGGAAGATCACGTCGCGATTCAAGCGCGGGTTCGCGCGCTTCAGCGCGATGAACGCCGCCAGATTCGCCGCCAGCATCCCCTTGTCGTCGATCGCGCCGCGGCCGTACAGGTATCCGTCCTTTTCCACCGCCGCGAACGGATCGACCGTCCACTTCGGCTTCTCTACCCCGACCACATCCATGTGCGCCACCAGCAGCAGCGCCTTCGAAGGATCAGCCATCGCCGTGCTTTTCAGTCGCGCCACCAGTGCGCTGCGTCCGGGCGTTAAATCCAGAATTTCCGCCTTGATTCCCTCCTTCTCTAGGATCCCCGCTATGTACATCGCTGCGAGCTGCTCATTTCCCGGCGGATTCGTCGTGTTGATCTTGATGAGGTCCGCCAGCCAGCTTTGCGCTTCCTTCGCAATCGCCGACGTATCCCCGATCGGCGACGGATTCATCGGGATTCCTGGCGGCGCCGCTGGCGAAACCTGCGCGGCAACCGGAATACTTGCGGCCATCGCCAACGCCGCCGCTCCCGCCATCCTCTGGACCATGCGATTCCAGTTCACGAATCCGTCCTCCTCGTTGTGGCTTCCTGCAACACAGTCGCCGCAGTAAACGTTTTGTCTTGACTGTGCGTCATACTAACATGCAGGTGTGGGCACTTGGCCTCGGCATTGGCGTTGCGTTGCTTAAATTCAACCGCTTCTTGGCAACCACGCCGCCGCGCAGGCAGGAATGATCGCTAGTTTGGAATTTTTGATCGCAATCGAGGGGTACATGATGAAGGCCATTCTTTCCGTAGTTTTGCTCGCAGTTCTGGCGACCGGTTTGGGCTTGCCGCTGGCCGAGAATTCCGTCTTTGCCCAGGCTCCCACCGGCCCGCAGGGCGGTTCCCCGCCGCAGCAGCAGCAGAACCCGGCTCCGCCGGCGGCACCCACGGCGCAGCAGCCTCCGCAGGCCGGCGTCACCATTGCCGTCGACGTTCCCATCGTCACCCTCGAAGTTGTCGCCACCACGCAGCACGGCGACATCATCCCTGGTCTTAAGAAAGAAAACTTCCGCATCCTCGACGACGGCGTGCCGCAAACCATCACCAACTTCGCCCCCACCGACGCTCCCATCACCATGGTCCTTCTCCTGGAGTTCAGCAGCCGGGGTTATGGCGGTTATTTTGCCTATGTCGGAAAGTATTGGTCTACGGCGCTTTTCCCTAGTTTGCAACAGAAAGACTGGATCGCACTGGAAACCTTTGACATGAAGACCCGTATCGAAGTGGACTTCACGCAGAACAAGGACGAAGTCATGCAGGGTCTCTATCATCTCTACTTCCCGGGATTCAGCGAATCGAACTTGTTCGACGCCATCCTTGAAACCGTGGATCGCCTGAAGGATGTAAAGGGCAAGAAGTCCATCGTCGTGCTGGCCAGCGGCGTGGACACCTTCTCCAAACACACCCTCGATCAAACCATGAAGCAGCTTCGCCAGAGTGACGTCACGATTTTTTGCATCGGTTTGGGCCGATCCTTTCAGAATTACGCCGACACGAACGGTGGAATGGGCAGCATGGCTCGCATGAATTACCTGCAAGCCGAGAATCAGCTGAAAACTTTTTCGCAGGAGACCGGAGGCTATTCCTGGTTTCCTCAGTTCGCGGGTGAAATGCCGGACGTGTTTCGCGACGTCGCCGCATTCCTCCGCCATCAGTACAGCCTCTCCTACTCACCAACTGCCGGTGCGAAAGACGGCAAATTTCACAAGGTTAAGGTGGAATTGGTCGCGCCCGACGGCGGCCCTCTGAGCATCGTGGACCAAAAAGGCAAGAAACAGAAATATCAGGTCTACGCCCGCGAAGGCTATCAGGCGCCCAAAGGCGGCGTCGGTGACTGAAACCAGTTTTCAGTTGTTAGTTGTTAGTTTTTAGTCTGCAAGTTCTTGCTGGATCGAAGCGTGCTTGGCAAGTGGAAGCCATGACCCCATTTTTTTTACAAAGAACTAAATACTAAAAACTACGAAGTACTTCAGTAGCCCCGCGCAAAATCCACCCGGTTAAACATTTCCCGCCCGTCAAACCATCTCTCCAGCAATTCGACCAGGATCGCCGCCTGGCGATCCCAGAGCCGGTCGCTCACCCCGCTCGTGTGCGGCGTGATGAACAAATTCGGCGCTTTCCACAACGGACTCTCTGCCGGCAGCGGCTCCGTCTGCGCCACGTCCAGCGCCGCGCCCCCCAGCGCGCCACTTTCCAGAGCTTGAACCAGCGCCGCTTCATCCAACAGCGACCCCCGTCCGACGTTGATCACTCGCGCTCCGCGTTTCATCCTTGCGATTTCAGCCGCACCAATAAGCTGCTTCGTCTCTGCCGTCTCCGGCGCGCAAATCAACACATAATCCGCACCCGGCATGGCTTCCCGCAGTTGCGCCGCGGCAAAAATCTTCTCCACGGGCGTCCGTTCGCCCGCGCCCGATCGAGTCACTCCCCAAACCCTCATGTCAAACGCCTTTGCCCGCTTCGCCACTTCCCGCCCGATCGATCCGTAGCCCACGATCAGCAGCACTTTCCCATTCAGTTCCGTCAAGTGCTGCGGCTTGTCCCAAATTTCCTGCTGAGCCCATCGTCCGCGGTCCTGCCCCCGTACCGAATCAGGAAAATTCCGCGCCAGTGCCAGCAGCAATCCCATGGTGTGCTCCGCCATCGGCACGGAGAAAATTCCACTCGGGTTCGTCACCATGATCCCGGAATCCCGCAACTCCGGATACATCAATTGCGCCACGCCCGCCGCCGTCGAATGAATCCACTTCAGCTTCTTCCCTTCCTTCAATTGTTCCGCTCGCAGCGAATAGCCCACAAAAATATCCGTGTCCGGCAGCTCCTCCGCCAATCTGTCGTAATTCGGCAAATGCAAAACGCGCATCTCCGGCCACCGCTTTCGAATGGCCTCGGCCATCGCCGGCTTCGGCCGCCATTCCGTAAACGGGTGCCAAACGCAAATCACAAGTTTCGTCTCTGCAGGTGTTGTACGGCTCATGGTCAGATTATGAAATGATGCGCAAATCCGTGCCGGTCATATCCGCGGGCTGCGGCTGCCTCAGCGCGCCCAGCATCGTCGGCGCAATGTCTCGAAGCGATCCACCTGCCTTCAAGCGCAGCTTGTCATCATCACTCACCAGAATAATCGGCACAGGATTCGTTGTGTGATACGTGTGTGGTCCTTCGGACACCGGATCGATCATCGTCTCCGCATTCCCGTGGTCCGCGGTGATAATCCACACTCCTCCGCGCGATTTCAGCGCTTGATAAATCTGTGCCAGCCCGGCGTCCACTGCTTCCACCGCTTTGATCGCCGCTTCCAGTTTTCCCGAATGCCCCACCATGTCCGCATTTGCGTAATTCATGATAATGGCGTCGAACTCGCCCTGCTCGATCGCTTTCACCGCCGTGTCTGTAATTCCCCCCGCGGACATTTCTGGCTTCAAATCGTACGTCGCCACCTTCGGCGATGGCACCAGAATCCGCTCTTCTCCAGCAAAGGGCTTCTCCACTCCGCCGTTGAAAAAATAGGTGACGTGCGCGTACTTCTCCGTCTCCGCCGTGCGCAAATTCTTGTACTGCAGCTCCGCAAACACCTGCGCCAGGATATGTTCCAGTTTCTCCGGCGCAATTATGTACTTCAGCCACGGCCAATTCTTGTCGTACTGCGTCATCGCCACGTAAAACAGATTCTTCGGCCGCTTCGCATCAACAAACTTATCGAAGTCCGGCGCCGCCAGCGCGTACGTCATTTGCCGCGCGCGGTCCGCCCGGAAGTTGAAAAAGATCACGGCGTCATCGTCGTGGATCAGCCCCACAGGCGTGGCCGAAGCTCCGCTTCCCTTCGTCACTACAATCGGCTTGATAAATTCATCCGTCACGCCGGCCTCATAACTTCGCTGCAGCGCCGCAATGGGATCATCCGTCCGCGTTTCCGCTTCGCCATGAACCAGCGCGCGATACGCCAGCTCCACGCGCTCCCAGCGGTTGTCGCGGTCCATCGCATAGTAGCGCCCCACCAGCGTAGCGATCTCGCCGACACCCAATTCGCGCATTTTCTGCTGCAACTGGCGCACGTAATCCCGACCGCTGTTCGGCGGCGTGTCACGCCCGTCCATAAAACAGTGCGCAAACACTTTTTCCACTTTTTGCTGCTTGGCCATCTCCAGCAGCGCAAACAGATGTTGAATGTGCGCGTGCACGCCGCCGTCGCTCAGCAATCCCACAAGATGCAGTTGCCGGGTCCGCCCGCGCTCCATCGCTTGCTGAAACAGTGGCACGTTCTGCAATTGTCTGTTCGCGATCAGCAGGTCGATCCGCGTAATGTCCATGTGCACGATCCGACCCGCGCCCATGTTCATGTGCCCGACTTCGCTGTTGCCCATCTGCCCCTCGGGCAGTCCCACAAATGGCCCGGACGTATGAATCAAAGTGTTGGGAAATTTCTGGATGAGCTGGTCATACGCCGGCTTTCGCGCTAGCGCGATCGCGTTCCCTTTCCTCTCCGCGCGGTATCCCCATCCATCCAGCACGGTCAACACAATTGGCTTCGGTCGTTTGCTCATAGCTCTTCATTCACGAATGCGATTTGGCTCTTCCTGAGAGGAGGTCAAGACATCTGTTACCGAGCAGCAAGTTCACGCAGCGCCGCGAGCAGCCGATGCGCTTCCTCGGCGGTGTTGTAATGCACCAGTCCGACTCGCAAGACACCGCCGCGTTTTTCTACGCCCAGGCGCTCGGAAAGATTCAACGCATAGAAATTCCCGTCCCAGGTGAAAATTCCGCGATCTCCCAGGAACGCGGCAATTTTTGTGGGATGGTGATCGCCCAGCCGGAACGACAGCGTCGAGCAGCGCTGGTCAAATCGTTTTGCGTCAGTGATGCCGAAGATGCGCATCCCCGGAATTGTTTGCAATCCATCGATCAACCGAGTCAGCAATCCGGTTTCGTATTGATGCGTCGCACGGTATGCAGCATGCAACCCCTCGCGGCGGCTGGTCGCCGTCGAATCGCAGTGCCGGCCCAGTTCCGCAATATAATCGACTGCCGCGGTAATTCCTGCGATCAATTCCTGCACTTGCGTTCCCGTCTCCCAGCTTTCGGGAGAAACATCCGTCGCCGGTCGTACCTTGTATGGTTTGAATCTCTCCAGGTGCTCGCGCTTTCCGTACAGCGTTCCCATGTGCGGCCCGAAGAATTTGTACGGCGAGCACGCCAGAAAATCGCAATCCAGCGCCTTCACGTCGATCAGCCCGTGCGGAGCGAAGTGCACCGCATCTATAAACATCAACGCCTCAGCCGCGTGCGCCAATTTCGTGATCTCCGCAACCGGATTGATCGTTCCCACCATGTTCGAGGCATACCCAACCGCAACGAGCTTCGTCTTCGCCGTAATTTTTCGCTTCAAATCATCCAGGTCCAGCGTGCAATCACTCTCACGAATATCCACTTGCCGGATCACCACGCCTTTTTCTTCCAGCGCGCGCCATGGCGCCACGTTCGCATCATGGTCCAGCGTCGTCACCACAATTTCATCGCCCGGTTTCATCTCGCGCCCGATGGCTCGCGCCAGCGCGAACGTGATGGTCGTCATGTTCTGCCCGAAGACAACCTCATTCGAATCGCAGTTGAAAAAATCCGCCATCGCCGCCCGCGCCGAAGCAATCATCGCGTCGTTTCGCCGACTGGTCGCAAACGCTCCGTACGTATTCGCATTTGCGGTTAAAAAATAATTCTGTACCGCGTCCATCACCTGTTTCGGCACCTGCGTCCCTGCGGGCCCGTCCAAAAACGCCGCCGCCTGCCCGTTCGCCTGCAATTTAAGCGAAGGAAATTGTTCCCTCACCCAGGTGATGTCGAATGGTTTTTCCCCCGTCCCCTGCATTACTGGTGTGCTCATTTTCTTGTGGGCCACCACAACGTGGCCGCTTTCTCCGAGCCGCTAGTCTCTCATACGTTTCGCGGACGTTGTAGGGGCGCAGCATGCTGCGCCCCTATTGGCACGATTTAATCGGTGCAACAATCAGCTCTTGCTAAAGGCTCCCGCAGCATCCAAATTGGAAGCACTTTCTTGACCAGCCGGCGGCAGACAACACGTGATGTTCCCGCGGAGCGTGATAGCATATCTGCAGTTGTTCCTCACTCATGCCGCTTTGGCGCCGGCTACAAATCAAATGAGCGACCACCAATCGGTCGGCTCCGCGCCACGTTTCTCAATGAGGTGAATCGTGCCAGAAACCACCCCGCCGACCGAGCGCACGCGCGTTGTGCGTGAATCGCATCGCGGCGTCTACGACCGCGCAGCCATCGACAAGATTCTCGACGAAGGATTCGTCTGCCACCTGGGCTTTTCCGTCGATGGCCAGCCCTACGTGATACCCACGCTCTACGCCCGCATTGGCGACGCGATTTATTTTCACGGTTCCGCTGCCAGTCGCATGTTGCGCAACGTGAGCGACGGAATTTCCGTCTGCGTTACGGTGACTCTCACTGATGGTTTTGTGCTCGCTCGCTCCGTATTCAATCACTCCATGAATTACCGCTCCGTCGTCGCACTTGGCAAAGCGACCCTTGTCGAAGCGCCAGAAGAAAAACTCGAAGCGCTGCACGCCTTTACCGAAAAAATTATTCCCGGCCGCTGGCACGATGCGCGGCAGCCCAACGAAAAAGAGCTGAAAGCCACGAGCATACTGCGCCTTCCGCTCACCGAAGTTTCTGCGAAGATACGGAGCGGCCCCGTCGAAGACGACGCTGCCGACTACGCACTGCCGGTCTGGGCCGGCGTGATTCCACTTTCCCTCGCACCGGGCGCGCCGATCCGCGATGAGCGTTGCGATTCTGCGATTCCCACGCCCGCCTACGCGATGCAGTACAAGCGGTGAGCCATGGCTGAATTCACTCCCGCAGCTGTAAAACCCACCGTTGGCGTCGAAGCACTCGATGCGCTGGATATTCGCGTCGGCACTATAGAACGTGTAGGAGATGTTCCGCTTTCCGAAAAACTCATGAAGCTGACCGTGAATTTTGGCGATCATTCGCGGACGATTCTCGCCGGCATCAAGAAGGAGCGCGAAAATCCGCGCGAGATCGAGGGACGCCAAGCGCTCTTCGTGGTAAATCTGGAGCCGCGCAAAATGGCCGGCGAAATTTCCGAAGGCATGCTATTTGATATCGGCTACGCGGACGGCGTCACAGCGGTTCTTTCCGTTCCGGAGCGACCCGTTCCGAACGGCACTCGCGCCGGATAGGCTCTGCACCGAGCCGTGTTCGAGCAAGATTCATTTCACTCCGGAGAGTTTCTGAGCGGCGGAAGAGATGAGCGCGGCTTCATCCTGCAGCACGCGCGAGACGACAACGATTCCTTCGTCGGCTAGTTTCCACTTCTTGAGCTCAATGGCTTCGCGGACAGCGGGTACCGTCTTGACCCCATAGCCGGTGTAAAAGCCTGGAGCATAAAGTTGGTGCTTGAACCACGGCCGGTTGGAAAGCCCTTCGGCGGTAGTGAGTTTACGCTCGCTCTCGATGAGCATTTTGTTGACCTCGGCGAGCGAAGCGGAAGCCAGCGCGGCACCGCCGTTGGCGTTGGCTTGGTCCAGCGCCTTGCGGTATTCGGCGGCGCTGCGCGCGAGCGCGTCCACGGCGTTCTCGAAGGGCGCAAAATTCAGATGAGGCGGGACCGTTTCCACCGCGGGCGGTACCAGCGGCCGTTTCGGATCATCGGTGGCCTTGAAAACGCCTTCTTCGATTTCCTTGTTGCGTTCGCGAATGTCGTCCTGCATTTTTTGCGAAAGAGTTTTCAGTTCCTTCAGGTAGGTCTGCACGGTGTCGGCAAAATTTGCGAACTCGAAAGGAAGCAAATCCGCGTCCGCCAGGCGCATCATGGCCGTGCCGCCGGTCTGCGCCAGAGCACGGCCATACACGAAGTCTGTGTCGCTGAAGTGCGTGTACCAATGGAAGTCATCGTAAATGGAGTGGTAGATGCCGCCGTCATCTTCCCCGCCGAATCCGATATTGAGCGAAGCCACGCCGTCGTGCTGGAGAAACGCGGTGTAGTCCGAACCGGAGCCCAGGGCGGGAATGCGCAGATCGACGCGCTTGCGAATTTCCTCGCGTTGCTCCGGCGTTTTGGCTTTGGAAATTTCCCGGAGTTGCTGGCGCTTCCAGGCCGTGAGCTTTGTTTCCGGGTCGGATATTTCGCGCGCGATATCGTTGCTGAATTTTTCGAGCGTGTGCGACCCCTCGATGCCGAGATAACCGCGGCCATTGGCGTCGGAATTGATGTACGCGACGCCGTGCGCGCGCAATTCGTCATAGTGCTGCTCGGCCCATTCGGTCGAGCCCAGCAGTCCGGGCTCTTCTCCGTCCCACGCGCAATAAATGATGGTGCGCTTGGGCTTCCAGCCGGACTTAACCAGCTCACCGAGAGCCCGCGCTTCTTCCAGGATGGCAACTTGTCCTGAGATGGGATCCTCCGCGCCGTTCACCCACCCGTCGTGATGATTGCCGCGAATAACCCACTCATCGGGAAACGTTGCGCCTTGAATTTTCCCGATGACATCGTAAATGGGTTCGGTTTTCCAATTCGATTTCACTTTCAAGTGAACTTTCGCGGGGCCAGGGCCGACGTGATAGGTGATGCCGAGCCCGCCGCGCCATCCTTCCGGAGCCACTCGCCCGGCCAGCGCAGCAAGTAGTGGCTGCGCGTCCGCATAGGATATCGGCAACACAGGAATCTTGGTGATCGTGGGAGCTTCTTCCACTTTCAGCCGCTTGGCGTCTTTCGTGGCTCCAACTCCCGGCGTGAGGGGATCACCAGGATAGAAGGGCATGTCCGCGACGCTGCCGCGCTGCACTCCATCCGGCGGGCGATAGGCCCCGGCAGGGAATGTCTCTCCCTGGACAAATCCGTCCTCATGGGGATCGGAGTAAATCAGGCAGCCAACGGCGCCGTGTTCGGCTGCAACCTTGGGCTTGATACCGCGCCACGAGTGGTAGTACCGAGCGATGACAATCTTCCCTTGCACGGAAATACCCAGGCGCTCGAGCTGCTCGTAGTCTTCGGGGATTCCGTAGTTGACGTAGACGAGGGGAGCGGTCACGTCGCCGTCGATCGAGTATGCGTTATAGGTGGGAAGCTGTTCGGATTGCTGGTTCGAGGTGGGATCCTGCGGAAGCGCCGGTTCTTGAAGTTTGGCGACAAACTTCGGGCCGCCTTCGACAAGCTCGACAACGCGTTCTTTGGGCGTGGGAAAGAGAACGTCGAACTGCTCGATGTGCGTATCGAGACCGAACTCCTTGAATTTTGCGGCGATCCATTCGGCGTTGTCCTTGTCAGCGGGCGAGCCGACGTGGTGCGGGTGCGCCGAGAGTTTCTGCATATACGCGCGGAGATTTTCCGGGCTAGGAATAGCGCGAAGCTTCTCTTCCCACTGGCGCTCGACCCGAGAAGATTCGGCGGAGTAGCCGAAGAGAGGCTGCTCGTCGGCGGCAACGTGATTGCCGATGGGAGCCAGCGAGATGCCCACAAAGAGAATGCATGCAATTGCGGCGGTGCGATTCATTTCCCCCCCAAGAACGAAGGGGGTATTCTGCCTGAAGGCGCGGAGGATTGGAAATGAAAGGATGCAAGTTAAGCATAACAACGGCTCTCCCCTTCAGCGAATGGTTTTGGACATGAGGATGTAGTGCCAGGGGACCTTGGCAGGCACGTCCGGAGCGAAAGGAGCGGTGCCGGTCTCGAGATAGCCGAGGTGGCGATAAAAAGAAGGAAGGGGCGCGCGCGCACTGACGATACGAAGGTCGACGGCGACGCAGCCAGCCTGGCGGAAAAAATTCTCCGCGGCGTCCATTAGCTTGCGACCCAGGCCGGTGCCCTGGCGCTGCGGTTCGACCCCGAGCAAACCCAAGTATCCGCGATCGCCGTGAAGCTCGACATAGACGCATCCTGTGAGGCCCTCGGCATCTTCCGCCAACAAGAATTTCCCTTTTTCCATATAGGCGCGGACGCCGTCGGGATTGATGCGGTCGCCCTCGATGAAGGGTTGCTCGACGCGGAAAGCAGAGTTGATTAAGCGGGCGAGGGCTTCCGCGTCGGCAACGGACGCCACGCGGAATCGCAAGGTATCCCCTTTAGAAGTCACTTTGGCAGCGCCATTGTTTCGGCCTTAAGTTAATTTCCCAGAGCCGATCGGCCGTGGAAGCGGGCGGCGGACCCTAGTTCTTCTTCGATGCGGAGGAGTTGGTTGTACTTGGCGATGCGGTCCGTGCGGCTGGCGGAGCCGGTTTTGATCTGGCCAGCGGCGGTGGCGACGGCGAGATCGGCAATGAAGGTGTCCTCGGTTTCACCGGAACGATGAGAGATGATGGAGTTGTAGCCGGCTTTGCGAGCCAGTTCGATGGCGTCGATGGTTTCCGTGACGCTGCCAATCTGGTTCAGCTTGATGAGAATGGCGTTGGCGATGCCTTCCTTGACGCCGCGGGAGAGGCGCGCGGTGTTGGTGACAAAGAGGTCGTCACCAACAAGCTGGATTCTATTTTTGGATGATTTGCTGCCGATGCTCTGCGTCAGGGATTTCCAGCCCGCCCAATCGTCTTCCGCCATGCCGTCTTCGATGGAAACGATGGGATATTTTTCCACCCAGCCCGTCCAGTACGCGGCCATTTGCGCGGAAGTGTGCGTGGACTTGTCCGATTTCTTGAAGACGTAGCTGCCGCTGGCCTTGTCGTAGAACTCGCTGGAGGCGGGGTCGAGCGCGATGCTCACTTGCTGGCCGGGCTTATATCCGGCGGCAGCGATGGCTTCGAGAACGATCTGGATGGCTTCTTCGTTCGATTTGCAGCTCGGCGCAAAACCGCCTTCGTCGCCGACGGCCGTAGAGTAGCCATGCTTCTTGAGCGCGGTCTTCAGCGCGTGGAAGATTTCCACTCCCCAGCGCAACGCTTCCGAAAAACTCGGCGCGGCCACGGGCATGACCATGAATTCCTGAAAGTCCACCGAACTGTCGGCATGCGCCCCGCCGTTGAGAATGTTCATCATCGGGCAGGGGAGGAGATTCGCGGACGGATCCGTGGAATAGCGCGAAAGATATTTGTAGAGCGGCTGCTTGAGGGCCATGGCAGCGGCGCGCGCGGCGGCCATGGAGACGGCGAGGATGGCATTGGCGCCGAGGCGGGACTTAGTGGGCGTCCCATCGAGGGCGATCATTTGGTGATCGAGGGCGTGCTGGTCGGCGCCGTCGAGACCAGCGATCGATTTGGCGATTTCGTTGTTGGCGTTGGCGACGGCCTTGAGCACGCCCTTGCCGAGATATTTCGATTTGTCGCCGTCGCGGAGCTCGAGGGCTTCGTGCTCGCCGGTGGAAGCGCCGGAAGGGACGGCGGCGCGGCCAAGCGCTCCACCATCGAGGATGACGTCGGCTTCAACCGTAGGATTGCCGCGGGAATCGATGACCTGGCGGGCGTGGACCTTAGTGATCTTAGTGGACATCGCTACGAGTTCTCCTCAAGGAAAATTAACCCAGAATTGTAGCAGAGGCTCCGGAGAGAGCCGAAAGGCTGAGCTAGGCGGATTCAGGTTCTTCGATTAGGGATTCCTGGCGGACGACGATGACGATCCCGGAATCGGTGACATGGAAGCGGCGCTTGTCGGCTTCGAGGTCATAGCCGATCTCGGTCCGCTCGGGAAGGCTGACGTGGCGGTCGATGATGGCGCGGCGGATGCGCGAGTGGCGCCCGACGTTCACGTGGTTGTAGATGATGGATTCTGAGACATCGCAGTAACTGTTGACGCGGACGTTGTTGCCGATGACGGATTTTTGAACGCGTCCGCCGGAGATGACGGAGCCTCCGGCGACGATGGAATCGAGAGCGACGCCCATGCGCTCGGGATCGGCAAAGACAAACTTGGCCGGCGGGTACTGGTGCTGCCAGGTACGGAGCGGCCAGTGCTCGTCATAAAGATTGAAGACCGGAGAGACGCTGACGAGGTCCATGTTGGCTTCGTAATAGGCATCCAGGGTGCCGACGTCGCGCCAGTAGAGGGCGTCCTTGGCGTTTTCATCGACGAAGTTGTAGGCAAAGACGCGGTGCTTCGAAATGATGCGCGGAAGAATGTCTTTGCCAAAATCGTGGCTGGACTTGGGATCCTCGGAGTCCGCGAGGAGGATGGGAATCAGCAGGTGCGTATTGAAGATGTAAATTCCCATCGAAGCATTGCAGTGGCCCGCGTGGTGCGGCGACTCTTTCGGGACGGCCGGCTTTTCCTCGAAACCGATGATGCGCCAATCCTTGTCGGTCTCAATCACACCGAACTGCTTGGCAGCCTGGGGGGCTGGTATTTCGATGGTCGCGACGGTGACCTCGGCGCCGGAGTCGCCGTGCTGCTTGAGCATGCGGCTGTAGTTCATCTTGTAGATGTGATCGCCGGAGAGGATGAAGACGAATTTCGAGCGCTCGCTGCCGATGGAGTAGATATTCTGGTAGACGGCGTCGGCGGTGCCTTGATACCACTGCTGCGAGACGCGCATCTGCGGCGGGAGGACCTCGATGTAATCGCCGAGGCCAGCGAGCGGCGACCAGCCGGCGCGGATGTGGCGGTTCAAGCTGAGGGCCTTGTACTGGGTGAGGATGAAAACGCGGCGGAGATTCGAATTGATGCAGTTCGAGAGGGTGATGTCGATGATGCGATAGAGAGCGCCAAAAGGCACGGCAGGCTTGGCGCGATCGCGAGTGAGAGGCCAGAGGCGTTCGCCCTGGCCCCCGGCAAGGAGTACGACGATGGCATCCCGCATATCGGACATTGGTTGCCCCCTGAAGCGCGGATGGAGAAGCGGCTCATTCTAACAACAGAAGGAGGGAAAAAGACAAGCGCGGAGGTTTCGAAGCCGGGGAGGGGTAACTGGTGGGCCAAGAAGTCTCTGGGAGCAGCAGCCCGATCCAAACTCGCTGCATGCGCCTCCAGTTTATCCTTGCGTCAATAGAGTATACAGGTGGTTATGAGGTGGGTTCAGTACCACGGCAGGCGGTTAGAAAATGCAAAGATTCCTTGACTTGCATGGCAGGAATTGATTAGAAGATGCCAGCTACCTTTCTGGGTGCACCTGCGAAGCAGACAATACATGCGATAATCAGTACCAGGGGCGACGCCCGCAGCAGTATACAGCCGGCCGCAAGTTGGCCGGCGAGAGGTGCCGCAAGATACCAATCCGAACCGGATTGGGGGTGAATTAAAAAAGTGGCTGAAGTCATCATCCAAGAGAGTGAATCCCTGGAAAATGCCCTGCGGCGTTTCAAGCGCAAGGTGCAACAGGAAGACATCATCAAGGAAATCAAGAAGCATAGCTTCTACATGAAACCCGGCGAGAAGCGCCGGGCAAAGGAAGCGCTTTCGCGGAAGCGACTGCGCAAGAAGCAGCGGCGGGAAGCGGATTAATTGCGGGGGCGGCTCCGACCCGGTCGGAGTCGCCCTTCCGTTTTCCTCGCGGCTCGGCGCCGCACTTCCGAGAATCAGGCCCCCGTAAGGCAGGGAAGTTTTGGGTTCGTGTTTCAGCTTCGTGCCCGCAAGCCCAAGGGATCCGCGCCCGGCGTCCCCCGGATACTGGTCTCCTCAAGCATCTAGGCTGTCAGGTACAAAGTCGCCCATTCCCTCGCCCGCCACGGGACCAGGGGAGAGCGGCTCATGGAATACCACGACAAGGTGCTGAAGTGTTCGGAGTGCGGGGCTGAATTCGTTTTTACCGCCGGCGAACAGATGTTTTTCGCCGACAAGGGCTTCAAAAACGAACCCAAGCGCTGCAAGTCTTGCAAGGCTAAACGGGCCGAGGGCGGCGGTGGTGGCGGGGGGCACGCTTCACCGATGCGTTCGGAAACGAAGACAAATTGCTCGCAGTGCGGGAAGGAAACCACAGTTCCCTTCCGTCCCACGCAAGGGCGGCCGGTGTTTTGCCGGGAGTGCTTCCAGCAGCGCAGGGCGATGGGAGCAGCGTAGGACCCAAGAGATTTCAGACTGAGAAGTAAAGCAAGGAAGGGCCCAGCCCAACACGTCTCCGATGGGACAGACATTCCTGTCTGTCCTTTTCTTGTTAGCAATGAAATGCGTGCCTGCACATTCGCCGCATTGGTGTAATTTTCATCACGCCGCGGTATGATACAAAGCTCGAAGTCCCCAATAAGACCCGAGAGACCTAGAGGGCCACTCCATGGCTCACCGCTTCACCATCGGCGTTGAAGAAGAGTTCCAGATCATTGATCCCGCCACATGCGAATTGCGTTCGCACGTCAGTCAAATTGTTTCCGCAGCTTCGCCCGACATCGCCGAGCAAGTGAAGCATGAACTGCACCAGTCCATCGTCGAGACCGGAACGCGAATCTGCGAGAACGTCAGCGAGCTACGCATTGAAATGCACCGCACGCGCGGAGAGCTGGTGGCCGCCGCCGAACGCGCGGGACTCCAGGTGGCGGCGGCGGGCACGCATCCCTTTTCAAGCTGGATTGACCAGGTCATTTCTCCTGGCGAGCGCTACGAAAATATCGTGGAAGAGCTGCAGCAACTGGCGAGATCACTGTTGATCTTTGGCATGCACATCCACGTGGCAATGCCGGACAAGCAGACGACGATCGACATGATGAACATGGTGCGCTACTTTTTGCCGCACTTGCTGTCGCTTTCGACGAGTTCGCCATTCTGGATGGGTCGGAACACCGGGCTCAAATCTTTTCGGACGACGGTGTTCCGACGATTTCCGCGGACGGGCGTGCCGGAACTGTTCCAAT
>Ga0137409_10000589_pt1 | contig 31080 bp, 27 predicted proteins | sample CZODoug1_16funga_FD_122059 | JGI IMG/M metagenome (GOLD analysis project Ga0137409, IMG submission 122059) | Vadose zone soil fungal communities from Angelo Coast Range Reserve, California, USA - CZODoug1_16fungal (Hybrid Assembly) | ecosystem: Environmental > Terrestrial > Soil > Vadose zone... | reverse complement strand
GCCCTGACAGCGGGATGCGGATCGTGAACTCCGTGCCTTTGCCCACCTCCGACGACACCGAGATCTTCCCCCGGTGCGCGGTCACGATCTTGTATGCGACGTGCAGGCCGAGTCCCGTCCCGGCCCCGATCTCCTTCGTCGTGAAAAAGGGCTCGAACAGCTTCCCCAGGTGCTCCGGCGCGATGCCGCGGCCGCTGTCGCGCACGCGGATCACCGCCTCCTCGCCCTCCGCGCGCGTGCTGAGATGCACCTCGCCCTTCTTGTCGATCGCCTGCCCGGCGTTGACCAGCAGGTTGATGAAGACCTGGCCCAGGCGCTGCGCGTAGCACGGCACCGCCGGGAGCTTCCCGTAGTCCTTGTGCACCGTCGCCTTGTACTTCAGCTCGTTCCAGCAGATGCGCAGCGCGTCGTCCAGGCACTTGTTCAGGTCCGTCGGCTGCACCTGCGACGGATCCACGTGCGAGAATTCCCGCAGGCTGCGGACGATGTCGCGGATCTTCTCGCCGCCGAGCTTGCAGTCGGAAACGATGTCCGAGAGGTCCAGGAGCAGGTGATCCGCCTGGACCTCCTTGGCGACGCGGGCGTAGGCGGCCAGCGCCTCCGAGGGGTCGCGGCCCTCCTCGCGGGCCCGGGCGGCCGCCGCGGCGGACTCCATCATCCGGCGGAGGTCCTGGACGTACTCGCCCATCGTGTTCAGGTTCGAGAGGATATAGCCCACCGGATTGTTGATCTCGTGCGCGATGCCGGCCGAGAGCTGGCCGATCGCCTGCAGCTTCTGTCCCTGCAGCATGCTCGCCTGCAGCCGCGCCCGCTCCTCCTCGGCCTTGCGGCGCTCGGTCATGTCGCGCGTCACCTTCGAAAAGCCGATCAGGCGGCCGTCCGCGTCGTGGAGCGCGGTGATCACCGCATTGGACCAGAAGCGGCTGCCGTCCTTGTGGACGCCCCAGCCCTCGTCCTCGACCCGTCCCTCCCTCGACGCCGCCTCGAGCAGCCGCTCCGGCTTGCCCGCGGCCACGTCCTCCGGGGGATGCAGCACCGAATAGTTCCGCCCCAGGATCTCCTCCGCAGGATATCCCGTGATGCCCTCCGCCCCGGAGTTCCAGCTCACGACGATCCCCTCGGGCGACAGCATCAGGATCGCGTAGTCCTTCACCCCCTCGACGAGCAGCCGGAAGCGCATCTCGCTCAGGCGCTGCGTGTCCTCCGCCCGCTTGCGCTCCGCGATTTCGTGCACCAGCTCGTAGTTGGTCTCCTGGAGGACGCGCGTCCGCTCCCCCACCTCCTCCTCGAGCTCCTCCCTCGCGCGGATCAGCGCCGCCTCCGTCTGCCGGTGCGGGTTCGGATGCGTCACGAAGCGCGCCTGCACGAAGGCCCCGTCCGCCGTCCGCGCGTTGGCGTCGATGACGACGTCGACCATCGACCCGTCCTTGCGCCGCACCCGCGCGTCGACCGAGTGCATCTCCTCCCCGCGGGAGATCCTCCGGAGCAGGTCCTCGACGACCTTCGGCTCCTCGTGGAACGCGCCCACCGGCCGACCGACGTATTCCGTCCGCGTGTAGCCCAGGAAATCGAGCTCCGCGCGGTTGGCCCAGAGGATGACGCCCCCGGGAGAGACGCAGCTGAGGGGCACCGGGGCGAACTCGAGGAACTCATCCATGTTTTCGGACGCGGTCGGGCGCCGCGCCGGCGTCGCCCCACCCGTCGCCGGATTCGCCCGTTCGTCCAGCAGCTGCCGCAGCGTGATCCGGAATGCGTCGTCGTTCCACGGCTTGCTGATCAGCCAGTCCACTCCGTGGGCCAGGCCGTACTCGACGGTCGAGCAGCCGGGGTAGCCGGTGAGGATCACCCGGATGGTCTTCGGGTAGCGTTCCTTGACGCGGTCCAGGAGATCGGTCCCCCGCATCTCGGGCATGCGCTCGTCGACGATCAGGAGGTCGACCGGGTGGGAGACCATCCACGCCAGCGCGTCGATCGGCGACGCGAACGTGGCCAGATCGAACGGCTCCTCGCGGAGCACGCGCCGCAGCGCGACCAGGACCTCGGGCTGGTCGTCCACGATCGCCACCGTATGGGGCCGCTGCGGGGCCGGGAGGGGCCCGGACTTGCGCCGCTCCTTGGTCAGCATGCGACTCTCCTTCTTCAAGCGTGGCCGGGCACTTCGTGCCGCTCGGCCGGCCCGCCGCCCAGGATCTGGTCGGCGATCTTCAGGATCAGATCGGGGTCGGAGGGCTTCGTCAGGTAGAAGCGCGCGCCCGAGCGCATCCCCTCCGCGATCTCGTCGTCGGAACTCTTCCCGCTGAGGAGCACGACGGGCAGCGCGTCGCCGTATTCCTCGCGGATCTCCGAGACGAGGTCCAGGCCGTTCATCCCGGGCATGAGAACGTCGACGAACGCCAACATCGGCGAATGGATCGGGATCGCCTCCAGCGCCTCCTCCGGATTGTCGTAGCCGATCACGGAAACGTTGCGCCGCCGCAGCGTCCGCATCAGGCTTTTCAGGAAGAGACGGTCGTCGTCGACGCAGAGGACGACCGGCGGCCGCGGCGGGGCGCTGCCCGAGGGCACGATCAGCGCCGACGCGATGACTTTGGCCAGGTCGACATCCGGGACGGGCGAAACGAGGAGGCAGACGGGATCCAGGTGGCGGAGGCTGTCGCGGTCGGGAGGCGTGCCGGGGGGCAGGAGCAGGATGACGCGCGACTCCGGGCAGGGCCCGCGGAGCAGGCGCAGGAACGTCGCCCCGCCCAGGGTCTCCAGGGAGTCCTCGAGGACGATGACGTCGGGCTGCGCGCGCCGGGCCAGATCCAGGAATTCCGCCGAATTGCCGGCCGTCAGGATGCGGACGTCGTCGCGGCGGAGCTCCTCCTCCACGCGGCGGCTGAGATCCGGATCCGCGGTGCCGAACAGGACCGTCGACGATCCTACAGCCATGGTCCTGTACCTCCTACTCCCCAGACTCTCCGTGCGCCGGTGCGGAATCCATCGGGTGAAAAAGCGGGACTCCGGGCCGGGCCGGACGGTTTCTGATTGTGGGGGAACGCCGGGTCGTCGGTCTGAACGCTGCGGGTCCGGGTGACGGGCTTCCCCGGTCGGGTGAAGGCCTGCCGGTCCCTGTCAATCACTATAACCCCTTCCCGCGTCCGGACGCGAGGAAAACGGTTCACTTGTTGTCCTCCTCGACGGCGCCGCGCAGCAGATCCATGAATTCCGGGATGGCGCTGGTCACGCGGTTCCAGTTGGGGATCGGCGGCGAACCGAGCGGATCGTCGATCACCGCCTTCGCGGCCATCTCGAGCGACTTCGCGAAGATCTCCGCCGCCGTTCCCTCCGCGTGGCGGTCGAAGGAGAGGCCGTTGAAGCGCGCGACGTTGTCGTACTTCCGGATCGCGTCCTGCGCCTCGCGGAGATACGCGGCCTTCACGCTCTTGAAGAAGCCGTCGGAGATGGAGACGCCTTCCGCCGCGAGCGTGCGGAACAGGTGCTTGGCGATGTCGATGGCCATGCGGTTCAGCCCGGCCTCCGTATTGTCCTTCGAGAGGTCCTGGTGCTTGTGGTCGTACGTCTCGCAGAGGTCGACCTCGCAGATGCGGCGCGGGGCGCAGTTGCGGAACACCTCCGACAGGATGCCGACCTCGAGGCCCCAGTCGCTGGGGATCTGCACGATGCGCGCCAGGTCCGTCGTGATCGCGAACTCGCCGGCCAGCGGATAGCGGAAGCTGTCGAGGAAGACGAGGAACGGGACGTAGCCCGCCATCTTCTCGAGGGTCCGCACGAGCGGGGTCATGAAGAGGCGCGTCACGCGGCCGTTGAGCCGGTCGCTCACGCGCGCGTAGTAGCCTTTCACGAACTCGTACCCCATGTTCGGGTTCGACACCGGGTAGCAGAGGCGCGAGACCAGGTCCGTGGAATAGGTGAGGATGTCGCAGTCGTGCAGCGCGATCGCGTAGCTCTTCTGCTCGGACAGGATATAGCCCATCCCCATCCAGACCGAGCGCCCCTTCCCCTGGGGCCCCGCGATGATGTTGTTTCGCGCCAGCATCGTGTAGAGCTCGGCGATGCGGGGGCTGTCGTTCCACAGGATCCGCACCGGCGTCTCAAATCCGTCGAAGAAGGATCGGGCCTGTTTGAACTGATCGGGGCTCGCCCGGTCGAGCACCAGGACGATCTGCTTGAGGTATTTGACCGTCTTCAGACTCGCGACGATCCTCGGCATGGCCGGCCCTTCGAATTCCGACCAGAGACTCGGAAGCAGAAGGGTCACCGGCTGGATCCGCTGGAACTTCTTGAGTTCCGCCTCCATCCGCTCGGGTTTGGCGTTCGCGAAGCGGTGAAGCGTGCTGATCACGCCGGTCTGGTAGAAGTCGGCCAAGCATCCTCCCGGATCAATGAAGTGGAACGGACACCCTGTATACGAGGTCTGTCGCGGAACTGAGCGGGTGGGCGGCGAAGTTGGCGGAAGGCCGGAGGAGAGTCGAGTCGATCACGGGAAGCCATCCCCATTGTGCAGAACGCGCCGATCGGGGAACCGACTCCTTAGGGAGCCCCGGATCCGCACAATGTTGCGCCCTCATGTCGCCAGTTCCAGAAGTTCCCGGAACGCGTAGGGCCTCGTCAGCGGACGGCTCAGGCCCCAGCGCTCCAGCACCGCGGGGTCGAGATGCCGCTCCGGCGGCAGAAGCGGGATCACGGGCGTCGGCCGCGCGGAGGCGGCCAGCTCCTGGATCCATTCCATGAGCTCCTCCGGATCGCCCAGATCCGCCAGGATCCAGTCGAAGGCCTGGCCCGACGCGGCCGCACGGGCCTCGTCGGCGTTCTTCGCGGTGCGGCAGACGTGGCCGAGTCCGTTCAGGAGCAGCTTCACGAAGACGCGCCTCGAGTTCTCGGGGTCGACGAGGAGGAAGGAGCGCGGCCGGCCCGACCCCTCCGGGCCGTGGACGCTGACGCCGGACGCCAGGCCTCCGCGCAGCCGGCAGTAGCGCTCCGCCATGCCGCTGCCGTCGACCAGCGCCAGACTGACTCCGGACAAGGTCGATCCGAGCTCCAGATCGGCCAGCAGGGCCCCCGGATCGCCCTGCATCGTCGACAGTCCCTCGAGAACGGCGACGACCCCGCGATTCCGGGTCCTCGCCTTGCGAAAGAGGCGGATCATACGGGGCACGATGTCATGCAGGGGCCGTCCCCCGCATTCGACGAGGACCGGGATCTCCCTCATGAAGCCGGTGCCGCCGCCCCGGCGAAGGATCCGGGTGCGCGAGGCCACCCCGGTCAGCCGCCGCAGGATCGCCTTCAGGAGGTCATCGTTCCAGGGCTTGGGAATGAAGTGCTGGACGAGGGTGCGGTTCTCCCCCGGCCGGACGGCCGACTCCGGATAGGCGGAAATGATGACGCGGCGGGTCGCCGGGCTCTGCTGCTCGACCACCCGCAGGAGGTCGGTGCCGCTGAGCCCGGGAAGGCGTTGATCGGCGATGAAGACGTCGACCGGCGGATGCTGGATGCGGCCGAGCGCGACCTCGGGGTCCGAGGTGGCGATCACGGTATAGCGCTCCTCCCGGAGGAGGCGGCGCAGGGATCCGAGGACGGCGGGGTCGTCGTCGATGCAGACCACGACGGGGCGTCGCCCGGAGTCGGCGTTGGCCGAGAGAGGCGGCTCAAGCTGGGAGTTCATCCGGTGCTTCCTCCTCGATCCCGCTGCACTGGCAATGGAGGGGAAGGCCCCCACCTCTTAATACTTTATGGGCCGATGGATAACCCTGGAGAGCCCTGAACGAGGGTCGTGTGACGCGAAATCGGCGCTCAGAAGGACGGATCGCCGTAGCGCGCGTCCCACTTGCCGAGGAACCCGACCAGGTCCTTCGCGGTCGCCGACCGGCCGTTGCGGACGTAGAAGCCGGAATTCGCCACGCCCGAGGCGAGCATCTCGACTGGAGCCAGCCCGGCCAGCAGGCCTTTGCAGAAGCCGGCGTTGAAGTTGTCCCCCGCGCCCGTGGTCAGCTTGGGATTCTGACAGTAAGGGCCGTCGAAGATCGCGCTCCCCTGCTCCGTGGCGCAGGCGGCGTTCCGGGTCGGATGGATGACGACGCCGTCCAGGTCGAGCGCCTTGCGCAGCGTGACGGCGTTGGCCTCGATTTCCTCCGCCTTGAACTGGAGGCCGAGGGCCGCGCTGATCTCCATGCTCTCCTTCTGGTTGACGCCGAGCACCACGCGATGCGAGTCGCGGAAGCTTTTCAGGAAGTGGACGGCCTCGGCAATCTCCTTCGCCGCCCGCTTCTCGGGATCGGCGAGGTCGGTGAAGAGGACGGCGCCGTTCGGGGTCTTGACGCCCTTCATGTCCTTATGCAGCCGCTTCCAGATGTCGGTCTGCGCCGTCAGCATCGTCCAGTTGGTCAGGGCGATGAGGTTCGACGTCGACCAGATCTTCTTCAGCTTGTCCTTGCCGACGACCTCAAGGAGCTTCGGGTAGGTGACGTCCTTGAGCGACTGGTGCTTCCCCATCATGACCTTGCCGTCCTGGAACTCCAGGGCGTCGGTGGTCCCCGGCGCGGTCAGGCTGTAGCAGGCCTTGCAGTTCTTCGCCATCTGCGCGAACACGGGATGCACCGCGGGGCGGCCCAGGCTGCCGATGTACGTCACCGGGAAGCCCGCCTCGATCATCGCGTTGGCCATGATCGGGCCGTTGCCGCCCAGCTTCTCCTGGCGCACGACCAGCTCGAGGTTGCTCGACAGGCCCGCCGCGCGCGAGATCCGCTCGCCCAGCGACGCGATCGTCTCGACCCGCGTATACGTCTCCGGCCCCGTGCGCTTGTCCACGACGTCGATGATCAGGTCGACGAAGCCGTCGAGGCCGACGGTGACGTTGACCTTGGACGAATCGAACTTCTTGAGCTTCTTCGCGACCGACGCCAGCACCTCGTTGCCCATGGGGGAGCGCTCCTTCAATAGGGGTGCTGCATTATATCGGCGGGACCGTCCGCGTCCAGAAAGCGACTACGTCGTCCGGAGGCGGGTGGCCGGCCGGCCGGCGAGTTCCGCAACCGCGCGCTCGCGAATCCGGCCGAAGACCGCCTCGATGTCCCGGCCCTGCCCCGCCAGCATCTTGACGACGACGCCCGTGCCCGGCAGCCGCGTGACGCCGGCGCTGAACGGCTCGGTGAGCGGGCGGATCGCCTCGACCAGCCGCTCCGGGTCGCCGCCGAGCGCCATCAGGACGCCATAATGCGTCGCGTCGCCCATCGACAGCGCGCCGAAGGCCTCCTCGCGCGGACGCAGGTCCGCCCGCTCGCGGAGCACGACGACGCCGTCCTCGGCCAGCCTGAGCCGCAGCCCCAGATGGTCGTAGTCGAAAACCTCGCCGCGCGCCTGGCGGCCCGGGGCCAGGATCTCCCACGCCAGCAGCTTGCCGCCGGCGTCGACGTCGATCGACACGTCCTCGATATAGCGCGAACCGGCGAATGGGATCACGGGCTCGGGGACGTATTCCAAAATCGAGCCCGACGCGACCCGCAGCCGCGTGCGCGAGACGGCCTGCCGCCCGTCCATGCGGTGGATCTTCGTCGCGGACGGCGTGGTCACGATCGCGTGAGCCCCCGCCTCGACGCGGATGTCGGCCTCGAGGACGTCGCCCTGCAGGACGCCGCCGGTGGGGTTGAGGACGTAGACCACCCCCTCCTCCGGCACGGCGCCGGGGACCAGGTGGAGGACGCGGTGGAGCTGGGTCGAATAGTTCTCGCGGAACGCGCAGCGGCCCGCGCCGTCGAGCCCCAGGACCAGGCGCAGCGTGCCCGTCATCCCGCTCATGCGGGCTTCAGGTCCTCGAAGAGCACGGCCTTCTGGATCCACTTCACCACCTCGTCGACACCCTGGCCCGAACGGAGGTTCGTGAACAGATACGGCCGGTTGCCGCGCTGCTTCTTCGTGTCGCGGTCCATCACGCCGAGGTCCGCACCGACATACGGGGCCAGGTCGATCTTGTTGATCAGCAGCAGGTCCGAGCGGCAGATGCCCGGCCCGCCCTTGCGCGGGATCTTGTCGCCCTCGGCGACGTCGATGACGTAGATGACCGCGTCGACCAGCTCGGGGCTGTAGGTCGCGGCCAGGTTGTCGCCGCCGCTTTCGATGAGCAGCAGGTCCAGCTTGGGGAACTTCTTCACGAGTCCCTCGAGCGCCTCGAGGTTCATCGAGCAGTCCTCGCGGATCGCCGTGTGCGGGCAGCCGCCGGTCTCGACGCCGACGATCCGCTCGGGCGGCAGCGCCCTCTTGCGGATCAGAAACTCGGCGTCCTCGCGACAGTAGATGTCGTTCGTCACGGCCGCGATCTCGTACTCGTCGCGAAGGCGGCGGCAGAGCTGCTCCATGAGCGCCGTCTTGCCGGAGCCGACGGGGCCGCCGATGCCGATTCGGGGGACGGACATCAGGTCACCTCAAGAGATAAAGAGCCTCGTGCGGGCGGTCTCGTGCCGCATCGCCGCGATGTCGAGCACGGGCGTGAACGCGCCCAGGTCCTCGAGCGCGATGTCGTCCGCGGACCGGACCCGCGCCGGGAGATCCTCTCCGAGCTTCGACAGGAACGCCTGAGCCCGCGTCTGCCCCAGCGGCAGCAGCTTCATCGCCGCCGCGACGAGGCCCGACGCGGTCCCGAACGCATAGGCGAGCAGGGCCTCCTCCCGCGAGATCCCTTCCAGCGCGGCGTGGATCCCCGTGACGACGGCCTGCTGTCCCGGACTCCGGTTCTCCTCCACCGCGCGGCGGTACGCGTCGGGAGCGGCGACGACTTTCAGCCGGCGGCGTCCCAGCGAGCGGCCGGCGTCGCGGAGCTCCCGCGGCGCCTTGAGGCTGTCCATCCCGGCGTCGATCTCGATGAGGCGCGCGACATCGCCTTCCGCGGCCGCCCGGTGCGCGAGGCCGCAGGCGGGGAGATCGATGCGGGCGAAGCAGCGGAAGAGGATCTCCTCGATGGCGCGCTCGCCGTCATCGGCGCCGGAGAGGACGCCGTCGACGACCAGCCCTTCGAGGCCGCCCGAGTGCGAGAACGCTCCGGTCGGAAAAAGGGAGTCCGTCGTCTGGAGGAGGCGCCATAAGGGGGGCGCCATCAGTGCGCGTGTCCGTGGTTCTGGGCGGGGATGAACTTTCCCTTCACACGCTCGCAGGGAACGTGGTGCCGCTGCGCCAGCGCCTCGATGGCTTTGTCATAGAGCACCGCGATGCCGTGAGGATCGATCATCGCTGCGCGGTGCAGGTTGCCCACCTGGTAGCCCATGAAGCCGAACTCCTCGGGGTTGCGCGGATGGATCCGCAGCAGCTCCTCCTCGGCCTGTTGGACGACGATCGCGACCGCGTCGTCGTGGTGCAGCACGTCGCCGTCCTTCAGCGTGACTCCGTGCGGCAGGTTGATCCCGACGTCGCGGCCGGCGTCGGTCGTGACGCGCTGCCGGTGCTTGGCCAGGTCGCCGCTGGTCAGGACGATGCGCTCGACCCTGGCGCCCTTCAGCGCCGGCGCGGGAGCCAGGACCTTCTCGAGGATCACGTCGGCCTCAGAACAGGAAATAACGCTGGGCCATGGGCAGGACCTTGGCGGGTTCGCAGCGCAGCTCCTCGCCGTCGGCCTTCACGACATACGTCTCGGGATCGACCTCGAGCTTCGGGGTCGCGTCGTTCAGGACCATGTCCTTCTTGCCGAGCTTGCGGCAGCCGACGACCGGCTCGACGCGCTTCTGCAGTCCGAGCCTGTCGGCCACCTTCCCCTTCACCGCGGCCTTCGACACGAACGTGATCGACGTCCCCGTCGGCGCCCGCCCGAAGGCGCCGAACATCGGCCGGTAGATCACCGGCTGCGGCGTCGGGATCGACGCGTTCGGATCGCCCATCGCGGCCCACGCGATGAAACCGCCCTTGAGGACGAGCTCCGGCTTCACGCCGAAGAACGCGGGCTTCCACACGACCAGGTCGGCGAACTTGCCCTTCTCGACGGAGCCGACGATATGGCCGATCCCATGGGTGATGGCGGGGTTGATCGTGACCTTCGCGATGAAGCGTTTCACGCGGAGATTGTCGTTGTCGCCCTTCTCCCCCGGCAGCGCGCCGCGCTGGCGCTTCATCTTGTCGGCCGTCTGGAACGTGCGGATCACCACCTCGCCGATACGCCCCATCGCCTGGGAATCCGAGCTCATCATGCTGATAGCGCCCAGGTCGTGGAGGATGTCCTCGGCCGCGATCGTCTCGGCGCGGATGCGCGACTCGGCGAAGGCCAGGTCCTCCGGGATCTTCGGGTCGAGGTGGTGGCAGACCATGAGCATGTCCAGATGCTCGTCGATCGTGTTCACCGTGTAGGGCCGCGTCGGGTTCGTCGACGACGGCAGCACGTTCTTTTCGCCGCAGACCTTGATGATATCGGGCGCGTGTCCGCCGCCGGCGCCCTCCGTATGGTACGTGTGGATGGTCCGCCCGCCGATCGCCTTCAGGGAGTCCTCGACGAAGCCCGCCTCGTTGAGCGTGTCCGTATGGATCGTGACCTGGACGTCGCCCGCGTCGGCCGCCTTGAGGCAGGCGTCGATGGCCGACGGCGTCGTCCCCCAGTCCTCGTGGAGCTTGAGGCCGACCGCGCCGGCGTCGATCTGCTCCTTGAGCGGCGGGATCGACGACGAGTTGCCCTTGCCCGTGAAGCCGAAGTTCATCGGGAAGGCTTCGGCGGCCTCGAGCATGCGGTGCAGGTTCCACGCGCCGGGCGAGCAGGTGGTCGCGTCGGTGCCGGTCGCGGGCCCGGTGCCGCCGCCGATCAGCGTCGTGATGCCCGCCGAGATCGCCTCGTGCACGAGCTGCGGGCAGATGAAGTGGACGTGCGTGTCGATCGCGCCGGCGGTGACGATGCAGCCTTCGCCCGCGATGACCTCGGTCGACGCGCCGATGACGAGCTTCGGGTGCACGCCCTTCATGATGTCGGGGTTGCCGGCCTTGCCGATGCCGACGATGACGCCGTCGCGCACGCCGATATCGGCCTTGAGGATGCCGGTCGCGTCGACGATCAGCGCGTTCGTGATGACGAGGTCGAGGGCGCCCTTCGCACGGGTGGCGCGGGCCGACTGGCCCATGCCGTCGCGGATGACTTTGCCGCCGCCGAAGACGACCTCGTCGCCACGGCCGCCTGCGTCGGCGATCAGGTCGCGCTCGACTTCGATGAAGAGCTCGGTGTCGGCGAGGCGGACCTTGTCGCCGACGGTCGGGCCGTAGAGGTCGGCATGCTGGCGCCGCGTCAGCTCCAGCGTCACGGCTTCACCTTCCCCTGGGTCAGGCCGTTGAGGCCGTAGACCTCGCGCGTGCCGGAGATGGCGACGAGGGGCACGTCCTTGGTGTCGCCGGGCTCGAAGCGGACGGCGGTGCCGGCGGGCACGTTCAGGCGCATGCCCTTCGCCTGTTTGCGGTCGAACTTCAGCGCCGCGTTGACCTCGAAGAAGTGGAAGTGCGAGCCGACCTGGATGGGCCGGTCGCCGGTGTTGGCGACGGTCAGGGTCAGGGTCTTCCGCCCCTCGTTCGCGACGAGGTCGCCCTGGCCCAGGACGTATTCCCCGGGGATCATCGGATGGGCCTGTGGACGGTGACCAGCTTGGTGCCGTCGGGGAACGTGGCCTCGATCTGCACGTCGTGAATCATCTCGGGCACGCCTTCCATGACGTCGTCGCGGGTGAGGAGGCGCGTGCCGGCGTCCATGAGTTCCGCGACCGTGCGGCCGTCGCGCGCGGCCTCGAGGAGTTCGGAGGCAATGAGGGCGATGGCTTCGGGGTGGTTGAGCTTGAGGCCGCGGGCGCGCCGCTTCCGGGCGAGCTCGCCCGCCGTGAACAGCATCAGCTTTTCCTGCTCCCTCGGCGTCAGGTGCATACGCTATCAAAATCAAACCGTTTACTTCTTGGCGTCCAAAAACAAACGGTTTGTTCTTAGACGGCCAGGTGGCGCTTGATCACCTCGGGCGTCAGCTCGGCGATCGGGCCGCGCTTCACGATCTCGCCCTTCTCCATCACGGCGAAAGCATCCGCCAGCCGCTGGGCGAAGTCAAGATATTGCTCCACCAGCAGAATTGCCACCGTGCCCCGCTCCCGCAGACGCCGGATCGCCCGCTCAATCTCCTGGATGATCGACGGCTGGATCCCCTCCGTCGGCTCGTCCAGGAGCAGCAGCGTGGGCTTCGACACCAGCGCGCGGCCGATCGCCAGCTGCTGCTGCTGGCCACCCGACAGGTCGCCGCCCTTGCGCTTCAGCATCTGCTTCAGCACGGGGAAGAGCTCGAAGATCTCGTCCGGCACCGCCTTGTCACCGTTCCGGCAGCCGTCCAGGCCGATCTGCAGGTTCTCCCACACCGTCAGCTGGCCGAAGATCTCCCGCCCCTGCGGCGCGTACCCCACCCCGAGCCGCGCCCGCCGGAACGACGGCAGCTTCGTCACATCACGCTCGCCCAGCGACACCTTGCCCGATCGCGACGGCAGCCGCCCCGTAATGGTCTTCAACAGCGTCGTCTTGCCGACCCCGTTGCGCCCCATCAGGCAGATCACTTCCCCGGGACGGACTTCCAGGTCCACGTCCCGCAGGATGTGGCTTTCGCCGTAGTAGACGTTGAGCTTCTCGACCTTAAGCATCGAGCGACATCCCGAATCCCCAATCCCAGACGCCCCCCGCTTCGCCACCGCCGCGGCGCGGGAGCTCGGGAGTCAGGGACAGATACAGCGGCGGCGCCGGAGACGCCTTCCTGCGGCGCTGCTCCGACTTCCGCCGGCCTGCCGTCCGCCTCTTCATTTCGACTCCTTGGCCGAATCGCGGCCCAGATACACCTCGATGACGCGCGGGTCGTTCTGGACCTTGTCCATCGACCCTTCGCAGAGGATATGGCCCTCGTGCAGGACGCTGACCTTCGCGTTCAGGCCCCGCACGAACTCCATGTCGTGCTCGACCACCATCACCGAGCGGTCCTTCGCGATCGACCGGATCAGCTCTCCGGTCTTCGCCGTCTCCTCGTCCGACATCCCCGCGACCGGCTCGTCGAGCAGCAGCAGTTTCGGGTCCTGCATGATGAGCATCCCGATTTCGAGCCACTGCTTCTGGCCGTGAGAGAGCAGCCCCGCCTTCCAGCCCGCCCGGTCCGCCAGGCCGACGCGCTCCAGCGTGGCGTCGATGCGTTCGCGGTCCTTCGGCCCGAGCGTCGCGAACAGCGTCTTCCAGACCCCGCGATCGCCCTTCAGCGACAGCTCCAGGTTCTCCTTCACCGTGTGCTTCTCGAAGGTCGTCGGCGTCTGGAACTTGCGCCCGATCCCGAGGTTCGAGATCTCGTAGTCCCGCAGCATCGGCAGATCGATGTCCTTCGCGAACACGACCCGGCCCAGCGTCGGCTTCACCTTGCCCGAGATCACGTCGATCAGCGTCGTCTTCCCCGCGCCGTTCGGGCCGATGACGACGCGCAACTCGCCGATCTCGATGAAGAACGTCAGGTCGTTCAACGCCTTGAAGCCGTCGAAGCTCACGGTCACGTTCTCGAGCTGGATGATCGACTCGTGGGGCGTCAGCTTCCCGATGATGTCGGTCTGCCGGTTCATGCGCCCTGCTCCTTCTCCTTCGCGACGGTCACGGCCGGCAGCGCGACCGGCGGCGCCTTCGGAGCGAACTTGACCCACAGCGCCCGCAGCCGTCCGGGCAGGGAGACCAGGCCGTCGGGCAGGAGCATGACGACGGCGACGAAGACACCGCCCAGCACGTAGAGCCAGGTGGCCGGATACCGGTTCGTCAGCCAGCTCTTCAGGCCGTTCACCACGAGTGCCCCGAGGATGGCGCCATAAAGGGTGCCGCGGCCGCCGACCGCAACCCAGATCGCGATCTCGATGGACTCGGCGGCCTCCAGGCGGCTCGGGTTGATGATGCCGACCTGGGGCACATAGAGGGCGCCGGCGATGGCGGCGACGGCGGCGGCGACGGCAAAGACGAAGACCTTGAAGCCCACCGGCGAGTAGCCCGAGAAGCGGACGCGGTTCTCGCCGTCACGGATGGCTTCGAGGACCCGGCCGAGCTTGGTCCGCGTGATCCAACGGCAGAGGATATACGTCAGCACGAGGACGATCCCCGTGACGACGTAGAGGCCGCGCATCGTGCTCATCTCCTTGAGCCGCCAGCCGGCGAGGGTCTTGTAGTCGGTGAGGCCGTTGTTGCCGCCGAGACCCAGCTCGTTGAGGAAGAAGAGCAGCATGAGGGCGTAGGTGAGGGCCTGGGTGATGATCGAGAGGTAGACTCCGCGGATGCGGCTGCGGAAGGCGAGGAAGCCGAAGAGCGCGGCAAAGAGCGTCGGGGCCGCGACGGCGGCGACGATCGCGAATCCGAAGCTGCGGAACGGCGGCCAGTACCAGGGAAGCTTCGGCCAGTTGAGGAAGACCATGAAGTCCGGCAGCTCGTTGTGGTACTGGCCCTCGAGGCCGATATGGAGCATGAGGTACATGCCCATGCAGTAGCCGCCGAGCGCGAAGAAGACGCCCTGGCCCAGGCTCAGGATGCCCGTGTAGCCCCAGAGCAGGTCCATGCCCAGGGCGAGGATCGCGTAGGTCAGGTACTTCCCGAAGAGCGTGATCTGGAAGTCCGAGAGGTGGAAGGACGAGCTCGGCGGCACCACGCTGTTGCAGAGCGGGACGACGACGATGGCCACGAAGGCCAGCACGGCGAGGACCGCCCACTGCAGCGGCGAGTGCAGCCGTCGCCAGAGCGGCAGCGTCGACGGATCAGGCGTCTGCATGGCGTCCCTTGATGGCGAAGAGGCCCGAAGGCTTCTTCTGCAGGAAGAGGATGAGGAGCGCGAGCACGGCCACCTTCGACAGGATCGGCCCCCACTTCGGCAGCGCGCTTCCGATCATCGACTCGAGGACCTTGTTAACCCCGCCGATGCCGAACGCGGCGACGACGGTGCCCATTAGCTTGCCGACGCCGCCGAGCACGACGACCATGAAGGCGTCGACGATATAGGTCTGGCCCAGGCCGGGGCCGACGGTGCCCAGCTGGCTGAGCGCGCAGCCGGCCATGCCCGCGACTCCGGCGCCGAGGGCGAACGTCAGCGCGTCGACCCGGCCCGTCGCGACGCCCAGGCAGGCGCTCATCGAGCGGTTCTGCACGACCGCCCGGATGCGCAGGCCGACCGGCGACCGGTACAGCAGCAGGTAGAGCCCCAGGAGGCAGAGGAAGCTGAACGCGAAGATGAAGATGCGGTTGTACGACAACGTCAGGCCGGACATGATCTGAAGTCCGCCCGTCAGGTAGGACGGGCTCTTGATGTCGACGTTCGCGGCGCCGTAGAACGATCGCACGAGCTGCTGGAGCATGAGGCTGATGCCCCAGGTCGCCAGCATGCTTTCGAGGGGACGGCCGTACAGGCGCTGCAGCAGGGTCCGCTCGATCAGCATGCCCATCGCCGCGGAGGCGAGGAACGAGACGGGGATCGCCACGACGAAATACCAGTCGTAGTGATTGGGAAACAGCGACTGGAAGAGGCCCTGCACCGTATAGGCGGCGTAGGCGCCGATCATCAGGATCTCGCCGTGGGCCATGTTGATCACGCCCATGACGCCGAACGTGATCGCGAGGCCCAGCGCGATCATCATCAGCACCGAGCTCAGGCTCAGCACTTCGAACGTCGTGCTGACGGTCTGCGTCAGCGCCTCATGGGACTCGATGTCCTTGACGGCGGCGCGCACCGCGTCGACGACCGCCTTGGACGTTTCCGGAGTCTTCCCGTCCGGACCCGCCGTCACCATCGCCCTGAGCTGCGGCACGGCGTTGGAGCCCTTGATGTCGCCGAGATGCGTGGCGGCCTTTTCCCGGATGCCCGCGTCGGCGTTGGTCAGCTGGATCATCTGAATCGCCTCGTCCATGGCCAGGCGCACCCAGCGGTCCTTCTCCCCGGCCATGGCGGCCTCGAGGAACGGGATCGACTCGGGCGCGCGGTCTTCGCCCATGCGGCCGGCGGCGGACTTGCGCGCGTCGGGATCGGGGCTCGCGAGGCTGAGCGAGCTGAGGATCGGCGCGATCTTCTGCTTGAGCGCGTTCGTCGCGACGACGCGCTTCAGCGTGGAGAGGTCGACGAGCGGCTTCCCGTCCGGACCGGGGGCCGGTTTTCCGGTGAGGGCATCGGTGAGCGGCACCAGCTCGGTGCCGTCCTTGAGGAAGACCTTCTTCTCTTTTTCGATGGGGACGAGGACGAGCCGTTCGCCCATCCGATAGAGGTTGCCCTGCCGAAGGGCGGTGAGGGGGACCAGGGCGCGGGGATCGCGAAGGCGGCCGAGAGTCTCGATCGCGGCGTCCTGCGCCTTTCGGTCGCGGGAGGCGAGATCCGTGACGGCCTTCGTGAATTCGTCGGCGGGAGGCGGTGTCTGAGCGAGCGTGCAGATCAGCGCGAGACACTGCGCTAGGTGTCTCATGGCCTCAGGACCCAGCTTTCTATTTTCGGGTTGGGGGCCCCCGGGGTTTCGCAACCCCGGGGGCCCGGAATCGGGTTACATCAGCGACAACGGGACAGGCTTAGGGATGAGCCGGCACCTCGAACTTCGCCTTGGTCTCATTTCCCGTGATGTTGGGCCACGTCCAGTCGGAGATCTTCTCCTTGGAATCCTTGACGAACTTGCTCCAGGGCTCGGCGCGGACGAGACCCTTCGTGCGCCACACTTCCTGGAACTGGCCGTCGGCGAGGATCTCGCCGATGATGACCGGCTTCTTCAGGTGGTGGTTCTTCTCGTCCATCTGCACCCAGCCGCCCGGGGCCAGGAAGTGCTGGCCCGCGATGGCCTGGCGGACGGCGTCCACGTTGGTGGTGCCCGCCTGCTCGCACGCCTGCCTCCAGATGTTGACCCCGACATAGGCGGCCTCCATCGGATCGTCGGTGACGCGCTTCGCGCCGCCGGGCAGGCTGTTCTTCTCGCAGTACGCCTTGAACGCCTTCACGAACGTCTTGTTCTGGGGCGCGTCGATCGACTGGAAGTAGTTCCACGCGGCCAGGTGGCCGACCAGCGACGACGTGTCCATGCCGCGCAGCTCGTCCTCGGCGACCGAGAACGCGACCACGGGGCACTTCTCCGACGTCAGGCCCTGGTTGGCGAACTCCTTGTAGAACGGCACGTTCGAGTCGCCGTTGATCGTGGAGACGACGGCCGCGCCGCCGCCCGCGGCGAACGCCTTGATCTTGCGGACGATCGTCTGGTAATCCTGGTGGCCGAACGGCGTGTACTCCTCCTCGATGCTCGTCTCGGGGATGCCGTTGGCGATCAGCTGCTGGCGGAGGATCTTGTTCGTCGTGCGGGGATAGACGTAGTCCGTGCCCAGCAGGTAGAACTTCTTCTTGCCGCCGCCTTCCTTCGAGAGCAGGTAGTCGACCGCGGGGCCGGCCTGCTGGTTGACGGCCGCGCCCGTGTAGAACACGCTGCGCGAGCACTCCTCGCCCTCATACTGCACCGGGTAGAACAGGATGCCGTTCTCCTTCTCGAAGACCGGCAGCACCGACTTGCGGCTCACCGACGTCCAGCAGCCGAAGACGACGCTGACCTTGTCCTGCACCAGCAGCTGCTTCGCCTTCTCGGCGAAGAGCGGCCAGTTCGACGCCGGATCGACGATGACCGCCTCGACCTTGCGGCCGAGGGCGGCGCCGGTGGCGTTGATTTCATCGATCGCCATGAGCGTCACGTCGCGCAGCGAGACTTCGCTGATCGCCATCGTGCCGCTGAGCGAGTGGAGGATGCCGACCTTGATCGGCTCCTTGTCCTGCTCGCCGGCCCAGCCGGAGGACGCTAGCAGCGCCAGCGCGACCGCCGCCCCAAACCCCTTCAGCAACTTCATGATCTTGCCTCCCAAGTAGTAGAGAATTTCAATCCTTCAACAAGGTCGTTCTTAAAACTGGAACTGGGTCCCGATGACGTACTGGCCGAACTCCTTCGGTCCCGTCACGTCGGTGTGCGTGTACACGAACGTGATTCGGGCATTGTGGCCGACCATGACGTAGTTGACGCCGAGGTCGTAGCTCGAGTGATTGTTCGCGACCGGGTTGTGGCCGCTCGTCTCGGATTCATTGAATCCCTGGTACCGGAAGTGCGGCTGGAACTGGCCCCAGCCGACCTTGCCCGGAATCAGGTACGCGATCGAGAAGAGCAGACCCGTGCCCGAGCCGGTGTCGAAGCCTCCGCCCAGGTCGCCGGGGGTCACGGGCACGCTGAACCCGTGGCGGCCGAAGTAGTAGTACGCCGCTTCCACGGTGGCCGTGCCGTCCGCCAGGAACGACAGCTTCTGTTCCCACAGGAAGTCGACGGCCACGTTGCCGAAGCCGGTCACTCCCGTCCCCGCGCCGATCCCCGTGCCGCCGCCCTGGTAGTTCGCCACCAGGCCGATCGCCAGGATGTTCTTGTCGCCGTAGTACGTGCTCTGGAGGTAGTAGCCGGGCTCCGGGTCCATGAAGTTGTACTGCACCCGGCCGGCAACCAGCAGCCGGTCGCCGAACGCGGCCGTGGGCGCGCCATGGTCGTTGCCTTCGTAGACGCCGGCCCAGTACTTGAAGGCGCCCACGTCGCCCCAGAACGTGATGCCGTCATCACGGTCGCCGAGCTTGCCGGCGGCGTTGAAGCCGTCGGACAAGAACGGGAAGTCCCAGGTGGACAGGTAATACGGCCCGTCCGAGTTCGAGCGGTCCGTCGCCGGCAGCATGCGGCCGACGAAGATGTTGAAGGCGTCCGCCACCTTCATCTGGCAGATCGCATCCAGCACCGAGGCGCCTCCCGAGGTGAACTCCGCGTTCAGGGTCGCCGAGAAGACGTCGTTGATCTTTCCCCCGGTGTACAGACGGCCGCTGGCCAGCGTGAAGTCGCTCGTGTACTTGCTGGTGGTGCCGACCGGCACCTCCATCGCGCGGTACTCCGTCCGCACGCCGCCGCCGACGTGGACCTTGTCGTACCACTTCTCCTCGACCGGTTCGGTGACGACCGCCGCGCCCGCAGGCGCCTGCTGTTCCCGCTGCTGCTTCTCCTTCTCCAGGATCTCCAGGCGCCGCTTCAGATCCCGCATCTCCTCGTCCTTCGAGGAAGAATCCTGCGCGAATCCGGCGCGCGCCGACATCACCGTCACCAGGATCGCCGTGACCACCCCACTCCACCCTTGTCTCAACATGTGCTCTCCCAAAATTAGAAAATCGGAGTCCCGTTGGCGGGAGGGAGAGCAAGCGCTGTGCCAGCGGGTGTAAACGTGAAATGAAGGGGGACGCCTGGGGGAGGAATGCAATATGGGCGACTTGCCGGTAGGGTTTTCCCGAAGTCGCCTACCGCGCGGGATCTCTGGCTACTGCGCTATCCTTTGATATAGTCGTCGCCGAACTGGATCATGCGCTTCGCGAGATCGCTGCAGGCTTCCTCCTGCGAACTGGCGCGGTCCACCATCTTGCGATGCATGTCCCCCACGAGCTCCGCGTTGATGGTCGAGAGCGCCTGGATCGCCGCCGACGTGTGCTGCAGGATGCCGTCGATGAGGGAGCGCTTCACGATCACCGTGTCCGTGCCCTCGCCCTTCATGACGCCCTTGTCCTTGTGCGTCAGCAGCGGCTCGCCGTTGCCGTAGCGCGTATACAGCTCCTCCATCAGGTGATCCACGGGGGCGATGTGCTTTTTCTGCACCGTCCTCACCTGCTCCACGGCCACGCGGTGCGGCTCGATCTGCGCGCTCAGCGAGTCGAAGCGCCGGCGCACCTCTTCCCCGCGCGGGCCCGGGACGCCCTCCAGGAAGTCCTTCGCCATGTCGAGCGCCTCGAGGGCGCGGTAGAAATCCTTCAGCGCGTAGTCCGTCTGCACCCGGACGATCAGCTCCTCCGCGATGCTTCCCTTGGGCGCGTCGTCCAGCGAAAACGACTTCGACGCGTAGATCTGCGTGATCTCCTCGACGACCTTCGACACCGGCCAGCGCTTGGCCGGATCCTTTTCGCGCGCCGCCTCGATCAGCGCCTCGAAGCGCGGAGAGATCTCCGGGCGCGAGTGGTGCACGCGCGCAGGATGCGGCTCGCCGGACACCAGCAGCTCGCGCAGATCGTCCGGGCTCGCCGACTCGTACATCAGCCTGCCGGTCGCCAGGACGTAGAGGGTCGCGCCCAGCTGATACACGTCGGTGGCCGGCGACGGGACGCCGTCGCGCACCTGCTCCGGCGCGGAGTACGGCAGCGCGGTCGCCCCGCCCGCCCCGCCCCCGCCGAAGCCCGCGAGCTTGACGACGCCCTTGGTCTTCGCGGTCGGCGACTCTTCGATCAGAATGTTGGCCGGATGCATCTCCCCGTGCACCACCCCCTGCTGGTGCGCGTGCGACAGCGCGTGGGCCAGCTGGTAGGCGATATGGGCGACGGCCGGCAGCGGCAGCGGACCCTGCTTGTTCTCCCCGCGACGACGCCAGATGCGGTCCAGCGTCTTCCCCTGCACGTGCTCCATGAGGATGCACGGGCCGAGCGACGGGTCGTCGACGCGGGCGTAACGGCGGACGATGTTGCGGTGGTTGAGCTTGCGGAGGGCGCGGTCCTCGGAGATCAGGCGCTCCGCGTCCCGGCTGTCGCCGCCCTGGTGGGCGGGCGCGCGGACGGCCAGGCTGGGATTGTCGAGCAGGCGGCCGTCGATCACGCGCAGATACCGCTCCCGGTTCTTCGCGGCCGTTCCGCCTTTGAACTCCTTCCACAGGACGTCGGCGCGCGACCGGATCGCCGCGATGACGCCCTCATCGGTGATCGGGCCCTTGCCCATGGTGAACTTATAGTCGAGCTGAAAGAGGTTGGGGTCGCTTTCGCCGGCGATCATCATCTCCCCGATGAGCGCGGGCAGGTTGCTCAACTTGGCCTGGAAGATGTGCGCCGGACCCGCCGCGCCCAGGTAGCCGTCCAGGACGGCGACCTCGCGGAAGATCGTGTGGGGCAGCTGGACCTTGCGGCCGGACGTTCTGCTCATGTTGACAGACAAAGAGTATATAGGCTTTTCGGCCGATTGGGGGTCCGGCTGAAGCATGCCGTGAAGGTTCCCCCTCCCCCCAGGCGATTCAGCGCCGGCGGAATCGTCCAGTCTGCAGGAGAACCACCGCCAGAAGCCCCAGCGCCGGGAGCTCCGGAACCCCGCCGATCGATCCCAGTCCGCAGAGCGGGTGGTCGTTGCTGGTCTTGGTGGTCCTCGGCGGCAGCGGCTGCGGCGATCCGCTGACCTCGTTCGAGTTGCCGGTCATCGTCGCCCCCACCCCCGCACGGACGACGTAGAAGTACATCGCCCCGAACCCGACGCCCGTGTCGTCGTAGGTTGTGCCGGCAACGGTCTGGTAGGCCGTCTCCGTCCCGGACTGGGAGCTGCGCAGGAGGGTGTAGCTGGAGGCATTGGCCACGGCCGTCCAGCTCAGGCTGATCAGCGGCGTCCGGTTCTGCGGAGTCGCGATGCTCAGCGTCGGCGCCGCAGGCCCCGGAGGCGTCGTCGCAGACATTGCGCCGGACGGGATCACGGCGCGGGCCTGCCCGGCGTACGACCAGGTCAGATGGGTGACGGCGCCGCCCCCCCGTTCGTAGAACGTCAGGCGGATCGGATACCAGAGGCCCTGGACCATGTCGAAGTTCCCCTGGTCGTCGGTCGCTCCGTGATCGGTCCAGTTGGAGATGAGGGCCGGCGTCACATTGTTCACCACGAGCTCGACGCCGTCGTCGGTGTTCGTGAAGAACGTGACGGTGCCGGTGACCGGACCCTTGACGAAGCCGGTCCAGCGGATGACGTACATGTCCGCGTTGGCGAAAGCGCCGGGATACGTCGCGTCGGCGAAGTCGACGGTGGCGTCGACGCGCGTCAGGTTCGGATTTCCGGCGGGGACGCCGGGGGTCGCGGGGATGGCGGCGAGATTGGGTCCCCAGTAATCGCCCTGCAGGCCGGGGGTGACGGTCTGGGCGACGGCGGCCGGGGCGCAGGCGAGCACGAGGGCGCCGACCAGAAGATGGACGTGAAGAGAGAGGTGGACCATGATGGAATCCTTTCACGCAAGGATCAGGGAGTCCCGCTCAAGGTGCTTGCGCGGGGAAGGCGAAGGGAAATGCGCGGGCGGAGGCGTGCGCCTCTCACAGCCCCGGACCCTTCCCAACCCGAATTCGAAATGGACTGCTGCTGATAGGCTAGGCGGAACGGGGATCGAAGTCAACAGCGGCGCGAGGGCGCTACTTCTTGCGGGGCCGGGTGAACCACTTGCGCATGAACTCGATCTTCCGGCGCTGCGCATCCCCGAGGTTGAGGAACTGGAAGCCGGCGCGCCAGCTGGACCCGGCGACGGCCGGATCGGGGCGGCACCAGCGGACGGCGGCGAGCGCGTCGAGCGAGTCGGAAAGCGCGTTCAGGTGCAGCGTGAACTGCACCAGCGCGCCGGCGTCGAGGGATTCGGAGACTTCGAGCTGGACGCCGGACTGGCTGATGTCGAGCACCCGGCGACCGAGGTTGCGCTTCAAGCCCTGGGAGGCGAGCGCGCCCTGCCGGTAGACCGTGATGACATAGTCGTACAACTCGAAGCGCGCGGCCTTGCGCTTCTCCTCGGGGGCAAGGAGGATGTCCGCGGACGAATCGGGCTTGGCGGCCGCGGGCGCGACGGCGGTGGCGACGGCGCCCGTGAACGTTTCGCGCGCCCCGACGGGGGTATAGTGCTCGCTGAACTGGACGCCGAGGACGAGCCCGGGCCCGGTCTGCGCGGCCCAGCGGACCTCCCCGCGGGCGCGGAACGACTCGCCCGAGGTTCGGTCGCGCAGCTCGAGGGTCACGGTCTCCCCGCGACCCACGGGTTCGCTGACGCGGACGCGGGCGCCGCCCGGGGAGATGTCGACGATCTCGGAGCCGATGTTGCGGCGCAGCTGCGGCGTGATGGTGGGGGAAGCCCGGTAGAAATACATCTCGACGTTGCCGACGCGGCGTCTCGGGTGCGCGCGTCGGGTCTCCGGGGCAGCCGCCATGGCGTTCACCTTAGTACGACCGCGAATGCTTGTCAAGCCCATCCCGGCCCATAATGGGCCCGGTCATGGGTGGATTCCCTGCCTTTGACGAACCGCGGGGGAACCCATAATCAGATTCATTTTAGCACCATTTCCGGCGGAAAAGCCGGGCGGGCGCGCCTCGCGCGGACCGAGGGATTTCTCTCGCCTTCGACCGCGTCGTTTGTATAATGCCCCGACCTATGGACATGCTTTTATTCCTCCAGGACGTGGCGGCGGGCGCGGCGCCGCAGGCCGCCGCCCCCCAGGGCGGCCCGGGCGAGCTGCTCAAGATGCTCCCGATGTTCGCGATGATCTTCGTGGTCATGTACTTCCTCATGATCCGCCCCCAGAGCAAGCAGCGCAAGGAGCGCGACGCGATGATGGCGTCGCTCAAGAAGAACGACCATGTGGTCACCGCCTCCGGCATCTACGGCGTCGTCAAGCAGGTGAAGCCGGACGAGCCGGACGTCACCTTATGCATCGACGAGCGCAATGACGTCTGCATCCGGGTGAGCAAGGCGTCGATTGCGGGGCTGGAGGGCGCCGTCAAGACCGATCCCCAGGCCCCGGCGCAGGACAAGAAGAGCTAGCCCCCGGAACGCAGACTCCCCCTCCCCCCCGACTCGGGCGGATTTGGACGGAACCTAGGCTTCGTTTTCAGGACGCGATATGGGCCAGGACACGCGCACCCGCTTCATCGCCATCGTCGTGCTCACCGTCATCGCCGCCTACGTCGTGGCGCCGATCCCCCGCAAGCCCTCCTTCGTCGCCGATGCCAAGATCAACCTCGGCATCGACCTCGCCGGCGGCGCCGAGCTGCGCTACAAGGTCCTCTTCGAACCCGGCTTCAGCGGAAACCGCGAGACCGCCACCAAGATCGCCACCGACGTCATCCGCCGCCGCGTCGAGGCCAAGCAGCTCAAGGAGCCCAAGATCAACTCCCGCGGCGACGACGAGATCATCATCCAGCTCGCCGGCGTCGATGCCGACGGCCTCCGCGACTACAAACGCCTCATCGAGACGTCGGGCAAGCTGGAGCTCCATGCCGCCGCCCCCAGGGACATGCAGGAGCGCTACAACAAGGACAAGGTCGTCCCCCAGGACTATTCAGTCGTGGACAACACCGAGCGCGGCCGCGGCGGCGACTACGAGGCCTACGGCGCGCAGATCCTGGTGATGAAGGCGCCCGTCATCGAGGGCCGCCACATCGAGGACGCCGAGGCCCGCCAGGAGATGGTCCCCGGCGGCTCCCGCTGGGTCACGTCCTTCACCCTCAACGCCGAAGGCGCGAAGATGTTCGACGACGCGGCCGAGCGGCTCTACAACCAGCGCCCCCCGGGCCTGATCGTCATCATGCTCGACGGCAAGGTCAAGTCCGCCCCCGCGGTGCAGTCGCCCTCCTTCCGCGGCCACGGCCAGATCTCCGGCGCGAAGGACCAGAACGACGCCAAGGAACTCTCGATCATCCTGCGCAGCGGCAGCCTCCCCGCCCCCATCGGCTCCATCGAGGGCGGCCCCGGAAAGCCCGAGTCCGAGACCTTCGTCGGACCGACCCTGGGCGAGGACGCGATCCGCCGCGGCCTGCTGGCCAGCGGCATCACGATCCTGGCGGTGTCGGTCTTCATGATCATCTACTACCGCACCTCGGGCTTCATCTCCGTGATCGCCATGATCCTCAACCTCGTGTACCTGATCGCGGTCATGGCCTTCTTCAACGCGACCCTCACCCTGCCCGGCATCGCCGGCGTCGTCCTCACGATCGGCATGGCCGTCGACGCCAACATCCTCATCTACGAGCGCATCCGCGAGGAGCAGAACAAGGGCAAGAGCGCCTCGCAGTCGTTCGAGGCCGGCCACGACCGCGCCTTCATGACGATCATCGACACGCACGTCACCACGCTGATCGCCGCCGTCGTCCTCTGGAACTTCGGCACGGGCCCCGTGCAGGGCTTCGCGATCACGCTCGCGATCGGCATCATGACCACGCTCTTCACGGTCCTCTTCTGCGGCAAGGTCTTCCTCAAGATGCTGCTCAGCGGCGGCGTCACCGAGTGGAAGATGATGAAGCTGCTGTCGAATCCGAAGATCGACTTCATCAAGTACGCGAAGGCCTGCGTCATGGGCTCGATCATCGGCACGGTCATCGTCATGGGCATCTTCATCTCCCGGGGCGAGAAGAACTACGGCATCGACTTCAAGGGCGGCGCCGACGTCGCCTTCGCGATGAACAAGGCGCTGAGCATCGACCAGGTCCGCAACTCCATCCACAGCATCAAGGGGCCCGAGGGCCGGGAGAAGTACGCGGACGCCGAGATCCAGACCGTCGCCGAGCCCGGCTCCAAGAGCGCCGCCATGCTCACGGGCGGCTCCTCCCGCACCTTCCAGATGCGCACCTCGAACACGGCCATCGACGACATCAAGAAGGACATCCAGGCCGTCTTCAAGGACTCCCTCTCCCACGAGCCCTTCGAGGAGGAGGCCGACGCGGATATCGACAAGAACATCCGCAAGCTGGAGGGCCAGCCTGAGGGCAAGGGCTTCGTGATGTACGTCAAGGAGGAGAAGTCGAACCCCGCCGATCTGAAGAAGAAGATCGGGGCCATCGGCCTGGTGAAGGACATCTGCGGACTGGACACGCAGGGCAACGCCCTCTTCGCCCTCGACGAGCTGCCCAACCCCCCTCAGGGCCTGAAGAAGTACAAGTTCGCCCCGACCAGGAAGGTGGCCGAGGACCAGGAGAAGGTCAGCAAGATGCGCGACGCGATCAAGAGCGCGCTGGACACCGACCTCTCCTCGACGCCCTTCCTCTCCAGCGGCAAGATCGGCAGCGCGGTCGCAACCGAGCTGCGCAACTCCACCTTCTGGGCCTTCGTCGTCTCGTGGGCGATGATGATCGTCTACGTCGCCATCCGCTTCGACTCGTGGCGTTACGGCGTCGCGGCCGTCGTCGCGCTGATCCACGACGCCCTCTTCGCCCTGGGCTTCACGGCGGTGGCGGGCGCGATCGTCCCCAAGAACTGGGGCCTGAACTTCGACATGAGCCTGAACACGCTGGCCGCCATCCTGACGATCATCGGCTACTCGATCAACGACACGATCGTCGTCTTCGACCGCATCCGCGAGAACCTGCACACCGACAAGAAGTCGACCTTCTCCCAGCTGATCAACAACAGCGTGAACGAGACGCTGTCGCGGACGATCCTGACCTCGTTCACGGTCTGGCTCTCCGCGATCGTGCTCTACGTCTTCACGGCGACGACCGGCGGCGGCATCGCGGACTTCTCCTTCCCGCTGATCATCGGCGTGATCGTGGGAACGTACTCGTCGGTCTACGTCGCCTCTCCTCTGGTGCTGTGGTGGTATAAGGGGCAGAGGCCCAAAACGGCCTGACAGGCATCAAGCATCTGAGAAGTCGCGCCCCTGCCCCTCTGGGGGGAGCTGGATTCGGCGTCGTGGGGATGCTTCCCGGTCGGTGATCAGGCGGACCAGGCTCACGGCGGACCTGGTCGTCCTCGTCCTAGACGATCTCAACTCGGCAAGCCGGCGGGTCCGACTCCCGAGCTGCTTTTCGAGCAGTCGTTCGCTCCGCGGGCTTGGCAGTCGATCAAACTCTTCAGCACCGTAGGTCGCGGCGACGTCCCTCGGTCGGTGCTCCCCTCCCCCCCAATTACGGCTTCTTCCTCGGGTAGTTGAGCAGGATGAAGGATGCGGGGAGCGTCGTGAGCGAGGCGAAGAGGCCCATCAGGATCGCCAGCGCCGTGAACAGTCCGAAGTAGATCGTCGGAACGAACTGGGAGAAGCAGAGCATCGAGAAGCCGGTGAAGACGATCGACGTCGCGATCAGGATCGCGCGGCCGATCGTCGCGTGCGAGCGGCGGATCGCCGCCCGCAGGTCCCCGTCCTTTGCGAACTCCGCCTTGAAGCGCACCGCGTACTGAATGGCCGCGTCGATGCCGACGCCCATCGCGACGGAGGCGATGATGACCGTGACCATGTCGAGCGCCACGCCGAAGAAGCCCATCACGCCGAGCACGAGCAGCACGGGCAGCACCTGCGGCAGCAGCACCAGCGTCGCCATGATGGGCGAGCGGAAGAGGATCACGAGCATCAGCCAGATGCCGAGCACCGCGAGCACGAACGTCTCCTTGGTGCTGCGGATGAGGGTGTTGAGCATGTTGGCGTAGAGCAGGAAGACGCCCGTCGGCCGAGCCTCCACCAGCTTCAGGTCGCTGTCCTTCTTCAGCGCGAGATAGTCGCGCAGCTGGCCGAGGATGCGGTTGCGGTTGAGCGACGGCGCCGTTTCCCGCATGCGGATCATGACCCGCGAGACGGTGAAGTCGGCGTTGCAGAACTCGCGGACCTGATCTTTCGCCATGCCGGCGACGAGGCCGAGGATCTGCGCGTCCTTGACGGTCACCTTTCCGTCGGGCTTCGTGAACGCCTTGCGCGCTTCGTCGACGAGGGTCTTCAGCGAGCGGACGTTGCCGGTCTCGGGGATGCCCGCGATGAACTGGCCGACGGTGTCGAGGGCGGCGAGGCCATCGGGGGTCTTGAAGAAGCCGGGGACACTCGACTTCAGTAGGACCTCGAAGGGCGTGGTGCCGCCCATGCGGTTGTCGATGTAATCGAGGCCCTGGTAGATCTCGCTCTTCGCGCGGAAGTAGTCGATGAACTTGGTCTCGACCTTGATCTTGGTCGTCCCCCACACGGAGACCGCGAGCACGGCGAGGCTGAAGATCATGACGGCCTTCGGGGCGCCGAGGACGAGGCCGAGCAGCGCCTTGAGGGGCCCGCGCGGTTCGCGGTCGGGGCTGGCGCCGGCGCCGCCCACCGCCTTGAGGGGGAGGACGGTCGCGGGCAGGAAGAGCATGATGACCGCCAGGCTCAGGCCCATGCCGATGGTCATCATCACGCCGAACGTCCGGACGGGGATGATGCCGCTCGGGATGTGCGCGGCGGTGCCGACCATCGTCGCGAGCACGCTGAACAGGCAGGGGCTCCAGATCTCCATCGGGGCCCGCGTCGCGGTGAAGGCCGCGTCCTCGTCGGGGTGCGCGGCGCGGCGCTCGAGATAGCGCTCGATGTAGTAGACCGCGTACGGCAGCGTCAGGACGAAGAGCAGCACCGGCATGTTCGACGTGATCACGGTCGTTTTGCGGCCCATGGCGATCATGAGGCCGAGCATGAGGGCGACGGGAAGGATGCACGAGAGGATGGGCAGCGCCACCCAGCGCGGGCGCCGGTAGATCGCGAGGAACGTGAGCGTAAAGACGCTGAGCGCGACGACCCCGAACGTGACGATGTCGGCCTTGATGTGTTCGCGCAGGACGATGTTGATGATCGGGAGGCCGGAAAGGCGGACGGGTTCGTCGAGCTTCGGACGCCACGCGGCGGCGAGCTTTCGGAGGCCGGCGACGAGGAGGCCGCGGCGGGCGCCCTGCTCCACCACGCTGGCCTGGAACGGCACCTCGATCTCCCGGAGTTTGCGGTCGATCTCCGGCGAGCGCGGAGAGCCCATCAGCCGGTTGCGCTCGGCCTCGATCGCGTTGGCGTCCTCCGGAACCTCGAGGTAGACGAGGAGGGAGAGGTCCTTCGCGTCGGCCGAGAGGAGGTTGCCGCGCGCCTGGGTGTGCTCGACGAGCTCGGCGCGGGCCTTGTCGAGGTCGATTTTGGGATCGAGCCCGCCCTCCTTGTCGATCAGGAACACGGGCACCGGGAAGAGTCCCGGGGGCTTGTTGCGGAGCAGCGGGACGCCGCCGATCGTGAGGACGTTGCGGCAGTAAGGCTGGCGCTGGATGTCGCGGACGAAGCCGGCGAGGAGGGCGAGCGAGCCGGGGGTGAACCATCCTTCCTTGCGGTGGCAGCAGACGATGACGTATTCGTCGCTGCCCCAGTCGGCGCGGGTCTGATTGTAGTACGCGAGGTCGGGATCGGCCTGGTCGAGGAGGACGTCGGTGCCGGCTTCGACGGCGAAGTCGGGGAGCCTGAGGCCGGCCCAGGCGGCGGCGGCGAGGAAGGCGAGGAGGACGGGGATCTGGCCGGCGCGCAGCAGCCGCTGGTACAGGGACATGGGCCCTATCCTAGCTTTCGCCCCCGGAGCTACCACAAACATGACGGGCTTGTTTGTGGTTTTTCGTGGACACTTTATAAGTTATAACTTGACAAGCTCCGGAACCTGCATATACTGTCCCTGTAGTTCAGGGGGAAGAATGAGAGAGGGGCTGGTCCCGCCGGTTCCCGTCGCAACTCCATCCACACCGATTTTCACGTCCGTCCATAAATCTTAGAGGCGAGAGGAGAGAGGGATGAACACCCAGGTAAAGGTCGGAATCGCGGCGGCCATCGTGGCCGCGCTGGTCGCGCTCATCGTGCTGGATCAGAAAACCACCCCGAAGGACGACGCCGGGCCGCGGGCCCCGGGCGGCGATCCCGCCGTGATCGTCGGCACGAACTCCGGCGCCGATCCCGCCTCCACCCGCCTGTCCGAGGAGGAGAGCCGGCTCTACAAGGATGCCGCCCGGCAGTTCGGCACCGACACCCCCAAGCCTCCCGCCACCATCAAGGGCAGCGAGGAGAAGAACGAGAAGAAAATCTCCCCGACCGGCGAAGAGTACGTGATCAAGGACAAGGACACCTTCGACACCATCGCGCAGAAGCACTACGGCAGCAAGTCCTACGCGTTGATGATCGCGGCGGCCAACCCGGACGTGAAACCGACCTCGCTGCGCGTCGGCAAGAAGATCATCCTGCCCCCGAAGCAGGCCGTCGAGAAGAAGGAAGAGGCGCCGGTCGTGAGGGACGTGACGCCGCCCCCCGACGCCGCCCCGAAGACGGACACTGCGCTGAAGACGACCGCCACGGGCCAGAAGGTCTATACGGTGCAGCCCGGCGACACCCTCTCGGGCATCTCGGTGAAAGTCTACAACACCTCCCGCCACTACCAGAAGATCTACGAGGCCAACAGGGACGCGATCGAGGATCCGAACACCCTGCAGGTCGGCCTCAACCTGACGATGCCCGAGCTCCCCGTGAAGGGGGCGAACGGCAGCGTCCCGGGCACCGGGACGGCGGCGACGACGCTGAACCCGCCGCCGGCCGACGTTCCCGCCGGGGCGAAGGTCCACCAGGTGGCTCCCGGCGACCGCCTCTGGAACATTGCCGCCAAGTTCGCGGCGGAGCGCAAGATCGGGATCCTGGACATGATCAAGCTGATCGTCGACGCGAACGTCGAGAAGAAGATCCGCGAGGACGGCTCCAACCTGCAGGCCGGCTGGCAGCTGATCATCCCCGAATAAGAGCGACCCGCACTTTCATCCCAGGATTGAAAAAAGGGCTCCCGCAAGGGGGCCCTTTTTTATTGCCCGGCGGGGGGGTGCGCCCCGCCGTTTCCGTTGGGCGCGGGGTTGTGGACGCCGTTGGCCGGCCTGGCGCCCTTGAGGGCCGCCTTCTTGAGCTCTTCCTTCAGCGCATTGATCTGGACGTTCAGCGCTTCCACGTCGCAGCAGATCCGGTAGATCTGCTCGTTCATGGCATCCGTCTGGTCCTGGAGCGACATATAATGGCGGATCTTCCGCTCCTTGTCGGACTCCATCGCAGCGAGCTTGGCCTGCTTCTCATCCATAACGGGGGAATTTTACCACAGAGCCGAAGTGAGGGTCAACTCCGCCTATTTTGCCAGTCCGCGGCCGACCCAGACCGCCGCCAGCCCGAAACCGACGCTGGCCACCACATAAACGGCTGCCAGGAGGGGGCTATTCCCCTGTGCCAGCCTGTGGGTTTCGTGCCCGAACGCGGAAAACGTCGTAAAACCGCCCAGGACGCCCGGGACGACGAAAACCAGCCACTCGGGCCTCCCCTCGACCCACGGCATCGCCAGGCCGATCAGGAAGCATCCTGCGACGTTGATGGCCAGGGTCGCCCAGGGGAAGGTCCCCGTCAGCGGGGCCATCAGAAGGGAAATCCCGTAGCGGGCGACGGACCCCAGGAAGCCCCCCGCCCCGGCCAGCAGCAGCCTCGTCATTGGTAAAAGACTGGCTACCGCCAGCCTCTCCCTTTCAAACCGTGCTGGCGGGTTTCCCGCACACGGCTTACCG
>Ga0137409_10000973_pt1 | contig 31104 bp, 29 predicted proteins | sample CZODoug1_16funga_FD_122059 | JGI IMG/M metagenome (GOLD analysis project Ga0137409, IMG submission 122059) | Vadose zone soil fungal communities from Angelo Coast Range Reserve, California, USA - CZODoug1_16fungal (Hybrid Assembly) | ecosystem: Environmental > Terrestrial > Soil > Vadose zone... | reverse complement strand
GATCTCCGGATTCTGTGGTACCAACGCAATGGCTCGACTGATTCCTCCGAAGCCATCCGGGATTTTGTGTTCATCCACTTTGAGTTGAAGACTTCGAGGATGATACAGGTCCCGCATGATCTTGAGGAAGGTTGTTTTGCCGCTTCCGCTCTCGCCTTGAATGAGGACGGTGGTGCTTGTCCGAGCAACCCGCGCGATCATTTTGTAGACCTCGACCATCGGCGGGCTCATCCCGATCATGCCGACTTCGCGGTCCTGCTCCTCGGCCAGGTTCTGGCGAAGCGCAAGATTCTCCCGCATGAGCCGCGATTGTTCCAGAGCGCGCCGGACCGTCAGCCGGAGATCGTCGATCTCGTATGGCTTGCTCAAGTAGTCGTAGGCGCCTTCATGGATGGATCGAATCGCCGTGTCGATGCTGGCGAAAGCGGTCATGACGATCACCGGAATATCCGGCCACTGAGACCGGACGGTCCGCATCAATTCCATGCCGTCCATTCCCTCCATGCGAATGTCGGTGACGATCAGATCGCAGGGCCTTTCCTTGAGCTTCTCGAGCGCTTCAGCCGCGGACGAGGCCCCTTCGGCGGCGTACTTCTCCCGGCGCAGAACCTGGATCAGAGCGCGCTGAGCGCTGTGGTCGTCGTCAACCACGAGAATGACCGGATCACTCATACTTTCACTCGCACCGAGTCCGGCGGAAACGTCACGCGCGCGGCAGTACCGCGGCCGTTGGCCGGGGCAATGTTGATGGTTCCACGATGACTGGTCACAATGTCCTTCACGATACCGAGCCCGAGCCCCGTACCGTCGCCCAGCGCCTTGGTCGTCACAAAATGTTTGAAGACGTCTTCCACGATCGACGGATCGATACCGGGCCCTGTATCCGCGATCGTAATGTTCACGCGGTCCGTTGCCGCATCGAACCAGGTTTCGAGCTCCAGGCGGCCGCCGCGCGGCATTGCATCCGAAGCGTTGTTGATCAGGTTGAGAAATGCCTCCTGCAAATAGAGCGGATAGGCTCTGACCTTGGGAACCGGTTGGAATTGCGCCTGAACGTCGATGTTCCGCGACATCAATTTCGCCTGCACCAGGCGAAGCACGGTCTGCAGGATTTCGTTCACGTCCGCCGGCACGAAGTCCGCCGGGCCGCGGCGGGCCGATCTCAGCAGGTCATTCACGATCTGGACCATCGACTGGATCTGCTGCCGGACGATCCCGAGCGTTTCGCGATGTTCCTCCGTCAGCCTCGGATCCTCGAGCAACAATTGCACGTGGGCCGAAAGCGAGCTCATCGGAGACCCTATTTCATGAGCGAACGTCGCAGCCATCTGCCCGACCGTTGCCAGGCGTTCCGACTGAAGTAATTGATGCTGCATTTCAACCATCTGCCGCGTGGCTTCCTCGAGCGCCAGGTTTCGCCGATTCAGGTTCTCCGTAGCCTGCGCAACCTTGCCCTGAAGTTCATCGTTGAAGGAGCGCACCTTGATGAGCAGGCTGTTCAGCGTGCTGGCGATTACGCCAATCTCGTCCTGGCGCTCGTCCGGAATCGGTTCGGCAAAATTGTCTTCTTTTGCTCGTCGAATACCGGCCAGCAATTCATCGAAACGTTTGGATACGGTCCGCTTGTACATCACCTGCATCAGGACAATGACGATCACGATTAGAATGCCGCTGAAAATCAGCGTACTCGAACGATTGCTCTCCTCGTACCGGTCCAGATTGTCCAGTGATGCCAGCGCAACGATAACGTAAGGACTGGCCGCGACGGGCTGGACCGAGATCATGTCGCGCTCCGGCCCGATTCGCCGGATTTCGGTCGTGATCGCAGCCGGTCTCGAACGAATCAGCAGATCGCTCGACTCGGCACTGCTCGCAACCACGCGCAACTCGCCATTGCGCTCCTCTACAACATCCAGCCGCGTCAGCGTGCGATCCGCTTCAACGAATTCGCGGAGCCGTCTTTCCCACGCCTCCACCGGAACCTCGCCCGAGTTCAAACGCAGCGTGCGATCGACCGCCCGCACCAGAGTTTCGATTCTGTCGCGGAGATTCTGTTCGAGCATTCGAAGGTTCAGGCGCGTCCGCACTTCGAATGTCACACCAACCGATATGACAACGATGAGGGCAGTCCAAAAAAGAAGCTGAGTCTGAAGCCGCCGTGCCAGAAACCATGAGGTCATGGCTCTAAGGGTAACCTGTGCCGAAGCGCTCTTGAAAAACAAACGGTGTGAGTAAACTGCCCAGGAGATACTGCGACAGGCTCACACCGTTCCAACCACGTGCCGATCGGTATTCGGAGAATGAGTAGACCTATCAGAGACCGAGGGGAGTAATCTGAAGGTCGCTTTGATTAATGCACCTCGGGGACCAAACATAGTTGTCTTAGAATCAATAGATTAGAACGATTCTCTCGACAAAAGTGGGGCACATTTGTTGGGAATAATCGCAAATCTGCCACAGGACGCGGGCTAAAGCCCGCGACTACATTGGTGGTGACAAAATGTTGGTGGGCTCCAAAATGTTCGGGGCCTGAAATGTTCGGGGTCCGAAATGTAGTCGCGGGCTTTAGCCCGCGTTAGTTGCGCTACAATCCAGACAGTGGTCCTCATGAAGCACAGAGCCTGGCTGGTAGCGACATTCATTCTCGTGCTCACTGCGGGCGCGGTGATTTGGAGCTGGACCGCGCGTGGCTCCCTTCATCCGCCGTCGCCTGTGTCTGCCGCCCAGCCTGTGCCTGATTTTCCGCCGGCAACCACGTCTTTCGGAGTCGCGGACGTCCTTCCCGGCGAGCTCAGTGATCACGCGTTCTGGAAAATGGTTTCCGAATTCTCGGAACCGAGCGGTTACTTTCAGTACGAAAACTTCTTGTCCAATGAGAGGACCTACCAGGATGTCATTCCGGCATTGAAGAAGACCGCAAAACCGGGCGGTGTCTACATTGGCGTCGGTCCCGAGCAAAACTTTACGTACATCGCCGCAATTCGGCCGCAGATGGCTTTCATTATCGATATCCGGCGGCAGAACCTGCTGGAACTCCTGATGTACAAGGCTCTGTTCGAAATGGCGGCGAATCGGGCCGAGTTCGTTTCGCTCCTGTTTTCGCGCAAACGCCCCGACGATCTCGATGACAGATCCACGGCTGAAGCGTTGTTCCAATCGTACGGTGCTGTTGAGTCCGATGAGCGGCTCTTCGACGAAAATCTCCAGAAGATCAAGAGTTGGCTGGTGAAGCGCCACGGATTTGGCCTGACGGTGGACGACCAAAAGATTATCGATCACGTGTACCGGGTGTTCTTTTCCCTTGGGCCAGGCCTCAGTTATTCATCGGTGGACCCGGCTCCGCCAGGTCCCGCTTATCGGGAATTGATGACGGCCGCCGACCCAGCCGGGCAGAATTGGAGCTATCTTGCGAGGGAGGAGAATTTCCGCTTCGTGAAGGAGATGCAGCGGAAAAACGCGATCGTTCCTATCGTTGGCGACTTCGCCGGTGCAAAAGCGATTCGGACTTTGGGCCGTTACTTGAAAGATCACAACGCCACGGTTAGTGCGTTCTACCTTTCCAATGTGGAAATGTATATCTTGCCGATCAGTCAATGGAGAACCTACTGCCGCAACGTCGCGGCTCTGCCGGTGGATTCTTCGAGCAGCTTCATTCGATTCGTGGTCGCTCGATATTCACGGAATGTTCCCCAGGCGAGACCTGGATTCCTCTCGTCTCTGTCTGTTCTAAGTCCCATGTCCGATGTGGCCGAGCCGTCCGAGACAGGCTACTCTCCGAGCTACTACGACCTTCTCCACGCTTCGCAGTAGTGCTATTGTCGGCGCTTATGCCATTCGCCGATCTGCAGAAGTTTGTCCGATATCTGGAGCAGCAGGGCCAGCTCAAGCGCGTCCGCGTTGAAGTGGATCCCGAGCTTGAAGTGACTGAAATCACGCAGCGCGTCATCCGGGAACATGGACCGGCATTGCTGTTCGAGCGGCCGAAAGGCTCGTCGATACCTCTCGTCATGAACCTTTTCGGAACCATGGATCGTGTCCGCGCTGCGCTGGGCCGTGACCCGGCGGAGATCGGACAGGAACTGTTCGCCGCAGTCCAGCGAGTCAATCCACCTTCATTGAAAGCTTTTTGGGATTCGCGCGGGATTGTCAAACGCGCGTTGTCGATGCGCCCCTCCAATGTCAGGACCGCTCTTTGCCAGGAAGTTGTCGAAGCGCCGGATCTGGCGCGTCTTCCGATCCTGAAGTGCTGGCCGGGCGATGCCGGAAGGTTCATCACATTTGGAATGGTGCTGACTCAGCATCCGCGTACCAGGCGGCGCAACCTGGGTCTCTACCGTCTTCAGGTCTTTCGCAAGGACCAGACCGGGATGCACTGGCAAAGCATGAAAGGCGGCCGCGGACATTATTGGGAGGCTGAGCAGGAAGGGAAAGATCTCGAGGTGGCTGTCGCGATCGGTGCCGATCCCATCCTGATGATGTCTTCTATTCTTCCGCTTCCGGAGGACCTCGATGAAATCGCGTTTGCCGGCTTCCTTCGCGGCAAGAGTGTTTCGATGGTCCGCGCCAGAACGATCGACATGATGGTGCCTGCCAATGCGGAACTTGTGCTCGAGGGGATAGTGCCAGCCGCCGAGAGGCGGATGGAGGGTCCTTTCGGGGACCACTTCGGCCACTACTCGAGTGCCTCCGAGTTTCCCGTCTTTCACATTCGGAGCCTGACGCGAAGGCGCAATGCCATCTATGCCGGGACAATTGTGGGAAAGCCTCCTCAGGAAGACAAGTTCCTCGGCATCGCTGCCGGCGAGATGATCGGACCTCTGATCAAGATCATCAATCCGAATATTGTGGATATGTGCGCATACGTGGGTGCGGGATTCCACAACCTGCTGGTGGTCGCATTGAAAGAGCGGCATCCCAGGGAGATCCTGAAAACAGCCATGTCGCTGCTTGGAACCGGGCAGTTGTCCTTGACCAAGGTCATGGTGCTCGTCGGCTCCGATCGCGACCCGCGGGACTTCCGCGCAGTGCTTCGCGACCTCTGGCATCGATTCGATCCTGAAGATCACATGTGGCTCTTGCCCTTCGCGCCGCTCGATACCCTGGACTTCACGTCGTTCAAGATGCACGTCGGCAGCAAACTGGTAATCGAAGCCGCCGGCGATGTCCTCGAGAAGGCGGAACCGCCGACCGCGGTGGATCCCCGGCGCTTCGACCATCGAATCGAAACCTGGAAGCTTCTGGATGGAGGCTTTCTTGTAGTTGTGGTACAGCGGAATGCCCGGGATGTCCTGCAGAAGCTTGTGAAAGCGCCTCTCGCCGTGCGTTTCGTCGTCGCCGTCAGCCCCGATGTTCGCCTGGACGACGACGAGAACCTCCAATGGGGAATCTTTACCCGCTTCGATCCGGTCCGGGATCTGGTTTTTGCCGAACAAGTGTTCGTCGGCGCGCGGCCGGTTTATCGCGGCACGGTTGGTATCGATGCCACCTGGAAGGAGGGTTATCCTGCGCCCCTTGTGATGGACGAATCCATCGAGAGGCTCGTCGACGGCCGGTGGGCGGAGTATCAACTGTAGCGGGCGGTCTATGACCGCCGGCTTTTCCTGCAGTCACCGCAATACCGGCGGTCACAGACCGCCGCTACAGTTGCCAACCATGGGCCCGACAGTCGTGTCTATGACTAACGAACTGGCGGATTTAGAACGAATGCGGATTTCACCAGCCGAAGAGACGAAACTGATTGCCCGAGCTCAGGCCGGAGACGTGGAGGCCTTTTGCGAGCTTGCCTCCAATCATCGGAGGAGTCTGTATATCCTCGCCCTCAAATACAGCGGCAATCATCACGATGCGGAGGACCTGACGCAGGATGTTCTGTTCAATGCATACCGGGCCATTCGTCAATTCAAGCGAATGTCATCATTCCACACGTGGTTATCCAGAATCATGGTGAATTCCTTTCTGAACGAGAAACGCAAGAGCGACCCGCTTGCTTCATCGGACCGGCACACGACAACGGATGAGGTCTTTGAAGCGACCTATTCCGTATCAAGACCGGGCCACACCGAGCGAAGGATCAACAATGAGCTTCTTGCGCAGCAGATTCTCGAAACGCTCCAGGCCGTGCCGGAGCGGCAGCGCCTCATGTTCCTGATGAAGCACCAGGAAGGAATGACCTGCGAAGAGATCGCGGACACGATGGGTATTGCCGTCGGAACCGTGAAAAAGACATTGTTTCGCGTTGTCGATCGGCTGCGCCAGAGGTTTGTAGCGCCGGCCGCGCTTCGCACCGCCACTAAAGGATGAAGGCTATGCATCACTGTGAAGAATTTCGGGAACGGATAACCGAGCACATCATCGATCGGGAAGATCTTGCCGGGTACTCCGAGTTTCAGCGCGAGCTCCTGATTTGTCAAAGCTGCGCGGATTTCTATGCCGAATCGAAGGATCTCATCGAAGCGATGTCTACGGTCGAGTTCGGTGTGTCCGAAGAGCAGTGGAGTGCGATGGGTCATCGGCTTCGGATGAGCCTGATGCCCGTAAGCGCGCAACGGTCCGGCTGGAATTTCCGCATGTCCATGCCCGCCATTGCAGGAGCCGCTGCACTTCTGCTGTTGACGATCGGCATTTATCAGCTCACGCCCCCGAGCCCTGTAGGGGCGCTCTATGAGCGCCCAGGGCGGTCACAGACCGCCCCTACAGTCGAAGCGTCGTCCGACAGGGTGCTTCTTGATCCGGTGACTGTGGACTTTCTCGAACAGTCCGAATTGCTGCTGAGGTCCGTCATGAAGCTCGAGCCCGCCGATACGGAGGACGTGGCCGATGCAAAGAAAATTGCCGTCGAGCAGTTGATGGGTATCGACCAGCGCAAGCAGGCCGCGGCTGACGCGCCGCCGGTCGTGAACGTCATGGAAAAGTACGAAACGGTTCTTCGCGACATCCGGAATCTGAATGGACAGACGATGGCGGAAGACATCAGCGATCTTCAAACGCGCATTGAGAAGAATGGGTTGATCGCGAATATGAAGGCGTTTCAACCAGGAGTCGTTCTGGTGAATTTCACCCGGTAGCGGCATCAGGCAACTGGAGGAGTTAAACCATGTATTCGAATCGAAAATGGATTTTCAGGGTGATGTTGGCGGGCATAGGCATCATGGCAATGGTGACCGGCGCTTCAGCCCAGATACAGATTCATAATATCGATCTTCGGAATCGATTTTTGCCGAAGCTGCTGGATCAGGCGCGAGACCTTTTCAACGCCGGCCAGGAGTTCTACGACGAAGGTAAGTTCGCCGAAGCTGAAAAGAGATTTCGTGAGGTCATCCAGAGGTTCCCGCAGAATGTCATCGCCGATCGTGCCGATTACTATCTCATACGGACGCTGAAGCAGCTTGAAAGGAAAACCGAGGCGCTTTCCCGCATCGATGCCTTTGGGAAGAGTTATCCAAAGTCAAAGTGGTTGAATGACGTCGAGGAGCTGCGAATCAGCCTGACCAATGAAGTTCCGGCCCAGAGCGTGCGACTGCTGCAGACACCGTTCGGCTTTGCTCCTCCGACACCACCGGAGCCCCAGATTCCACCTGCTCCTCCTGCTCCGCCAATTCCGCCGCGGGGAGGCCGTTCGATAATTGTTCCCCGCGCGGCGCAGTACCGGCCCGGCCGCATTCAAATCACAGACCCGGAAGTGAGCCTTCAGCAGGAGATCATGCGCGCGGTTTTCATCAGCAATGTCGATCGTGCCATTGAGATCGCGACTGAGCGGCTGAAGAGCGATCCGGCGGATCCTGTTGTGTTGTCGAACCTGTATATGGTGGCGGAAAGCACCAACAAGTCTACCAGGGCTCTGCCGATGTTGCTGGACATCGCAAAGAATTCCTCCAACGTCAAGGCGCGCAAGGACGCGATCTTCTGGATCAGCCAGTCCAAAGGCGACAGGGAAGCCGCTGTCGATGCGCTCGTGGCCATGCTGCCTTCGATACAGGACGATGAATCCGATACGGTTGCGTTCGCGCTCGGCCAGGTTAGGAACGAAAAAGCGGTGAATGCGCTCGCCACGATTGCCCGTGACAAAACGAAGAGCGAAAGAGCTCGTAACAACGCGATCTTCTGGATTGGGGAATCGAACAACGCTAATCGTGTGACTATCCTCGAAGACATCTACAAGAACAGCATGGACAGCGTGAAGACCAGAAATCAGGTCGCGTTCGCACTGAGCCAGCATCCGGACTCCCGAGCGGTGGCTATTCTTGCAAACATGGCATCCACGGATCCCGAAATCGAAGTTCGGAAACAAGCGGTCTTCTGGCTTGGACGAATGAAATCTGCGGAAGCCGGCGAAGCACTCGAGAATCTTCTTCGAAAGAGGTAGGCGGGCTATGAACCGAGCGGCGGCTGCGCTGATTGTCGTGTTGTCCTTCAATGTGTTGTCCATCGCCTACAGGGAAGGGCTACAAGAGAGTTATAGTCCTGCTGACTTTGTGCAGGTGACCGGCAACTCGCTTCAGGCCCGCTACGACGGCGCGCTGGCCGAGGGACGCCGTGGAACTACGGACACATTCTGGATTGCGTATCAGTTTCCCGTTCGGCCGGGAGTACGTGTGAACGCTTCCGACGGAAACGTCAATATCAGCCGTGGCCGAAACTCCGACGGAATCGAATGGGTTGACCAAACGACTGCGCTGCAGCGGGTCGGACTGTTTCTCCTGACGAGGAAATCGGACGGGCTCATCGAGAAGAGCCGTATCCTTAATCTCGATCAGGATTTTCGGGTTCACGATCGGAAGGTCTACTGGATCGGCGAGCCCGGTGCCCAGGAAAGCCTCGCGCTGCTCGCCATGCTGGTCGATGCGGCTCCGCAACGAGCTTCATCATCACTTTTGATGACCCTTGGCCTCCACCCCGAACCAGGAGCGGCGGAGAGCCTGCTGCGCATCGCTCGAACTTCTTCCTCGACGCAGGTCAGGAAAAATGCGCTGTTCTGGCTCGGACAGGAGTTGAGCCGGCAAGCCGGCGAAGAGCTGGAGAAAATAGCGAACAGCGACCCTGAGATCGAGATTCAAAAGCAGGCTGTTTTTGCAATCAGCCAACGTAATAACGACGAAGCCGTTACATCCCTGCTGCGCATCGCCAGGGAACATCCCAACGCCGCAGTCCGCAAGCAGGCCATCTTCTGGCTGGGCCAGAAGAGAGATCCCCGTGTGCTCGATTTCTTCGAGCAGATGCTGAAGAAGTAAGCGGTGGCACACCCATTCCACAGTGACTCCTCCGCGCCCACCTTGTAACGAAGCTCTAACAGTGAATTCAACGTCCGTTTCCCGGAACCGTAATTGCCTATCGCTGGTAGAGACTTTGAATCGGGAGACAGGGTATGCGATTCACGTACAAGCCTGTTCCGTTCCTTCTGCTTGTTCTGATTCTGTCTGTTTCGACGGGGCTTGGCGTTGCCGCCGCTGCTGAGATTTCCATCACTGGAAGATTGATACTTGACCACGGTGAATTTGGTCCCGATGCAGCCGTCGTCACACTGGTCCAGGGGGCCGCGACCGTTGCGACCGCCTATACCGACGGCGGCGGTTACTTTGCTTTCCGCAACATCCGTCCCGGTGCCTATGTTATTCACGTCGATATCGACGGGTTTGAAGAAGTCAATCAGCCGCTTGACCTTTTCGAACGCAGCTGGGGAGGAAACGCCAATATCACACTCACCCGCAAACGTCAGGTGATTCGGCGGGGTGAGTCCCCGACCGTCGACGTTTCGGAATTCCGCGATCGATATCCCAAGAAGGCGATCGAGGCATTCAAAAAAGGAATCGAGAGTAAGAAGCTTGGAAAGAAAGACGAGACTTTGAAGAATTTCGAATCAGCGGTAAAGCTCGCCCCAGACTTCTATGAAGCGCACAACGAGCTGGGCATCGCCTATAAAGAAGCGGGCCGTACGGATGACGCCGAGAACGAATTCCTGCGCGCCCATTCCCTCAACAATTACAATGCCGATCCGCTTGTGAACCTTACGAGTCTCTATCTTGATGAGAACAAACCTGATCTCGCAGTAACGACCGGCGAGGAAGCCGTGAAGGCCAATTCGCGCTCCGCGCCCGCGTTCTTCAACCTCGGCCTCGCGCTTTACAAACTCGCCAGGCTTGATAAGGCAGAAGTGGCGTTGAAAAAAGCACTTGAGCTCGCTCCCAAGATGGCGCAGGTGCGACTGATGCTGGCGAACGTGTACCTCAAGCTGCGCCACTATGACAGCCTGATGGACCAGCTTGATAGCTATCTTAAGGAAAATCCGAAAGGGGAGCAGCGCCAGGCCGTTGAAGAGATGCGCGAGTCGCTTCTCAAGTCGAAGCAGGAGCAGCAGCAACTGCAGCAGCCATAGTATACTGTCCACATGGACAGGAAAAAATCCACGGTTGACGTTCGCTGTACCTGTTGCGACGCCGTCCTCACGGTCGATAAGGCGAGCGGCGAGGTGCTGTTTACCGAAAAGCCGAAGAAGAAGGGCGTTTCCTTTGAGGAAGCGGTCTTGAAAGTGAAGCAGGACCAGGACACTGCAGACGATCGTTTTAAGGAAGCGTTCGCCAAGGAACAGGACAGAATGAAACTCGTCGATCAGAAATTCGAAGAAAACATGAAGCGGAAGGACGAGTTGGAGATGCCGATCAAGCCGATCGACCTGGATTGAGAAGGAAGCCAGAAGCCGAGAAGCCAGAATGGGTTCGCGCGATCCCATTCTGGCTTCTGGCTTCCTTGGCTTCTGGCTTCTTACCCCTTCTGCTCCTGTTTTTGCTTCTGATCCCGCAGCACGGCACGGCGTGACAGCTTGATCTTATTGCCTTCCAGGCCGACCACCTTGACCATCACCTGGTCGCCTTCCTGCAGCACATCCCGGACATTACGAATCCGGTTCTCGTCGATTTCAGAGATGTGAAGCAGCCCGTCCGTACCCGGAAAGATTTCGACGAATGCGCCGAATTCCGCGATGCGAACGACTTTGCCTTTGTACGTCTTGCCGACTTCCGGAGTGGCTGTCAGGTTTGAAATGATCTCGATGGCCCTGTTTGCCGATGGACCATCGCTGGATGCGATATTGACGCGCCCATCGTCGGAGACGTCGATCTTCACTCCGGTTTGTTCGATGATCGAGCGGATCATCTTTCCTCCGGGTCCGATCACGTCACGGATCTTGTCCGTCGGAATCTTCATCGAGTAGATGCGCGGCGCATAGGGAGAGATCTCCGTGCGTACCTCTGCAATTGCCTCGAGCATTTTGTCGAGAATGTGCAGGCGTCCCTCTTTCGCCTGGGCCAGGGCTTCCGACATGATCTGAGAAGTCACGCCGGGGATTTTGATATCCATCTGGAGCCCGGTGATGCCGTCGCGCGTGCCGGCGACTTTGAAGTCCATGTCGCCATAATGGTCTTCGGCTCCGGCGATATCGGACAGGACGGCATACTTGTCGCCTTCCTTCACCAGTCCCATCGCTACGCCCGCGACCGGCGCCTTGATCGGAACACCTGCATCCATCAGAGCGAGAGTTCCGCCGCACACGGTGGCCATGGATGAGGAACCGTTGGATTCCAGGATGTCTGAGACCACGCGGATCGTATATGGCCATGCATCCTCTCCCGGAATGACGGGAAGGAGCGAGCGCTCAGCGAGGGCGCCGTGTCCGACTTCGCGCCGGCCTGGTCCGCGGAGCGGCGAGACTTCGCCGACCGAAAACGGCGGGAAGTTGTAATGCATCAGGAACCTCTTCTTGCCTTCGCCTTCAAGCCAATCCATTCGTTGAACATCGTCGGCAGTGCCGAGGGTCGCAGTTACCAGTGCCTGGGTTTCACCTCGTGTGAACACCGCCGAACCATGCGTTCGCGGAAGGACGCTGGTTTCGATCCAGATGTCGCGGATCGTATTGAACTTGCGTTTGTCCGGACGCTCGTGTTTGTGAAGGATCTGATCACGGAAGATCTTCTCCTTTAGCCCCTCAAAGACGCGCTTGACCATGCCAAGCGTTTCATCGTCGGCCTCGGGAAAGAGCTCGGCGGCTTTCTTCTTGAGAGCGTCCACAAGAGTGTAGCTTTCGAGCTTGGGATGCTTGTAAGTGTCGAGGGCGTCTTCAAGTTCCGTGCGGATGGCTTGTTCGACTTTTTTAGCAATCGTTTCATCGACGGTGGGCGGCTCGACAGCCATTTTTTGCGGCTGGATCTTCGCGTACAGTTCTTTCTGAATGGCAATGATCTGCTTGATGGCCTGATGACCGAAATTCAACGCCTCGACCATCACTTCCTCGGAAACTTCATTGGCGCCGGCTTCAACCATCACGATGCCGTCTTCCATACCCGCCACCGCAAGATTCAACCGGCTGTTCTTCAGCTCCGAGTAGGTGGGATTCAAGTAATAGCGGCCATCGATCAATCCCACTCTTACTGCCGCGATCGGCGTGGTGTACGGAATGTTCGAAAGGTAAAGGGCCGTAGACGCCCCAACGATGGCATGCATCGAGGGATCGATGTCGGTATCGGCTGACAGCACGAGCGCAATCACCTGGGTTTCGTTTTTGTAGCCTTCGGTGAACAGCGGCCGGATGGGCCTGTCAATCATTCGGCTGTTCAATACTTCTCGCTCCGAGGGTTTGCCCTCGCGTTTGAAAAATCCGCCCGGAATCTTTCCTGCCGCATAGAAGTTCTCACGGTAATCGACCGTGAGCGGGAAAAAGTCCAATCCTTCCCGTGGCCCTTTGGCCGCGCAGGCCGTCACCAGTACCACGGTATCTCCATAGCGGACCAGGGCCGATCCGTGAGCTTGTTTGGCCAGCTTTCCGACTTCGATCGAGAGTTCTCTCTCGCCGATCATCGTGCTGACTTTGTGAACGTTCATAACTATTTGGTTTCCTCTCTGCAATTCGCCTCAAAAACAAAAACGACCCAGAAGCCATGCCCCGGGTCGCTCTTCATCGTTTCGATGTTGTGATTAGCTTTATTTTCGGATTCCAAGCTTGGAAATCACTTCGCGATAGCGATCGACGTTGTACGTCCTCAAATAATCGAGCAGACGGCGCCGCTTGCCGACGATTTTCAGCAACCCGCGGCGGGACCCATGATCTTTTTTGTGGGTCTTGAAATGCTCGGTGAGGTAAGTAATTCGTTCGCTAAGTAATGCAATCTGAACTTCCGGGGATCCCGTATCGGAGGCATGTATTCGATACTGGGTGATAATGGTTCCTTTGTTTTCCTTTGTCAGGCTCATTGATTACGCTTCAGTCTCTTTCTCTAAGATACAGCGTAGCACATCGCTTCGACTCGAATTAATTGAGGTTAGCACAACTCTAGGGAGCACCAAATCATTTTCTACGGCAGCGATCGCTATGAACTCGCCTTTTTTGTTGAAGATGCGGACAAATCCTGGCGCCGCGCCCCCCGCTACCGGGTTGCCGTGGCAAACCTTCTCTTCGTCCGCTCCCGAGACTTCAAGCCGGGGCCAGCACTCCAGCAAACGCTCGATTGGAATCAGGTCCGACACCGAAACTCGATCGAGAGCCACGGCTTGTTCGATTCGAAAGTCGCCCGATCGGATCCGCCGAAGCGAACTGAGGTGAGCGCCGCACCCGACCACATGCCCGAGGTCGTGGGCCAGGCTTCGAATGTAGGTGCCGGGCGAACAGACCACCTCAAAGTTCATGAGCGGTGGCTGGAATTCGAGCGCCGTGAACTGCTGCACTTCCACTGAAACCGGAGCCATTTCGACCGGCCGGTTTCTTCGTGCCAATTTGTAGGACGCTACGCCACCAATCTTCTTGGCGGAAAATGCCGGCGGCATCTGGTTGAGCCTTCCCGTAAGCGAGCGCATGGCTTCCTCGATTTCTGCGCGAGAACTCTGAAGAGGACGCTCTTCGCTCGTCAGGGAGCCTTCCCGGTCGAACGTGTTCGTCGAAAATCCAAAACGGATCTCACCTGTATATTCCTTTGGGGAGTTCGGGATGAATTGGCCCATTCGTGTGGCTTTTCCCAGGCAGACAGGCAGAACCCCCGTCGCCATTGGATCCAGCGTTCCAAGGTGGCCTACTCTGGAAATCCCGAACTTCGCGCGGATATGGTTCACCACATCGTGCGAAGTCATACCTCCTGGCTTGTCAATGATGAAGATTCCGTTCATTCCTGGGAATGTTGAGGAAACACAAAGACACAAAGGGCACAAAGGCACAAAGAAAGGCCGCAAAAAAAGGTTCTTGATGAGGCCTTTTTTTGTGCCTTTGTGTCTTTGTGTTTCCTCAACATATTCTATGAGTCATCGTCAGATTTGATCTGGTCCAACAGTTCCTCAATCCGGATGCCCTTCTCAACCGACTCGTCATAACCGAAAGTGAGATCGGGCATTCGTTTGAGATGTTGCAGGCGCTGGCTAACGCATCTCCGGATGTAGTGGGCGGCGGAGCGTAGCCCTTCGATCGTTTTCTTCCGCTGATCCTCACCACCGAGGACAGTGACGAAAACGCGCGCATGGCGAAGATCGGGCGAGACTTTGACGCGGGTGACCGTAACGAGACCGATGCGCGGATCCTGAATCTCGCGCTCGATGACCTCACTGAGCTCGATACGAAGCTGTTCTTCAATTCGATCGATTCTTCGTCCGTGCATGGACTACACAATTTCGATATTGCTCTGAATCATGCATTCAGGCGCCGCCCGCTCGGCCTCTTCGGCCGCTTCCTGCAGTACTTTCTGCAGGAAACTTTCGTCTGGCCCGACAGTCACGACACTCATCTGCGACCGCTGCCACAGGTCCTGATGATCGACTTCCGAAACCGACACGTTGAATTTCGATCGCAGCCGGTCCTTCAGCCGCCGTATGACCATCCGCTTGTCCTTGAGAGATTGTGCGTGGGGCAGATGGATGTCGAGGGTGAGAAGAGCAATTGTGACCATTTCTCAACGTGGGGTCCACCGACGTCGGGTATCAGGCCCCGAGGTCAGTAATGACTTTCTCAGTCACGAACGCTTCAATCGTGTCGCCGACCTTCACGTCATTGAAATTTTGAATGCCGATGCCGCATTCATATCCGCGCGTGACTTCCGAAGCGTCTTCCTTGAAGCGTTTCAGCGAAGCGATCTTGCCTTCGTAGATGACGACATTGTCGCGCAGCAGACGAACCTCAGCGTTACGCGTAATCTTTCCGTCGGTGATGTAGCAGCCGGCAATCGTACCGACCTTCGGAATTCGGAAAGTGTTTCGAACTTCTGCGGTCCCGAGCCGCGTTTCCTTGTACACCGGTTCGAGCATGCCCTGCATCGCGCGGGTGATCTCGCCGACGACGTTGTAGATAATCGTGTGAAGCCGGATCTCCACCTTTTCCCGGTTCGCAAGCTCCGCAGCTTTCCGTTCCGGCCGCACATTGAACCCGATGATGATGGCGTTCGAGGCGGCTGCCAGCAGCACGTCGGTTTCGGTGATGGCGCCGACACTCGAATGAAGGATGCGCACTTTGACTTTGTCGGTGCTGAGCTTGTTCAGCATGTCCGTAAGCGCTTCCTGCGAACCCTGCACGTCGCACTTAAGGATCAGCGGTACTTCCTTGATTTCACCCTCAGTCAACTGCTTGTGCAACTGGTCGAGCGTGAGTCTGGAGGTTTTGGCGAGCGCGATATCACGCAGCTTTTCCTGACGATAAGACGCAATCTGGCGGGCTTTGTTGTCGTCCGCAATGCTCTGGAACAAGTCACCGGCCATTGGCAGGCCCTGCAATCCGAGAACTTCGACCGGTGTGGACGGACCGGCTTCCCTGACCAGCTTCGCATTTTCATCGAACATTGCGCGAACTTTCCCGTATATGGCCCCCGCAATGAAATTGTCGCCTACTTTAAGCGTTCCATTTTGAACAAGCACGGTCGCGACGTTGCCGCGGCCTTTGTCGATTTTCGCTTCCAGCACAGTGCCGCTGGCAGGCAGGCCCGGGTCTGCCTTGAGATTCTGAATGTCGGCGACCAGCAGAATCATTTCGAGGAGCAATTCCAGGTTTTGGCCGGTCTTGGCGGACACTTCGACGGTGACGGTATCGCCGCCCCAATCCTCGGCCTGAAGACCTTGCTCGGCGAGTTCGCGCTTCACGCGCTCCGGGTTGACGCCCGGCTTATCGATCTTGTTAATAGCAACGACAAACGGAACCTTTGCGGCCTTCGTGTGTGAAATGGATTCCAGTGTTTGTGGCATCACGCCGTCATCGGCCGCAACAACCAGGACAACGATATCGGTAACCTTTGCGCCGCGCGCACGCATGAGAGTGAACGCTTCGTGACCCGGGGTATCGAGGAATGTGATTTTCCGGGAATCCTTGACCGTTACCTGGTATGCGCCGATGTGTTGCGTAATGCCGCCGGCCTCCGACTCGGTGACGCGCGTTTTACGGATCGCATCGAGCAGCGAGGTCTTTCCATGATCGACGTGACCCATGATTGTCACCACGGGCGCCCGCGGAAGGGCGTTCTGCGCCTGGCTGATCTCCACGGCGTCGAGCATCACGCTCTCCTCAAACGTAACGAAATCGGCTTCGGCGTTGAAAGCCTTCGCGATGTCCTTTGCCATTTCCTTGTCCAGTGTCTGATTGATCGTCGCGAACACGCCGCGGTCCATGAGCTTCCGCATCATGTCCGTGGATTTCACATCCAGCTTCTCGGCGAGATCCTTGACGGTCAGACCTTCAGTCAACATGACTTTGCGGAACTCGCGCGGCGGTTCCGCCTTGGGTTGAGGCCGGACAAACGGAGTGCCAAGCTTCTTTTCAGCCTGGCGCTCGTAGCGCTGATTTCGATCGACCTCGTGCCGCGTGCCCTGCGGACGGCGTTGTTCAAGCGGCTGCGGTAGCGGCGGAGGCGCAGTTCCGGGCCGAGTCCAGGGGCGTGCTCCCGGCGGCGCCGGCGGTGCGGCACCACGATTCTGGAAGCCAGGCGCGGAAGGATGTCTCGGTTGCCCGGGCCCGGGGGGGCGCTGACCGGGCCGATCGAATGGCCGTCTTTGACCTGGAGGCGGCGGTTGCGGCAACCGATGCTGCTGACGCAGCCGTTCCTGAACAATCTCCTGCATCGTCTTCTTGCGCTCTTCCGGAGGCGGCTCGACCTTCGGTGTCGGCGGCGTTGGCAGCGTCGGCGGAGTAACTACAGGGGCCGCTACTTTCGCGCCCGCAGGAGGAGGCGGCGGGAGCGTGGCGGTGCGGCCGGCAGGTGGCTGCGCCGCCATCGGGGGTGCCGCAACTTTCTCCACCGGCTTCTCCACGGGCGCAGGCGCCGGTTTCTCTTCAACCTTGGTTTCAACCTTTGGTTCGGCCTTAACTTCGACTTTCGCAACTTCCTTTGGCGCTTCGACGTGAACGGGCTCGGGTGGCGGCGGCGGGGCCGGAGGCGGAGCTTCGACCTTCACTTCCTCGACCGGCGGGGGTGCCGCGACCTTCTCTGCAGTTTCAAGCACACCCAGTTTCTTCCGCAGAGCATCCGCCAGGCGGTCCTCAACTGTATTCGAATGGGACGTCACTGGCACGCCCATGTGCTGCAGTTCGCGGATAATCTCAGAATTATCGCGATTCAGCTCACGCGCCAGTTGATAAACTCGAAGCTTTGGCATTCCTTGTTAACAAACCTCAGAATAATTTTCGGGTAACGCGGGCTAAAGCCCACGACTACATTGGGAACCATCTCCATGCCCCAATTTACATTGGGAACCATCTCCATGCCCCAATGTAGTCGCGGGCTTTAGCCCGCGTTTCAGAGTGCGAAAGAATATCATTTATTTTACTCTTCCTGAACTTTCTCTTGGCCGCTTTCTTTAACCGCTTCAGCGCTTTCCGCCGGAGGCTCCGGCGTGGGTTCCGGTACAGGGTCGTCCTTGCTGAACATGTGCTGTTGCGCGAGCCGCTCCATCTGATCCTGGTAAGCCTGCGAATTGGTGTAGTACTCCGAAAGAGCGTCGCTGATTTTCTCGATGGTCTTTCCACCGATACCCGGAATGTTTTGCAGATCCTCGGGCGACAGGCCGGCCAACTGCTCCACTGTGCCAATACCGGCCGAGTTCAACTTCTGTATGAGGCTCGCCGTAAGCCCCGGTATACCTTCCAGCGGAGTAGGTGCCGCTGGCATCAGATCCATCTCTCTTTCGACTTCGGCGCGCTTTTCTTCCTCGCTCTTGATGTCGATGCGCCAGCCGATCAGCTTTGAAGCGAGACGGACGTTCTGCCCCTTCTTTCCGATTGCAAGCGAGAGCTGGCTGTCTTCGACAACCATCTCCATGATTTTGTCGTTGCTGTCGACGATCGACACGCGGCTGATCTTTGCCGGACTGATCGAATTGGTGGCGAACGTGACCACGTCGTCGGACCACTGAATGATATCGATCTTCTCGCCGCGCAATTCCCGGATGATGGACTGCACGCGCGTGCCCTTCATCCCGACGCAAGCGCCGACCGGGTCCACATCCTTTTCACGCGACGAGACAGCAATCTTCGTTCGTTCGCCGGCCTCGCGGGCGGTGCTTTTGATCTGCACGGTGCCGTCGTAGATTTCGGGCACTTCCGTTTGAAAGAGATGCTGCACCAGCGCGGGATCGGTGCGGGACACGATCACCTGCGGACCCTTCGCCGTTTTTTCAACCTTGATGATGATGACGCGAATACGATCGCTCGCCGCGAAGCTTTCGAGCCTCGATTGCTCGCGTTTCGGCAGCTTTCCCTCAGTCTTGCCGAGCTCGACGATGATGTCGCCGTTCTCGAAGCGCTTCACAACGCAATTCACCACCTCGCCGACATGCTTGTGGTATTCCGCGTAAACGCTCTCACGCTCCGCTTCGCGAACCTTTTGAAAGATGACCTGCTTTGCCATCTGCGCTGCGATCCGGCCCAGGCCCACTGTGGGTTTCTGGAATTCGATCTCCTCTTCCAGTTGAGCGTCGGGCTTGACCTCGCGAGCCTCGCCCAGGGAAATCTCACGAACCGGATTCGTCACGCTGTCCACGACTTTTCTTACCGCAAACACGTCGATGTCGCCGGTTTCCGGATTGATGCGTCCTCGCAATTCTTCGTTCGACTTGAAGTACTTGCGCGAGGCCACAACAATCGCGTCCTCGATCGCGTGGACTACGATTTGTGGATCGATCCCTTTTTCTCTGCTGATCTGATCGATCGTTTGGAAGAGCAGATTCGACATCAATCACCCCATTTTTGGCTACTCAGGCGCATTGCCAGGCCTCGACTTCTCTGCCGCCCAATCGACCTCCAGCCTGGCTTCCTGGATGACGTCCAGCGGGATGTCCAGCAGATGGCCCTTCGGTAGTTCCAACCGGACCTTTCCGCCATGTACTCCCAGGAGACGTCCTCGAAAAACTTTCTGTTGATTCAGTGGGATGCGCGTCTGGATTCTGGCCAACTTCCCATCGAAGCGAGTGTAATCACTTTCCTTGACCAGTTTCCTGTCCAGACCCGGGGAGGAAACTTCCAACGTGTAAGAAGACGGAATCAGATCTTCAACATCGAGTACCGTTCCTACTTGTTCGCTGATCAACCCGCAATCGCGATGGGAAATTCCGTTCGGCCTGTCGATAAAAATCCGGAGGATCGAGTTCTTGCCAGCGCCCTTTAGTTCCGCCTCAACTAACTCATATCCCTGGCTTTCTACTACTTTCTCAATGAGCCGCCGGATCCGGTCCCACTCGACTCCCATGCTCATAACAACAAAAAAGTGGGCGAAACGCCCACTCAAAGTCACCTTTTTGAGTATAGGTATCGCCCGCGGTGAAATCAACGGGTTAATTTGGGGTTTGATCTCTGTGGCCGTTTGGACCGGAGGTTGCCAAACGTTTTTCTGATACGTTCCCCCGACGTACGTCGCGTCCGATGTACGTTCCCCCCAAGTGTACATCCCCCAACATGTGCGTTCCCAGAATGTAGTCGCGGGCTTCAGCCCGCGACTACATTGGGAGCGAGTCATGTTCGAAGCCACGACTTGATGATGAGTAGCCCCACCGCCCCCAGAAACCCGAGGGCCACGTTGTATTCGCGGTTGGAGAGGTATTGGTCGAAGGAAAAACAGGGGTGAAACCGAAGCGTCGGGAGAGGGAAGAAGCGAGGAACTGCGGCTTTGTAAAGGCGGAAGTCGTCAGGGAAAAGCCGTGCGAGATGAGCTTCTTCGCGAAGCATGACCGTTGGATAGATGAGCATGAAAGGGACCAGCAGTAAAACGGCTGCCAGTTCATTCGCGCTCATGATGGCGAAGCCGGCGGCGAGCAGGGAACTGCCGAAGTAAAGCGGATTGCGCGTCAATGCATACACGCCTGTAGTTGCGAGAGTGGAATCCTTTTTGATGATGCCGGCGGCCAGGGCACGAAACAGAGCGCCGATCAATGCAACCGGTAAACCCACGAGGATTGAAGTTTGAGTCGGTTCCGCCAGGTACAAAACTGCGGCCGCGATCACGAAGCCGAGAGGAACGCGAAGCTTCTGTACCATCACCCGGCAAGGTCGAGGCGTTTGCGGCAGGCTTCGTAAACGTGGTCAACCGTGATATCCACGATGCATTGCCAGTGTTCGAGGGGACATTTGTCGCGCTCGTAACACGGCCGGCAAGGCAGCCGCCGTTCCACGACGATATCGTCTCGCCGAAACGGTCCGTTCCGATCGCTGCTCGTCGGGCCGAATATCGAAACGATCGGCGTCCCCGCTGCAGCGGCAAAATGCATCGGACCCGTGTCCCCGCCCACAAACAACTTTGCTCCCTCGCACAGCGCGACAAGCTCTTCCAGCGACGTCGGAACTTCGCGGACGCCATTTCCGGCCGAGCGGACCAGGTTGCGCACAAGGCTCTCTTCGCCCGGACCCCACGTTACCGCAACGGGCAGTCCGTCATTAATCAACCTCGCCGCGAGCTGGCCGTATCGTTCGGCCTGCCAGCATTTCGTTTTCCAGTTGCCCCCGGGATTAATAACGACATAGTCCGCCAGGCCTTCCAATTTTTTCTTTACGCTTCTCCTGGCTGTGTCGCTTGCACGCAATGGAACCTCAACTTGCCAATCGGGATCGATACCGAGCGGCTTCAGCAGCTCCATTTGCTGATCGATGATGTGGATGCGCTTCGGCGTGACGACCTCGGTGTAGAAGAATCGGCTAACCGACTCCCTGAGGAAATCGCGTTCCCACCCGATCCGGATCGGAGCACCCGACAGGTATGCGAAGAAAGCCGATTTGACCAGGCCCTGAAAATCGATCGTGCAATCGTATCCATCCGTGCGCAGGGCCCAGACGAATTCCGCGATCTCCTTCGCGCTGCCGATGCCGGGGCTATTGCGCCACTGATATGTATCGATCGGTATCAGGCGGACCTCCAGCCCGCTCAGGTCTACGACGATCCGGTTCTTCCTCTCGATAAGCCAGTCGATTTCAGCCTGCGGGAACGCTCTCCGCAATTGCGCGACCGATGGCAGGCAATGAACGATATCGCCCAGCGATCCAAATTTCACAACAAGGAACCGTCCTGGCCTTGCGCGCTTCAAGCTTTCGATTTTCGCCTTCGTTATCATTTGTTCACTGGCTGCGCCCTATCGGGCTTGCATTCGCAGCCGCTCATCTTTTCCCTGGCTGCGCCTTCTCCAGAATCCTTTCAATGATGTCACGAGTCGAATGGTTTTTGGGATCACCTGTGATGCGGACCGAACCGCCGTATGCGAGGACTTTGTCCCGCTCCGGCACCGTCTCCTCCGTGTAGTCGGTGCCCTTGGCGTGCACGGCCGGGCGCAGAATATCCAGTACTCGAGAGACATCGGGCTCGTCGAAAACGACGATGTAGTCCACACAACCGAGTGCCGACACCAATGCGATGCGCTCATTCTCGGTCAGAATCGGCCGGCCTTCATCTTTGATGGTCCTCACCGAACGGTCGCTGTTGATGGCCACCACCAGAGCGTCTCCAAGTTTCCGTGCACCTTGCAGGTATCGGAGATGGCCAACGTGCAGAATGTCGAAACAGCCGTTGGCGAGCACAACCTTCTTTCCCTTCAGCAGCTCCGGCAAATCTTCCAGCCGCCGGAGTTTCATGAGATATCGTCCTTCACGGCCTGGAGCAGTTCGTCGTAAGTCACCGGACGCGTCCCATACTTCATGACGACAATCCCTCCGGCGTAGTTGGCAAGCTGGGCCGCCTCATAGTAATTGCCGCCGGCGGCAAGCGCGAGCGTGAAGGTTGCAATGACGGTATCACCGGCGCCGGTGACGTCGGCGATTTCATCCGTACCGTGGACCGGAATATGGGCGGTTTTCTTGCCCCGCTCGAACAGCGCCATTCCGTCCTTGCCGCGCGTGATGAGCAGTGCGTCGTGCTTCAGCTTGCGCAGAAGCGTTCGTCCGGCCCATTCGAGTTTTTTCGCGTCATTTCCAATAGGCTCACCCAGTGCCGCCTCGACTTCAGGCTCATTCGGAGTCGCAGCGGTCATCTGCGAAAAACTCTCCAGCGAGAAGCGAGAATCGATCGTCGCCGGAATTCCGTTCGTCCGGACTTTCGAGATGAGCTGCGGCGTGACCAGGCCGTAACCGTAATCGGAGACGAGCAGCGCGTCCGCGTTCGCCAGCGCCAGCTTCAGTTTTTGGTCGAGGCCGGTATGCATTTGCGCCTTGTCGTTCGGGAGGGGGCCGCCCGAGTCCAGACGCACGATCTGCTGGCGCTGCGAATGAACAGCTCCCGCCAGAATGCGCATCTTCGTGGGTGTTCGGTAAGACTTCGCCACGCGGATTGCGCTCACGTCGATTTCAAGATTCGCAAAGTATTCGACCAGCTGATTGCCTTCGGCGTCGTCGCCGACAATGCCGACCGGCACCGGCCTGGCGCCCAGTGCCCATAGATTGTGAACGGCATTGGCCCCGCCGCCCGGCACTGTCTGCGTTTCCCGGTGATTCAGAATCAGGACCGGCGCCTCACGTGAGATCCTCGATATTTCACCATAAACAAAGACATCCGCGACCAGATCGCCGAAGACAACGACGCGCTTGCCTTTGAATTGTTCGATGAGTGCACGAAGACGACTCACATCAGCCCTCCAGCGAGAATCGCGTCCACGGCTTCCTTCAGGTTTTCAGCCACCAGATGTGGCTGAGGATCGCGTGCCATGAACATTTCGCGTTGATTGCGACCGTAGCCGGTCAGCACGAGTACGGATTTGGCCCCGGCGGCATAGGCTGTTTCGACGTCGATTTGCTTGTCGCCGACCACGTACGATTCAGTCAGGTCGATATCCAGATCTTTTTGCGCCTGCAGCAGCATACCGGGATTCGGCTTCCGGCATTCACAGCCCGCATCGGGGGCGTGTGGACAGAAGTAGATGGCATCCAGCCTGGCGCCGTGGCGTGAGAGTTCGGCCTGCAGGATATCGTGAACTTGATGGACCATCGATTCCTCGAAATAGCCTCGCCCGATTCCGGACTGGTTGGTGACCAGGACCGCCTTCATCCCGCTCTCGTTGATTCTGCGGATTGCCGGGCCCGCATAGGCATAGGGCTTGTACAGGCCGGCATCATACATGTACCCGATTTCTTCGGATACCGTTCCATCGCGGTCCATGAAGACGGCCTTGTGCATAAGTCAAGTTTTGCCCCAAGCTCCCCTCCTAAGTTAGGAGGGGTGGACGCGCATCAAAAAAACATCGCGAAGCCACCTTCGTTAGCGCGGCCGGGGTGGTTCCCAGCTCAGGAACCACCCCGTCTGCGCCGCTTCGGAACGGAATCTTCTTTTTAATGGCGCAGCCACCCCTCCTAACTTAGGAGGGGAGCCTGGCCCAACAGTTCCCTCGCAGCGCGACAGACATCCTCTACCGCCACCCGCGTCATGCAGCGATGATCGATCGGGCATTCGCGGAGCAGGCAAGGGCTGCATTCTACAGGATGCTTTACAATTCGTGTGCGCGGACCGTAAGGGCCGGTGACCTTCTCGTCCGTGGAACCGAATACGGCAACCGTGGGAACGCCGAGCGCAGCGGCAATATGCATGGGACCCGAATCGTTCGTGATGATCAACGTAGATTCGGCAAGCACACCGATCAGCGTTTCCAGTGTAGTCTTGCCACTTAAGATGGCGGTCCGGCTTTTCATCCGCTTACGAATCTGTTCTGCGATCGGCCGTTCGGCTTCCGATCCCACGATCGCCACCTGCAGGCCCATCTCTCGCGCCAGGACGTCGGCTACCTCCGCAAATCGATCTTCAGCCCACCGCTTGGCCGAGCCATACGCGGCACCCGGATTCACGACCAGAAAAGGCGCTTCCGGCGGAATGCCTTCGGAAGCCAGTAATGTTCTCGCGGCGGCCCTTTCTTCGTTAGTCGCTTCGATCGCGATGGAGGGTTGTTCGGCCTTCGCTGAAAGCGTTCTGACGATATCCAGGTAGTAGTGCACCTGGTGGCGCGCTTTTGCGGAAGGCGCAATCGCATTCGTCAGCATCCAGGTGCGCCCATCAGTTGCATAGCCGACCCGCTGCGGCACCCGTCCCAGAAAAGTCATCAGCGCGGATTCGAACGAATTCGGGAACAACAAAGCCAGGTTGAACCGGCGGGTTCGAATCTCTCGAGTGATCCGAATCCAGTCGAGGAGGCTGGAAGGCCGGGATTCGCTCCAGACCTTATCAATAAAAGGCGCGGACGTGAACAGTCCGGCAACCCACGGCCGCACCAGCAGCGTGATTTCGGCCTGCGTAAAATGTGCGCGAACCGCCTTCATGGCGGGGATGGCCAGAACAGCATCGCCAACCCAATTCGGCCCGCGGATCAGAATTTTCTGCACACGCATTACCACTTCGTGAACTGTAGCGGCGGTCTATGACCGCCGAGTCGGCGCTCATAGAGCGCCGCTACAGGGCAGCCGGTTAAGAATGATGGACATCAGCCGCTCGAAGTCGGGAATGTTAGCAGAGATCCGGAGGTACAAGAAGTCTGCCGGGATGCCGGCCAACCGCACGGCGTCTTTTTCGGTCGTGATCCGGACTTCCCCGCCGAGCTTTTCGATTTCGCGTGGCGAATAGGGGTGATGATCGCGGAAACGGACGCACCTGGCCGGATAAATGCCCAGGGATTGCAAGGCGGCGAAGAACCGTTCGGGCTTGGATATGCCGGCAAACGCCACAACTGCCTGTTCTTTAAGCGTTTCCGGCGAAATTGCCGCATCCTCTTTATATAGGCCCTGAATTTCGGTCTTCACGACCAGCGAGGGAATCGGCAGCGAGGGCAGTGCGGCCCCGATAACCTCTTGAATGCAAGCCACCTGAGCCCGCGCAATCGCGCTCTTCGGCTCACGCCACCGGCCGCTTGGAAGCAGCGTTTCGCCGGCCGCCCATTCGACGGGATCGATGGTGACGATGTCGACGTCGCGATGAAGCCGGCGATGCTGGAACCCGTCATCGAGAATGAAGACATTTCCCAGCTCTTTGCCTTCGGCGAGAAGCCCCGCCCGATATCGATCGGCTCCAACGACAACCGGCACATTGCCGAGCCGCCGCTTTATCAGGTACGGCTCATCACCCGCCTCTTCCCAATTCGAACCAACAACGAGTATTTCCCGGCTCGTTCTTCGATATCCCCGCGACAGAACCACGGGACGAAATCCGCGATCTCGCAACCCTTCAGCGAGGGCGATCACCAGCGGAGTCTTACCGGTTCCACCCAGAGTGAGATTTCCGACACTGATTACGGGATGTTTCAGTCGAAGAGTATTGAGGATGCCTGACGTGTAGAGCTTCTCTCGGGCCCGGAGCAGGAACCGGAATGCCCTGCTCACCGGCGGGCCTCGACTGGCTGCAGGAACTCCAGGACGCGGTCCGTGGCTCCGGTGTTCTGCTCGACAATTGCGCGGGCACGCCGGCCCAGTTCGGCAGAATGATCTGGATTGGCCAGCAGACTTCGAATTGCAGGTGCCAGTTCAGCGGCATTCTGAATCTGTATTGCCGCCGTTTCTTGCAGAAACAATCGCGTGATATCCCGAAAGTTTTCCATGTGTGGGCCAAACACAATGGGTTTGCGATGGCGAGCCGGTTCAAGCACATTGTGCCCTCCCTTCGGCACAAGCGATCCGCCCATGAAAACCACCGTCGCGTACTCGAAAACTGCGGCCAGTTCGCCGATGCTGTCCAGTATGAGGACGCTGACGACGCCGAGGGCGTTGAGGACTTCGCTGTCCGCAGTCAGGCGGCTCCGGCGCAGGCATTCAATTCCCCGGCGCTTGACCAGCTCTTCCACCGCCTCGAACCGGTCGGCGTGCCGGGGCGCGATAACGAGTTTCAATTGAGGATGCGTCTTGCGCAGCTCGGCGAACGCATCCAGCGCGAATTCCTCTTCACCTGGCATCGTGCTGGCTGCAATCCAGACCTGTTTCCAGGTTCGAAGGACTGCCGCCAGCGTCGTATCCAACGGGCGGACCGTTGAGACCACGTCGTATTTGAGGTTTCCAAATACGATGACCTTCCGGGGATCCGCCCCGATCTCCTCAATGCGCATTCGATCCGTCTGCGACTGCATGCCCATCACCGTGTAGTCCGCAAAGACCCGGCGCAGCCAGCGGCGTGCCAGCCGGTATCTTGCAAACGACCTGTCCGAAATCCGGCCGTTGATCATCACCACAGGTATGTCGCGCCCGCGGCAGATGCGCAGAAAGTTGGGCCAGATTTCAGTCTCTGCGATGATTACCATTTGGGGATCAATCCGGTCCGCCACCCGCCGGATACAAAACGGCAAATCGATCGGAAAGTAGATAGTGTGATCGATAATATCGCCCCTCTCGCGCGCAAGCTGTTGCCCGGCCGGCGTGGATGTAGAGACAACAAGAGGCTTATCCGGGAATTTCTGGCGCAGGCGCTCCAGCAGCTTTTCGACAGCTTTCACTTCGCCCACCGAAACAGCGTGAACCCAGATGGCATTGCGCAACTGGGGCACTTTCAGAAAGCCAAGACGCTCCGGAATCGTCGGGAGATACTTGCGAAACAGAACAAGATAATAAGGGAGGGTCAGAACCAGTCCCAACGTGAGGACCAATGTGTATGTGAAATACATGCCCGCCGCAGAGTATACTTTTGGATTGCGGATTTCAGATTGCGGATTTCACACAGAACCACGAGGAGCAGGCTATGGCGATTAAGGTAGGAATCAATGGTTTCGGGCGGATCGGACGCAACCTTTTCCGCGCGTCCATGGGCGACAAGGATATCGACATCGTTGCCGTCAACGACATCACGGATCCCAAAACATTGGCATACCTTTTGAAGCACGACTCGGTGTTGGGCAGTCTCAAGTCCGAAGTCACGCACGGTGAAGACGACATCAAGGTCGACGGCAAGAGCATCAAGGTATACAAGGAGAGAGACCCCGGCAAAATCGATTGGCCTTCGTTGAACATCCAGGTGGTTGTTGAATCGACCGGGTTGTTTACCAACGCCGAAGATGCGCGCAAGCACCTGCGCGGACCCGTGAAGAAGGTCGTCATTTCCGCCCCGGCCAAAGGCGAGGACATCACGATCTGTCTTGGTGTGAATGACAAGAGCTACGACCCCGCCAAACACCACGTGATTTCGAACGCGTCGTGCACGACGAACTGCCTGGCGCCGGTCGCCAAAGTCCTTCACGAAAGTTTCGGTATCGAGAGTGGTCTCATGACGACGATCCACTCTTACACGAACGATCAAAAACTTCTCGATCTGCCTCACCCCGATCTTCGACGCGCGCGCGCGGCAGCGCTCTCCATGATTCCCACGTCCACGGGCGCAGCCAAGGCTATCGGACTCGTGCTGCCCGATCTGAAAGGAAAGCTCGACGGAATCGCGATTCGCGTGCCGACGCCGGACGTGTCGCTTGTGGATCTCACCGCGCGAACCTCGAAACCGGTGACCGTCGAATCGGTGAACCAGGCATTGAAAGCTGCGGCCAGCGGGCCTATGAAAGGCATACTTCAGTACACCGAAGAGGAACTGGTTTCGATCGACTTTCTGCATAATCCGCACTCGTCCATTGTCGACGCCCCATTGACGAAAACGCTCGGCGACAGATTAGTCAAAGTGTTTTCCTGGTATGACAACGAGTGGGGTTTCAGCTGCCGTATGCGGGATCTCATCAAGCTGCTCGTGAAATAAACTGCATGGGCAAGCTTTCCATTTCGGATCTCGATCTGCGCGGCAAACGTGTGTTCATGCGCGTGGACTTCAATGTCCCCATCGAAGGCGGACGAATCACAGATGACACGCGCATCGAGGCTTCGCTTCCATCGATCCGTTATGTTCTCGAAAAAGGCGGCCGCCTGATTCTCGCTTCGCATCTCGGCCGGCCGAAGGGAAAGCCTGAACCGAAGTACAGCCTGAAACCGGTCGCTGCGCGGCTCAGCGAACTGCTGGGGAAACAGGTGGCGTTCGCTCCCGACTGCGTTGGTCCGGAAGTGGAGAAAATGGTTTCCAGCCTTCGGGATGGCGACGCACTTCTGCTCGAGAACCTCCGATTCCACGCCGAGGAAGAAAAGAACGACCCTGCATTTGCCAGACAACTGGCGGCTCTCTGCGACGTTTATGTGAACGATGCTTTCGGTACCGCGCACCGCGCTCATGCGTCAACGGCGGGTATCACCAAATTCGTGAAGCAGGCGGCCGCCGGCTTCCTCATGCAGAAGGAACTGGAGGCTCTCAGTCACGCCCTGACGAAGGCCGAGAAACCTTACGTCGCCATCGTGGGGGGCGCCAAGATCTCGGACAAGATCGAGCTCATCGAAAATCTGCTCAACATCGCCACGACAATTCTCATCGGTGGCGCCATGGCCTATACCTTCTTCCGCGCCAGGGGGCTGGAGACAGGAAAGTCCCTTGTCGAAGTGGAGAAGATCGATCTCGCGAAAGAACTGCTGGCCAGAGCGTCGCAAAAGAAAGTTCCCATCGAGCTGCCCGTGGACCACGTTGTTGCGCCGGGCCTCGACAGCACGGACTCTCAAGTGACTCCGGTCGATCGCACGCCTGCGGACCGCATGGGGCTGGATATTGGTCCCGAAACGGTGCGCCGTTATTCGGAGATCGTTCGCCGGGCGAAGACCATCGTCTGGAATGGACCGATGGGCGTTTTTGAAAAACCGCAATTTGCCGAAGGCACGTTTGCGATTGCTCGCGCCGTTGCCGAATCCAATGCATTTTCGATCGTGGGCGGAGGCGACTCGGCCGCTGCAGTCGCGCAGTCCGGCGTGGAGTCGAAGATCACACACATTTCCACCGGCGGCGGAGCTACCCTGGAATTCCTGTCCGGCCGGAAGCTGCCAGGAGTTGAGGTGTTGACGGATAAAATGTAGTCGCGGGCTTTAGCCCGCGTTCGCGTAATTCGCGGCTGGATTTCTATGAGACGACCTGTCATCGCCGGCAACTGGAAGATGTTCAAAACGCGTCCGGAGACGAGCGCGTTTTTCACGGCATTGATCCCTTTAGTCCGGGATGTCGAGCACTGCGACATTGTCGTCGCGCCTCCCTTCACCGCATTGAGCACCGCCGTCGACCAAACCGAAGGCACCCGCGTGGCGATCTCGGCCCAGAACGTTCATTGGGAGGATCAGGGCGCCTTTACAGGTGAGGTTTCTGTCCGAATGCTCAGCGATGCCGGTTGCACTTATGTAATTGTCGGGCATTCCGAGCGGCGCCAGTATTTCGGGGAGACCGACGATTGGGTGGAAAAGAAGACGCGGGCCGTGGTGAAAGGGGGCCTGAAAGCGATTGTCTGCGTCGGTGAAACGCTCTCGGAACGGGACGCCGGGCAGGCTCTCGAGGTGGTCCGTCGGCAGGTCCGCAGCGGCCTGGGCCGATTGACGGGGCCGGACCTTTCCCATATCATTGTGGCTTACGAGCCTGTTTGGGCGATCGGCACAGGGCGAACCGCAACACCGGAAATCGCCGCCGAGATGCACGGCGAAATTCGCAAGACCTTCGCAGAAATCTATAAAGCGGCTGCAGCGGATGCGCTTCGTATTCTGTACGGAGGTAGCGTCAAACCCGATAACATTTCGGCTCTGATGAAAAAGGAAGATATCGATGGCGCGCTGGTCGGAGGCGCAAGCCTGGATCCGGCCTCATTCGCCGCCATCATCAAATATATATGACGTGGTTACCGACGGTTCTAACCATCTTTCACGTGATCGTTTCGATATTCCTGATTCTGGTCGTGCTCCTTCAGCAGGGGAAGAGCGCGGACTGGTCCGGAGCTTTCGGAGGCGGCGGCTCACAGGCGACATTCGGCGCACGCGGCACCGGTACCCTATTGAGCAGAGCCACCACGGCTGCCGCGGTCATCTTCATGTTCACGTCGCTTTCGCTGACGATTCTGATCTCGCGGCCCGGCGGCTCGTCCGTCATCCGCGAAGGAGCGCAACAAAAGAATCAGCAGCCGGCCCCGCCGGCTCAGCCACCGGCCACACAGCCGGGCCAGCCGCCCGCTCAACCGCCGGCGCAACAGGGTCAACCGGCCCAGCCGCCTCCTGCTCCTGCTCCGCAGCCGCAACAACAGCAGAAGAGCACGCCGGCTCCGCCCGCAACTCCTCAGAAAAAGTAGCGGCCGGCAAAAAGGCGCTCCCATGGATGGCTTGAGCGCCCGGCCATGGATGGCAAAACAGCCGAAGTGGTGGAATTGGCAGACACACCATCTTGAGGGGGTGGCGCCGCGAGGCATGCGGGTTCGAGTCCCGCCTTCGGCATAAAAAAATCAGCAACTTAAGCCCATTTTGTGACCGTCTTTTGGTCACAAATGGGCATGTTTGCGCATACTTTGGTCACACTTCTACAGTCACCAGCCGTCGAGCCGACTCGTAAGGCAAGACGTGTTCTCACCTATCAATAACCTCGAAACCCTTCGGTCACTGGAGTTCTGCCATCCGAAACAGGCCTCATCGGCACGCGGCCATTCCGCTCACCGCACCACACGATCTCCGATGCCGGTCTGGTTGGCGGCGGCCCGATTCCCCCGGCCCGGCGAAGTGAGCATGGCGCACAGCGGTGTGCTCTTCCTCGATGAGCTTCCCGAATTCCCTCGCAATGTTCTGGAGGTGCTCAGGCAGCCGCTTGAAGACCGACGAGTCACAATAGCTCGCGCCGCAATGACACTCACTTTCCC
>Ga0137409_10000150_pt1 | contig 31109 bp, 5 predicted proteins | sample CZODoug1_16funga_FD_122059 | JGI IMG/M metagenome (GOLD analysis project Ga0137409, IMG submission 122059) | Vadose zone soil fungal communities from Angelo Coast Range Reserve, California, USA - CZODoug1_16fungal (Hybrid Assembly) | ecosystem: Environmental > Terrestrial > Soil > Vadose zone... | reverse complement strand
GAGGTGAAGATGTCATGGCTGGCTCGGAAGTTCGTGAACCCGCCAGTCACCGTCGGAGGCGTAGCCGGGATCACCGTCGGCGTGAAGAACGTGAATGTGCCGCTGGTGAAGGTCAGCGTCGCAAACGCGACTACCGCGATGAAATAGTCGCCCGCGGCCTGGGAGATGGTGAAATCCTCGACCCCGCCGGTGCCGCCCTGGGCTCCGGTTGCTGTGACCAGGGCGCCCTTGACGCCGCCATTGTTGACAAAGACATAGAAGTCGAAGTCGTTCGCCCCTTCTTCGGAGTGAAACTTCACGCTCCCCGCACTGGCAACGTGCAGCGTGAAGACCTCACATGCGGCCGGCCCGAAGAAGGCGGGAGGTTTCGGCTGTCCACCTGAATCGAAGCACTGGGCTGCGTTGTCGGTCGTGACATAAGCGCCCCCAAAAAAGGTGTCGCTGGTCCACGTCTGGGGCCCGGAGGTGCTGCTGATCATCACCGTGTCGGTCCCCGCCGCGAGTGCGGGGAGCTGGCTCCCGGCCAGCGGCCATAACAAGGCTCCTGCGGCGGCGAGCGCGGCGATTGACGCGCGACGGACCCCGGCCAGGCGTGCCCCAGTGCTCATTGACTTACCCCCTTCGACTATCTCCCTGCAGCCGAGCTGGACGCTCGACCCGTACCACGCACCATAAAGCTGGGTCCCGGGCTTGCCCGATCGGCCTTGCCGGTTCCAACGGCGCTGGTGGGATTGCACCCCAATTCCCTTGCAGACTTCGGCGCTCGAACCGAGAGCTATGCTCTACGCCACAGCGATGCAACCAACAACGTCACGGCGGCCGAGGACTCGGGTTCGGGAGGAGATGGCCACGACTGCGCTGAACCAGCTTGCTGGCAACCTGCTCAAGCAGGGCAGGCAGGACGCAGGCGGGGGCAAGCCTGTGAAGCAGGAGGCGTATGCCCGTCAGCTCGCCGCCAAGCTTGGTGTGAGCGGCCTCGCGCGACAGACCCTTTCCGCCTGGGAGCGTGGCGTCACCGTGGTGCCCGCAGCAGCTCTCCTGGCCTCCGCTGAAGTGCTCGGCGTCGACGTCGGCCAGCTGGTCGAAGCCACCCGAGAGTCGGTCCGTGAGAAGATCGCGGATCTCGAGGCCCTGGTCTCGACAGCGCCTCCCGACCGATCCAAAAACGGGGCCCCGCTCTCCAACCGGATAGAGCTCAACAAGGGTCGGGTAACTACCGGGCGCTGAACTCTGGTGGAAGCATTCGAAGTCGCCGAACTGGACCCTCAGCCTCGCGACTCGGACGGTCACGGCTACATCGACTTCATGGCTGGAGACAGGCTGAGCGTGGGCCTGGCAATCTGGCCGCGAGGAGCGGACGATCGCCAGCGACCCCACGCCGAGGATGAGGTCTATTACGTGATCGGCGGGCGCGGCACGATTCGGGTCGCGGGTGAGGATCGGCCCGTCAAACCCGGCAGCCTCGTCTTCGTGGCGGCCGGAGTCGAGCACAGATTCCACGACATCGAAGAAGACCTCCGAGTGCTGGTCTTCTGGGCGCCGCCGCACAAGCCGTAGGAGACGCTGGTCACAGCGCGAGCCTCGCGTCTATATATGTAAGTGCCTAGATATGTAGGTGCCTAGGCGAGGTTGAGGCCGACCGCGAACGCCGCCGCATAGCCGGCGCTCGTTGGCGTGAGCAAGGCGAGCAGCAGCGCGCCGCTGTTGTTGTTCGACGTGTAGACCATGTCGTTCTGGTTGCGGGTGTCGCGGGTTCCCCGAGAGCTGTACGGAGCCACCTTGAAGACCGCATCCGTCACGGTGTCGTCGAAGAAAATCTGCGAGGTGAATTCAAACGTCTTCGAGGCGCCCGCGAAAGTGCGGACCTTGAAGTGAATGTGAACGGCGCGGCCTCGATACCACCCCGGATAGATGGTCGTGAACTTTGCGACACCGGACGAGTCGGTCACCTGGTAGCCGCGCAGGAAACGCTTGCCGATCGAGTTGTTGGCGGCCACGTCGGAATAGATGCCGGCCGCGTCGCAGTGCCATATGTCGACCTGCGCGCCGCTCAGCGCCGTGCAGCCGCCACCTCCGACGCGCGCGACGGTGAACGCGAGGGTCAGCGGCACTCCAGGCCGGGGTGAAGCATCGCTCGGGTCGATGGTTATGTCGGCGCGGTTGAGGCGCTCGTCGACGAAGTAGGGTCCCTCAGTTTCAGTGGGTGTGACCACGCATGAGGGTGTCGCGACCGCAGTCGTCGAGGCTGACTGCGAGGGCGACGTCAGCGCCTGCTGGCCACGGCCGGTGCACGCCGCGACCACCGCGCCGGCGACCACGGTCAGGGTCCCAAGCAGAAGCCTGCGCCGAGACATCACGGACTCGAGGAGGGGATTCATCACCGGGCTAACTTTGCCGATCGGGCTGTGAGGCCGCTGGGAAATCGCTGGGCGCCGGCTGCGAGGCCTATGCCGGCGTGACCTCGGTCACCTTGTTGGCACCCAGGTCGTAGATGAAGCCTCGAATCTTGTCCCGATGCGGCAGATATGGAGACGCGCGGATCATGTCCAGATCATCGGCGATCGCGGCGATGGGATCCGTGAAGCAGCCCATCTCGTCGGCGAAGTGGTGGCCGGTCGCGGCGCTCACCTGCTCGGCGAGCTGACCCTGGCTGAACCGGCCGAGCGCGCACTCCGTGTGGTGGATGACCATCACCTCCCGCGTCTTCATCACCGCCTGGGATATGGCCAGGGCCCTGAGCGCGTCGCTCGACGCGCGGCCTCCGGCATTGCGGATGATGTGGGCGTCTCCAGGCCTGAGCCCGAGCAGGGCAAAGACCTCGATCCGAGCGTCCATGCAGGTCAGGATCGCAAGGTGCTGGACAGGCTCGAGTATGCGGGCGGCGCTCCCCAGGTAATGGAGTCGCGTGTTCATCAGGACCCGGTCGATGGCGTCCATAAGTCGTCCGAATCTACACCGAACGTTGACGACGTCGCGGCTCCGCGCCGGCCGGCGTCGACCGACAGCGGTTGTCCTGGGTCGTCCGGAAACAAATCTTGCGGATCGACGGAAATCGTTTGAAATATGCCCACCAATTTTTCTGGGCGCTGTCATAATGCGGCGATCAGCTAGGGGCCGTCGGTGGGGAAGGATCGTCGCGTAAGCGTCTAGTCGTCGGGTAAACGTCTGGTCGTTGGGAAGGGTGTAAAGGAAGGTTTGGCTCCAGCTTCTGGGTCGGTGTCTTCGTCGCTTGCTGCCTTGTGTCTGGCCTGGGGTGGCCTGGCGTCTCCAGGTAACCCGGACAAGAACAGGTACTTTTCCCCTAGCCCGCCAATCGCGACGACCCTAACGTTGCTGCGCATGAAGGTCGGGAAGGGCGCTTCGAGGGTGGGAAGCGCGTGAGTTTCGCCGGCGCCCTCTTCTCGCACGCCGTCACCTGGTTTGTCGCGCTTGGCTCCATCGCCGCGATGATCGCGCAGCCGATCGCACCCTTCCTGTCTCCCAACGCCGGCAATGTGCAGGCACCCACCGCCAGCGCGCCGGTCGCGAGCACGCCGCTGGCCGCGATCCGCCAGCTCCTGGAGGGACCGGTTCCCGGTCAGGTGACCGTGATCATGGACCGTCCGTTCTCAGACGCGCGAGTCGAGCAGGTGAGCAACAAGCTCGGGACCGACGTCATCGCGTCGTACCCGGCATTCGGGCGTTACATCCTGACCCTGCCCCAGATCCAGATCTCGATGCAGGACGCCGACACCGGCACCGTTTACTTCCCGAGACTGGCGAACCAGGCCGACATTCAGCGCTACCTGGCCGACAACCAGCTGACCGTGACCGGATGGCAGCACAACTGGGAGTACCCCGGCCGGATCGCGCTGGTGACGCTGCCGCGAATTCAGCTGCAGCTCTCCGACCCGCTCCGCGGCCTGTTCAACACGCGATTGCCGCGCAACCTCGATAGCGGGCGCCTCGCGCTGTGGGCGAAGGGCATCAACTTCGTCGTCAAGAGCTACGACCCCAGCACAGGCGATGCGGTGATGCAGCTGAGCGCGTTCGCCAACCTCAACTACACGCTGCCGAAGTCACTGGTCATCCCACAGCAGACCGTGCAGTACACGCCGCCGGCGACTGTGCCCGTCACTGCTTTCGGCGCTCCTAGCGCATTGACGATTCAGCCCGGCACCAGCGGAGTCAAGCTCGACTGGAACGCGGCCGGCGGCGCGATCGCTTACGCGATCTTCCGCTCCACCGCCGGTTCCACCGGGTATACGTACGTCGGTCAGACCACGCTGCGGTCGTACACGGACAACTCCGCTCCGTCCGGCGTCAGCTACTACCGCGTGATGGGAGTTCACGACTGCACAGCCACGACTCTCGATCGCGGTGGATGTCAGGCCTCGACGCCACTGTTCGACTCACGCTTCGCAACCGATCCGGTGGTCGTCACGCAGCCCGCTCAGGCACCACCGACCACGACCACGACTCCTCCAGTCACCGAAACTCCGCCGGCTGACACGACGCCGCCGGCCACGACCCCGCCGGCCGGCACGACGACTCCGCCGGCGACGACGACTCCGCCGGCTGACACGACGACTCCGCCCGCGACGACGACTCCGCCAGCCGACACCACAACTCCACCCGGGACGACCAATCCACCAGCCGACCCGGTGATCCCTCCCGTCGCCACACGGCCCAACCCCAACCCTCAGCCCTCGACGACAGCGGGCGGGTTCCAGGCAGTCGCGGTGGACGGCCACGTCGCGCTGATTTGGTCGCCGGTCGCGGGAGCGACCTCTTACCAGGTCTATCGCTCCGAGACCGGCGGGACCGCGCAGCTGGTGGGCACGACCACGTCGACGACCCTTGTCGACGTCGGCGGCAGCGCCGGCACGCCATACGCGTATCAGCTGGTTGCGGTGATGCCCACGTCGAGTCAGCCGCTGGCGCCGGCCTCGGTGACGGCGACCTGGATTGCGCCAACAAGCCAGCCCACGGTCCTCGAAATCTCCCCGAGTGGGACGACCGTGGCGGGCACCGTGCAGCTCAAGGTCGACGCTCGCACCGGTGACGGTGCCGGGTCCGTGGCCTGGAGCATCGACAGCGGTGCAGGCGCATCACCCGTCGGCACCTCAAGCGCACAGCACCTTGCCGGCGATCCGCTCGCGTGGACGTCGGCGCTCGCGTGGGACTCGACCTCGGTGGCGGATGGCGTTTACACGCTGATCGCGAACGTCAGCGACGGAGCCGGCCACGTCACCCAGGTCTCGCAGTCCTTCAAAGTCATCAACAGTCGTCCACCTGCGCCAACTGGATTCAGCGCCGCGCCGGTGGCCGGTGGAGTTGCCCTCATGTGGCAGCAGCCTGCTTACTCGAGCGCGACCCTGTACCAGGTCTATCGAGACGGATCGAGCCAGCCGCTGGTGGAGCTCGGCGCGGACCGCAGGTCTTATGTGGACACCAGCGCAGGGTCTGGGTCTCACACCTACTCGCTCATCCTGGTGGGCGCCGGCGGTCAGACGAGCCTCGCCGTCTCCGCCACCGCAAACGCAGGCAGCGGCACACCTTCCACTGTCCTGGGCGTCCGGACCTTGCTTCCGTCTGGCGCGCTTCTCGCGCCCGACGCCCGGGTGACCGGCAGGCTGCTGCTGGAGGCCGATCTCGCGCCGGTCGGGACCGCCGCGTTTGAGTACAGCTCGGATGGCGTGACGTGGACGCCGGTTGATGCGTCGGTCACCTGCGCTGGCGGAATCTGCCTCGCGGACTGGAATGCCGCCGCCCTTGCCGCGGGCCACTACGTGGTTCGTGCCCGAGCGGGAAGCGTCGCCAGCGCGACGAGCGGTTTCTTCGTCGCCGCCGCCACCGCCCTCTCGTCTCCGACTGGCGCGGCGGCCATGCCCTCAGCCCGAGGCGTAACGCTTCACTGGATTGCGCCGGAGAGCTCGGCGCCTGCCGCGTACTCGGTGTGGAAGCTGAAGGGCTCCGACTGGAAGCTGCTCGGACGCGTGGCCGGCACAGACTTCCTCGACACCGAGCGCCTGATCGAGGCGACGGCCGCCTACCGCGTGCAGAGTGAGGACTCCGACGGCACCGAGGGCAGCCCGTCGGCGACCGTGACGGTGTCGGTTGCCCAGGCCTCCACCTCCTCCGTCGCATCGTCGACGCTGACGACACCCGGCGGACTGGTCGCCTCTTCCAACGTCGGCGGAGTCGCGATTCGCTGGAATGCGGTCGCGAACGCAAGCGCTTATTCAGTCGAGCGATCGCTCGGTCCGGATAGTCCGTTCGGGGAAATTGGCACGACCGCGGTCACACAGTTCGTGGACCATGCCGCGCCGATTGGCGGGCAGGCTTTCTACCGAGTCACCGCCACCGCAGGTGGAGACAGCAGCTCGCCGTCCGCGACGGTGGCAGCGTTGATCATCCCGGTGGCCCCGGTGAGCGCCCCGGCTGCTCTGGTCGCCGGCACCGGCGCTGCCGCTCCTGTCGCCGGTGGCGTCAACCTGTCCACCACGACCGCCACGTCTCCCGTGCTGGCCGGCACGAAGCTCACCGTCGCGGCGGGCGGCGCCAGCATTGCCAATGTCATCGCCGCCCGCGTCGAGGTCAAGCCGACCAACGGTTCGTGGCAGACGCTTGGGACCCTGACCGCCGGAGCGGGCGCCCAGGGCTGGATCTCGCTCGGCTCGCTCGCCACCTCGCTGCTCGCGGTAGGCAGCTACTCGGTGCGAGCCGTCGCGCTGGCGCCAGGCGGGGCAACAGTTGAGACGACGGCGGCGGCGTCGCTCCAGGTCGTGCACTCCGCGGCTGCGCCTCTGGCCGTGCAGGCCCAGGTCACCGGCGACACGGTCGGTGTTTCGTGGACGGCGCCGGCCACCTCGGTTCCGGTCACGTACTCGGTGTTCCGCAGCGCCCCCGGCACCGCCGGCTATGTCCTTGCGGTTTCAGGACTCACCACGACCACCTATCAGGACGCGTTCCTGCCTGGCGCGGTGGCGGTCACCTACGTGGTCTCAGCGAGCGACCAGGTCGGCAACCAGAGCGCTTACTCGCTGCCAGCCTCGATCACGACCCCGGCTTCGTGGAACCTGCGCGGTCCTGACGTGAGCTTCCCAGTGTTGCGAGACGCCGGCTCCGGGTCGGAGGTCAGCGCTGACGTAAGCGCGAGGAACGGCCTCGCCTCGGTCTTGTTCGCCTACGCACCCGCCGGCAGCGCCGCCTGGATCGAGCTGCCCTCGCCGATGCCGCTTCCGTCGGCGTTGGGCGGTGGCTCCTCGATCGGTCAGGCGCCCAGCGTCACGTGGGCGGCTTTCTGGAACACCAGCAGCCTCCAAGGCTCTTTCAACGTCAAAGCCGTCGTCGCCGATGTTCTCGGCAACCTCGCGGAGCAGATTCAGAACATCACGTTCAGCGGCTCCGCTCCACGAGGACCCCCATCGGTCGCCTTGAACACATCCAACATAGCTGGCGGAGTGCGGCTGACCTGGCCCACCGCTGGCACCCTCCACCAGGTCCGCCGGTCGGCATCGGGCGCGGCCGGAACCTTCACCCTCATCGGCCAGACACAGGCCTCGACCTACGACGATCTCACCCCGCTCCCAGGCGTCACGTATTACTACGAGCTCTGGACGGCGGCGGGACCGAGCAGCCAGACCGCTTCGATCGCGGTTCCTGTCACCGCCGGCCACGCGATCGTGACATCGACCGGTGGCGGCACCGCGACCAGCGCCAACGGCGCCGCAAGCGTGACCCTGGCTCCGGGAAGCGTGGCTGGCACAGTCTCCGTCGCCATCGCACCCTCGACGATCGTCCCGAGCGGGGTGGTTCCCCTCTCCGCGGTGTTCAACCTCACCGCCCAGGACACGACGACGGGTGCGAGCATCGAGTCGTTTGCGACGGCGCCGGTCCTGACCCTGCACTACGACCCGTCGGGCCCGACCCCGACCTCCATCTACTACATCGATCTCTCCGGCCACGCTGTGGCCGTCCCGTCGACGATCGATCCCGTCGCTCACACCATCAGCGCGGCGCTGCCGCACTTCAGCGCCTGGGTGAGCGGCCTGGCGGTGAACGTCGCGCTGAGCGCGAGCTCGACGACGGTCGACCTGCCTGGCACGACGAGCACGACCCTCACCGTGACCGTGACCGACCAGAGTGACAACTCGGCCACGACCGGCGCGACAGTCAGCTTCTCGACCGATTTCGGAACCCTGAGCTCCGCCACGTGCGGGCCGACCGACCCCGGCGGGCAGTGCTCGGTGACGCTCTCCAGCAGCACGCGCGGTGTGGCCAACGTCACGGCATCGGTCGAGAGCTACACCAGCTCCGCCGCCACGATCACCTTCCGCGCCCCGATGTCGCCGACCCTCACCGGCGCGCACAGCCACATCGTCGAGCTGAACGCCGACAGCACGACCGCCTACCTCACGGTCGATGGCGTGCTCGATTCGGCACTTTTCAGCCAGGTAACCAGCATCACGGTCGACGGTGAGGCGGGCCAGCAGAACCGGTTCATCGTCGACGCCGGCGCCGACACGAACCTTCCAGGAACCATCGACGTGCACTTGAACGGCGGGTCTGGCGGAACCAACAGCATCGAGGTCACCAGGCACGACAACGTCACCCTCACCGACGCGCTTCTCACGGTGACCCCGGGACGCAGCTACACGCTGAGCACGATCGGCATCGCGAAGCTGACGAGCGACTCAGGCAGCGCGCACTTCGAAGCACCGACGTTCAGCGGCGCGGTGCGGTTCGTGCTCGGCAGCACGTTCGGCACGCCGACGGTGAAGGGCAATGCGGGCGGAGCAGGTGACACGCTCGACTTCACCGGCAACACCGGCATCTTCAGCATCTCCGTCAACACGATCACCAGCACTACCGGCGACACGGTGACGGTCGACGACTCTGGCGGCGCCCGGGCCATCGGCGCCTACTCGTACGACTTCAACTTCGGCGCCGGCTACAAGACGCCGATCAACGATCTGTTCGCGAAGATCGACAGCTACGTCAGCGGCGTGCAGTCCAGCCTCGCGCAGCTGAACAACGTTCTCCCCCTCCTCGACCGCAGCGCGCAGGGTGGAATCGGGAAGATCGTCGCGCTGGTGGACGCATTCCATCAATTGGCCACGCAGGCGCAAGCTCGCATCAACAGCCTGCCGAGCAGCATCACGCTGGGCCAGGTCGTCACCGAGCTCAACAAGCTCGCGCTGACGCCGCCGGTGAACAACGTCCACTTCTCGTTTGCGGCCGGCTACGTGACAGAAGGCACGATCGTGGTGCCGGCGATCAACGTCACGCTGCCCACCGCAAACTTCTCGCGCACTTTCTCGCTGGACCTTGGCGAGCAGGCTAAGAACCTCGGCATCCAGCTCGACTCCGACCCAAGCACCCCTGGGGCGCAGCCGGTCGTGATCTCGGTGGACGCGCACCTGGACGTCACCGGACTCACGGTTGGCATCCCGCTCACAACGCCCGTTCCATACCTCGCGACCGGACTGACCGTCAGCGCCGGGTTCACGGTGAGGATCCCCGCGATGACGGCGTCGGTGAACCTGAGCCTGCTGGAAGCCTCAATCACGCTCGGTGCGCCGGTCACGTTCAGCGGCTCCATCACGCTCTCGCCGCGGGACGTCGACATCAACGGGAAGCTCGACTTCAGCGAGCTGGCGCCTTCGAACGTGAACGTCGTCGCGACCACCGCGCCGGTGACGATCCCGCTGACGGCCAGCATCAGGCCTGGCATCAAGATCGGCAGCAGCGACCTCAGCGGCGCGAGCGCGACGCTCACCATCACCATCCCGTCGCTGTTCGGCGACAGCTCCGGTCCTCCCAACGTCCAGGTCGACTTCAAGTCGAGCCTCGGCGGCGGTTCAGGGTCTGACCTGCTCGGCAGCTTCACCAACGCGGGTCCCAACGAGATCCTCGGCATGCTGAGCCAGATCACCGACTTCCTGACCAGCATGGCCAACCAGCAGATCCTCCAGACGACGATTCCGTTCACTCACGTGACGATCGGAAGCGCGCTCGACTATGCGCGCGCTTTCAAGCACGAGATCCTCGACCCGCTCTTCAAGAGCGGCGACGCCAGCCATCCCGACGCCAACAACGACGGGAAGGTCGACATCAACGACTTCAACTTCGGCGGCATCCAGAGCCTGCTCGACCGGCTGGACGCCGCGCTCGGCCTGCCGCCGGGAACCCTGACCTCCAACTGGGATCCTGCGACCAAGATCCTCACGTTCACGTTCAGCTTCGACCGCACGCTGGGCATCGGCACCGCCACCGACGTGCTCACGACGCCGGTGACGACGGTGACGACGATGACGGCCGGCGACCCGACGCACAACGCAGTCCAGCAGCTGACGATCGGCAACGCCAACGGCGGAACCTTCCGTCTCACGTACGCCTACCCGCTCCAGGCGACGGGACTGACCGCGCTCGGGACCGCGCTCGGGACCATCTACTACTACGTGGTCACCGCGGTCACGCGCGACGGCGAGACCATCGCCTCTTCCGAGGTCTCAGCCCACCGTGCCATCGGTGGCAGCGTCACCCTCGACTGGGCAGACGTCAACGGGGCGACCAGCTACAGGATCTACCGAGGCACGAGCCCCGGCGCCGAGAACGAGGCCTTCGATTCGCCGAGCTCTGACTTCGTCGACACCGGTGCCGCCGGCACGTCCGGCGCCGCGCCGGCGGTGAGCAGCGTCTTCGCCAACGAGGCGACCAGCCCCGCCTTGGCCTTCAACGCCGCGGCCTCCGCGATCCAGAACAGCCTTCGCGCGCTGGCCCACATTGGAGGAGCGGCCGGCTGCGGAGTCACCTCGAACGTGTGCGTCGTCGACGCCACGAACGCACCGCCCGGCAGCTTCACAATCACGTTCCAGAACGCTCTGGGCAACCGCGCGATCCCGCTGCTGCTGATCGACTCCTCCGCCCTGACCAACAACGGAACCCTGCAGCAGATCATCGTGCCGCCGGCGACGGGCAAGTTCTGGCTCGCGTACCCGGACACCACCGGCCTGCTGCGCCTCAGCGACGCCCTGACGAGCAGCGTGCTGGGCGGCGCGGTGGCGACGAAGATCCAGGCGATTCTGCCGACCGGTGGCACGGCGAGCGTCACCCGCAGCACGAGCACGAATGGAGCAGGAACGACGACCTACTTCGCGGTGACGCTGGGCGGAACCATCACCGGCTCGAACGTCAAGCGGATCGCGGCCGCGGGCGGATTCAACGTCGACTTCGGCGCCAGCCTCGGCAGCCTCGCCGGGGTCCACACGACCGGCGACATCATCCCGCTGGCGAGCCTGATCGCCCAGGCGACCTTCGGCATCGACCTGAGCCCGTCGCAGAACCTCGATGTCGGGCCTGCCATCTTCCAGCCGGGTCCGCGGGTGGACGTGTCGACGACGGAGCAAGGCGGCAAGTCGATCGGCGTCTCCACCTTGCGGCCGGGCGTCACCAGCACGGTGAGCGAGATCCAGATCCTGACCGTCCGCTCCGATACAGGCGGCACGTACTCGCTGTCGTTCGACCACGACAAGAACGGCACCATCGACTCCAACGAGGTGGCCACCGGCATCGCGTTCGACGCCCTGGCGGCCACGGTGAAGACCACGCTCGAGGGTCTGGCCGGACTCAGCGGAAACATCACGGACGTGTCGCTGGTGACCAACCCGAACGGAAACGTCTACACGATCACGTTCGACTCGTCGCTCGGCGACGTGGCCCAGCTCGTCGCTGATGGCAGCTCGCTCGTCGCCCGCAACGAGAAGCAGCTGATCACCTCGGTCAACGTGACGGGCGGAACCTTCACCTTGAGCTTCGGCGGTCAGACCACCGCCGACATCACCTTCGACGCCAACGACACGACGCTGGCTGCGAGCATCCAGGCCGCGCTGCGAGACCTGAACAACATCGGCAACACCGGGATCAGCGTGAGCTCGACCGCGGACGGCATCATCGCGGAGTTCACCGGCGCGCTGAGCGGAACCGACGTCGGCCAGATGGTCGACGCTCCCGGACTGCAGGGCGCGCAGCAGACCGGCATCCTGAAGGGAACCGCCAACTTCAGCGCGTCGCTGTTCAACTCACCCGGCGTGATCGTCCTCCCCGTGCAGGATGGCGTCGCTCACATCGAACCCAGGACGCGAGACGAGGGCGGCGCCGCCCTTGGTGTTTCGCCCGACACCAACGGAAGCGCCAACGCAAACGAGATCCAGAAGATCAATGTTCGGTCGATCGGCGGCACCTACAAGGTCACGTTCAACTACCTGGCGCCCCAGGGAGTCACCGCCACCGCCGGATCGGGTGGATCGCTGACTGCAGGCACCTACTTCTACGTGGTGGCGGCGGTCACCGCCGCGGGCGAGGGTGTCGCGTCTACCGAGGCGTCGGCGACCGTCGGCGCCAGCGGCAAGGTGTCCCTGAGCTGGACCGCAGTCACCGGGGCGACGAGCTACAAGATCTACCGCGGCACCGCTGCGGGGGCAGAGAACAAGATGCTCACGGCGACCGCAACGACGACCACGGACTCCGGCGCGGCCGGGGTGACCGCTAGTCCCAGGTCCGGAACCACGGCGGCGATCCCGTACTCGGCGCTAGCCTCAGAAGTTCAGGCCGCGGTGGCCGCGCTGCCCAACATCGGCAACGGCAACGTGACCGTGACGACCTCGGTCGACGCGACGGGGACGATCTTCACCGTGACTTTTGTCGGGGCCCTGGCGCACACCGACGTCCCGCAGATGTCGGCGGCCGGCACGGGGCTCGTCGCGCGCAACGAGGTCCAGACGCTGAAGATCACGGGCGCCGTGGGTGGCAGCTTCAAGTTGGGTTATGACACCAACTCCAACGGCACCATCGACGCCGTCGAGCAGACCGCCGCGATTGCATTCGTGACGGGCACCGACCTGTCCGCCGACATCACCGCGAAGCTGACGGCGATCGCCGGCATCGGCGCCGCCAACGTGGTCGTGGCCCAGAGCGGCGCCGGCTACACCGTCGCGTTCGTAAATGGCAAAGCAGGCCTCGACGTCAAGTCGGTCAAGGTGTTTGACGAAACCACGCTGGTCGCGCAGAACACCAAGCAGTCGGTGCAGCTCATCGACGCCACCGCCGGCACCTTCACGCTGACCGCGAACATCGGCGGGACGAACAAGACCAGCGGCGCCCTCAATTTCAACGCCCCGCCCAACGCCGGCGCAGGAAATCTCCAGACCGCGCTGTCGACGAAGTTCGGAACCGCCGTCGCGGTGACGCTCGCCGGCAGCGTCTACACGATCGAGTTCACCGGCCTGGCCGGCCAGCACGTCGACGCCATGACGGGCGATTCTGGCCGGCTGACCAACAAGAACGCGTTCGCGACCCTGACCAACGTCCGCGTCGACAAGAACACCGCCAACACCAAATACGCCGACATCGCCAACGACGTCCAGAAGGCGGTCGACGCGGCGGCCATCACAGCCGGGGTCACGCCCGGATTCCTCGTCTCGAACCTCATCGCGAGCGGCGGCACGTTCACCGCATCCGTGACGCCTTTTGGCGCACCCGACTTCCCGGCGCAGGGCCCTGCCCCTTCACTTGGCGGAATGACAGAAGGCATGGCCGCGCAGCAGAGCCCCGTGACCGGCGCCATCGAAGCCACGCTTCCTGACCCGGTCAACGCCGCGAACCTGTACGTCGGCACGGTCAACGGAGGCATCTGGAAGACGACCACCGCGACCAACGCGAGCCCGACCTGGACTCCCCTCCTGGACCTCGGCCCAAGCATTTCGATCAGCCGGCTGGTCTTCGACGCCACTGACGCAGCTCGCACGACGGTGCTCGCCGGCATCGGACGGACCAGCAACTTCAGGCTGGCCGGCAGCGACCGCAGTGGGCTCGTCCGGAGCACGGATGGCGGTCTGACGTGGGCTCAAGTCGGGAACGTGGACCTGGCCGGTCTGGACGTGACAGGCGTCGTCGGGCTCGGCCCGATCATCCTCGCTTCGGGCACGGGCTCGAACGGCGGAGTGTGGCGCAGCACCGATACCGGTGCGACGTTCTTCCGGATCTCTGGTGATGGCGTGTCCGGGCTTGCCGCGGGCGACGTCTTCGACATGATCAGCGACCCTGCGCATCCGACCTGGCTGTACGCCGCTGTCGCCGCAGGCGGAGTCTTCCGCAGCACCGACCAGGGCGTGACCTGGACGAGCATCAGCGGGAACGCCTTCGGCACCGCGACCCGCTGGGTCAGCCCGGAGGCGGTCCGTGGCGCGAACTGGAACAGCGGCACGATCGCACCCTTCGGCGCGCCGACCGCAACGCTCACCTACACGCTGGTGTCAGGGGTCGCGCCGGTCGCCGGGGATCGCTTCGTGATCGACCTCGCTCCCAACGCCGAGACCGTCGTCGTCAATATTGTGGCCCCCGTCGGTGGCGCCGTTTACACCCTCACCCTCATAGGCGCCACAGCCAGCGGCCACGCCGCGGTCGCGCCGGCCGTAACCGTGCCGGCTGTGAGCCTGCAGACCGTCAACATGCGGCTCGCCATCCACGACTCGGGCGCAGACGGCACGGTGTACGCGGGGGTGGTCAACCAGAGTTCGGCCGGCAGGAGCCAGCTGGCGGCCCTCTTCCGCACCGCCAACCAGGGCGGAGCGTGGACACAGCTCGACCTGCCCGGCACATGCGGCGTCAACGGACCGCCTGGAAACCCATCGACCAACCCGACCTGCGCCAACTTCGTGGGTATCAACCCGGGAGGCCAGGGCTTCCCCAACTTCTCGATCGGCGCCGACCCGACCCTCGCCAACCTGGTCTACGTGGGCGGCGACACCCAGATCGGCATCTTCGTCGGCCCGATCCCGAACAACCTCGGCGCCAACACCCCGGACGGCCGCCTCTTCCGGTGTGACTCCACGAAAGCGGCCGGCAGCCAGTGCACGTGGATCACGCACAACCACACCACGACCAACAGCGCGCCGCACTCCGACTCTCGCTCGATCACGTTTGACGCGAACAACGCCATGCTCGAGACCGACGACGGCGGCGTCTTCCGCAGGACGACTCCGACCCTGAACACCGGCGACTTTTTCTCCGTCAACGGCAACCTCCAGGTGACCGAGCACACGAGCTGCGCGTACGACGCGGTTGCCAACGTGGTGTTCTGCGGCAACCAGGACAACGGAACCATGGAGCAGTCGGCGCCGGGCAACACGATCTGGAACGTCGTGCCGACTTTCAATGGCGGCATCGCCGATGGGGCCGGCGTCACGGTGCAGGACAGCGGTGCCGGCTCCACCCAGTACTGGAGCGTGCAGCAGTTCAGAGGCTTCAGCCTGCGCACCTGCAACGCCGCGAACGTGTGTGGCGCAGCCACGCAGGTGCCCCTGGTCGTGACCGGCAGCGGAGGCCAGACGCTGACCCAGGTGGACGGAAACGTCGGCTGCGCCAACTGCCGGTTCTACACGCCGATCGCCGCCAACTACGTCCTCCCCGCCGGCCTGGCGATCGGGACCGCAGACATGATCTACGAATCCAACGACAGCGGCAGCACGCTGACGGCGCTCGCGATGAACCCCATCGCCAACTTCGTCAACGCGGTGATCTACGGCGGCAAGAGGGCTGGCGTGGACAGGCCGACTGTGATCTGGGCGGGTGAGGGCGGAGCGGCCGGCCTCTGGAAGCGCGAAGAAACAGGCGCCTTCGGCGGAGCGCTGACCCAGGTCGCCGCCTACACCCAGCCCAACGGCGTCACGGCCATGGCGGAGAACCCAACCAACTGGCGCATCCTGGTCGTCACTGACGGAGTCAAGGTCTTCCGGACGGCGAGCGCCGGCGCGGTCTTCACGGACATCACCGGCAACCTGCCCAACCTCGGTGTCACCCAGATCAACAGCATCGCCGACATCGCCGCCACCGGACCCGAGGCGATCGTCGTGGCCACCGACCAGGGCGTCTTCTTCACCACCTGCCCAACCCCGACCGGCAGCTGCCGGACCGTCTGGCAGCCGGTCGGCACGACCCTGCCGCGAACCATCGCGTACAGCGCCGTCTACGACGACTCGCACAACGCCGACACGCTGGTCATCGGCACCCTGGGTCGCGGCTCGTTCAAGCTCTCGAACGCAAGCGTCGTGCTGTCCGGAGACAACAGGCTGTTCGGGGCTGCGCCCGCCGACCAGGCGTTCGAGCTCGACGTTCAGCTGCAGCCCAGCGCGAACACCGGCCTCACGGCGAACTACACGCTGGGTGCGACCGCAGGCAACTTCACGATGACCTATGCCAACTTGACCTCCGGGCCAATCGCGATGAACTCTGCGGAAGGGGTCATCACCTCGACGCTCGCCGGCCTTTCGACGGTTGGCAACAACAACGTGGCCGTGACCCGAGCCGGCAACGTCCTCACGGTCACCTTCTCCCTCGTGGGGCTGGACGTCTCCCACCTCACGATCCAGGAGACCCTCCCGGGCACCGTCCGCCGGACCTCGAGTCCGGCCGAGTTCGCGTCTGAGCTCCAGCGGCAGATGAGCAGCGTGCTCAGGATCGCCGGCGAGACGGGGATCACCGCGACGGCAAGCCTCAACGCCACCGGCAAGTTGCAGATCGGGCAGACCGGTGCGTACAAGGTGCAGCTCAGCTTCCCGTCGCCGATCGTTGCCGCGGCCGGAGGCGGGCGCATCGGTTTGACCGCACCCGCGGTCAGCTTCACGCCGGCGGCAGGCCAGTCGCCGATGCACCGCGGCAGGGGCGTCGCCGTGACCGTGGCCCTGAGCGGACCGGGCCGGGTGTCGGTGACACCTGACCGCGCGGCCGGGACGCTCGTCGCGGGCCTGTACGCCTACGTGGTGACGGCGATCATGACCGGCGACGGGGCTGAGAGCAACACGTCATCCAAGGTCAGCGTCACCACCCTCGCCACCGGCGAGATCGTCGTGCGCTGGAACCCGGTCCCGGGCGCCGCGAGCTACCGCATCTACCGCGCCGTCAACGACCTGACCCTGGCGGGATTCAAGAGGTACTTCACGGCGGTCGGCACCACCTTGACCGACGACGGCACCAGCGCCGGCACCCTCGGTCACCCGCCGGTGGCGAAGTACAGCAAGGACCCGGCGTTCCAGGAGCTCGGCCTCACGACGTCGCCCACGCCCACGTCGTTCACGGACGGGACCACGCCTGACATCGAGTTCACGCTGCACATCAGCACCTCGGGTTCCGGCGGCCAATCAATCGACGTGCCGGTGTTCCTGCCCGGGAGCGATGAGTACGAGACGCTCGACGATCTGGTTGCCGCTCTGCAGGGCGCGATCAACGCCGCCCTCGACAGCTCGTCGCTCGGAACGCACGACGCCGGCGCAGACGGGATCCCCGACGTCCTCGTGTGCCAGCCGAACGACGACCCGAACGCCAGCCCGACGGAAGCCTGCTCGGGCACCGGCAACCGCCTGATCCTCCGCGGGGAGAAGGGCGTGGTCACGAGCCTGTCCATCGACGTGCCGGACAACCTGGACCAGGGCGACAACGTGGGCACGGCCAACGGAATGGTCACCATGCTCGGCTACACGGCGAACACCGGCGAGACGCACCACGCGCGTGCCAGCCGCTTCTTCCTGGACAACGTCCACCTGAGCGGCACGTTCGACCTCGTCGTCCAGAACCTGGCCGTGACCGCAAACGTCGGCTTCCTCGCCGTCAAGGCGACGGCTGAAGGGACCCTGCCCGGCAACCGGCTTCTCTCGCTGACGATCGGAGTCCAGCTGCGGAACCCGCTCGCCCACACAGGCGATGCGGACCAGAACCACCTCGACCTCGCCGTGCTGGGGAACGCGGTAGGCGATGGCCACTTCCTCTACAGCTCGAATGACGTCGCCGGCGGTACGAACGAGCACCCCACGACCGGGTTCTTCTTCGGCAGCCTCTCCGGTGGCCTGGGCGCAAAGCTCAGGCTGGCGCCCGACGGCGCGCTCTCCGGCCTCGCCAGCACGCTCAACGCCACCCTGACCATCAAGGCGGTGAGCCCGAACTGGTTCCACAGCCTGCCCAGCCCGGAATTCCAGTTCCAGGGCCCTGACTTCAACTCGATCCTCGATCGCTTCAAGCACCTTGACTTCAACACGATCGTCCAGGCGCTGCAGCTCATCGTCGGGCTCGTCCGCAGCCTTGACGGATCGGGTGGAAACAGCGCGATCGCGGGCATCCTGTCGACGAAGCTGCCGCTCGTCAACCGCAGCATCTCGCAGCTGCTCGACGTCGCCTCTGACATCGCGAACAAGATCAACGCGATCCTCCAGAACCCCGCAGGTGCGATCCAGCGGCTCAACAACATCCTGGCCAATGCCCTAGGGATGACCACGCCCAGCGTCGTCGTGACCGAGACGACACTGGGCAACGGCAGCACCAACGAGGTGCAGCACGTGGCCGTCAACAACGTGACGGGCGGAGGCTTCAGCATCAGCTTTGCGGGCCAGACCACCGCTGACATCGCGTACAACGCGCCCGCGACCGGCGCCGGCAGCGTTCAAGAGGCGCTCGAGGCGCTGGATTCAATCGGTCCGGGCAACGTGTCGGTCGCGGCGGCCTCCGGCGGCTACGACATCACGTTCCAGGGAGATCTTGGCAACCAGGCGGTGGCCCTTCTGACCGCCGACGCCGGGAAGCTCGTCTTCGTCCTGCCCGGCCACCTGCCATTGCTCTCATACGACCCGGCGACCGGAGAGCTGGACTTCAACTTCGACCTCGGCACGAGCGTGCAGATCGCGCGGCCTTTCAGCCTGGACCTGTCGCAGCTGCTGAGCGCGATGGGACTCAGCGGCACGCTCGCGTCGATCGCGAACAGCCTCGTCGGCGTCGGCGCGTCCGGCAACCTGTCGGTCACCGCCACCGCCGCCCTCAGGGTCCGGCTGGGCCTCGACCTCAACACCACCTCGGCCAGCACGACCACCCCCGGCGGTCCTTCCCAGGATGAGATCCAGGCGCTGGTCCTGAAGGCGACGTCCGGCAGCTTCAAGCTGATGCTGCCCTTCAGCAGGGCGCCACCAGACCTCGCCGCGAACGCGGGAACAGGCGGCACGCTGACCTCAGGCGCGCACTACTACGTCGTCACGGCGATGTTTGGCACGAATGAGACCACCGGGTCGTCCGAGGTGTCGGCCAACGTCGCTGAAAACGGCAAGGTCACCCTCACGTGGAGCGCCGTCACGGGCGCGACCGGTTACCGCGTGTACTCGGGCACCGATGCCGGCGCGGAGAGCGGCTACTTCTCGGCCTCGACCTACTCATTCACCGACGACGGGTCCGGCAGCGCGACTGGCGGCACGCCGCCCGCGGCGGATACCGCGGCGAGCCAGACCACCGCCGCAATCGCCTGGGCGGCGGATTCGGCAGCGCTCGCGGCGGCCATCCAGTCGGCGCTCGAAGCGCTCGGCAACGTCGGGACCGGCAACGTCTCGGTCACCACCACCGACGGCACCGTCACCGGCGGCAGCCCGCAGACCTTCACGATCGAGTTCAAGGGCGCGCTCGCCAACCTCGACGTCGCGCAGGTGATGATCGACGACGGCGACCTGCACGGCAACCGCTCCTTCTTCATCAAGACGGGACCGGATGGGACGAGCCTCCACTTCGACGCGTCGGCCTCGGCGACCAACCTCAACTTCGAGGCCCGCATCGGACCGTTCGGCCTGTTCGTCAAGAACGGCAGCGTGGCCATCGGCGCGGCCCTCAACCTGAGCCTGCTCAACCCGCACGGCAACGGGCGGCTCGTGCTGATCGGCTTCGGCGGTGACAACGGCGTCACGTCCGACCTGGGCAGCATCGGCTCGTTCGTCGGGACGGAATCGATCGCGTTGACCGGCACACAAACCGGCTTCGCACTGCACGCGACCGCATCTGCCACGGGCGGCTCGCTCGCCTCGGACAAGTACTACTACGAGGTCACCGCGATCACGGCTTCCGGCGAGACGCTTGCCTCGCCCGAGGTTGTGGCCGACGTGACCGGACCAAACGGGAGCGTCGCGCTCACCTGGACCGCGCAGGCCGGCGCGACCGGCTACCGGGTCTACCGCGGCACCGCGCCGGGCGGCGAGGACCACTACTTCACCTCAGTCGGGACGAGCTACACCGACACCGGCGCGAGCGCCGGCACCGCCGAGGCCGCCCCGTTCGCGGTCGCGGGCCTGCCGCTCTTCGTCGGCACCCAGAGCTTCCAGCTGCCGATCAACGACCCGGTCTTCAGCGGCGCGGGCATCGCCGGCCAGAACGTCTTCGGCATCAAGGTCGGCATCGTTGGTGCACAGCTCTTCACGAGCCCTGGCGACGCGTTCACCTTCAAGGTCACCGCCACCCCGGACTGGAGCAACTTCAGCCCCAACCTCCCGGGCATCTTCGCGCTGCTCTCAGATCCCTCCACCATCGTCGAGGGCCTCGACTTCTTGCTGCAGACCCTGCAAGACGCGCTGCAGGGCCAGATCTTCGGCATCAAGCTGCCGCTGCTCGGCAAGCTGCTCGCGAACAACCCGCTCAGCAACGCGATCGGCGACTTCCGCGAGAAGTTCCTCAAGCCGCTCGCGAACACCCTGCGCGACAACAACCTCGGCCTCGAAGCACTGGTCGACCAGGTCAAGCAGATCGCGTTCGACGTCTTCTCGACCCAGCTCGGCCTCCTGGAGGCACAGGGCGGCCGGCTCGTCCCGTCGACCGATGACATCCAGTTCAACCTCTGGAAGGACGGCCCGGGCTCCGACCTGCGCACCACACACGGGACGATCTTCGACGCCAAGCGAGCCGACTTCTACTTCCTGCTCGGGAAGACGTACGTCTTCACCGCGCCGCCGATCTCGCTCGACCTGGGCATCCCGGCGCTCGGCATCGACGCCCGGTTCATCCCGCAGATCACGATCGCCTTCGGGCTGAACTTCGGCTTCGGCGTCGATCTGAAGAACGGTTTCTACTTCGTGCCCGGCAACACGCCGGCGCTGTCAATCGCCACGACGGTGACGTTCTCCGACGTCAGCTGTCCGACCGGCGACGTGGACCGCGCGGCGGTCAACGGCCGGCTGCTCTTCCTCGCCCTGCACCTGCAGGACGGCATCGACCTGAACGGCGACGGCGCCGTGAAGGTCCAGTGCGCCGGGAACCACCCCGACCCGATCGTCGTCCCGCAGAACCAGGAGATCTCGACCCTTTACTTCAACGGCAGCATCTCGCTGGGCGACCCCAACAACGACGGGATGCTCACGTTCGCGGAGCTCACGTCCTCACCGCTCAGCGAGATCATCAAGCCGACGCTGAACGGCGGCGCCATCCTCCGCGCGGACGCCACCATCGACTTCAGCACCCTCGGCCCCGACCTCGCAAACATCCTGCCGAGCGTCACCGCCAAGCTGCTGGTGGACTTCCACCTCGGCTGGTCCATCAGCGGCGGCCTCCAGATCAGCAAGCCGTCGGTGGTGATCGGCGACATCACCCTCGACCTCGGCTCGTTCATCTCCAAGTTCGCGGGTCCGATCCTCGACAAGATCGGGGACGTACTGCGCCCGCTCAACTGGCTGATCGGGCCCGACGGCTTCCTGAACAAGCGCATCCCGCTGCTCTCCGACCTGGCCGGCCACACGATCACGGGCAAAGACCTCATCGTCTTCTTCGACCCGGTGGACGGGCCGAAGGTGGTCGCCTTCCTGAACTTCGTGGATCAGCTCTATCACCTCATCGACCTGGTCCACCAGGCGGCGAACGAAGGCGACGTGAAGCTGAACTTCGGCGACCTCGTGCTCGCCGGCGACTCGACCAACACCGGCCTGCCCAACCCGTTCTCGTGGGGCTTCCTCGACAACCCGCTGGGCGGGATCGGTCTGCCCGACGGCGCGGACATCGGCAGCCTCGGCAACCTCGGCAACATCAACGTCCCGGACAGCCTGCCCGGACCGTCGATGCAGGGCGCCGCGGGCTCGTCCACCTCCGAGTTCACGTCGGGCGTCCAGAAGCCGGGCAGCATCGACTTCCCGATCCTCAAGGCCTCGAGCATCCTCAACCTGATCCTCGGCAAGCCGGTGACCCTGGTCGAGGTGACGCTGCCGCAGTTCGGGTTCCAGTTCTTCTACCGGCAGCAGTTCCCGATCATCGGACCGCTGGTCGGCACCTTCGCCGGCGGCATCGGCGCCACGATCTCGCTGCGCATCGGCTACGACACGCAGGGCCTGATCGACTTCCTCGCCTCGCACAACCCGGCGGCCCTGCTGCAAGGCTTCTTCTTCGACACGAAGGACGCGGCCGGCAACCTGCTTCCGGTGGCATTGCTGCACGCCGAGATCGCGGTCGGCGCGGCCATCTCGCTGGGCCTGGTCAGCGCCGGCGTTGAGGGCGGCATCTCGGCTGACATCAAGTTCGCGTGGAACGACCTCAACCTGGACGGCAAGGTCCGGCTCGACGAGATCATCGCCAACGTGCTGGCCAATGGAGGCAACCCGCTCGCGGTCTTCGACATCACGGGAGAACTGGATCTATTCCTCCGCGCCTACGTGACCATCAACCTGCTCTTCACCTCGTTCACGATGACGTTCGAGTTCGCGCGCCTGGCTCTGTTCAAGTTCGCCATCCCCTTCAAACGCCCCGCGTTCCTAGGCACGCTGAATGGCGGCACGCTGACGCTCTCGATCGGGCCGAGCTCCAAACAGCGGCTGCAGGGGAACCTGGACGACATCGCCGAGACCATCCATGTCTCCGGCAACGGCGGAGGACACGTGAAGGTCTGGTCCGACCAGTTCAACCGTTCGTCGGACAACGCCCAGGAGTTCTCCGGCGTGACCTCGATCGTGGCCAGCGGTGGGGCCGGCGACGACACCATCGACCTGGGCGGCCTCAATGACAGCACCATCTCCGTGGTCGTCCACGGTGGGGACGGCAACGACGCCGTCACCGGGCCCCTTGGCTCCAAGTGCGACGACAATGGAATCTGCGCGCAGCTGTTCGGCGACGGCGGGAATGACGTCCTGACGAGCAAGAGCGGCAACAAGGACCTGCTCGATGGCGGCGAGGGTAACGACACCATGATCGGGTCGAGCAACAGCGCCAACACGAGCATCCTTCGCGGTGGGCCCGGCGACGACACGCTGAACGGCGGCGCGGGCGGCGAGACGCTGGACGGCGGCCCGGGCAACAACACCATCAACGGTGGCGGTGGCGCGGACACCTACGTCGGCCTGAACGCCGCGAGCGTCATCCACATCACCTCCACCGACCTCACCGGCGGCGGGACGCTCGACCTGAGCGGCCGCAACGAGAACATCACGTTCGTGGCCGCCGACGGCAAGCTGCTGGCCGGCTGGGGCGCCCAGGGCTCGACGGCCACGTTCCTCACCGGGCCGACGATCACGGTCAACGACTTCGAGCACATGATCGAGGTCGATCACGTCACCTCGATCGGCGCGATCAAGGGTGGCCGCGGCGCCGACAGCTACACCATCTACCAGACAGGCAGCGGTTTCAACACCGTACTGGACGGCCAGGGTGGCAACGACACCTACAACTTCAAGAACTTCGGCAACGGCGCGTACATCAACGCTGAGGTCAACGACACGGGCAACCCGTGGGATTCAGGCAACCGGCTGGTGGTCGACGGGAGCTCGTCGGCCGACACCATCCGGGTGACGAATGACCACGTGTGCGCGCCCGACTGCTCGGCCCCGACCCAGCAGGTCAAGTACGACGCCCCGGTGGCTGACGGCACAGTGCTGCAGCTGGAAGTCAACGGCAACGCCGGCAACGACAGCATCACCGTCGCGAGCTCCGCCGCGACCGTGCCGGTGCGTGTCGATGGCGGAGCCGGCAGCGACGTGATCAACGTCGGCGCCGGAATGCTCAGCGGCATCGTCGGCATCTCTCGGCCGGGCCTCAACGCCCCGGCGGGTCTTGGCCCGATCGTGGTCGCCGGCGGGCTCGGCGGCGGGGTCGACACCCTGGTCGTGGACGACAGCTCCGACTCGACGGCCGGGACGGGCTTCCTGACCGCGTTCATCGAGTCGAGGAAAACGGCGCCGAATGGCGTCGAGGTCGGACTCGTCAACGGGCTCGGCATGCAGCTCTACGCCGACGGCCCGACCTTCCTGGCCTCGGGCACGCCGGGTGTGGGACGCGTCGAGTTCGAAGGCTTCGGCGTCGTCAGCGTGAAGATGGGCAACGGCGACGACCTGTTCAACATCGGCGGGGACGGCCTGCTCGGCCTCGGCTCAGACAAGCTCCCCGCGGTGCGTCAGGAGCACATCCTGCGGTTCGTCCAGACCCCGAACGCGATGCTCTCGGTCGCGGGCGGCGGCGGCAGCGACACGCTGCGCGTCATCTCGACCAACCAGGTCGACCGCGCGACCTTGAACACCAACCTGAACCTGGTGGGTGTCACCACGACGACCCAGGGTGTGGTCGGGACGACGCCTGAGGTCCAGCACCTGGACGTGTCGCAGGTCACTGGTGGGACCGGCTACTTCACCCTCAAGTTCCACTACCAGGAGACCAAGCCGCTGCCGGTGTCGATCACCTTCACCGACCTGACGCTGGCGCTGCAGGCGGCCTTCACCCTGGTCGGGACGGCGACCAACATCTCGGCAGCGGGCAGCAACGGCTCGTTCGACATCACCTTCAACTCCTCGCTGGGCGATGTGGACCAGATCTCGGCGCAGGTGGTGCCGCTGGTGCTCGATGGCGGGCCGGGCAGCGACCGCGTTCGCGTGCAGTCGCTGTACGAGGACACGTTCTGGGCCGGCGGTGACGGATCCGACGCCGCCGACCTCAACCTCAACGCGGTCACCCTCGCGCCGTTCAACCCGACCGACGTGGTCGCTCACATCGACATTGCCAGGGTGCAGCTGGGCGACGCGACGCACGACGAGAAGCAGCTGGTCACCCTCCGGAACGTCACCGGCGGCACCTTCGAGCTGGTGTTCGGCGGAATCGCGACCACGCCCATCGATTGGGACGCGCCCGCGACGTCCGTTCGCGACGCGCTGGCCGCCATCGCCGCGATCGGCAAGGACAGCACCGGCGGACCGAACGTGGGCGTGATCCAGTCGGGGAACACCTACCTGATCGAGTTCATCGGCGACCACAAGAACCAGCCGCAGGCGCTGTTCACCTCGAACGTCGTCGTGACCTCGACGCAGGCCGGCGGCTCCCTCACCAACGCGATCCAGCACGTAGGCCTGCAGAGCGTCGGCGGCGGCACGTTCAGCCTCGATTACACGTACGACGTGAAGCCGCTGGGCCTCGCCACCGATCCCAACCACGTGGGCGGCCTCATCGCGAGCGCCTACTACTACGTAGCGACGGCGATCACCAACGCGGGCGAGTCGCTGGCTTCGAATGAAGCGCACGCCACCGTCGGCAACAACGGCGCCATCCAGCTGAGCTGGGGCGACGTGGCCGACGCGCTGAGCTACCGCATCTACCGGGGCCTCTCCGCCGGGACCGAGAACACGTACTTCACCTCCCTCCTCGCCACCTATCTCGATGACGGGGCGAGCTCTGGCGTGCCCGGCTCGGCGCCGACAACCACGAACGTGCACGCGATCCAGACCACCAACCCGATCTCGTACAACGCGCCGGCCGGCCAGGTGCGGACGGCGCTCGAGAACCTGTCGACGATCGGCAAGGGCAACGTCTCGGTGACGGGCAGCGCCGGCAGCTACGACGTCGAGTTCATCGGCGCCGTCGCGCACCGGGCAATCGCGCTGATGACCGGCGCGACCGACTCGCTGCGGTCTAACGGAATCCACGCCCTCGTGACCATGGACGGCCAGGGGGGCAGCGACACCTACACCGTCAACACCATCGGCGGCCGCACTGCATCGCTGATCAACGTCTTCGACACCGGCGCACTGGGCGACGGATCCGACTCGCTCACCATCAACGGCACGGACTACCCGGACGTCTTCTTGCTGCGGTCGCAAAGCGGCGACAGCGGTCTCGCCTTCGTCGCCCTCATCAACGGGCCGACGCCGCTCACGCCCGCCTCCACGGACCCGGTCGAGCGCATCAACTACAGCCAGAGCCTGGAGTCGATGACCGTCAACGGGGGCAACGGCGACGACCAGTTCTACATCGATGACACCCGCGCCAAGATCACCATCAACGGCGACCAGGGCAACGACTTCTTCCAGATCGGCCAGCTCTACAAGTCGCGCCGCACGCCGCAGCTCGCGGGTATCGCGCCCGAAGACGTGTTCGCCACCATCGACACGACGCAGGGCTGGCTGAGCAACGGCATCAGCAAGCCGATGACCATCAACGGTGGCGTCGGCGACGACAGCTTCATCGTTTTCCACAACCTTTCCACCCTCGACCTGAACGGCGACGCCGGCAACGACAGCTTCCTCGTGCAGGCATTCGCCCTGGCGGGCTCACAGGAAGATCACCGTGCGCTCACGGACCTGAGTGGTGGAGCCGGCGCCGACCTCATCCAGTACGCGGTCAACGCGCCGGTCAACATCGACGGCGGCGACGGCTTCGACACCGTGGTCGTCCTGGGCACCGAGTTCAACGACGACTTCGTGATCACGCCGAACGGCGTCTTCGGAGCGGGCCTGAACGTGAACTTCGTCAACGTCGAGGCGGTCGAAGTTGACGGAGGCCCGGGCAACGACCGCTTCTTCGTGCAGGGAACCAACCCGAACTGGACGACCACCGTCACCGGCGGCCTCGGCTCCGACCTGTTCAGCGTGCAGGGTCCGACACCGGCCAATGGCGTGATCAGCAACGACCTGCTGGGCCACAGCGGGATCGTGGTTCACGGCGTCGAGAGCACGGTCGGTGTGTCGAAGTACGGGGGCATCAACGTGGTCGGCATCTCCGCCAACGTCGCCGACAACGACGTGCCGGGCGTGGTCGTCATCCAGTCGGACGGGTTCTCACAGGTCGTCCAGGGCGATGGCGTCAGCTTCCACGCGACCGACCAGACGCTGGACTCGTTCTCGGTGGTCCTGACGCGGCCGACCGGATCGGGAGTCACAGTCGGTGTCGACGTCACTCCTCCGCCAGGCCTCGCCATCCTCTGTGGCGGCACCCTGATGGCGTGCGGCGGCACGCTCGCACCGCAGCGCACGATCAACAGCGAGACCCAGGTGATCGGGCTGTCCAACTTCTTCAGCGGTCACTACACGCTGACGCTCGGCGGCGTGACCTCGGCCGACATCGCCTCGGACGCCCCGGCCACCGACGTGCAGACCGCGGTCGAGGGCATGTCGAGCGTCGGGGCGGGCAACGTGGACGTTCAGCAGGACGGGACCACTTACGCGGTCACGTTCAGGAACGCGAAGGCGCACCTGGCCATCGACCAGATGACCGCCACCCTCGGCGGCGACGCCACGGCCGGAGCGAAGGTCAGCATCAAGACCACCGTGCAGGGCGGCTTCTCGAAGCCGTCGGGTACGACCCTGGTCTTCGACTCGACCAATCACTGGTGGGTTCCGCAGACCGTCTTCTTCGCAGTCGACGACCTGGCACAGCACATTCCCGGCAGCGGCGACTTCCAGAACTCGATCCAGGTGAGCGGACCCGGGTCGACGCTCGTGGGCGTGGTCGCCGCCGGCACCACCAGCATCGACATGAACCCGAACACGACGGGCGATGAGTACGCCACTCTCACGACCACGGGGAATCTGTTTGCGGGCGACCTGCCGTCGGCAGACCTACCCGAGGGGCTGCGTGGCGAGTCGCTGAAGATCACCAAGGGCGACGACGAGGCCGCGGGCCAGATCCGCCTGATCCTCGGCAGCTTCATCGAGAACCTGGTCGTCACGGCGACGGGCGGCACCTTCACGCTCAGCTTCGGCGGTGCGTCGAACTCGACGGCGAACCTGGCCTACAACGTCACAGCCACCGCGATGCAGACTGCTCTCGAGCAGCTCTCGGGCATCGGCGCGGGCAACGTCGCCGTCACGCATGACGGCGCCGGCTACCACATCGCGCTCAAGGCCAAGCTGTACCTGACCAACGACGTGCAGTTCGGCGTCGACACCACGCTGCTGACCGGCGGCGGCGCAACGCTGGGCATCGACCCCAACACGCTCAAGCTCAACGCCCCGTGGTCCGTCCAGCCCACGCCCGCCTTGGCGATCTTCGAGGTGAGCCTCTACTCCAACGTTCAGGTGCCGAACGTCAAGGTCAGGATCTACTCGGCGGCCAGGCCGTCGGTGGTGGTCTCCGAGAGCGAAGGCAGCACCAACGTAGCCGAGGGCGACCCCACCATCGCGACCAACAACGACACGATCCAGGTCCGGCTATCGGCCGACCCGGGTGGCTCGGTCGCGGTTTCCCTCGGTGACAACAACCAGAACCTGATCTCGTTCGACCACCCGAGCCTGACCTTCACCTCAGGCAACTGGAACGTGTTCCAGGCGGTGACTGTCTACGGAGTCGAGGACCAGGTCGTGCGCGGGTTCCACAAGACGGACCTGGTGGCGCGCGCGGCGGGCTACGCGTCCTACCTGTCGACGGCCACCGTCGCCGACGACAACTGGGTGGGCGTGCGCGTGATCGAATCCAACGGGTCCACCAACGTGGTCGAGTTCACGAGCGGGGACTTTGGGCTCACCCAGGCGCAGGCGTTGACGGATGGCTTCCCGTTCCAGGACACCTACACCCTCGCTTTGACCAGGGCGCCCGCGATGGGTGAGACGGTGACCGTGACCGCGACGGCTCAGCCCACGCGCACCAGCCAGACGGGAGGCATCGTGTCGTTCGCCCAGCAGCTGCGCGTGTGCCTGCAGACGGCGCTGATCGACTGCCAGTCCGATCCCCAGTACGCGCAGACAGCTCCCGTGCAGTTCAACAGCACGAACTGGAACCAGCCGCGGACGCTGTGGGTCCGGGCCGTGGACAACAACCGTGTCGACGGCATGGACACGCACGTCTTCGCGCCGCAGCTCAACCAGCTCAACAACATCCAGGGCCCGCTGTTCATCAACGGCGGCCTCGGCAAGGACCGCACCGGGCTCCTCGAGCGCGAGCCGGTGATGCTTCCTGGTGAGCGCAACGAGACGCCGCCGATGGGCAACGTCGTCTCCGCCACCCCGGGCAGCGTCGACAACACGACCGCGGCCACCGTGACGATCGACCCGTCCACGCTGGGCACGATCACGGTCACCCCCGGGCCCAGCGGCAACACCGTGCAGGAAATCGCGATCAACGCCAACGGCGGCACGTTCACCCTGTCGTACGGCGGAGGGACCACGAGCGCGCTCACTTTCGACGCGCCCGCGATCGCCGTGCAGAACGCCATCAAGGGACTGCCTGGGATCTCCGACGTGAAGGTCGCCCAGAACGGAAACGTCTACCAGGTCACGTTCTTGAACCCGACCAGCCCGTCGAGCCTGCTCGGCTTCGACCCATCGGGCCTCAAGCCGCGCAATCCGTCGGATGTCGTCGGCTACACGATCGAGATCACCAAGGGCGTGGCCAAGAACAAAGAGCGGATCATCACGGGCGCCATCCAGAGCGGCGGAAACTGGGTGTTGACGCTCGACAAGCCGTGGTACAGCCCGTTCACCAGGGACGCGTCCGTGCCTGACGCCACGAGCAAGTTCACGCTCCACAAGACGAACCCGAACCTGCTGGTGCACGAAGAGACGCAGGCGAACCTCCTGCTCGCCTACGACACCGACAACCCGGCCTCGTACAACGACCCGCACCTGAACCCGAACCCGTTCGGCGAGGGACGGCTCTTCTTCGACGGGAGCCAGTTCGGCCCGGCGGACATCAACGGTGTGATCGCGAACCTCAACGAGTTCCGGATCACGGGCCTCGGCATGGGCGCGAACCGCTGCATCGGCGGCCCGGCGCAGGCGGTGAGCGCAGCCGACGTTGACGCCAACGCGTGCAGCGGCCCTGTCGGCGGGAACGAGCCGGGAGGGATCACCTTCCAGGGCATCCAGGACCTCGAGCTGAACCTGGGTTCGGGAAACAACCGCTTCACGATCGAGAACACGCCGGCCGGGACCATGACCCGCCTCAACACCGGCGCGGGCGATGACGTCGTCAACGTCAAGAAGGTGTCCAGCCACACGTTCGTCAACGCGGGCGCGGGCAGCGACACGGTCAACGTCCACAACGACGGGCACCAGCTGGGCGACATCCTCGGGCTGCTCACAGTCAGCGGCGACAGCCCGCAGGCCAACCTCGTCAACTTCGCGAACGGCTCGCCGAAGCAGGGGACTGCCGTGGATGCGGTCGACGCGATCCAGATCCTCACGGTGGACTCGACCGGCGGCTCATACCTCATCACGTACGCGCCGCGGCCGCTCGGCCTCACCGCATCCCAGGGCGCGACCGCGGGCACGCTGGCAGCCGGCACGTACTTCTACCAGGTGACCGCCACGATCGCGGGCGTCGAGTCGCTGCCTTCCGCGGAGACGTTTGCGACGGTCACGCCGAACGGCAAGGTGGACCTCACCTGGTCGCCGGTGCCGTTCGCGACGGGCTACACCGTGTACCGCGGGACGGTGCCCGGACGCGAGAACACGAAGTTCGCCGCCGCCTCCGAGAGCTTCACCGACTCCGGCACGGCCGGCTCGGATGGCACGCCACCATCGTCGAGCACGACGGTCCAGTCGGCGACGGTCGCCTGGAATGCGTCGGCCGCAGACCTCCGGACAGCGATCGGGAGCCTGGTCGGTGGGACGCTCAACGTCGAGGTCCAGAAGGCCGGAGGCGTTTACCGCATTCACTTTATGGGCGCGCTCAAGGGCACTCCGATCGCCCTGCTGCTCACCGACCCGACGGCGCTCACGAACGGCGCCGGTGAGGCCGACGTCCTGAACATCGACGACAGCGGAGCAGCCGCCAACGACGCGGCGCTGCTCACCTCCTCGTCTCTGACCGGTCTCAGCCTGCGGACGCCGAACACGATCCAGCAGCTGGTGCTGGACGCGACCTCGGGCACCTTCACGCTGACCTACTCGTTCCCAATCTTCCCGACCAACCTCATTGCGACCGCCGGCCTCGGCGGCACGCTCACCGCTGGAAGCCACTACTACGTCGTGACCGCGATCGTGGGTGGGCAGGAGACGATCCCGTCGTCCGAGTCGTCCGCTGTGACTGCGGGCGGCGGGAGCGTCAGCCTGGCGTGGGCCGGCGTGGCCGGAGCCTCGGGCTACAGGGTGTACCGAGGCGAC